>Ga0228703_1000058_pt1 | contig 116467 bp, 116 predicted proteins | sample McNCre217_Aug_MG_3_FD_178020 | JGI IMG/M metagenome (GOLD analysis project Ga0228703, IMG submission 178020) | Freshwater microbial communities from McNutts Creek, Athens, Georgia, United States - 29-17_Aug_MG | ecosystem: Environmental > Aquatic > Freshwater > Creek | place: USA: Georgia... | reverse complement strand
AACTGATTTGTGACAAAGCCCCGACTTGTCGGGGCTTTACTTTTTACACTAGACCCATGAAATTCGTAGACGAAGCCTATATCGACATCGCCGCTGGTGATGGGGGGAACGGCTGCGTCTCCTTCCGCCATGAGAAGTACAAAGAGTTCGGCGGCCCCAACGGTGGTGACGGCGGGCGCGGCGGCCATGTGTTCGCCGTGGCTGACCCCAACCTCAACACCTTGGTTGACTTCCGTTACTCACGCCGCCACGAGGCCAAACGCGGCCAACACGGCATGGGTTCCGACATGTTCGGCCATGCGGGCGACGACATCACTCTGAAAATGCCCGTGGGCACCATCATCAGCGACGCCGAAACCGGCGACGTGTTGTTTGAGTTGCTCGTGCCGGGCGAAGTCATCACCATCGCCAAAGGCGGTGACGGTGGCTTTGGCAACATGCGCTTCAAGAGCGCGATCAACCGCGCGCCGCGTCAAAAAACACCGGGCTGGCCCGGTGAAAAACGCGAACTCAAACTGGAACTCAAAGTCTTGGCTGATGTGGGGTTGCTGGGCATGCCCAATGCGGGCAAGTCCACCCTGATTTCTGCCATTTCCAATGCGCGTCCCAAAATTGCCGATTACCCTTTCACCACTTTGCACCCCAACTTAGGTGTGGTGCGTGTGGCTGCAGAGCAAAGCTTTGTGGTGGCCGATGTGCCGGGTTTGATTGAGGGTGCATCAGATGGCGCAGGCTTGGGTCATCAGTTTTTGCGCCACTTGCAGCGCACACGTTTGTTGCTGCATCTTGTGGACATTGCGCCGTTCGATGAAGGCGTGGACCCTGTGGCACAAGCCAAGGCCATCGTCAATGAACTCAAAAAATATGATAAAGCCTTGTATGACAAGCCGCGTTGGATTGTGCTCAACAAGCTCGACATGGTCGCAGCCGATGAGCGCGAGGCCTTGGTGGCCGATTTCGTCAAGCGCATGAAATACAAAGGTCCTGTGTTCCAAATCTCAGCGCTCACGCGTGAGGGTTGCGAGCATCTGATCAAAGACATCTACAAACACATCAAGGCGCAACAAGTCTCTGAGCAACCGCCAGAGTACGTGGATCCGCGCTTTGCTGAACCTACGTCTGAATAAGCAGCCATGACGCTTTCGACTTCCACCGTGTTGCGCGATGCACGCCGCATCGTGGTCAAGGTCGGCTCTAGCTTGGTCACCAACGAAGGCCGTGGTTTGGATGAGCAAGCCATCGGCGAATGGTGTCGCCAGCTCAGCGCCTTGGTGCGCGATGGCCGCGAAGTCATCATGGTTTCCAGCGGCGCCATTGCCGAAGGCATGAAGCGCTTGGGCTGGACCACACGCCCGCAAGAACTTCATGAGCTGCAAGCGGCCGCCGCTGTGGGGCAAATGGGCTTGGCCCATATGTACGAAACCAAGTTGCGCGAAAACGGTTTGGGTTCTGCCCAAGTCTTGCTCACACACGCCGACCTCGCTGACCGCGAGCGTTACTTGAATGCGCGCTCCACTTTATTGACCTTGCTGACGCATGGTGTGTTGCCGGTGATCAACGAGAACGACACCGTCGTCAACGACGAAATCAAGTTTGGTGACAACGACACCTTGGGCGCTTTGGTGGCCAATTTGGTCGAGGCGGATGCCCTCATCATCTTGACCGATCAAAAAGGCCTGTACACCGCAGACCCACGTCGCGACCCAGCAGCCACCTTTGTGCATGAAGCACGCGCAGGTGACGCCAAGCTCGAAGACATGGCGGGCGGCGCCGGCTCCAGCCTTGGCAAGGGCGGCATGATCACCAAAATCTTGGCTGCCAAACGTGCGGCCGGTTCTGGTGCCTCGACTGTGATCGCCTGGGGCCGCGAGCCCGATGCCTTGTTGCGTTTGACCCAAGGCGAAGCCATTGGCACCTTGCTGGTGGCGCAAACCCAAAAACAACAAGCCCGCAAGCAATGGATGGCTGACCATTTGCAACTGCGTGGCTCTGTCACCATCGACGATGGCGCGGTCAGCAAGCTCAAGGGCGATGGCTCAAGCCTCTTGCCCATCGGCATGACCGGTGTCGATGGCGATTTTTCGCGCGGCGAAGTGATTGCCATTTTGGACAACGAAGGCCAAGAAGTAGCGCGTGGTCTGGCCAACTATGCGGCTGCTGAAGCACGCTTGCTGTGCCGCAAACCTTCCAGTCAAATGTCAGAGCTACTCGGCTACGCTGCAGAGCCAGAAATGGTGCACCGCGACAACTTGGTGCTCTCCAAATAAGAAAAAGCCCACTTCAGTGGGCTTTTTTTATGAGCCTTCGCGCGGTTGGCGCAAGCCCGCTTGCGGGTCTGGATCAAATGTGGCGCCGGGTGGCAACTCCATGTTCATGGCTGCACCAAACTGCTTTGGCATGCCCGCGCTGTCTTGCGCAGCGTGGTGTGCACCACTTCGCAAATAACGGCTGCGGTTGTCTTGGCGCGGCAAAAAGCGCGACAGCTCGGTCAGTGCCATTTCATACACCCCACGTTTAAATTCCACCACCACGTCCAGTGGCACCCAGTAGTCGTTCCAACGCCAAGCGTCAAACTCGGGATGGTCGGTGGCACGCAAATTCAGATGATGGTCAGGCGCCACCATTTGCAGCAAAAACCAAATTTGCTTTTGGCCTTTGTAAAACCCGCGCGCGTCACGGCGGATGAACCGGTCTGGCACCTCATAGCGCAACCAATCACGGGTACGAGCAACGATGCGCACATGCTCTGGCTTGAGCCCCACTTCTTCGTGCAATTCACGAATCATGGCCTGCTCTGGTGTTTCGCCACGGTCGATGCCGCCTTGTGGAAACTGCCAGCTGTGGGTGCGGATGCGTTTGCCCCAAAAAACCTGATTTTTCTGGTTGAGCAAGATGATGCCGACGTTGGGTCTGAACCCTTCTCGGTCAAGCATAATCGAACCTCAAATTTTTAAACTGAGTCGATTATGCACAGAGCTGCAGCAGTTCACTCAGAATTTGCCCTAATTTCCCTATTAAATTGACGATTCGATTGCACGCATGAAAGCCTCCCAGTTTCTCATTTCCACCCTCAAAGACGCTCCTGCTGATGCCGAAGTGGTCAGCCACAAATTGATGATGCGCGCGGGCTTGATCAAAAAGCTCGGAGCTGGCATATACAACTACATGCCCATGGGCTTGCGCGTGATTCGCAAGGTCGAGGCCATCGTGCGTGAAGAAATGAACAAAGCGGGTGCGATTGAGCTGACCATGCCTGTGGTGCAACCCGCTGAGCTGTGGCAAGAGACCGGACGTTTTGACAAGATGGGCCCCGAGTTGCTGCGCATCCAAGACCGTCATGGCCGTGACTTTGTGGTGCAGCCCACCAGCGAAGAGGTGGTGACTGACATCGCTCGCCAAGAAATCCGCAGCTACAAGCAGTTGCCTAAAAACTTCTACCAAATCCAAACCAAATTCCGCGACGAGCGTCGCCCACGCTTTGGTTTGATGCGTGGCCGCGAATTCATCATGAAAGACGCGTACAGCTTCGACCGCGACCAAGACAGCGCCAAGCAAAGCTACCAAGTCATGGCAGGCGCTTATCGCAATATTTTTGACCGCTTCGGTTTGACCTACCGCGCTGTGGCTGCTGACAGCGGCGCCATCGGTGGTGACTTGAGCGAAGAGTTTCAAGTCATTGCCGCCACCGGTGAAGACGCCATCGTCTATTGCCCCACCAGCAGCTATGCGGCCAACATGGAAAAGGCCGAGGCCTTGGCCCCAGCGCAAACGCGTGGTGCAGCCACACAGGCCCTGACCAAAACGGCCACACCGGCCAAGAGCACCTGCGAAGACGTGGCTGCTTTGCTAAACGTGCCGTTGAACACGACCGTCAAGTCACTGGTGTTGGCCACCGACACCCTGAATGACAAAGGCGAAGTCGTCAAATCGCAAGTGTGGCTCTTGCTCGTGCGCGGCGACCACGACATGAACGAAGTCAAAGTGGGCAAGCTGCCCGGCTTTGAAGGCGGCTTCCGCTTTGCCACGACGGCTGAGATTGATGATCACTTCGGTTGCAAGCCTGGCTACCTCGGCCCTGTCAACTTGAAGCAGCCCTTGAAAATCGTCGCTGACCGCGATGTGGCGGTGATGGCCGATTGGATTTGCGGTGCCAACGAGGCGGACTTCCACATGACCGGTGTCAACTTTGGCCGCGATGTAGCCGAACCCGACTTGGTCGCTGACATTCGCAACGTGGTGGCCGGTGATGCATCACCGGATGGCCAAGGCGTGCTCGCCATTGAGCGCGGCATCGAAGTGGGCCATGTGTTCTACCTTGGCACCAAATACAGCCAAGCCATGAACGCCACCTTCTTGGACGTGAATGGCAAACCGCAATTCATGGAAATGGGTTGCTACGGCATTGGCGTGACGCGTTTGCCCGCTGCCGCCATTGAGCAAAACCACGACGAGCGCGGCATCATTTGGCCCGACGCCATTGCACCGTTCACCGCCGTGATTTGCCCCGTCAACATGGACCGCAGCGAAGACGTCAAAGCCGCCGCCTTCAAGCTTTACGAAGACTTGTTGGCTTTGGGCGTGGATGTCATCTTGGACGACCGTGGCGAGCGCCCCGGCGCGATGTTTGCCGACTGGGAATTGATTGGTGTGCCACACCGCGTCACCATTGGCGACAAAGGCCTCAAAGACGGCGTGGTCGAGTACCAACACCGCCGCGACACCGAATCCACCAAAGTGGCGGTGGCCGATGTGTTGGCACATGTGAAGGCCAAACTCGGCCTGTGATGGCATGACCCGCTGCATGCGTCTTTTCAGTCGTGTGCTGCGCGCGCCATTAGCGATTGCTTTAAGGCGGCTCCGTTTGGGGCCGCTTTTGCTTTGTGTGTTCTTCAGTGCCGCCGTACAAGCGGGCACTCAGCGCGAAGAACCTTTGATCGATTCAGTGCGTACCGCCCTCAGCGCTGCGGTGCACCAGTCAGGCCCGCCTACCTTGGTTCACGCCGATGTGAAGGCTGCCAACACATTCCAACAATGGCTCACGCAAACTGAGGCGCGTTTAGAAAAACAACTACAACGCCGCAAAACCAGTCCTGGATCGGCCAATCTGTCCATCGCTGCAGCCACGCCAAACGGCACACCTGATGTGTTGATGCATGAATTAGCCAGCTCCCATTTGCGTCGTGAATTTTTACAAACCGTCTGGTACGAAAGCCAGCGTGCTGGTTTAGATCCATCTTTGGTGTTAGGCCTCATTCAAGTGGAAAGCGGTTTTCGCAAATTCGCCATCAGCAGCGCAGGGGCCCGGGGCTTCATGCAAGTTATGCCGTTTTGGACACGTGTGCTGGCTGAGGGTGATGCCAGTGTGCTGTTTCAAGCGCAAACCAATTTGCGCTTTGGTTGTGTCATCTTGCGGCACTACTTGAACGTTGAGAATGGAGACTTGTTCTTGGCGCTAGGTCGTTACAACGGCAGTCGTGGACAAGCGCAATATCCAAATGCTGTGTTGGCCGCGCAAAAGGGGTGGCAATGAAAGTGCAGTGGCTCGTGTGGGAACGCCACGGCAATGCCAAATGTAAAACCGAGCAACTGTTGGTGCCAGTGCCATAAAAAAGCCCGCTAGAAGCGGGCTTGTACCTTTGAGCCTGAACGCAAGCCCAAGTCGTGCTTAGCCGTTGATGACTTTTTGCAACTCACCCGACTCATACATTTCCATCATGATGTCGGAGCCACCGATGAATTCACCCTTGATGTAGAGCTGGGGGATGGTGGGCCAGTTGCTGTATTCCTTGATGCCTTGACGAATTTCTGCGTCATCCAGCACGTTCACGGTTTTGATGGCTTTGGCGTCAACGCCGCAAGCTTTGAGCACTTGCACCGCGCGGCCCGAAAAACCACACATGGGGAAGCTGGCGCTGCCTTTCATGAACAGCAATACCTCGTTGCCCTTCACCAGTTCATCAATGCGTTGTTGTGCGTCGCTCATGGGTTCTCTCCAAATCAAAAGTTAATTATTTCACTGTTAGCCATTGTCCGCCCGAGCAGCGCAAGATGCCCGCAAGGTCAGGACGGCTTTGTACGTTCACAAAGCCTTGGTTACTCAGCAAGGTCTGCACGGCATGGGCTTGGTCATAGCCGTGTTCCAGCAACAGCCAGCCATTGGGTTTGAGGTGTTGTGCGGCTTGGCGCACGATGGTGCGGATGTCGTCCAGCCCATCCACGCCAGAAGCCAGCGCCGACAAAGGCTCGTGCTTCAAAGCGGCCAAGTGCGCGTCATCGCTGGCCACATAGGGTGGGTTGGACACGATGGCGTCGTAGATGCGCCCGTTCAAGGGGGCTAGCCATGAGCCGTGGTGGAAGTTCACCGGCAATGCCAAACGTTTGGCGTTGGCACTGGCCACCACCAAGGCATCGGCGCTGGCGTCTACTGCGCATACTTGGGTATCAGGTCGTGTGTGTTTGAGCGCCAAGGCAATCGCGCCACTGCCTGTTCCTAGGTCTACCACGTCGGGTGAGGGCGTGTCGGCCAAGCAGGATAAGGCCCACTCCACCAAGGTTTCCGTATCAGCACGTGGGTCGAGCACGCGGGGGTCCACGTGCAGGGTTAAACCAAAAAACTCTTTATGGCCGGTGATGTAGGCCACGGGTTCGGTGTTGAGACGGCGTTGTGTATTGGCGGCAAAGGTGGCTTGCACCGTGGCATCCAGCACGTCATCGCCATGCGCCAACAACCATGCGCGGTCATGCGGTGCGCGGCCCAAAGCGTGCAGCAGCAACACTTGGGCGTCTAGGCGGGGCAGGCCTAAGGTTTGCGCCCAGGCAGCCGCTTGCGCCACGGTGAATGTGGTTTGCGCTTCGGATGTGTTTGCGCCGGTCATCGACATGACAGGCGAACCACTGGGCTGCATCACGCTCATGTGTTGCCTTCCAGCGCCGCCAGTTGCTCGGCTTCGTGCGCATGTTTCAACGCTTGCATCGCTTCGCTCAAATCACCTTCCATGATGAAGTTGAGTTTGTACAGCGTGAGGTTGATGCGGTGATCGGTCCAGCGCCCTTGCGGAAAGTTGTAGGTGCGGATGCGGTCGCTGCGATCACCGCTGCCAATCAAGCCCTTGCGCATGGCGGCATCTTTGGCGGCGCGCTCGGCACGGTCTTTTTCTTGGATGCGGGCTGTCAGCACTTTCAGCGCTTGCGCTTTGTTGCTGTGCTGACTGCGGCCGTCTTGGCATTCGGCCACGATGCCTGTGGGCAGGTGGGTGATGCGTACCGCCGAGTCGGTTTTGTTGATGTGCTGGCCACCCGCACCGCTGGCGCGGTAGGTGTCGATGCGTAAATCGGATGGGTTGATTTTGATGGCCTCGGCTTCGTCCGGCTCAGGCAGCACCGCCACCGTGCAAGCGCTGGTGTGGATGCGGCCTTGGGTTTCGGTCGCAGGCACGCGTTGCACGCGATGGCCGCCCGACTCAAACTTCAACCAGCCATACACGCCGTCGCCACTTGAGCCACCGTCCATGCGCACCACCACTTCTTTGTAGCCACCCAGCTCGCTTTGCGACTCGCTCACGATTTCGGTGCGCCACCCTTGGCGCTCGGCATAGCGCATGTACATGCGCAGCAAATCGGCGGCAAATAAGGCCGACTCGTCGCCGCCCGTGCCCGCGCGAATTTCAATGAAGGCAGGGCGTGCATCGTCTGGGTCTTTGGGCAGCAACATGCGTTGCAGCTCGGCTTCGAGTTGCAAAAGTTCTGCTTCGGCGCTGGTAATTTCTTCTTCCGCCATGGCGCGCATGTCAGCGTCATCGCCACCGTCTTGCAGCATGTGTTGTGCGGCTTGTAAATCGGCTTCACGTTGTTGGTAACGCGCGTAGCGGCCTGCGGTGGCGGTCACATCGGTGTGTTCTCGCGACAGTGCCAAGAACTGCGTCATGTCCTTCATGATGTCTTCGCGAGACAGCAAGAAATCTAGTTCGGCCAAGCGTTGCGCGTGGCGCTCGAGTTGAGCGCGCAAAAAGGTTTTCATGGCGCTGCCCTAAAGGTTGAAAGGGGAAGTGTGGCTGTCAGCCACAACGGCCTGAGGTTGGCGCAAGGCGAGCAGCCCGTGTGCGCGTTGGCTCCTCTTCGCTGCGCTCAGAATGTCGCTCACCGCGCACACGGGCTGCTCGCCTTGAGCGGGCTCGTCCGTGCGGTTGTTTGCGTGTGTGTTCAGCATGGCGCTCATCTTCACTTGCTGCGCAAAAAGAAATGCTCAATGGCGTGTCGTGCGCGTTCACGTGATTCGGCGTCACCCGCATGCAATTCGGCCATCGCACCGTGCAGCATTTTTTGGGTCAGGCCGCGTGACAGGGCGTCTAGCACCGCATCCACATCGTCGCCCTTGGCGATTGACTTGCGAGCACGTGCGAGTTCTGCGCTGCGCCAGTCTTCGGCTTGTGCGTTGAGTTGTTGAATCAACGGCACGTTGCTGCGCTGGTCCATCCAGTTCTCGAAACTTTGCACGCCGGCATCGATGATGGCTTCGGCTTGCGCCACCGCGGCTTGGCGGTTGGCTTGGCCGGTTTGCACCACGTCAGACAAATCGTCCACGGTGTAGAGGTAGACGTCTTCGAGTGACTTCACCTCAGGCTCGATGTCGCGTGGCACGGCCAAGTCGACCATGAACATGGGACGGTGTTTGCGTTGCTTGAGTGCGCGCTCCACCGCGCCCAAACCAATCAAGGGCAGGGTGCTGGCGGTGCAGCTAATCACCACATCAAACTCATGTAGTCGCTGCGGCAAGTCGGCCAAGCGCATGACTTCGCCGCTGAATTGGGTGGCCAGCTTTTCGCCGCGTTCCAGCGTGCGGTTGGCAATGGCAATGGCTTTGGGGTTCTTGGCGGCAAAGTGTGTGGCGCACAGCTCAATCATTTCGCCCGCGCCCACAAACAGCACGCGGGTTTCGCTGAGGTCTTCAAACAGTTGGCTGGCCAAGCGCACAGCGGCGGCAGCCATGCTGATGGAGTGCGCGCCAATCTCGGTCGAGCTGCGCACTTCTTTGGCCACAGCAAACGAGCGTTGAAAAAGCTGGTTGAGCGTGGTGCCCAAGGCGCCTGCTTCAGAGGCGGCACGCACTGCGTCTTTCATTTGCCCCAAGATTTGTGGCTCGCCCAGCACCATCGAGTCGAGGCCACTGGCCACGCGGAAGGCGTGACGGGCGGCATCGGCTTCCAGCAGCGCGTAGGTGTGGCCTTTCAGGTCGTCGGCTGACACGCCGCCGGACTGGGCCAACCAAGCCAAGGTTTGCTGCATTTGGGCTTCGCTGCCCGCGCAGTAAATCTCGGTGCGGTTGCAGGTGGATAGGATGGCCACCTCGCTGTCGGGTGCAAAAGAATGGCGCAGGGTCGCGAGGGTCGGACCCATTTGTTCGACCGCAAAAGCAAAACGGCCCCGCAAATCAAGCGGGGCTGTCGTGTGATTGAGGCCCAAAGCCCAGACTGCCATAACGCAGATTATAAAATTTACTCACATGGGCCCTTTAGAACAAATCATTCACACTTTTAACTTCATTGCGCCAGCATGGGTTGTGGCCCTGTTTTGCGTGCTCGTGGCCCGTTTCACCGCCCGTTGGTGGCTGCCCGTGGCCAGTTGGAGTCTGCTGAAACAGACCGTGGTGAGCGGTGTTTTAGGTACAGCCGTCTTAGTTGGCGGCCTAGTTTTGTGGGGCGTTGACGGAAAAATGGCCACCTATTCGGCCCTGGTCATTGCCTGCGGCACAGCCCAGTGGCTGATGTGCAAGGGGTGGCAGCGTTGATGTGAAGCGCCCAAGGCGAACAGCCTGTGTGTACGTTGGCTCCTCTTCGCTGCGCTCAGAATGTCGCTCACCGTACACACCGACTGTTTGCCTTGGGCTTTGGGCTAGCGTTTTCGTGCGCGAAGCGCATCTCAACCCTGTGCAAGAAGGTGATCGGGCCGCGGCCTGATCACCGTCCAGAAGTGACTTCAATCCAACGTCACCAGACCAATACCCCTAAAAACCAACACAAGACACCCCCAGCCCCAGTAAGTGCTCTCAGCCTCCAAAAGCCAAGTCCCCAAGCCCCCTGCGGTAAAATCGGCCCCTTAATTCGCGCCCCCAATGCGCCTTAGCGCGCACACCACACCATGAATGCTCCCACCTCGCTGAACCACTTGCTCGCCACGGCTGAAGAAAGCCCGCGACTGCGCGAAATTCCCTACAACTACACCTCGTTCTCTGACCGAGAAATCGTGCTGCGCTTGCTTGGTGCCGATGCCTGGGAGTTGCTGCTGCGTTTGCGTCAAGAACGCCGCACCGGCCGCTCAGCCCGCATGTTGTATGAAGTGCTGGGTGACATCTGGGTGGTGCAACGCAACCCCTATTTGCAAGATGATTTGCTCGACAACCCCAAACGTCGTCACCAGTTGGTTGAGGCGCTGTACCACCGCTTGGGCGAAGTAGAGCAGCGCCGCACGCCTGACGCAGATGCTGAGCGTGACCAGTTGGTCGGTCAGCTCTTGCAAGCAGCCAGCCGCGCGATTGAAACCTTCAACACCCAATTCGAAGCGATTGCCGCTCTGCGCAAAAAAGCAGCGCGCTTGCTCAAGAAGCACACAGCCAACGACAACATCAAGTTCGATGGCCTCTCACGTGTGAGCCATGTGACCGACGCCACCGACTGGCGTGTGGAATACCCCTTCGTCGTGCTGACCCCAGACACCGAAGAAGAAATGGCGGGCTTGGTCAAAGGCTGTATCGATCTTGGTCTCACCATCGTCCCCCGTGGCGGCGGCACAGGCTACACGGGTGGCGCGATTCCGCTCACGTGGAAGAGCGCGGTCATCAACACCGAAAAGCTCGAAGCCATGACCGAGGTCGAAATGATCGACCTGCCTGGCATCGCCCACAAAGTGCCCACAATTTACACCGAAGCGGGTGTGGTCACCCAGCGCGTCGCCGATGCGGCTGAACGCGCGGGTTTTGTGTTTGCGGTGGACCCAACCTCCGCCGAAGCCTCGTGCATTGGCGGCAACATCGCCATGAACGCCGGCGGCAAAAAAGCTGTGCTGTGGGGAACTGCCCTCGACAACTTGGCCAGCTGGCGCATGGTCACCCCCGACGCAGAGTGGCTGGACGTGGTTCGCGTGGACCACAACCTCGGCAAAATTCACGATGCCGAGATGGCCAGCTTTGAGTTGAAGTACTACCAAGCCGACGGCAAAACCTTCATCCGCCAAGAGCGCCTTGATATCCCCGGCAAGTCCTTCCGCAAAGAAGGCTTGGGCAAAGACGTGACCGACAAGTTCCTCAGTGGCTTGCCCGGTGTGCAAAAAGAAGGTTGCGATGGTTTGATCACCAGCGCGCGCTGGATTGTTCACCGCATGCCTGTGCACACACGCACCGTGTGTATGGAGTTCTTTGGCAACGCCAAAGACGCGGTGCCCAGCATCGTGGAAATCAAAGACTACATGTTTGCCGAGCAAAAGCGCAGTGGCGTGTTGCTGGCGGGTTTGGAGCATTTGGACGACCGCTACCTGCGCGCCGTGGGCTACGCCACCAAGAGCAAACGCGGCGGCCTGCCCAAGATGCTGTTGATTGGCGACATCGCCGGTGACGACGCTGACGAAGTGGCCCGCGTCACCTCTGAAGTGTCACGCATGGCCAACACCCGCAGCGGCGAGTGCTTTGTGGCCGTGAGCCCTGAAGCGCGTAAAAAGTTTTGGTTGGATCGCAAACGCACCGCCGCCATCAGCCGCCACACCAACGCGTTCAAGGTCAACGAAGACGTGGTGATTCCTTTGCCACGCATGGCCGAGTACACCGATGGCATCGAGCGCATCAACATTGAGCTGAGCCTGCGCAACAAGCTCGAACTCTGCGACGCGTTGGAAGACTTCTTTGCCAAAGGCAATTTACCTTTGGGTAAGTCTGACGATGCAGCCGATATCCCCACACCCGAGCTGTTGGAAGACCGTGTGCAACAAGCCCGCTCACTCATTGGTGAAGTGCGTGGCCTGTGGCAGCAATGGCTCAATGAGTGCGACGCGCTGTTCCCCCAGTTGCAAGACCACACCTTGCGTGCCAGCTGGAAAACACAAATTCGTGCCCAGTTGCAAAACATCTTCACGGGTGCGCAACTTGCCCCGATCCTGGACGAGTGCAACGCCATTCACAAACGCGTGCTCAAAGGCCGCGTGTGGGTGGCTCTGCACATGCACGCCGGTGACGGCAACGTGCACACCAACATCCCCGTCAACAGCGACAACTACGCCATGCTGCAAACCGCTCACGAAGCGGTGGCACGCATCATGGTGCTGGCGCGTTCGCTCAATGGTGTGATTTCGGGTGAGCACGGCATTGGCATCACCAAGCTAGAGTTCTTGACCGACGACGAGCTCAAGCCTTTTGCAGACTACAAAGCCAAGGTCGACCCAGAAGGCCGCTTTAACAAAGGCAAGTTGCTGCGTAACCAAGATGTGGATACATCGTTGCGCCACGCCGATTTGAGCCAAGCCTATACACCGAGCTTTGGTTTGATGGGCCATGAGTCGCTCATCATGCAGCAGTCCGACATTGGCGAAATCGCTGCCAGCGTGAAAGACTGTTTGCGTTGCGGCAAGTGCAAGCCCGTGTGCTCGACCCACGTGCCACGCGCCAATTTGCTGTACAGCCCACGCAACAAAATCTTGGCCACCTCGTTGTTGGTGGAAGCCTTCTTGTACGAAGAACAAACCCGCCGTGGTGTGTCCATCAAACATTGGGAAGAGTTTGAAGACGTGGCCGACCATTGCACGGTGTGCCACAAGTGCCTCACACCTTGCCCGGTGAAGATTGACTTTGGCGATGTGTCCATGAACATGCGTAACCTGTTGCGCAAGATGGGCCAAAAGAGTTTCCGTCCCGGCAATGCAGCCGCGATGTTCATGCTCAATGCCACCAACCCCGAAACCATCAAGCTGGCACGCAGCGCCATGGTGGGCGTGGGCATGAAGTTACAACGCTTCGCGCATGACGCACTGCAAGTGGTGGCGCGTAGGCAAACCAAGGCACCCCCTGCCTCGGTGGGCACTGCGCCCATCAAAGAGCAGGTGATTCACTTCATCAATAAAAAGATGCCCGGTAACTTACCCAAGAAAACCGCGCGCGCCTTGTTGGACATCGAAGACAAAGACTACGTGCCGATCATTCGCGATCCCAAGACCACCACGTCTGAAACAGAAGCGGTGTTCTATTTCCCCGGTTGCGGCTCTGAGCGTTTGTTCAGCCAAGTGGGCCTCGCCACGCAAGCCATGTTGTGGCATGCAGGCGTGCAAACTGTGCTGCCACCCGGCTACTTGTGCTGCGGCTATCCGCAAAAAGGCTCGGGCCAGTTTGACAAGGCCGACAAAATCATCACGGACAACCGCGTGCTGTTCCACCGCGTGGCCAACACGCTCAACTACCTCGACATCAAAACCGTGGTGGTGAGTTGTGGCACCTGCTTTGACCAGTTGCAAGGCTACGAGTTCGACAAAATTTTCCCCGGCTGCCGCATCGTCGACATCCACGAGTTTTTGCTCGAAAAAGACATCAAGCTCAGCGCCGAGCAACAAGCTGGCTATTTGTTCCACGACCCCTGCCACAGCCCCATGAAACAACAAGACCCAATGAAAACGGTCAAGGCGTTGGTGGGCGACCAAGTGGTCAAAAGCGACCGCTGCTGCGGCGAATCGGGCACCTTGGGTGTGACGCGTCCTGACATCTCCACGCAAGTGCGCTTCCGCAAAGAGGCTGAGTTGCAAAAAGACGAAGCCGCTTTGCGCGCCATGACCGGCGAAGCAAAGGGCGACATGAAAATTCTCACCAGCTGCCCCAGCTGCTTGCAAGGCCTGAGCCGCTACGGTGACGACTTGCAAAACGGTTTGCTCGAAGCCGACTACATCGTGGTCGAAATGGCGCGCAAGATGTTGGGCGAACAGTGGATGCCCAACTACGTGGCCAACGCCAATTCCGGTGGCATTGAGCGCGTGCTCGTTTAACTAGGACCGCTCATGGCTGGCTTGCAAAAAAATACCCCCGCGCCCCAAGACATCACGGTGCATGGCGCATCGCGTGTGTTGGAAGTCAGCTTTGCCGACGGTGCGAGTTTTCGCATTCCGTTTGAGCTGATGCGCGTCTACAGCCCCTCGGCCGAAGTGCAGGGTCACGGCCCAGGCCAAGAGGTGTTGCAAACCGGCAAGCGTTTGGTGGAGCTCGAAGGCTTGGAGCCTGTGGGCAACTACGCCATCAAACCCACCTTCAGCGACGGCCATGACAGCGGCTTGTTCACTTGGGAGTACTTGTATTTCTTAGGCTCTGAGCAAGACCAGTTGTGGGCCGACTATGAGCGCCGCCTGAAAGAAGCGGGCACTGACCGTGACGCCCCCATGCCCGAAAAGGCAGGCGCAGGCTGCAGCAGCCACGCGCATTGATACCATTAGCCATATGAGCAGTACCCATTTCGGCTTTAAAACCGTCGACGAAAAAGAAAAAGCCAAACACGTGCGTGGCGTGTTTGACTCGGTCGCGTCCAAATACGACGTGATGAACGACCTCATGTCGGCTGGCCTGCACCGTGTGTGGAAGCGCTACACCGTCATGGTGGCCGACTTGCGCGAGGGCTCGCAAGTGCTCGACATCGCAGGCGGCACCGGTGACTTGTCGATGGCTTTCGCCAAGAAGGTTGGCAAAACCGGCCGCGTGGTGCACACCGACATCAACGAAGCCATGTTGCGCACCGGACGCGACCGTTTGCTTGACCACGGCGCGGTTTTGCCCACCTTGGTGTGTGACGCTGAAAAGCTGCCTTTCCCCGACAACCACTTTGACGTGGTCAGCGTGGCTTTTGGTCTGCGCAACATGACGCACAAAGACGCCGCCTTGCGCGAAATGTGCCGCGTGCTCAAGCCCAACGGCAAGCTGCTGGTGTTGGAGTTTTCTAAAGTGGCCAAGCCGTTGGAAAAAGCCTACGACTGGTATTCCTTCAACATCTTGCCTAAGCTGGGCCAGATGATTGCGGGTGATGCATCGAGCTACCAATATTTGGCCGAATCCATTCGCATGCACCCTGGCCAAGAGGAGTTGAAAGCCCTCATGAAACAAAATGGCTTTGGCCATGTGGACTTTCACAACATGAGTGCTGGCGTGGTCGCGCTTCATGTTGGAATCAAGTGTTGACACATAACCAATAGATAACGACAACCGGAGATGACGCAATGAAAAAACTTTTGACAGCCCTTTTTGTGGTGGCCATGGCCTTTGCCACGATGCACGCCGAGGCAGCCAAACGTTTAGGCGGTGGCAAATCAATGGGCCAGCAGTCCAGCAATGTGACGCAGCGCGAAGCTGCCAAGCCAGCGCCTGCGGCTACCCCTAACGCTGCGCCAACTGCAGCACCACACGCGCCTGCTGCACCTGCACCCGCCGCTGCCCCCAGTCGCTTTGGTGGCATGGGCGGCATGTTGGGTGGTTTAGCGGCTGGCTTAGGTTTAGCTTGGTTGGCTCACTCCATGGGCTTTGGCGCTGAGTTTGGTCAGTTCTTGATGTTTGGTTTGTTGGCCTTGGTCGTGATGATGGTCATCGGCGCTGTCATGCGTCGTCGCCAACCTGAGGTGTCTAACAACAGCCCTTACGCCTTTGAAGGCGCTGGTGCGATGAACCCCAGCACCTTGCCGCAGTACAACCCCAAGAACGTGGGCAACGATTCCTCGGCCCGTCCTGTGGACACCCACACCGACTTCGCCCCCGTCGGCGGTGGTTCGATGATTGGTTCTGCTTTGGGCGGCAGCCAAACTTGGGGCATCCCTGCTGACTTTGACACCGCTGGCTTTGTCAGCGCAGCCAAGCAAAACTTCATGACCTTGCAGCAAGCGTGGGACCGCTCAGACATTGCCGCCTTGCGCGTGATGATGACGGACAGCATGTTGGCCGAAATCAAAACCCAATTGGCCGAGCGTGAAGCCACCGCCAACGGCCAAGTCAACCACACCGAGGTGGTCATGCTCGATGCGCACCTGTTGGGCATTGAAGATGTGGGCAACCACTACATGGCCAGCGTGGAGTTCTCGGGTCTCATCCGTGAAGAGCCATCGTCTGGCCCCACACCGTTCCGCGAAGTGTGGAACATGACCAAGCCCAAAGATGGCAGCTTGGGCTGGTTGGTTGCGGGCGTTCAAGCCTTGCAATAAACCGGTTAAATCAGGGCGTGCCGAGAAGGGCGCTCAAACAAGGAATAATTGGGGACTATGGCAACACAGTCCCCTTTTTCTTGGTTGGCCGATGCAGCAGACACGCTGCGCGCCAAACTCCCCACCGAATTCCCACAATCCCTCACACCGCCTGCTTGGGCGGTGGCTGAAGTGCAGCAGCGCGTGGTGCTCTTGTTGAACCACGTGCTCATGCAAGAGCCCGCCGCACGCGACCGCTTGCAACGCCAAAAAGGTCGCCAAGTGCAAGTGTGTTGGCGCGACCAAGTGTTTCAATGCGCGTTCACGCCTGCAGGTTTGGTGGAGTTCATCACGCCCGATGCGGGTGGCAAAGCGGCCGACCTTGTGCTGCGTGTGAATGAGCCTTCTCCCTTTGAATTGGCCAAGGCCGTGTTGCAAGGCGACAAGCCTGCCATTCGCATCGAAGGCGATGTGCAGTTGGCCGCTGAAGTCAATTGGTTGATTGACCACGTGCGTTGGGATGCCGAAGAAGACGTGGCCCGTCTCATTGGCGATGCGCCTGCCCACACCTTGGTGCAAACCGCCAAGCGCATCGTGGATGCGCTGCGCAGTTTTGTGCAACAACCAGCAGCGAAGGCCGCGCCATGATGACCCGTTTGTTGCGCGGTATTTACATCGTCCTCATCGTCTTGCGTTACGGCTTGGACGAGCTGGTGCTCACCAGTTTCCAAAAACCAGGCTTGCGTGTGTTGGCACGTATCGTGTCCATCGGGCGCGATTTATCGGCCCCACGTGGCCAGCGTTTGCGTGAGGCCTTGGAGCACCTCGGCCCCATCTTTGTGAAATTTGGCCAAGTGTTGTCCACCCGTCGCGATTTGCTGCCCACCGACTTGGCCGATGAATTGGCCAAGCTGCAAGACCGTGTGCCGCCGTTCCCCTCGAACGAGGCGGTGGCCATCATCGAGCGTTCGTTTGGTCGCCCGCTCGACGAGATTTTTGTGGCGTTCACACACCAGCCCGTGGCCAGTGCGTCCATCGCGCAAGTGCACTTTGCCGTCATCAAAGACCGCAACGGTGCCACGCGCGAAGTGGCGGTCAAAGTGCTGCGCCCCGGCATGCTGACGGTGATTGACAAGGACCTGAGTCTCATGCGCATGATGGCCGGTTGGGTCGATCGCCTGAGTGCCGACGGCAAACGCTTGAAGCCCCGCGAAGTGGTGGCCGAGTTTGACAAATACCTGCACGACGAACTCGACTTCGTGCGCGAAGCCGCCAACGCCGCGCAGCTGCGCCGCAACATGGAAGGCCTCAACCTCGTGTTGATTCCCGAAATGATTTGGGACTTCTGCCACAACGACGTCATCGTGATGGAGCGCATGAAAGGCGTGCCCATCAGCCAAACTGAGCGTTTGCGCGAAGCAGGTGTGGACATCCCCAAGCTGGCTCGCGATGGTGTGACCATCTTCTTCACCCAAGTGTTCCGTGATGGCTTTTTCCACGCCGACATGCACCCTGGCAATATCCAAGTCAGCCTAGAGCCCGCCACGTTTGGTCGCTACATTTCGCTCGACTTCGGCATCGTGGGCACGCTCACCGAGTTTGACAAAGAGTATTTGGCCCAAAATTTCACAGCCTTCTTTCGCCGCGACTACAAGCGCGTGGCTGAGTTGCATGTGGAGTCGGGCTGGGTGCCTGCCGACACACGGGTGGATGAGCTGGAATCCGCCATTCGTGCGGTGTGTGAGCCGTACTTTGACCGTCCGCTGAAAGAGATTTCGCTCGGCATGGTGCTCATGCGCTTGTTCCAAACCTCGCGCCGCTTCAATGTCGAGATTCAGCCGCAACTCGTGTTGTTGCAAAAAACGCTGCTCAACATCGAAGGCCTGGGCCGCCAGCTTGACCCCGAGTTGGACTTGTGGAGTACCGCCAAACCCTTCTTGGAAAAGTGGATGCTGGACCAAGTGGGTCCCAAGAAGCTGTGGGACCAACTGCGCGCCGAAGCACCGCGTTATGCCAAGCTCATTCCCGAGTTGCCACGTTTGGTGCATGACTTTTTGAAGCACCGCCAAAACGACGGCAGCACCCAGTTGCAACAACTCATCGAAGAGCAACGCCGCACCAACCGCATGCTGCAACGTCTGATGTGGGTGGGCGGAGGCTTCTTGGTTGGCCTTGTTGCCATGCAGATGTTTGTGCGTCTGCATCACTACTTTTAATCATCTTGCGGAGTTGACCCGTGCTGCTCACACTCGTCATCGTCTATTTGCTGGTCACCATCGCCATTGGCTTGATGGCGGCCAAGCGCGTTCAAAACTCGTCTGACTTTGCCATCGCAGGCCGTCACCTGCCCATGGCCATGATCGTCACCACCACATTTGCCACATGGTTTGGCTCGGAGACGGTGCTGGGCATTCCCGCCAAGTTTGTCAACGGTGGTTTGCACGGCGTGGTGGAAGACCCATTTGGCGCAGGCTTTTGCCTCATCTTTGTGGGCTTGTTCTTCGCGGGCAAGCTCTACCGCATGACGCTGCTCACCATCAGCGACTACTTTCGCGAGCGCTATGGCCGCGTGGTGGAGGTGGTGTGCTCGCTCATCATCATGGTCAGCTATCTTGGTTGGGTGTCTGCGCAAGTCACGGCTTTGGGCTTGGTGTTCAACCTCTTGTCCGACGGCGTGGTCAGCCTAGAGTTGGGCATGGTGATTGGCGTGGTGTCGATCTTGGCCTACACCTTGTTTGGCGGCATGTGGTCGGTGGCGATCACCGACTTCATTCAGATGATCATCTTGGTGGTGGGCCTCTCCATCTTGGCTGTGTTTGCCGCAGGGCAGGCCGGTGGTGTGGACAAGGTGATGGCGTTGGCGATCAGCCAAGACATGTTCAAGTTCTGGCCCGAGCCCAACACCAAAGACGTGCTGTTTTTCTTTGCTTCGGCCATCACCATCATGCTGGGGTCGATTCCGCAGCAAGACGTGTTTCAGCGTGTCATGTCGGCCAACAGCATCAAGGCTGCTACGCATGGCCCCGTGATTGGTGGCATTTGCTACATCTTGTTTGCGTTTGTGCCCATGTTTTTGGTGGTCAGCGCCATGATCATCATGCCCGAGCAAGCCGCCGCGCTGATGGCCGATGACCCGCAAAAAGTGTTGCCCACCTTGGTGATGACGCAGATGCCGTTTGTCATGCAAGTCTTGTTCTTTGGGGCCTTGTTGTCAGCCATCAAATCATGTGCCTCGGCCACCTTGTTGGCGCCCAGTGTGACGTTTACTGAAAACATTTGGCGTCAATTTCACCCCCACCAAAGTGACCAGCAAGAGCTGCGCGCCATGCGTGTGACGGTGTTGGTGTTCAGCATGCTGGTGTTGGGCTATGCCGTTCGTATGCAGGGCACCTCGATTTACGAAATGGTGTCGGGCGCGTACCAAGTGCCGCTGGTGGGTGCCTTTGTGCCGCTGACGTTTGGCCTGTACTGGAAGCGTGCCACCACGCAGGGCGCTATTTTTGCCTTGGTGTTGGGTTTGCTGACCTGGGGCTTGTTCTTGGCGACGCCTGCGGGCGATGAGTTCCCCGCTCAATTGGCGGGCGTGTTGGCCAGTTTGACGGGCATGCTGGGCGGCTCTTTGGGGCCACAGGCCATTCGCAACGCCCATGGCAGCCATCACAAACTGGTGGGCGCAGCCTAGGACGCGCGTCTAACGCACCCAAGAGGGCGGATGAGGTGGGCCTCTGCCCTTGAATAAGGGCTGGGCGCCTATAATTCAGGGTTTTACCGAACCCGTCTCGCCATGCCCATTTATGCCTACAAATGCGGGTCCTGCGGCCATGCCAAGGACGTCCTGCAAAAAATTTCAGATGCCCCGCTGACCGACTGTCCCGCGTGCGGCAAACCCACGTTTTCTAAGCAACTCACCGCTGCGGGCTTTCAGCTCAAGGGCTCGGGTTGGTACGCCACCGATTTCAAAGGCGGCTCGGGCGGCACATCGGCCCCCGCGTCTGTGCCTGCCAGCGGCGAATCTGCAGCTCCAGCGGCCAGCACCGAAAGCGCCGCTGCCCCAGCGGCAGCCGGTGGCTGTGCCACAGGCTGCGCTTGCCACTAATTTTTAAATATCACTAGGTCTTTCATGCCGATTAAAAAATACCTGCTTGCAGGCCTCTTGGTTTGGACGCCTTTGGCCATCACGGTCTGGGTACTGACTTGGCTCGTGGGTGTCATGGACGGGATGTTCCTTGGCACGGTAGGGCCTTTGGTGTCACACGACACGCTCACGTCTTTGCGTCAAATGACCGGCTTGGGCGTGGTGCTGGTGCTGGTGGGCTTGCTCATCACCGGTGCGTTGGTGTCCAACGTGGCGGGTCGTTGGTGGGTCAAGCAGTGGGACAAATTGTTCACCCACATTCCCATCGTCAAGTCGATTTACACCAGCGTCAAAAAAGTGTCTGACACTTTGTTCTCCAGCAATGGCAATGCGTTTCGCAAAGCTTTGTTGGTGCAATACCCACACGCTGGCATTTGGACCATCGCGTTTCAAACCGGTGCGCCCGTGGGCGAAGTCGCTTCTAAGTTGCACGGTGAGCACCTGAGTGTGTATGTGCCCACCACGCCCAACCCCACCAGCGGCTTTTTCTTGGTTGTGCCCCGTGCCGACGTGATTGAGCTTGAGATGAGCGTTGACGAGGCGTTGACGTATGTGATTTCCATGGGTGCCGTGTCCCCCGGTGCCGCCGTAATTCAAGAAAAGAGAAAATAAAAATGGCAATGCGTTCCCACTATTGCGGTCTCGTGACCGAAGCCCTCCATGGCCAAACCGTGAGCCTGTGCGGCTGGGTCAACCGTCGTCGTGACCACGGTGGCGTCATCTTCATCGATTTGCGTGACCGTGAAGGTTATGTGCAGGTGGTGTGCGACCCAGACCGTCCTGAGATGTTCAAAGTGGCTGAGAACGTGCGCAATGAGTTTTGTATCCAAGTCAAAGGCTTGGTGCGCGCCCGTCCTGAAGGCACCACCAACGAAGCTTTGAAGAGCGGCAAGATTGAAGTGCTGTGCCACGAGCTCATCGTGTTGAACGAGTCGGTCACACCACCGTTCCAGATCGACGACGACAACCTGTCTGAGACCACACGCCTCACGCACCGTGTGCTCGACCTGCGCCGCCCGTACATGCAAAACAACCTGATGCTGCGCTACAAAGTGGCGATGGAAGTGCGCAAGTACCTCGACGAAAACGGTTTTGTCGACATCGAAACACCGATGCTGACCAAGAGCACACCCGAAGGCGCGCGCGATTACCTCGTGCCTAGCCGCGTGCACGACGGTCATTTCTTCGCGCTGCCCCAATCGCCCCAGTTGTTCAAACAGCTGTTGATGGTGGCAGGCTACGACCGTTATTACCAAATCACCAAGTGCTTCCGCGACGAAGACTTGCGTGCTGATCGTCAACCTGAGTTCACCCAGATTGATATTGAAACCTCGTTCTTGAGCGAGGAAGAAATCCGCGACATGTTCCAAGGCATGATCAAGCGCGTGTTCACCAACACCATCGGCGTGGACCTCGGCGAGTTCCCGGTCATGACGTACCAAGACGCCATGCACATCTATGGCTCTGACAAGCCAGACTTGCGCGTGAAATTGCAGTTCACCGAAGTGACCGATGTCATGGGTGATGTGGACTTCAAAGTGTTCTCTGGTGCCGCCAACATGAAGGGCGGCCGTGTGGTGGCCTTGCGCGTGCCCAATGGCTCGGTCGAAGGTGGCGGCATCAGCCGTGGCGAGATCGACGCGTACACCGAGTTCGTCAAGATCTACGGTGCCAAGGGTCTGGCCTACATCCGCGTCAACGACCTGTCCAAAGGTCGTGACGGTTTGCAGTCGCCCATCGTCAAGAACATCCACGATACGGCACTCAACGCCGTGCTCGAGCGCTCAGGCGCACAAAACGGTGACCTGATTTTCTTCGGCGCCGACAAAGCCAAGATCGTGAACGACGCCATCGGCGCCTTGCGCATCAAGATTGGCCACAGCGAGTTCGGCAAGAAAAACGGTTTGTTCGAAGACCGTTGGGCCCCAATGTGGGTGGTCGACTTCCCCATGTTCGAGTTCGACGACGAAAGCCAGCGCTACACCGCTGTGCACCACCCCTTCACTGCGCCCAAAGACGGCCACGAAGACTGGATGGTCACCGCGCCCGAGAAGTGCATTTCCAAGGGCTACGACATGGTGTTGAACGGTTGGGAAATGGGTGGCGGTTCGGTGCGTATCCATCGTGCCGACGTGCAACAAAAAGTGTTTGATGCTCTGAAGATCACGCCCGAAGAAGCTCAGCTCAAGTTCGGCTTCTTGCTCGATGCGCTGCAATACGGCGCGCCTCCACACGGCGGCTTGGCGTTTGGTTTGGACCGCATCGTCACGCTGATGACCGGCGCTGAATCCATCCGCGACGTGATTGCTTTTCCCAAGACCCAACGTGCTCAGTGTTTGCTCACGCAAGCGCCTAGTCCTGTGGATGAGAAGCAGTTGCGCGAACTGCACATTCGTTTGCGCAATGTGGATGCAGCCAAGGCTTGATACCTCGCATCTTGATGCAAACAAAAAGGCGCTGGAGACAGCGCCTTTTTTCATGTCTGCAATTTAGGGTGATGCGTCTAAGTTCAAAACACTTGCCAATGGCATATCGCTGGGCGTGGTGTAGTCCGCCACGATCCATGCGCGACGGGGGTGCTCTGCCGCTTCATGCAAAAACTCTTGGATGGTGCGAATCGACCCCAAGTCGAGTGCGGCAAATGGTTGATCTAGCAAAGTCACAGCAGCACCCGATGCCAACGCTGCCACCACCATCACCTTGCGGCGACTGCCTGCTGAGAGCATGTTGAGGCGCTTGTCGAGGTGCTGTGTCATGTCGAGTTCTTCGGCCAAGTCTTGCAGCAGGTCTTGGTTCCAGCGGGGGTGGTGCACGCGCAAAAGGTCCCAGCACGCCTGCACCGTGGCGGTGTCGTAGGTGGCGCTTTGTAGGTCGGCCCAAAAGACACCACCTTCGGGTGTCACCACTTGGCCTGTGGTGGGTTGCACATCGCCTGCCAGCAAGCGCAGCAGGGTGGTTTTTCCCTTGCCCTCATCCCCGCACACCCAACTCACGCCAGGAGGCCATGTGAACGAGAGGTTTTGAATCGGACCGAGCGTGAGGTGATTGACTTGGATGAGCCATGGTGCAGACATGGTTCAATCGTATTCAATCTTTGGCGCATTTTTAAGTATGAAAACCGTTGTTTTATTTCTTCAATACCAATGGGCTAGGATGAACGAATACCTATGACAGTTTCCAAATTCCCCACTCTTGAATTTCATTTGCCTAAAGCCAATCGCCACGTGGCCTATAGCGCTGTGGGTGATGCCCATAGCGCACATGTGCTGTTGTGCTTACCGGGCTTGCTAGAAACCCGCGCCACGTTTGACCCGCTGCTGAAGGCCGCTGATGGTTTGCAAGGCTTGCGCGTCATCAGTCTTGACTTGTGTGGCCGTGGTGATTCAAGCCCCATGCCTGGTGACAAGGGTTACACCATGCAGGTTTATTTGGAAGACATCGTGCATTTCATTCGCCACGAGTTGATGCCAGACGGAAAACCTGTGCCACACATCGAGGTGCTGGGTACCAGCATGGGGGGGATCTTGGCCATGTACTTGGCGCATGACCAAAGCAATCACATCCAAGGTTTGTTCTTCAACGACATCGGTTTGGAGCTGCCGTGGATGTCCATCTACGGTTTGTACGATGGCATGAAAAAAGCAGGTCGCTTGCCCACGCCTGAAGAGATGGCGGAGAAATTCAACGTCAGCATCGGCGCTGTGTTGGCGGTGCAATCACCAGCGCACTTTGACTTGCCATATCGCAAAGATTGGAAGGGCATGAAGTTTGGCCATTTGCTCAGCGACTTCAAAGGCCCTGTGCGTTTGGTGCATGGCAGCAACTCGGGTGTGTGCACGGACCAGCAAGTCAAACTGTTGCAGCGTGAGTTTCCGAAGGCGCAGGTGCTTGAAGTGGCAGGTGCTGCGCACCCAGTGCCTTTCAATGCCATGGTGAATCAGTTTGTGTTGCAGTCGCTCAATCTCCCTGTGGTGGCATCTATCCCCGCTGCCCCTGTGCCTAAGACATCAGCGCCACAAGCCGTGCAAATGAGAATTTCGCTTGACACGCCTGCCGTTACACCGCAAGCCTTGCCGGAGCCCGTGCTTGAACCAGAGCCTGTGCCACACCCACAAGCTGTGCCTGCTCAGCCGCCAGTTCAGCCCCGTGTGGGCTTGTTGGGTTTGATCAAGCAGCTGCTAGGCGCCACAAAGAAGTAACTTCTTTGGCGCGTGCCGCGTGCAGCGGGTCAGTCTCGTCGGTGGCTTTGCCGTGACGTGGTTGGATGTCATGGCGGTCCACCAGCTTCAACCCCGCTTCGCTGATCCAACAAATCAGCTCTTCACGCGTGCGCAGTCCCAAGTGCTCAGCCAAGTCCGACAAGATGAGCCAGCCTTCGCCGTTGGGTGTTAAGTGATCACGCAAGCCACTTAAAAATCCACGCAACATGCGGCTACCTTCGTCGTACACCGCATGTTCGATGGGCGAGCTGGGGCGTGCAGGTACCCAAGGCGGGTTGCACACCACCAAAGGCGCTTTGCCTTCGGGGAATAAATCGGTTTGCACCAATTCAACTTTGTTGAGACGCTGCAAACGTTGCAGGTTCGCGCGCGCGCAGGCCAAGGCACGTGGGTCTTGGTCGGTGGCGACGATGCGTTGCACGCCGCGTTTGGCCAACACCGCAGACAACACGCCGGTGCCCACGCCAATGTCAAACGCGAGCGATTTGTCTTTGATCGGAGTGTCGGCCACAAGGTCCACATACTCACCGCGTACCGGCGAGAACACGCCGTAGTGTGGGTAGATGCGGTTGTTGGGCGCTTCGCCCAAGGCTGCAATTTCCACACCTTTTTTGCGCCACTCGTGCGCGCCCACCACGCCCAACAATTCGCGCAACGACACCATGCAGGTTTCGCCGTTGGCTGGGCCCCAAGCCTCCGTACACGCCTGCTTCAAATCAGGCGCGCGACGCAGGGGAATGGTGTAGTCACCCTCCAAGGGCACGATCACCATCGCCAAGATGCGAGCACGTTGGCCTAAGGCTTGGCGGTGTGCATTGAATGCTTGTACAGGCGTGAGGTCTGCCTCAGGTTTTTTATTTTTCTTGGGCTTGCGTTCGGTGCGACGTGCCAAGGCTTGCAGCATTTGGCGTGCGTTGTGAAAGTCACCTTGCCACAACAGCCCCGTGCCCTCGCAGGCGAGTCGGTAGGCCGTGTCAGCCGACATGGTGTCGTCAGCGGCCACCACACGTCGGGGGGCGGCTGCGCCGCTTTCAGCGCGCCAGTTGGGTAAGTTGTTGAGTGGGGTGAGCATGGCGGCATCATAGAGCGGGCTTGCCAGCAACGACCGTCTGTTGAGGCACACTTGGGCGTAGATCATGAAAACATTCAAAGTCGCTACCTACAACATCCACAAAGGCGTGCAAGGTCTAGGTCCTGCACGTCGCCTTGAAATACACAACCTCGGCCATGCGGTGGAACAGTTCGATGCCGACATCGTGTGTTTGCAAGAAGTGCGCGCGTTCAACCGCCAACAAGCTCGCCGTTTCAAGCGCTGGCCTGATCAAGGTCAAGCCGAATTTTTAGCGCCCGAGGGCTACACGCCCGTGTACCGCACCAACGCCATCACCAAGCATGGTGAGCATGGCAATGCGTTGCTGAGCCGATGGCCCGTGCTGGAGCATCGCCACGAAGACATGTCAGACCATCGTTTGGAGCAACGTGGTTTGTTGCACGTGACCTTGCAAATGCAAACGCGCGAGGTGCATGTCATCGTGATTCATTTGGGTCTTTTGCCAGGCAGCCGTTTGCGACAAACGCAGCAGTTGCATGACTTCATTGAACGTGAAGTGCCTGCTGAAGCACCATTGTTGGTGGCGGGTGATTTCAATGATTGGGGCAGCGCAGTGTCCCGCATGATGGCCACTGTGGGTCTGCACACCAACATGGGCAAGCAATACCCCACCTACCCATCGCGCTTGCCCCTGGTTCAGCTGGACCACGTGTATGCACGTGGCGTGCACCGTGTGGCGACACATGTGCCGCGTGGCCCGGTTTGGGGCCGCATGTCTGACCACTTGCCTTTGCTGGTGGAGTTCGCGTGGGACGCGCCATGAGTGCCCAGCACGCCGCGCACGACACGCGTTTGTTGCGCAGCGGCGTGGCTTTGTTTGCGGCGCTGGTGGAAGCACTGGACCACGCTCGGCATGAGGTGTTTTTAGAAACCTATATCTTTGACTTTGCCGGTGCAGGCGCCGATGTGGGCCATGCGCTGACCCGTGCTGCCCAGCGCGGTGTGCGCGTGTGTGTGGTGGTGGATGGTGTGGGCACGGGTGCATTGCCTACCGTGTGGGCGCAACGTTTTGATCAAGCGGGTGTGCAGTACCGTGTTTACTCGCCCTTGGCGGGGCTTGGTTTTTGGTTGCCCAGCCGTTGGCGGCGTTTGCACCGCAAGCTGTGTGTCGTCGATCAAGCCTTGGCGTTTTGTGGTGGCATCAACATCTTGGATGACTTCATCGACCCCAATGTGCCCGGCGGTTTGCAGCTGCCTCGTTTGGACTATGCCGTCAGTCTGCGTGGCCCTTTGGTGCGTCAGGTGCACGATGCCATGACACAGCTTTGGTCGCGCATTGAAGCGGTGCGCGAGCTGCGCAGCCAGGACATTGCAGGTGCACTGGATGCGCTGCGCAGCGCGGACCAAGATTTGAAATTGCCCACACGCGGCACAGTGCAACTGGTGCTGCGCGACAACGTGCGCCACCGGACACAGATTGAGCGGGCATACCGCAAGGCCATTGGGGCTGCTCGCCACGACGTGGTGCTGGCCAGCGCCTACTTCTTTCCGGGTCTGCGCTTGCGCCGTGCCTTGGTGTTGGCGGCACGCCGTGGGGTGCATGTGCGTTTGTTATTGCAAGGCAAATACGAATACTTCGTGCCTTACCGCGCCTCGCGACAGTTGTATGGCAAGCTGCTGGCGGCTGGCGTTGAAATTTACGAATACCACGCCAGCGTGTTGCATGCCAAAGTGGCTGTGATCGATGGGCATTGGGCCACGGTGGGCTCGTCTAACCTCGACCCGTTCAGTTTGCTGCTGGCGCGTGAGGCCAATGTGGTGGTGCGCGACCCTGCCTTTGCGCAAGACCTGCAAGTCAGCCTGAGCGAGGCCATGTATAGCGGCGCCACGCAAGTCGATCCGCATGCCTTTGCCAACCGTCCGTGGTGGCAGCAGCTGGTGGACTGGGGGGCATCGTTGGTGTTGCGGTTTGGTGTGTTTTTGACTGGCAAACGCTATTGAGTAAGCCCTTGGTGTAAGGTTTTTGCTTCGCTGATACCATCATCCCTATGACTGCAAAAGACAACTTCGAAGGCACGCCGGTTTCTGTCAAGATCCGCGAGCGCATTGCCGCCGCACGCAAGCGTTTTCACTCCAACGACAACATTGCCGAGTTCATCCAACCCGGTGAACTGGAAGCCTTGCTCGACGAAGTCGAAGTCAAGATGCAAGGCGTGCTGGACAGCTTGGTGATTGACACTGAGCACGACCACAATACGGGCGACACCGCCCGCCGTGTGGCCAAGATGTATTTACAAGAGGTCTTCAAGGGACGCTATGTGCAAGCTCCAGCGATCACCGAATTCCCCAATGCGGAGCATCTCAATGAGCTGATGATCGTCGGCCCCATCACCGTGCGTAGCGCGTGTAGCCATCACTTCTGTCCCGTCATTGGCAAAATTTGGATTGGCGTGTTGCCCAACGAGCGCACCAACGTCATTGGCTTGTCCAAGTACGCACGCTTGGCCGAATGGGTCATGGGTCGCCCTCAAATTCAAGAAGAGGCCGTGGTGCAACTGGCCGATTTAATTCAAGAAAAAACACAGCCCGATGGCTTGGCCATCGTGATGGAAGCCAGCCACTTTTGCATGTCATGGCGCGGCGTGAAAGACATGGACAGCAAGATGATCAACTCGGTCATGCGCGGCGCCTTCTTGAAAGACCCCAACTTGCGCCGTGAATTTTTGTCTCTGATTCCTAAAGGTTGATGCCATGCTCGTTCGTCTGTTGTATGTGAGCCGCTCCGTTCATCCCGAAACCCCTGAGCAAACCGAGTCCATCTTGGCCAGCTCGCGTGAGCACAATCTGAGCAACGGCATCACTGGCGTGTTGTGCTACGGCGGGGGTATTTACTTGCAAGCGATCGAAGGCGGTCGCAACCAAGTGAACGCGCTCTACACACAAATCGTCAAAGATCCACGCCACAAAGACGTGGTGGTGTTGGCCTATGAGGAAATCACCGAGCGCCGCTTTGGTGGCTGGACCATGGGCCAAGTGCGCTTGGACAAACTCAACCCCTCCATCGTGTTGAAGTACTCTGAAACCCCAGAGCTTGACCCCTACAGTGTGTCAGGCCAAGTGTCGTTTGCGCTGCTGGAAGAACTGATGGCCACCGCGTCCATCATCGGTCGCGCCTGACGCGCTTGTTGGTCAGCGCTTGAGCGCCAACGCTCTTTCCATTGTTTTGCTCGCAGGGCTGTTGCATGCCTTGTGGAACATCCTCGCCAAAAAAGCGGGCGGTGATGCACGTTTCGCTTGTTTCACTGCAGGCGTTGCCATGGTGGTGTGGGCCCCTGTTGGGTTTTGGATAGGGTGGGATGTGTTGCCGCAGTGGGGCTTATGGGAATGGGGCTTTGTCATCGCCAGTGGTGTGCTGCATGTGCTGTACTTTGTGGTGTTGCTACGCGGCTATCGCCATGCCGATTTGACCGTGGTGTATCCCTTGGCCCGTGGCACAGGCCCCTTGCTGTCGTCGCTGGTAGCCTTTGTATGGCTGGGTGAGTCGATTTCGTACATCGGTGCTTTGGGTATTGCGGGTGTGGTGAGTGGTGTTTTTTTAATTGCGGGTGGCCCTAAGCTCATCACCGATTGGCGCCGTGTGAATGGTGTCCATGAGGATCAGCTCGCATCTCAACGCCTGCGCAGCGCCGGTTTGCGCTATGGCGTGTTGACTGGGCTATTCATTGCCAGCTACACCGTGGTGGATGGCTATGCGGTGAAGGTGTTGTTGATGTCACCGATCTTGGTGCACTACTTAGAAAATTTGGTTCGCTTTGCCTTGTTGGCACCTGTCGTGTTGCGCGACCGACCCACGGCTTGGACGCTGTGGCGCCAGCAGTGGAAATATGCGTTGATTGTGGGAACGGTGACCCCCATCTCGTATGTGTTGGTCCTGTATGCCATGCAAACCGCGCCCTTGTCTTTGGTGGCACCTGCGCGTGAGGTGTCCATGCTTTTCGCCGCGATCATTGGTGGGCACTTGTTGGGCGAAGGAGACCGCTGGCTTCGTGTGTTGGGTGCCTTGCTCATTGCCGCTGGTGTGGCGATGTTGGGGCTGGCATGACCGCTTCTCCACGCTTGGTGGGATGCGACTTCAGCAGCAGTCCCACCCCACGCAAACCCATCGTTGTGGCCCTGGGTCACGCCAAAGCGGGGCGCGTTCAATTGCAAAGCCTGCTGCGGTTTGACACCTTGGCATCCTTTGCCGATTGGCTCAAACAGCCCCAAGCGTGGGTGGGTGGTTTTGACTTGCCCTTTGGTCTGCCGCGTGAGCTGGTCGAGCATCTGCAATGGCCCACCGATTGGCTGGCCTGCATGCAGCACTACACCGCACTCAGCCGCGCCGATATCCGTGCCACCTTCAAAGCCTTTTGCGATGCCCGCCCCGTGGGCGGCAAGTTTGCTCACCGCGCCACCGATACGCCCGCGGGCTCTAGTCCATCCATGAAATGGGTCAACCCGCCCGTGGCCTACATGCTGCATGCGGGGGTGCCTTTGTTGATCGACGCTGGTGTGACCTTGCCCCGCTTGCACGCACCTGCTGCGTCCGTTGCTTCACCCGAGTCATTGCGCGTTGCGCTAGAGGCCTACCCCGGCCTGCTGGCGCGTGAGCTGATTGGCAACACCAGCTACAAAAGCGACGACAAAGCCAAACAAACACCTGAGCGTTTGATCGCGCGTAAGCAGCTGCTGCAAGCGCTGGAAGTGGGTCAGACCCGTTTGGGCCTGCGTCTTAAACTCACCCATGCGCAGCATGACACCTTGGTCGACGATGCCAGCGGCGACAGCCTAGACGCAGTGCTCTGCATGGTGCAAGCCGCTTGGGCGCAAATTCAGCATGAGGCGGGCGACGCACACTATGGCTTGCCTGAATGCGATCCCCTAGAGGGATGGATCGTCACGGCAAAACAAGCGGGCTAGGTCAGATACACCACCCCATATCCGCAGGCAAGGCCCCCAGTTGCCGCAGTTGCTGAATCGCCTCCACATCCGTGCGATACATGTGAAGCCCCGCATGCGCTTGCAGGCAACCTGCGCGGCGCAGCACGGTTTCTACCGGTAGCTTCATGCCGCTGATGTGCAGGCTGATGCCGCGCTCGCGCAGCATGGCTTCTAGCTTGGCGAGGCTCTCCACACCGGTGGCGTCAATGCGGTTGATGGGCAGTGCAAACAAGCACACATGGGCCACGCTGGGGTGCTGGCTGAGATGCTCCATCACGTTGCGTTCGAGGGTGCTGGCGGCGGCAAAGTCCAGTTCGGCATCCATGCGCAGGGCATACAGGTGAGGCGCCAAGGGCGGTAGTTGCCACAAGTGGCGGTCGCGCAAACTGCCATCGGCATGCAGACCTACTTCAATGATGCGCGGGTGCAAGCGCGTGTGCAAAAAGTGGCTCAGACCCATCACCACACCAGCCAGCACGCCCCAATACAAACGCGGGGCGGAGAGCAGGGTGATGACAAACGTCACCACCGCCGTAGCGGCCTCGACGCGGTTGATGTTGTAAAGCTGCACAAACGCGCGTGGCTTGATGAGGCCCAGCACTGCCGCCACCACGATGGCCGCCAACACAGATTGCGGCACAGGCTGCAACACGGCGGTGAAGCACAAGAGGATGACCAAAATCACTGCCACCGAAAAAATAGTCGCCCATGCCGACTGCGCGCCCGCATACAGGTTGAGCGCTGAGCGGCTGAACGACGAGCTGGTGGGAAACGCGCCGCACAGGCCCGAGGCCACTTTGGCAAGGCCTTGGCCAATCAGGTCTTGGTCTTGGTCCCAACGTTTACCGCTGCGGTCGTTGTCCACCTTGGCGCTGGATGCGGTTTCTAAAAAACTCACCAGCGTGATCACCAAGGTGGGCAAGACCAACTGCTTGAACACCTCCCATTCAATGACATGGGGCACAAACAAGGCAGGCAAACCTTGTGGCAACGCACCTACCACTGCCGTGCCCGAGGCCTCTAGCCCTAACGCCCAACTAGCACCCGCCGCGCCCAGCACCACCACCAACACAGTGGGGAAGGTGGGCCGCCAACGACGCGCCAACAGCAGGAGCACCAAGGTGATCACGCCAAAAACGAGGCTGGCCCAATCTATACCCGCGCCCGTTCCCATTGCCGTTACCAAGGTAGACCAGCCTTGTGTCAAACCTAACATCGCCGGAATTTGCGACGAGATGATGAGCACGCCCGCGCCTTGTGTGAACGCCATCAACACCGGCGAGCTGACCAAATTCAGCAACCAGCCAAAACGCGCAAAGCCCAACACCACTTGCAGCAAGCCCGTCATGAGTGACAGCCACACCGTGAGGTTGACCCACTCGGCACTACCAGGCACAGCCATGCCGCTGAGCGAGGCCGCAATCAAGATGGACGTGAGTGCCGTGGGCCCCACTGACAAACGCGGCGACGCGCTGAACAGCACAGCCACCAGGGCTGGGAGCAACGACGCGTAAATGCCCGTGATCAACGGCATGCCCGCCAACGCGGCATATGCCACGCCTTGTGGAATGACCATGAGACCCACGCTCAAGCCCGCGAAGGCCTCGCGCTTGAGCAGTTGAGGGGTGGGCTTAGGCCAGCTGAGAAACGGAAAGAAACGCTTTGCAGAGTGCATGCGCTAATCGTAACGGCTGGCTCACCACCTGCAGCGTGATGGTTTGCACAATGTGTGTCATGCGAAGTTTTGTTTGGTTACTGGCCGTGTGGTGCTGCTCAGCGTGGGCATGGCCTGGCGTTGTCACGCACGTGAGCGATGGCGACACCGTGTGGGTGCAACCGCTGCAAGGCGGCGAGGCATACAAAGTGCGTTTGCTGGGCATCGACGCGCCAGAGATTTGCCAGCCATGGGGTCCACAGTCACGTGCCGCATTGCACGCTGCGCTGCAAGGCCAAGTGGTGGAGGTGCGCGCCCGCACGCGTGACAGCTATGGCCGTCTGTTGGCGCAGCTCACGCGCCAAGGCAACGATGTGGGCGCGTGGATGGTAGGTCAGGGCTATGCGTGGTCGTACAGCTACAAAAACAACGCAGGCCCGTATGAAGCGCTGCAGCTGCACGCGCAAATGCAGCACTTGGGGTTGTTCTCAGACGGGCATGCGTTGCAGCCGAGGTGGTTTAGAAAACGGTTTGGGTCGTGCCACACACCGGGCAGCTAGGGTTGCGCTGCAAACGCACTTCGTTCCATGCCATGTCACGGCCATCTAGCATTTGCAGACGACCCGTCAGGCGCGAGCCAATGCCTGCGATGAGCTTGACCGTTTCCATGGCTTGCATCGTCCCGATCACACCTACCAAGGGTGCGAGCACCCCCATCGTTGAGCAACGCACTTCTTCCGGTGCATCAGAGGGCGGGAAGATGCAGGCGTAGCAGGGGGAGTTGTCGTCACGCGTGTCGTACACCGCCAGCTGGCCATCCATGCGAATGGCCGCACCTGATACCAAAGGTACTTTGTGTTTCACGCAGGCAGCGTTCACGGCTTGGCGGGTTTCGAAGTTGTCGCAGCAATCCACCACCACGTGGACGTTGGGCACAAGCGCATCGAGTTGAGCGGCGTCTAGTTTGTTGGCCAGCGCGGTCACGCGCACCTCGGGGTTGAGGGCCAACATGGCTTGCGACGCTGATTCGACTTTTGGGTGCCCCACACGCGCGGTGGTGTGGGCGATTTGGCGTTGTAAGTTGGTGAGGTCGACCACGTCGTGGTCCGCAATCGTGATGTGGCCCACGCCGCTGGCTGCAAGGTACAGCGCGACGGGAGAACCCAAGCCGCCTGCGCCGACGATGAGCACATGGCTCTCGACCAAGCGTTGCTGACCTTCGATACCCACATCGTCCAGCAGGATGTGGCGCGAATAGCGCAGCAGTTGATCGTCGTTCACCGTAGGCCTACACGTGAATTACTGGTCTTTTTTGTCGGCGGCAGCGCGCACGCTTTGCGTTTTGCTGACCAACACAGGTTGGCCTTTGAGGCGCTTCAAGGCTTGCTCAAGTTGGAAGTCTTTGTCGCTGCCAAATTCAGGTGGGCGGCGCTCGCTGTTGGGCTTTTTGGATTCTTCTTCCAAACGCTTCATGGCTTCTTCACGGGCCTTCTCTTTTTCTTTTTCTTTGGCAGCGTCTTTGGCCTCTTTGCCTTGGCCGCTTTCTAAGTGCTTGTCGAGGTCGGCTTCACGCATGCGCAGAATGGCGTAGGGGCTGCCTTCGGCGGTGTCGTCCAGCAGCACATCAGGCACGATACCTTTGGCTTGAATGCTGCGACCACTTGGCGTGTAGTAACGCGCGGTGGTGATTTTCAAAGCGGTATCAGGACCCAACTGGCGCACGGTTTGCACCGAGCCTTTGCCAAAGGTTTGGCTGCCCATGATGGTGGCGCGCTTGTGGTCTTGCAAAGCACCCGCCACAATTTCGCTGGCTGAGGCTGAGCCTTCGTTCACCAACACCACCAGGGGTACGGTGCGGTAAATGCCTTTGGTGTTTTGGTGCAAGCGGGCCACAGGGTCGTTGCCACCGTTGCGGCGATAAAACTCAGGCGAGGCCTTGTAAACAAACTTGCTCTCAGCCAATTGCCCGTTGGTGGACACCACGTTGATGTTCTCAGGCAAGAACACGGCAGAGACCGCCACAGCAGCATCCAACAAACCACCTGGGTCGTTGCGCAGGTCGAGCACCAAGCCTTTGAGTTTGGGTTCTTGTTTGTAGATGTCTTCCAGCTTCTTGGTGAAGTCATCCACCGAGCGGTCTTGGAACTGGCTCAAGCGAATCCAGCCGTAGCCGGTTTCCATCACTTTGCCTTTGACGCTTTGGGTTTTGATTTCCTCGCGAATGATGTTCACGGGGAACGTGCGGTTTTCGTCTTTGCGGTAAATGGTCAGCAGCACCTTGGTGCCAGGCTCGCCGCGCATGCGCTTGACGGCATCGTTGAGTGACAGGCCTTTGACAGCGGTGTCGTCAATCTTGGTGATCATGTCGCCAGACTTGATGCCGCCACGGAAAGCGGGTGAGCCCTCAATCGGCGACACAATTTTGATGAGGCCTTCTTCTTGCGTGATTTCAATGCCCACGCCCACAAAGCGACCGGTGGTGCCTTCGCGGAATTCTTTGAAAGACTTTTTGTCGTAGTACTGCGAATGCGGGTCAAGGCTAGCGACCATGCCGGTGATGGCGTCGCTGATGAGTTTTTTCTCGTCCACAGGCTCCACGTAGTCGCTTTTGACCATGCTGAACACAGCCGCGAGTTGCTGCAACTCTTCCAGCGGCAAAGGTGCCATGTTGGCGCGTGCAGCGGTTTGCAGCGAAACGGTGGTCAGCGCGCCGGTCAGGGCGCCGATGGCAACCCAGCCTGCAATCTTGAATTTTTGACGCATGTGGCCTTCGAGAAGTAACAAATTTAGTAGGTACTCAATATACAACGCGCCCAGAGGGCGCGCTGTGAGTGGAACGATTAGGCTTTGCCTTGTGTGGCTACTGCGGCGGCGGCTTTGGCAGCAGCTTCAGCATCGCCCAAATAGTAGTGACGGATGGGCTTGAGGTTTTCATCCAGCTCATACACAAGTGGGATGCCATTTGGAATATTCAAGCTCACGATGTCTTGGTCGCTGATGCCATCCAAATACTTGATGAGCGCACGGATGGAGTTGCCGTGTGCCGCGATGACCACGCGTTTGCCAGCTTTGATGGCGGGGGCGAGGGCTTCGTTCCAAAAGGGCACCACGCGGGCCACGGTGTCTTTCAAACACTCGGTCAAGGGCACGGGGTTGGGTTCAAAGCGGGTGTAGCGAGGGTCGTTGCGTTCGCTGCGGGGGTCGTTGGCTTCCAACTCAGGCGGTGGGGTGTCGTAGCTGCGGCGCCAGACGAGCACTTGCTCGTCGCCGTATTGCTTGGCCATGTCGGCTTTGTTCAAGCCTTGCAAGCCGCCGTAGTGGCGCTCGTTCAAACGCCAGCTTTTCACCACGGGCAACCAAGTGGCGTCCATCTCGTCCAAGGCGAGGAACAGGGTGCGAATGGCCCGCTTCAACACACTGGTGTAGGCCACGTCAAATGCATAGCCTTCGGCCTTGAGCAGTTTTCCGGCGTTCTTGGCTTGTTCCACGCCAGTGGGGGTCAGGTCTACATCGGTCCAGCCGGTGAAGCGGTTTTCAAGGTTCCAAGTGGATTCGCCGTGGCGGATTAATACGAGCTTGTACATGGTTTAAATCAACAGAGTCAGTGAAAGATTGGCCGTGATTTTAGAATGCTGCCCTGACTCGATACTTTTAACCCCCTGAACTGGATTCCCCGTGAAATTTATTCTCGACAACTGGATGTTGATGGCCATTGCCCTGAGCAGTGGTTTCTTTTTGTTGCTGCCCGTGGTGCAAGGTGCGGCAGCCACCGGTATTTCGCCCACAGAAGCGGTGCAATGCATGAACCGCGAAAAAGGCGTGGTGATTGATGTGTGCGGTGCAGACGAATTCGCCCAAGGCCACATCAAAGGCGCGGTGAACGTGCCGCTAGATGAGCTGGAGGCCCGTTTGGACAAGGCCGTGAAGAACAAAAGCACCCCCGTCATCATGGTGTGTGCGGCTGGCGCGCGCTCGAAGCGTGCCCAAGGCATCGCCCAAAAACTGGGTTACGAGAAGGTGCATTCATTGCACGGCGGGCTGAAAGCTTGGAAAGAAGCTAATCTGCCTGTCGCCAAAGCTTAATTCTCGGAGAACGCACCATGCCCGCCGTCAAGATGTACACCACCGCCGTTTGCCCGTATTGCATTCGCGCCAAGCAACTGCTCAACGCCAAGGGCGTGGCACAGATTGAAGAAATTCGCATCGACACCGATCCCGAGGCGCGCGCCCACATGATGGAAATCACGGGACGTCGCACGGTGCCGCAAATCTTCATCGGCGACACGCATGTGGGCGGCTGCGACGATTTGGTCGCCTTGGATGCCAAAGGCGGTTTGCTGCCTTTGTTGCAATCTTGAGCTGACATAATTCAGCCATCCCGATTTGCTGCCCGCTTCGGTATTGCCGATGCGGGCATTTTTTTTGTTTTAGGAAATCACCATGTCAGACGAACAAGCCACGCCCGTGTTTCAAATTCAACGCGTCTATTTGAAAGACCTGTCTTTGGAGCAACCCAACTCTCCCGCCATCCTGACCAGCACCGAGCAACCTTCGGTGGACATCCAGTTGGGTGTGGGCATGGAACACGTGGCTGAGGGCATTGTGGAAGTGACGGTGACTGCCACTGTGACGACCAAGATTGAAGACAAAACGGTGTTCTTGGTGGAAGCCAAGCAAGCCGGCATTTTTGAAGTGCGCAATTTGCCTGAAGACCAAATGGGCCCCGTCATCGGTATTGCTTGCCCACAAATCATTTACCCCTACCTGCGTGGCAACGTGGCTGATGTGATTCAACGCGCTGGCTTCCCACCCGTGCATTTGGCCGAAATCAACTTCCAAGCGATGTACGAACAACAGCAGCAACAAGCCGCTGGCTCAGTTCAGTAATTTCACGCTTAGGCCGTCGACATGAAGATTGCCGTTTTAGGTGCAGGCGCGTGGGGCACAGCGCTGGCGATCAACGCTGGCGCGCACCACACCGTGACGCTTTGGGCCCGGGATGCGGCTCAAGCCCAAGCCATGCAAGACGAGCGCATGAACACGCGCTACCTGCCTGACTTGCCCTTCACTGCAGGCGTGCACGTGTCTTCGGAACCGCTCGGTCCTTGGTTGGCCGAGCAAGATTTGGTCGTCATTGGCTCGCCCATGAGCAGCCTGCGCGGCATGTTGGCGCAGCTCGCGCCTATCTTGGGCAGCAAGGTGCCTGTGGCGTGGTTGTGCAAAGGTTTTGAAGCTGCGCAGCCTAGTACTTCACAGAGTGGCGTTGGTTTGATGGCCCACGAAGTCAAAGCCCAAGTAGCACCCGCGCTGCGCGGCGGCGCTTTGAGTGGCCCCAGCTTTGCGCAAGAAGTGGCCCGCGGCATGCCCACTGCTTTGGTGGCTGCCAGTGACGACGCTGCAACGCGCGACGCCATGGTGCAAGCCTTTCACAACAACAGCCTGCGCGTGTACGCCAACGACGACATCGTGGGTGTCGAAGTGGGCGGTGCCGTGAAAAACGTGTTGGCCATTGCCACTGGTTTGTGTGATGGTTTGCAGTTGGGCCTCAACGCCCGAGCCGCACTCATCACACGCGGTTTGGCTGAAATCACACGTCTGGGTGTGGCGTTGGGTGCCAAGGCCGAAACCTTCATGGGCTTGTCGGGTTTGGGCGATTTGGTGCTCACCTCCACCGGTGACCTGAGCCGCAACCGCAAAGTGGGCTTGGCCTTGGCCCAAGGCATGACGCTGCAACAAGCCGTGGACTCACTGGGCCACGTAGCCGAAGGCGTGTATTGCGCTCGCACTGTGGTGCAACGCGCGCAACACTTGGGTGTGGACATGCCCATCGCGCAGGCGGTTGTTGCGTTGCTAGATGGTGATATCACGCCAGCTCAAGCTGTGGCTTTGCTGATGGGGCGTGGGGCTAAGGGCGAATAGCTTTTTTTGCTGTGCTCGCTTCTCGCCTAGAGAATGAGCGGGTTCCTCATGCTGGGGTACCAGAAATCGTCACCCGCTCATTCCCTAGACGAGAAGACTGCGGCCTGCAGATGTGTGGTTTGACTGTTTCTGGCGCAATTGAATGACTTCAAGGTTGCGTTGTTTCGAACCGAGATTTTTCTATCTAACGATGTCGTGTGCGTGAGGTGCGGCGGCCAACGATTTCTGGTACTCCAGCATGAGGCGGCCGCCGTGCCTCACGCACACGACCTTAGCCGGAGAAAACCACCACGAACACCAACACCTAAGCCAAAGAGAAACCTCAAACTTCGAGGTTATCAATCAACCGCGTCTTGCCCAACTTAGCCGCACCGAGTACCACCAGCGGCTCAGCACAAGGGCCAGTCACGGGTGACAGGTCATGCTGGCGGCGCAGGGTGATGTAGTCGGGGGCCCAGCCGCGCTGGCGCAGGGCATCCATCGCAGAACCTTCGGCGGCGGCCACATCCAACACGCCAGCGGCATTGCCCGCACGGGCAGCCGCAGCCAAGCCTTTCAAAGCCATCGACAGTTGCACAGCCTCAGCGCGTTCGTCGGCGTTTAAGTAGCCGTTGCGTGAGCTGAGTGCCAAGCCGTCTTCGGCGCGGCGGGTTTCGCCGCCGATGATCTCAATCGGCAGCGCCATTTGCTGCACCATGCGGCGGATGACCATGAGCTGTTGATAGTCCTTTTTGCCAAACACGGCGAGGTCGGGTTGCACGATGTTGAAGAGCTTGTGCACCACGGTGCTCACGCCCACAAAAAAGCCAGGTCGAAATGCGCCTTCCAAGATGTCGGCCAGCTCAGTGGGAGGGTGGACCTTGAATACTTGAGGTTCGGGGTAGAGGTCTTTTTCGCTGGGGGCAAACACCACATCGCAGCCGTTGGCTTCTAAAAGCGTGCAGTCGTTTTCAAAGGTGCGTGGGTAGGTGTCAAAGTCTTCGTTGGGGCCAAATTGCAGGCGGTTGACGAAGATGCTGGCCACAGTCATGCCGCCGTTGCTGGCACGGTGGTCCACCTCTTGGCGAGCCATTTGCATCAGCTCTAAATGGCCTTGGTGCAGGTTGCCCATGGTGGGCACAAAGACGCGCAGGGTGGCGGGCTTTAAAGCGCGGCGCAGGTCCGCGAGGGTGTGAACGATTTGCAAATTAAGCCCAAGCGTGTTTGGCGTTGTCGGGGAAAGTGCCGTTTTTCACGGCGGCTACATAGGCGCTCATGGCGTCTTGCACGCTGGCGTGGCCTTCCATGAAGTTGTGAACGAATTTGGGGTTCTTGCCCAAGTTGACGCCCAGCATGTCGTGCATCACCAGCACTTGGCCGGCCGTGCCGTTGCCCGCGCCAATGCCAATGGTGTGGCAGGTGGGCAGCTCTTGCGTGAGGGCGGTGGACAGTGGTTCGGGCACCATTTCTAGCACCACCATGGTGGCGCCTGCGTCTTGCAAACGAATCGCTTCTTGACGCAGTTGGGTTGCTGAGTCGCCACGGCCTTGCACGCGGTAGCCGCCTAGGGCGTGTACGGTTTGTGGTGTGAGGCCCAAATGCGCGCAGACGGGAATGCCGCGCTCGACCAAAAAGTGCACCACATCGGTGGTCCAGCCACCGCCTTCGAGCTTCACCATGTGAGCACCCGCTTGCATCAAAACTGTTGCACTGCGTAGGGCTTGCTCTTTGGATTCTTGGTAGCTGCCAAAGGGCAGGTCACCAATGATCCAGGCTGTACCTTGTACGCGGCGGATGCCACGGGCCACGCTTTCGACGTGGTAGCGCATGGTGTCTAGGGTCACGCCCACGGTGCTGGTGAGCCCTTGGCAGACCATGCCCAGCGAGTCGCCCACCAAAATGCATTCCACGCCAGCGGCATCGGCCACGGCGGCAAAGGTGGCGTCGTAGGCGGTGAGCATGGTGATTTTTTCATCCCGTGCACGCAGCTCGTTCAAGCGGGGCAAGCTGATGGGCTTGCGGGCGGCGACGGGGGAAGCGGGGGGCAAAGTGCCGTAGGGCGAAGCGTGGGTATTGCTCATAGAACGTGTGTGGCGCAAAGCCAGTCCTGTGTTGCCGAGAGGGTGTTGAGTTTACGTGGGTGTCTTACGTAGGGGTATAGGCCAAACGCACGTAAATAGGGGCAAAAGCCTCAGCCTGTGTGATTTCAATCAGCGTTTCTTTGGCCAGCTCCAGCAGGGCAATGAAGGTCACCACCAGCACGGGCACGCCTTGTTCGGGCTCGAACAGGTTTTCAAACTCGACAAAGCGTTGGCCTTGGAGTTTTCTCAAAACAATGCTCATGTGCTCACGCACAGACAGCTCTTCGCGGCTGATTTTGTGGTGTTGCACCAGCTTGGCGCGCTTCAAAATGTCGGCCCACGCTTGTTGAAGCTCGACCACATGCACATCGGGGAAGCGCGGTTGCAGCGATTGTTCGATGAACACTTGCGCGCGCATGAAGTCGCGGCCAAATTGCGGCACTTCGTTGAGCTTGGCGGCGGCCAGTTTCATTTGCTCATACTCGAGCAAGCGGCGCACCAACTCGGCGCGAGGGTCTTCGGGCTCTTGGCCTTCGGCCACTTTCTTGGGCGGCAGCAGCATGCGTGATTTGATTTCAATCAGCATGGCGGCCATCAGCAGGTATTCGGCGGCAAGCTCAAGGTTGCGGCTGCGAATCTCGTCCACATAGCTCAGGTACTGGCGCGTGAGCGCGGCCATGGGGATGTCGAGGATGTTGAAGTTTTGTTTGCGGATGAGGTACAGCAGCAAATCCAGCGGGCCTTGGAAGGCCTCTAGGAAAACTTCGAGCGCGTCTGGCGGGATGTACAAATCCTGCGGCATGGCAAAGAGCGGCTCGCCATACAGGCGGGCCACGGCCACGTGGTCAACCACCTCGGGCATGACCGAGGCAGTCGTTGCCTCGTCGTTGGGCAGGGTGGTGTCAGCAGGATGCACGGTAGGCGCTTCGTCGAACGAGCGTATCAAGCGTTCGTTTGGTACACGTACGGCTTTTGTGCCACGCGGCCAGCTTCGACGTCTTGCTGGACTTCGCGGTTCACCGACTTGTCCCACAGCAAAGCGCGGCCATCGCGTTGGGCTTTTTCGAGCTGAGGATTTTTGGCCTTGAGCGACTCGATGAACTGAGTGGCTTCGGAGGTGTAGTTGTCACGCTGAAAAATCGACATGGTGGGTTTCCTAGGAATGTCTTGAGATTGCAAAGATTTTAACGACCGAGGGCCAAGGCCAAACCGTGGCCCACATCGGGCACCAGGTCTGTGTCTGGCAAGGCTTGTAGCAGCCCGCTGCGCTGGGCCATGTCCAGTGGCTGGTGTGCCAAGCCACACACGATGAGGCGGACCTGCTTTTTCTTGCAGCTACGCGCCAAGGCCAGCAGCGCATCAGCGCCAGACGAATCGACGTAAATGAGGTTTTTCAGGTCCAGCACCAGCGCTTTGGCTGGCAGGTTTTCTTCGATGGCTTCTAGCAGCTTGACCGCGCCAAAGAACAACGCGCCATACAAGCGATGGGCTTGCACGGTGGTGTCGCAACCTGCCAGCTCGGGGAATGCGTCGGCTTGCACATGCTCCGCGCGGCTGAGGCTGGAGATGCGGTAAATAAACGTCAGGCACGCGGCCATCAGGCCCACTTCCACAGCCACCGTCAAATCGACGATGACGGTGAGCAAAAACACCGACAGCAGCGTGGCGCGATAAGGCAAACGGAACTGGCGCAAGTGCACAAATTCGTGCCACTCGCCCATGTTCCAAGCCACAAACATCAGGATGGCCGAGAGCGCAGCCAGCGGCACATCGCCTGCCAAGGGCGCGGCCACCAGCATGACCACCAACAAGGTGAGGGCGTGCACCATGCCGGCCACAGGGCTGTTGCCGCCGTTTTTTACATTGGTCACAGTGCGGGCAATCGTGCCAGTGGCCGGCATGCCACCAAAGAAAGGCGTGACGAGGTTGGCCACGCCTTGGGCGATCAACTCTTGGTTGGCATCGTGGCGGTCACCGTAAGGGCCATCGGCCATCATTTGGTCGGCAATGCGAGCGCACAAGAGGGATTCAATCGAACCCAGCAACGCCAGCGTGGTGGCAGGGATGAGCAAGAACTTGGCGGTTTCCCAACTGAAATCGGGCCATGCAAAGGCGGGCAAGTTGTTGGGGATGCTGCCAAAGCGCGAGGCAATGGTTTCTACGTCCAAACCCATCATCTTGCTGGCCATGGTCGCGCCCACCAGAACCACGATAGAGCCTGGGATGGTGGAGAAGCTTTTGGTGCTGGGCATGGCATTGGCCAAACGCGGCAAGGCCAACTGCCAAAACGCCAACACCACCAAACACGCCACAGCCAAACCCAAGGCCTCGCCGTTGTAGCTGCTGATGTGGTCGCTCAGCGTGCGCAAGATGCCAAAGAAGTCGGCGGGCATGGCTTTGATTTGCAGGCCAAAGAAGTCTTTGAGCTGCGACACCATGATGAGCACCGCAATGCCGTTGGTAAACCCAATCACCACCGCCACGGGAATGAAACGAATCAGCGTGCCCAAACGCAACAGGCCCATGGCCAGCAGCATGACGCCTGACATGGCGGTGGCAATCATCAAGTTGGCCAAGCCATAGCGTTCCAAAATGCCATACACGATGACGATGAACGCGCCCGCAGGCCCGCCAATTTGCACGCGGCTGCCACCCAAAGCGGAAATCAAAAAGCCCGCAATGATGGCGGTGAACAAACCCGCTTCGGGTTTGAGCCCTGACGCAATGGCAAACGCCATGGCCAGCGGCAACGCCACCACACCCACCGTGATACCCGCACCCACATCTTGGTAAAAACGTTGGCGTGTGTAGCCTTGCAGGGCGTGGACTAAGTTGGGTTTGAACATAAAGCCAATTGGGGTCAGAGCCCAATTAATGGATGCGCATGCCAGGTTTCGCGCCAGGCCATGGGTGGAGCACGTAAATGCCCGCATCGGCTTTGTCGTCTGCGTGGCTGGCGGCGAGCACCATGCCTTCAGACACGCCAAACTTCATCTTGCGTGGGGCCAAGTTGGCCACCATCACGGTGAGCTTGCCTTTGAGGTCTTCGGGCTTGTACATGCTGGCCACGCCTGAGAACACGTTACGTGTTTTGCCCTCGCCCACATCGAGCGTGAGGCGCAACAGCTTGGTCGAGCCTTCCACCGCTTCGCAGTGGACGATTTCGGCAATGCGCAAATCCACCTTGGCAAAGTCGTCGATGCTGATGGTGGAGGCGATGGGCTCGCCGCCGGGCCGCCCCAAGGCGAGCTCAGCCCCCTCGGGGGGCAGCGAGGACACGCCAGTGCCGAGCGTGGGGGCCTTTGTTTTTCCGCCTGGGGTGACTTTTTCTTCCACCACGGCTGGTGGCTCAAACAAGGCTTCGAGTTGCTCGGGGGTGACGCGTTGCATGAGGTGTTGGTAAGGTTGAATGTGGGTCACGTGGCCAGTGGCGTTCCAGTTTTGCATGGAGGTGCCGGTGAAGGCCTCGACCGCTTGCGCGAGGGATGGCAACACAGGGGCCAAGTAGCGGCTCAACTCGGCAAACGCATTGATGAGCAAGGAACACACTTGGTGCAGGGCTTCGTTGTTGGCGGCGTCTTTGGCCAAGTCCCAAGGCTTGTGTTGGTCCACATATGAGTTGACCTTGTCGGCCAGCAACATGATTTCGCGAGCGGCTTTGCCGTACTCGCGTGCGTCATACGCTTGGGCGATGCTGTCTTTGGCAGCGTGAATGTCGTTGAGCAACGCGGTGCCTTGCTCGCCAAAACTGTGTGTGAGTTGGCCTTCAAAGCGTTTGGTCAAGAAGCCCGCGGCACGTGAGGCGATGTTGACGAACTTGCCAATCAAATCGCTGTTGACGCGCAGCATGAAGTCTTCGGCGTTGAAGTCCACGTCTTCGTTGCGGTTGTTGAGTTTGGTGGCCAAGTAGTAACGCAACCACTCGGGGTTCATGCCCAGGCTCAGGTACTTGAGCGGGTCTAAGCCTGTGCCACGGCTCTTGCTCATCTTCTCGCCGTTGTTGACGGTGAGGAAGCCGTGGACAAACACGTTGTTGGGCGTTTTGCGGCCACTGAAATGCAGCATGGCCGGCCAAAACAGCGTGTGGAACGTGACGATGTCTTTGCCGATGAAGTGGTATTGCTCCAGCTTGTCGTTGGCCATGTAGGCGTCGTAGCTCTCGCCGCGCTTGTCGAGCAAGTTTTTCAGCGACGCCAAGTAACCCACGGGCGCATCGAGCCACACATAAAAGTATTTGCCGGGGGCGTCTGGAATTTCGATGCCGAAGTAAGGCGCGTCACGCGAGATGTCCCAGTCACCCAAGCCTTCGCTGGTCGTACCATCGGGGTTGGTGCGCACGGTGAACCACTCTTTGACCTTGTTGGCCACTTCGGGTTGTAGTTTGCCGTCTTGTGTCCACTTTTCGAGGAACTCAACGCAGCGTGGGTCAGACAGCTTGAAGAAGAAATGCTCCGAGCTTTTCAGCTCAGGCTTGGCACCCGACAAAGCGGAGAACGGGTTGATCAGGTCGGTGGGGGCGTAGACCGCGCCGCACACCTCGCAGTTGTCGCCGTACTGGTCGTGGGCATGGCACTTGGGGCACTCGCCTTTGATGAAGCGGTCGGGCAAGAACATGTTCTTCTCGGGGTCGAAGAACTGGTCAATCGTGCGGCGCTCAATCAGTGAGCCGCCTTGTGCTTCGGGGATGTCGCGCAGGTCACGGTAAATCTGGCGTGCCAGCTCGTGGTTCTCGGGTGCATCGGTGCTGTGCCAGTTGTCAAACTGAATGTGGAAGCCGTCCAAATACGGCTTGCGGCCTGCGGCGATGTTGGCCACAAACTGTTGCGGGGTGATGCCCGCCTTCTCGGCGGCAATCATGATGGGCGCGCCGTGTGTGTCGTCCGCGCCCACGAAATCGACCTTGTGGCCCTGCATGCGCTGGAAACGCACCCAGATGTCGGCTTGGATGTACTCCATGATGTGGCCGATGTGGAAGTTGCCATTGGCGTAGGGCAGGGCGGTGGTGACGAAAAGCTGGCGCTGGGACATTTGGGAGCAAGACCTTAGGGCGAAGGGGGCGATTTTAGTTCCTACAGAATGCGAACATGAACTTACCTAGCTTTGACGAATTCCGCCAAAAAGCCCTAGCCGCTGGCTTTGATGAGGTGATCGAGCGCGAATGGGCGCCCCACACCGTGCTAGACACCCACACACACGCCTTTGGTGTGCACGCCATCGTCACGCACGGCGAGATGTGGCTGACCATGCATGGCCACACCCAGCACTTGCTGCCCGGCTCTGTTTTTGAGCTGGAGCCCCATGTGCCGCATGACGAGCGGTATGGGGCTGAGGGAGCGGCTTATTGGGTGGCTCGGAAAAACTAAGCCTGTCTCACGTACGACCTGTCCGCGGCGGGGGCCAACCCTGCACGCTAGACTTGTGTGCAATTCCTCATTCAAGAACAAAGAAGTTTTATGGCCCTGAACGAACAAACCCTGACCGCTGCATTGCAAACCGTGATTGATCCCAACACGGGCAAAGACTTCGTCACGACCAAGGCGCTGAAGAACCTGCAAATTCAAGGCGGTGATGTGTCGTTTGATGTGGTGCTGGGTTATCCCGCCAAAAGCCAAATTGCGGGGTTTCGCAAAGAGCTGATCGCCGCTGCCAAGGGCGTGGCGGGTGTGGACAACGTGTCGGCCAACATCACGGTGAACATCGTGGCGCATGCCGCGCAACGCGGTGTGGCCTTGTTGCCGCAAGTCAAAAACATCATTGCTGTGGCATCGGGCAAAGGTGGCGTGGGCAAAAGCACCACCGCTGCCAACTTGGCGTTGGCCTTGGCGGCTGAAGGTGCGAGCGTGGGCTTGTTGGATGCCGACATTTATGGCCCCAGCCAACCCATGATGATGGGCATTGAAGGCCGACCTGAGAGCAGTGATGGCCAAACCATGGACCCACTGGAGAACTACGGCGTGCAGGTCATGTCTATCGGGTTCTTGGTAGACCAAGACGAAGCCATGATCTGGCGCGGCCCCATGGCCACCCAAGCGTTGGAGCAGTTGCTGCGCCAAACCAATTGGAAGGCACTGGACTATTTGATCGTCGACATGCCTCCAGGCACGGGCGACATTCAACTCACGCTGAGCCAACGCGTGCCCATGACGGGCTCCGTCATCGTCACCACGCCCCAAGACATTGCCTTGCTCGACGCCAAAAAAGGCATCAAGATGTTTGAAAAGGTGGGCGTGCCCATCCTCGGTTTGGTGGAGAACATGGCGGTGCACGTGTGTACCAACTGTGGTCACATCGAACACATATTTGGCGCCGATGGCGGCAAGAAGATGGCCGAGCAATATGGCATGGATTACCTAGGCGCGTTGCCCCTGAACATGCAAATTCGCTTGCAAGCCGACAGTGGCAAACCCACCGTGGTGGCCGACCCTGATGGCGAAGTGGCGGGCATCTACAAGGCCGTGGCGCGCCAAGTGGCGGTCAAGATTGCGGCAAAAGCCAAAGACTTTTCTAGCAAATTCCCGAGCATCAAGATTTCCAAAGAGACTTGATTTCACCCATGTCGCCACGCCCCAGTCTTCAAGTCGCCGTCGCCATGCGCCGAGAGCGCGTGCCGGGTGCCATGAGCCGTTGGCAACCTTGGCGTTGGGTCTTGCATGATGTGACAGGCCACGATGTGCTGCCGCATGCTGAACACTTTGGCACTGCGCCGCGCTGCTTGCGCCAAACCGACGATGAGCAAATTTGGTTGCACCCGGGCTTCACGGTCGAGTTGTTCCGCGACGATGCCGAGGGCTACTACCTCAACGCTGCGTCGCCTGCGCCGTGCTGGTTTGTGTTGTGGCGTATGGAAGAAGAACCAAGCCTCAGCGACGAAGTGATGGCTGTGCCCGCGATGGTGAGCCTGAGCTACCACGACGCAGGTCGCTGGTTGGACGCTCAAGAACATGTGGACCAAGTGCCTGCGCCGCCTGAGGTGGTGGCGTGGATGACTGAATTCATGGAGCAGCATTTGGTGGTCGAGGCCAAACGCCGCAAACGCCCCGACAGCTTCCGTCCTTTGCTAGATCGCTTTGGCAATCCTGCGTCGGTGAGTACCGAAAAGATGCGTGGCGGTGGACCCAACCACGGAGGTGGTCATGGCCCATGACGACACGCCCGCAGGTTTTTTAAGCCGTTGGTCGCGACGCAAAGCGGATGTGCGTGAAGGTCGTTCGCTGGATGAGCTTGCGTCGCGCGCCGCCCCCCAAACCGTTGTGCCCGGTGCGGCTTTACCCGCCCAGACCATCGAGCCTGTGGCTGCACCCACGCTGGCCGATGCGCAACAACTCACGACTGAGTCTGATTTCACGGGCTTCATGGCGCGCGGTGTCGCGCCTGACGTGAAGAACGCCGCCATGAAGAAGTTGTTCACTGACCCGCACTTCAATGTGATGGACCGCATGGACATTTACATCGACGACTACAGTCAGCCCGACCCTTTGCCCATGGCCATGCTGCGGCAAATGACCAGTGCCAAGACGTTGAATTTGTTCGATGATGAGCCTGAGCAAACGGAAAAAACCAACGTGGGTGACAAGGTCGTGACAGAAAAAGCCAAAGTCGTGGCACAGTCCGTCCCTGCTGACAACCCTTCCAACATCGAGCCCACCACGCATGACCACGCTGATTTGCGACTGCAACCAGACCCAACCGCTAGACCCGAAGGCCCTGAGTCAAAGCCTGTCTGAGCCACTCACGCTGCACACGGCTTTGTGCCGCCGCGAGGCGAACGCTTTTGTGCAAGCCGTGCAAGGCACCGACGATGTGGTGGTGGCCTGCACCCAAGAACAACGCTTGTTTGGTGACTTGGCTGTGCAAGCGCAAGCCAAAACCTCGGTCATCAAGTTTGTGAATATTCGCGAGACCGGTGGCTGGAGCAGCGACGCCAAAAACGCATCCCCAAAAATTGCCGCCTTGTTAGCCGCCGCGCATTTGCCCGAGCCTGAACCTGTGCCCACGGTCACGTTCAAGAGTGCAGGGCGCTTGCTGATTTTGGGCAAGCTCGACGAGGCCGAACAAGCGGCCGCCTTGTTGGCCGATACCTTGAATGTGACGATCTTCACCCAAGGCGCTGGTGAGGCTGGCGGCGCGCAAACCCGCACCTACCCCGTGTTGGGCGGCCAAGTGGTGCGTGTGGACGGTTGGCTGGGCGCGTTCAAGCTGACTTGGCAAAACAGCAACCCGATTGACCTTGACCTGTGCACACGCTGCAATGCCTGCGTGGCCGCTTGCCCCGAGCAGGCGATTGGCCTCGACTACCAAATTGACCTGAACAAGTGCAGCGCACACCGCGATTGCGTGACCGCGTGCGGCGCAGTCGGCGCGATTAACTTTCAACGCGAAGCGCAAGAAGAAACGGCGGAGTTTGACCTCGTACTCGACTTACGCGAGCAAAGCGCTTTCAGCCGCCATGCCTTGCCACAAGGCTATTTCCGCGGTGCAACGGCTGCCAACTTGCTGCGCTTGCGCGAGCTGGTAGGGGAGTTTGAAAAGCCCAAGTTTTTTGACTACAAACAAAAACTCTGCGCGCACAGCCGCAACGAAAAAGTGGGTTGCAACGCCTGTGTGGACATTTGCTCGGCTGAAGCAGTCAGCTCTGACAAATCGCGTCAACAAATCAAGGTCAACCCCAACCTGTGTGTGGGTTGCGGTGCGTGCACCACGGTGTGCCCCACAGGCGCACTGACCTATGCCTACCCGCGTGCCAGCGAGCAAGGTGTCAAGCTCAAGACCTTGCTGAGCACCTACCAAAAAGCAGGCGGTAAGGATGCCGTCATCTTGTTGCACAGCCAAGACGCAGGCCAAGCCTTGGTCCACGAGCTGGGCCGCGCGGCACAACTCAAGGTGGCGAAAGGTTTGCCTGCGCATGTGATTCCCGTGTCGCTGTGGCACACCGCCAGCCTCGGGTTAGATGTCTGGCTCACGGCTTTGGCTTATGGTGCCGCCCAAGTGTTGGTGCTTCACACTGCCGAAGAAGCGCCGCAATACGCCGAGGGCTTGCAAGCGCAAATGGCGCAAGCGCAGGCCATGCTCGAAGGTTTGGGCTATGCCAAGCCCAACCGCATGCCGGTGCAACTTCTGCGCGCCACACAAGCGATAGAACTCGATGCCGAGCTGCAACGCCTCACCACGGGTCAGCAACGCTTGAGCACCACCGTGCCCGTCGCCACCTTTGCCGTGATGGCTGAAAAGCGCAGCACGCTGAGCATGGTGATTGACCATTTGCTCGAACATGCACCGGTCTTGAAAACCGGTGTGCCGCCCGAGGCCTTGGCTTTGCCCAAAGACGGTTCGCCATTCGGTTCGGTCGATGTCAACAAAGACAGCTGCACTTTGTGCATGAGCTGTGTCAGCGCCTGCCCCGCCAACGCGCTGCAAGACAACCAACAAGCACCGCAACTGCGTTTCTTTGAGAAGAACTGCGTGCAGTGCGGCTTGTGTGTCAGTACCTGTCCTGAAAAGGCGCTCAATTTGGTGCCGCGCCTGTTGCTCACCCCCCAGCGCAAAGAAGTGCGCGTGCTCAACGAAACTCAGCCTTATGGCTGTGTGCGCTGCGGCAAATCTTTTGGCACGCTCAAGGGCATCGAAGCCATGTTGGGCAAATTGGCAGGCCACTCGATGTTCCAAGGCGAGGCCTTGGAGCGCCTCAAGATGTGTGGCGACTGCCGTGTGATTGACATTTATTCTGCCGGTGACGAGCAAAAAATCGTTTAACTATTTCTATGACCGACCTTCATTTGTCCTCCGCTCTCGACGAAGAAACCGCACGCGCTGAGTTGTACGGTTTGATTTCTGAGTTGTTCTACGCCCCTGCACGTTCTGAGTTGCTGGCGCAATTGCGTGTGGCCGCCACCGATGCACCCGCCTCGGGAGGTTTTCTGGAAGAGCCTTGGCGACAGTTGGTGGGCGTGGCCCGTGACATGGATGACAAGGCCATTCAAAGCGAACACAACGCCCTGTTTGGCGGTGTGGGCAAGCCCGAGGTGTATGTGTATGCCTCACATTTTTTGACCGGATTTTTGAATGAAAAGCCCTTGGCCCAACTGCGCACCGATTTGGCAGCGCTTGGTTTGGGTCGGGACGACGCCACCATGTCTGAAACCGAAGACCATGTGTCTTATGTGTTTGAGGTCATGCGCTTTTTGGTGGCGGGGGACGATGTGTCCGTGTCCAACCTCACACAGCAAGCCAAGTTTTTTGCCGCCCATGTGCAAACTTGGTTGCCAGCGTTTTGCGATGCGGTGCAAGCCACACCGCGTGCCCGTTTCTATGCGGCTTTGGCCGAGCTGACTCGTGCGTTTGTGAGCGTGGAAGCGCAGGGCTTTGACATGTTGGCTTAAAGACCCGCGGCATGGCCGCGACCATCTGGACATGGTGCGTCTGACGCATGCGCGACAAAGAAGCGCGAGCGCCTATCAGATTTGAATGATTTTTGGGTCCCTCTACGTTAATACGTAGTGGACAAACGTACTTCATTGGTACAGTATGCAAAGTCGTGCATACCCACGACATCACGAGGAGCTAAAAATGAAAAAAGAACAAACCACCGAACAAGCGACCCCGTCGCGCCGTGGATTTTTTATGGGTGCCGCCGCCGCTGGTGCTGCCGCCGCAGCTGTCACCGCGTTGCCCGGTCTCGACACCCCCTCTGCTGAACTGAACAAACTCCCTCCCGCACCCGAGAACGGCGGCGGCTACAGCTTGAGCGAACACGTCAAGCGTTACTACCAAACCGCTCGCGTCTGAAGGAGACACACATGTTGTTGACCCGTAAAACTGATTCAGCTGCCAAGGCCTCTGGCAGCTCTGCCTTTGTTGGCCGCTTGCAACGTGGCCTCTCACAGGCTCTGCCAACCCTAGACCGTCGTGGCTTTTTGCGCCGCTCAGGTTTGGGCATTGGTGTGGGCTTGGCGGCCACACAACTGAGCTTGGTCAAGAAAGCCAACGCCTCTGGTTCTATGTTGAGCGATGGCGCTAGCAAGATTGAAGTCAAACGTACCGTGTGTACCCACTGCTCTGTCGGTTGTGCGGTCGATGCCGTGGTTGAGAACGGTGTGTGGGTGCGCCAAGAAGCGGTGTTTGATTCTCCCATCAACCTCGGTGCGCATTGCGCCAAAGGTGCTGCCCTGCGTGAGCATGGCCACGGTGAGTTCCGTTTGCGTTACCCCATGAAATTGGTCAACGGCAAGTACGAGCGCATCAGCTGGGACACTGCCCTCGAAGAAATCAGCGCGAAGCTGCTCGACCTGCGCAAAACCGCAGGCCCAGACAGCGTGTACTGGATTGGTTCATCCAAACACAACAACGAACAAGCCTATTTGTTGCGCAAGTTTGTGAGCTACTTCGGTAGCAACAACTGCGACCACCAAGCCCGTATTTGCCACTCCACCACCGTGGCCGGTGTGGCCAACACGTGGGGTTACGGTGCGATGACCAACTCGTACAACGACATGCAAAACAGCAAGGTCGCTTTGTACATCGGCTCCAACGCTGCTGAAGCGCATCCCGTGTCCATGTTGCACATGTTGCACGCCAAGGAAAACGGTTGCAAGATGATCGTGGTCGACCCACGTTTCACACGCACAGCGGCCAAGGCCGACGAGTACGTGCGCATTCGCTCTGGCTCTGACATTCCTTTCCTCTTTGGTCTGTTACACATCATTTTCAAGAATGGTTGGGAAGACAAAAAGTACATCAATGACCGTGTGTTCGGCATGGACAAGGTCAAAGAAGAAGTCATGGCCAAGTGGACGCCTGAAGCCGTTCAAGATGCTTGCGGCGTCAGCCCAGAGCAAATGCTCAAAGTGGCCACCATGCTGCACGAGAACAATCCCGGCACCATCGTGTGGTGTATGGGTCAAACCCAGCACAGCATTGGTAACGCCATGGTGCGTGCCTCTTGCATCTTGCAATTGGCCTTGGGCAATGTGGGTAAGAGCGGTGGTGGCACCAACATCTTCCGTGGTCACGACAACGTGCAAGGCGCGACCGACGTTGGTCCTAACCCCGACTCATTGCCTGGCTACTACGGCATCGTCGAAGGTTCATGGAAACACTTTGCCAAAGCGTGGGGTGTTGAGTTTGACTGGCTCAAAGGCCGCTTCGCCAACCCCGGCATGATGACCAAGCCCGGCATCACCGTGTCACGTTGGATTGACGGTGTGCTCGAAAAGAACGAACTCATCGACCAAGACAGCAACCTCAAAGGCGTGTTCTATTGGGGCCATGCACCCAACTCACAAACCCGTGGTTTGGAGATGAAGCGTGCGATGGACAAACTGGACTTGTTGGTGGTGGTCGACCCCTACCCATCAGCCACAGCTGCCATGGCCGCGATGCCCGGCACAGCCGAAGACCTGAACCCCAACCGTGCGGTGTACCTCTTGCCCGCAGCGACGCAGTTTGAGACCAGTGGCTCTGCGACTGCCTCGAACCGTTCGCTGCAATGGCGCGAGAAGGTCATTGAGCCTTTGTGGGAAAGCCGCTCTGACCACATGATCATGTATCAGTTGGCGCAAAAACTCGGCTTTGGTCCAGAGTTGGTCAAGAACTACAAGCTGCAAAAAGTCAAAGGCATGGACGAGCCTATGCCTGAAGATATCTTGCGCGAAATCAACAAGTCGGTGTGGACCATTGGCTACACCGGTCAAAGCCCAGAGCGCTTGAAAGCGCACATGCGCAACATGCATCTCTTTGACGTCAAGACCCTCAAGTCCAAAGGCGGCAAAGACAAAGAAACCGGTTACGACTTTGGTGGTGACTACTTCGGTTTGCCTTGGCCTTGCTACGGCACGCCCGAGCTCAAGCACCCAGGCTCGCCCAACCTGTACGACACCTCCAAACACATCATGGAAGGCGGCGGTAACTTCCGCGCCAACTTCGGTGTGGAGAAGGACGGCAAAAACCTGTTGGCTGAAGATGGTTCGCACTCCAAGGGCGCAGACATCACCACGGGCTACCCTGAACTCGATCACGTGTTGCTCAAGAAACTTGGCTGGTGGGACGAACTCACCGATGCAGAAAAAGCATTGGCCGAAGGTAAAAACTGGAAGACCGACAACTCGGGCGGCATGATGCGTGTTTTCATGCAAAACCACGGTTGCCATCCTTTTGGCAACGCCAAAGCGCGTGCCGTGGTGTGGAACTTCCCAGACCCCATCCCACAACACCGTGAGCCCTTGTATGGCACGCGTCCTGACTTGGTGGAAAAGTACCCCACGCACGCCGACAAAAAAGCGTTCTGGCGTTTGCCCACCTTGTACAAGACGATCCAAGACAAGAACGTCGCAGACAAGGTGTACGAGAAGTTTCCGCTCATCCTCACCTCTGGCCGTTTGGTCGAGTACGAAGGTGGCGGCGAAGAGACCCGTTCCAACCCATGGTTGGCCGAGTTGCAACAAGAAGCCTATGTGGAAATCAACCCCAAGACCGCAGCCGACCGTGGCATTCGCAACGGCGAGCGCGTGTGGTTGAAGAGCCCCACCGGCGCACGTTTGAACGTGCAAGCGTTGGTGACAGAGCGTGTGGACACAGGCACCGTATGGATGCCTTTCCACTTCTCAGGTCGCTGGCAAGGTGAAGACATGCTCAAGTACTACCCCAAAGGCGCAGCGCCTGTGGTGCGTGGTGAGGCAGTCAACACGGCCACCACCTATGGTTATGACAGCGTCACCATGATGCAAGAAACCAAAACCACCGTTTGCAACATCGAACGCGCCTAAGGAGAATTAAATGGCACGCATGAAATTTATCTGTGACGCTGAGCGTTGCATCGAGTGCAACGGTTGCGTCACCGCTTGTAAAAACGAACACGAAGTCCCATGGGGCGTCAACCGCCGTCGCGTGGTCACCTTGAACGATGGCGTCCCCGGCGAGAAATCCATCTCTGTTGCATGTATGCATTGTTCTGACGCGCCTTGTATGGCCGTTTGCCCTGTGAACTGCTTCTACAAGACCGACGAAGGCGTGGTCTTGCACGACAAAGACATTTGCATTGGCTGCGGCTACTGCTCTTACGCTTGCCCATTCGGCGCACCTCAGTTCCCCAGTCAAGGTACCTTTGGTGTGCGCGGCAAGATGGACAAGTGCACCTTCTGCGCCGGTGGCCCAGAAACCAACGGCAGCCAAGCTGAATTCGAAAAATACGGTCGCAACCGTTTGGCCGAAGGCAAGTTGCCAGCGTGTGCCGAAATGTGTTCAACCAAAGCCTTGCTCGCCGGTGACGGCGATATGGTGGCCGACATCTTCCGCAACCGCGTGGTCAAGCGCAACAAAGGTGCTGAAGTGTGGGGCTGGGGCACGGCTTACGGCTCTAAGCAAGCGGGGCAAGCACCTGCCAAGGTTGAAGGGGTGAAAAAATGATGACACGCATCTCATTCATTTTGCTCAGCGTCGCCGCACTCACCGCTTGCGGTGAGAAGGCTCAAACCTTGGGCACCAAAAACGACGCAACCGCCTACAGTGGCGCGGCCAATAGTTTTGTCGCCCCGGGCTGGACAGCCGGTGACAAAAACAGCTGGGAGCAACACCTGCGTGCTCGCGGTCAATACGGCCAAAACGACAACAGTCGCGCACCGTAAACAAAGGGGCACATCATGTACCGCTCTTTTCAATCGGTGTTGTGTGCAGCGTTGACGGTGTTCGCACTGTCGGCTGTCGCGCAAGACAAAGCGCCTACGGCAGCCCCGGCTGTCAAAAGCGTCAACATCCAAGACGTCAAACCTGACGCCAGTGATTCGCCCGGCTACGCTGCGCAAACCAATGGCGAACGCGGCCAAGTTCAACCTGGTAACAACGCGCCCATGTGGCGTGCGGTGGGTGGTGGTGTGGAAGGCTACAGCAGCCTGCCCAAGTCACAAGCACCAGAAGCTGGCGTATTGATTCAGCCTTTTGTTCAGTACCCAGGCTCACGCCTCACCAACGGCGGTGAAGCATGGCGTCAAGTGCGCAACAACTGGATCATTCCTTACGGCGGTTCGCTGCTGTTGATCGTGTTGGGCGCGGTGGGTGTTTTCTATTGGCGCAAAGGCATGATCATGATGCATGGCAAGCCCACAGGCGTTGAGATTGAACGCTTCACACCGTTCGAACGCTCAGCCCACTGGACCAATGCCATTGCCTTTGTTGTGTTGGCCTTGTCTGGTATCACCATGGCGTTTGGCAAGTTTTTCATGCAGCCCATCATTGGCGACACACTGTTTGGTTGGCTCACTTACTTGTTGAAGAATGCGCACAACTTTGCAGGCCCGTTGTTCGCGGTGTCGTTGACCGTGGTCTTTGTGACCTTCGTGAAAGACAACTTGCCAAGCAAAGAAGACTTCGTGTGGCTCATCAAAGGCGGCGGTTTGCTCAGCGGCCATGAAGTGCCATCGCACCGCTTCAATGCGGGTGAGAAGATCGTGTTCTGGGGCGGTGTGTTTGCCCTCGGTTTGGTGGTGGTGACATCGGGCTTCGTGCTCGACAAAATCATTCCTTTCCTTGTGTACGAGCGCAGCACCATGCAAATGGCACACATGATTCATGCCGTGGCCACCTTGCTGATGATCGCCATGTTCATCGGTCATATCTACATGGGCACCATCGGTATGGAAGGTGCCTACAAAGCCATGAAGACTGGCTATGTGGACGAGACATGGGCCAAAGAGCACCACGAACTCTGGCATGACGACATCAAGGCTGGCAAGATTCCAGCCCACCGCTCCGAACAAACCTCGGGCACCACAGCGCACGTTTGATGCGCTGAACAGGAGAACCAAATGAACAAAGCACTCTTCGCACTGATCTTGGCTGCTGTCAGCGCCACGGCCTTTGCCAAATTGCCCGCACCCAACGACGAAGCCAAAGCCAAAGCGGCTGAAGCGGCTGCCAAGACAGCACACGCCGGTAAAACTGACGCCTACTTGTTGTGCAAGTCGCAAGACAAAGTGGCTGCTCACGTGCAAAAGACCAACAAAGCCAAAGCAGGCAAGCCCGAGGCTACCCCTCCTTGTGCTGACCCTGGCAAGTTTGTCTACACGCCACCTGAGGCAGCCGCTTCCGCACCTGCTGCCGCACCGGCTAAAAAATAATCCACACAGCCTTGCTGTGATCGGGCCGCACTGAGAGGTGTCGGCCCTTTTTGTTGTAGCCTTGTCAGCTTATGTCTATTGCCTCTTCTACTTCTAACGTGCTGCCATACCTTACCCAAGCCCAAGCCGAATTGACCCGCCACATTCACGTGGTCAACGAGCATGGCGTGCGCGAGCAGGTGTCCATTCCCGCTGAGCGCGCGCTGACGGTCTATGTGGACAAACGTGAAATCGTCACGCTGATGACCTTGGGCGCACATCCTGAGCTGTTGGTCCTGGGCTATTTGCGCAACCAGCGTTTGGTAGGCGATGTGAGCGAGGTCGAATCCATCACCGTCGATTGGGATGCAGGGGAAGACGGTGCAGGTGTGGCCGCAGTCAAAACCCGACACGGCATTGCCGACATTGCGGCACGCACCGAAAAGCGTGTGGTCACCACCGGTTGTGGGCAAGGCAGTGTGTTTGGCGACTTGATGGGCGAGATTGAGGGCTTGGTGTTGCCCAATGCGCACCTCAGTCAAGCGCGTTTGTACGGTGTGCTCAACGCCATTCGCTTGCAGGAAACCACGTACAAGTCTGCAGGCTCGGTCCATGGTTGTGCATTGTTCAGTGGTGAACAGATGCAAGTATTTGTCGAAGATGTGGGCCGTCACAACGCCATCGACACTATCGCGGGATGGATGTGGATGAATGGTGTGGCCGCCAATGCCGATTCAATTTTTTACACCACCGGTCGCTTGACCAGCGAGATGGTGATGAAGTCTGCGCAAATGGGGGTGGCCGTGGTGGTGTCGCGCAGCGGCATCACGCAAATGGGCTACGACGTGGCTACACGCTTGCAGCTGTGCACGATTGGTCGCGCGACGAACAAACACTTTCTTTGCTACACCGCATCCGAGCGTTTGCAGTTGGACCCCACGCTTGCCGTGGGCGGCGTGCACAAGGTGGCAAGTACATGAACACGCGTGCGCCACAAGGCGAAAACCCATCGAACGAAGCCCAACCCGCGTTGACCTACTCAGGCGTGACATGGTGGACGCAAGCTTGGCGCACGTTGTGGCGCGACGCCCGTGCGGGCGAGTTGCGTCTGCTGGTGGTGGCGGTGGCTTTGGGTGTGGCCGCGCTCAGCTCGGTCAGCTTTTTGGCTGACCGCTTGAATGGCGGTTTGCAGCGTGATGCGCGTCAGCTTTTGGGCGGTGATGTGGTGGTGGTGAGCGACCAAGCCACGCCTGTACACATCGTGCAACGCGCCAAAGATGCTGGCTTGCAAGGTGTCAGTACTTTGAGCTTTCCCACCATGGCGCGTGGGCAATCGCACACGGGTGCTGAAAGCAACAGCCGCTTGGTGGCCCTCAAAGCGGTTGAAGCAGGCTACCCCTTGCGTGGGGAACTCAAAGTGGCCAGCAGCTTGGCGCAAGCAGAAACCGCAGCGAAAACCACCGCCATCCCTGCGAGTGGCGAAGTGTGGGTCGAGGCTGCGGGTTTAGAAGCCTTGAGCCTTGATGTGGGTGATCACGTGTTGCTGGGCAACAGCCGCTTGCGTATCAGTCGCGTGTTGGTGCACGAGCCCGACCGTGGCGCAGGCTTTATGAACTTCGCACCGCGCGTGTTGATGAACAGTGCTGATCTTGAAGCCACTGCCTTGATTCAACCCGCCAGTCGCATCACTTGGCGCTATGCCGTGGTGGGGCCTGATACAGCTGCTAAAAACTTCTTAGCTTGGACCGAAGCGGAGAGTAAAAAACCAGAAGTTCGCGGTGTGCGTGTGGAGTCGCTCGAAGCTGGCCGACCCGAAATGCGCCAAACCTTGGACCGTGCGAGCAAATTTTTAAATCTCGTTGCATTGTTGGCTGCCTTGCTCAGTGCTGTAGCCGTGGCCTTGGCTGCGCGTGCCTTTGCCGCACGCCATTTAGACGACTGCGCCATGCTGCGTGTGTTGGGCTTGAGTCAACGTCACATCGCCATGTCGTACACCGCTGAGTTTGTGTGGGTGGGTACCTTTGCCAGTGTGTTGGGTTTGGCTTTGGGTTATGCCGTGCACTTGGTGTTCGTGGCTTTGCTCAAAGGTTTGGTGGAAACCGCATTGCCTGCACCCAGCCTGTGGCCTGTGGTGTATGGCCTAGGCACGGGCCTCACCTTGTTGCTCGCGTTTGGGTTGCCACCAGTGCTGCAACTGGCCAGCGTGCCCGCGCTGCGCGTGATGCGCCGCGATGTGGGGGAGCTCAAAGCCACCACCTTGCGTGTGTGGGCCTTGGGGCTCACAGGGTTTGCAGTGCTGTTGATTGCCGTCAGCCGTGATTTGAAACTCGGACTCATGGTGGTGGGAGGCTTTGCAGGTGCGGTGTTGCTGTTTGCAGGCATGGCCTGGTTCGCTGTGCAGGTGTTGCGCCGCAGTGTGGTGGAAGGCAGTGCGCCACCGTGGCTCATGCTGGCTACACGTCAAGTGAGCGCGCGCCCCGTGTATGCGATGGTGCAGGTGAGTGCACTGGCGGTGGGTTTGCTCGCTTTGGCCTTGTTGGTGCTGCTGCGCACAGACCTCATCAGCAGCTGGCGCAATGCCACACCTTCTGATGCGCCCAACCGTTTTGTCATCAACATCCAGCCAGCCCAAGCCGAACCGTTTTTGCAAACCTTGCGTGATTCAGGCGTGAACAAGCTCGATTGGTACCCAATGGTGCGCGGTCGTTTGGTGGCGGTGAACGATGTCACCGTCACGCCAGATAGTTACACCGACGAACGCGCCAAACGATTGGCTGACCGTGAATTCAACGTGTCATTCAGTGCTGAAAAGCCGGAACACAACGCCGTGGTCCAAGGCCAATGGCAAGCCGAGAATCCGAACGACTTGAGCATCGAAGAAGGCGTTGCCAAAACGTTGAACCTCAAACTGGGGGATCGTTTGCGTTTTGACATCGCGGGGATGTTGCGCGAAGCACGCATCACGTCGGTGCGACGTGTGGATTGGACCTCCATGCGTGCCAATTTCTTTGTGATGTACCCCGTCAGCCGCCTGACCACAGATGCAGGTTTTGAGGTGCCCACCACCTACATCGCTGCCTTCCGTGCGCCGCAGCGTGTGGCGACGACGGATAAGCCTGCGCCCACATTCGACAACCAACTCATCAACCGCTTCCCCAACGTCACCAGCGTAGACATGGGTGCCACGTTGAACCAGGTGCAAAGCGTGCTGGGCCAAGTGGTGAGTGCGGTGGAGTTTTTGTTTTTGTTCACCTTGGTTGCTGGCTTGGTGGTGTTGTTTGCCGCTGTCACCGCCACGCGCGAAGAGCGTGCGCGTGAATACGCGGTACTGCGTGCGCTCGGTGCGTCTAACCAACTGCTGGCGAATGTGCAACGTGCCGAGTTAGCAGGCATAGGCGCACTGGCGGGCTTGCTCGCGACCTGTGTGGCCATGGCCATGGGTTGGGGTTTGGCCCGTTTTGCGTTTGAGTTTGAATGGACCGCCAGCCCTTGGGTGCCTGTGCTGGGCGCGGTAGTGGGCGCGTTATTGGCTTTGGCTGCGGGGTGGTGGGGCTTGCGCGATGTGTTGCGTCGTCCTGTGGTGCAAACGCTGCGACAAGCATCATGAGTGAATTGGCGTTGACGCCTGAACAGTTTCAGCGCGAGGTTGAACGAACGCTTGCGCCTTTGGCCGACACGTCAAAAGCGCAAGCGATGGCGGCCTATTTGCTCAACCAATTTGAGTTTTTAGGTTTGCCCGCACCTGTGCGCCGCCAGGCCGTGAAAGAGATTGGCAAAGTGCAATGGCAAACCTCACATGACTTATTGGAAGCTGCTGAGCTGCTGTGGCAACAGCCATACCGAGAATACCGTTACACCGCAATTGACCTGCTGCGCAAGCACAGCGCCATGCTGCGCATGGGCGATTTGCCAACGCTACGCGATTTGCTGCTACGCGATGCGTGGTGGGAAACCGTGGATGGCTTGTCTGCTGTTATCGCTGAAGTTGTGCATCGTGCAGTGTTAGAAAAACCGCAGGCGGCTCAAGCCATGGATGTGTGGTTGCAAGACCCCAGCTTTTGGGTACGCCGCTCGGCCATGCTGCATCAGTTAGGCTGGCGCTTAGACACTGACACCAAACGCTTATTTGGCTATGCACAACAACTGGCGGATGAAAAAGAATTCTTCATCCGCAAAGCCATAGGCTGGGCCCTGCGCGACTACGCCCGTTGGAACCCTCAAGCCGTGAACGACTTTTTGATGCAACACAGCACAAGCCTGTCAGGCCTCACGGTGCGTGAGGCGGCTAAACATCTGAAGGCTTGGCTTGCGTCAGGTCATGTCTTGGTTTAAGCCGCCAAGGCTCGCATCTCTGCAATCAAATCAGATTTGCCTTCAAAACCAATGCCAGGCAGAGCGGGTAAGTCAACGTAACCGTTATTGACTTTGACGCCATCTGGGAAGCCACCGTAGGGTTGGAACAGATCTGGGTAGCTTTCATTGCCACCTAAGCCAAGACCTGCTGCGATGGCCAGAGACATTTGATGGCCCCCATGAGGAATACAACGCTTGGGAGACCAGCCGTGTTCTTTGAGCATGTCCAATGTGCGCAAATATTCCACCAAACCGTAACTCAGTGCGCAATCAAATTGCAGCCAATCACGATCAGGGCGCATGCCACCATGGCGAATCAAATTGCGCGCATCTTGCATGGAGAACAAGTTTTCGCCGGTCGCCATGGACCCTGCATAGACTTCGCCCAATCGGGCTTGCAGTTCGTAGTCCAGCGGGTCGCCTGCTTCTTCATACCAAAACAAAGGGTATTGAGACAGGGCTTTGCCATAGGCAATGGCTGTTTCAAGATCGAATCGGCCATTGGCATCCACAGCCAGTTGTTGACCAGGACCGAGAATTTTCAGAACAGACTCAATGCGTGTGCAATCGTCTGCCAAGCTAGCGCCGCCAATTTTCATTTTCACGACAGAGTAGCCCCGCTCTAAATAGCTGGTCATCTCACGTTGCAGACCTTCGACGCCTTTGCCTGGGTAGTAATAACCGCCAGCAGCATAGACGAATACACGGGGGTTGGCTGTGCCATCGCCGTATTGCTCTGCGAGTAACTGATACAAGGGTTTCTCTGCAATTTTTGCAACGGCATCCCAAACAGCCATGTCAATGGTGCCCACCGCCACCGAACGTTCACCATGACCACCTGGTTTTTCGTTGATCATCATTTGTGCCCAAATTTTGTGAGGATCAAGGTTGTCACCTGTGGCATTCAGGAGGGAGGCTGGATCGGCCTCAAGAAGGCGTGGCAAGAAACGATCACGAATGAGACCACCTTGGCCATAACGACCGTTGGAGTTGAAGCCGTAACCTATGACAGGCTTGCCATCACGAATGACGTCTGTGACAACAGCCACCAGGCTTAACGTCATCTTAGAGAAGTCAATGTAGGCGTTGCGGATGTCCGACTTGATGGGACGTGTGGATTCGAGGATGTTGACGATTTTCATAAATGGAGTTCGAAGGCTGTGTGTTTATTGAGGCAAAGAGGCACCGCCACAAATGGCGATGTCTTGTCCGGTGATAGCGGCCGCTGAGGGGGAGAGCAAAAATGCAACCAAGTCAGCAATTTCTTGGGGTTGGATGAGTCGCCCTAAGGGGGGTAACCTAGGTGCACTGGTGGCACGGGCGGGGTCGGACAACATCGTGGTTTGCGTGGCAGCAGGGGACACCACATTGACGGTGACGCCGGCAGACGCCACCTCGCTTGCCCAACTGCGTGTCAATGCAATCAAAGCAGCCTTGGTGGCTGCGTATTGGCTGCGCCCTGGCATTCCCTGTGCGACACGACTGCCAACGAAGACGACGCGTCCCTGCTTTTGTTTCACCATCTGAGGAATCAACACATTGGCCAAGCTGATCGCCGCTTGTGTGTGAATGCGCCACATCAGTTCACCGTTCATGGCATCGAGTTCTCCCAAGCGACCGACGCGCAAAACCCCTGCGGCATGAACGAAGGCACGGATGTCTGTGAGCTTCGTGCTGACGGCCATGATGGCTGTGTGATCCGACAAATCGACTTGTAAAGTTGTCAGATGTGGGTGATGGATCGTGGGAGGCGCCATGTCTAGGCCAATGACTTGCCACCCATTCAGAAGCAAATGCTCAGCGATGCATTGACCAATCCCAGAACTGCTGCCAGTGACCACAGCACAAGGGCGTTGCGCCGATTTGTCATTCGACACGGATATTGCCTTCGGTGATGATTTTTTGCGCACGTGACATGTCGTTGGTTTGGAATTTCACAAAGTCTTCGACGCTGCCGCCATTGATCAACAACCCTTGTTGCGTGAATTTTTCACGCACATCGGGCGAGAGGGCTTTGTTCACTTCTTCGTTCAAACGTGTCTTGATGTCTGCGGGTAATTTGGCAGGCGCCCACAGGCCATACCAGCTGTAAAACTCATAGCCAGGAATGGTTTCAGACACGGTGGGGACGTCCGGCAAATTGGGAGTTCGCGTGGCCGAGGTCACTGCAATCACGCGCAGCATGCCGCTTTTGTGATACTGAAGCGATCCCAGAATTGGATCAATGAAGCCGTCGATCTGGCCGCCGATCAGGTCTTGAAAGGCGGGGGCCGTGCCTTTGTAGGGCACCACGGTGTAGTCCATGCCGCCTGAACGCTTCAGCAGTTCGGTTGACAAATGTCCAGCAGAACCAATGGAGCCGACTGCAAATGTCATTTTTCCGGGGTTGGCCTTGGCGTAGCTGATCAATGACTTCACATCGGTGATGGGCAAGTTCTTATGGATTGCGACAGACAGCGGCGCTTTGGCAACCAAGGCCACCGGCGCAAAGTCTTTCACCACAGAGTAGGGCACTTGCTTCATGGTCATGGGGGCGGTGGTGAACGTCGATGCGTTGAACAACAGGGTGTAGCCATCAGCAGGTGCTTTGGCAACGGCGTCGGCACCAATGGTTCCGTTGCCACCGGGTTTGTTTTCCACGACAAAGGGTTGCCCCATTTGCTCGCTTAGTTTTTGTGCCACGGTTCGCCCCAAGGTATCCAGCGTTCCTCCAGGAGGGAAGGGAATGATGACGCGCACGGTGCGTGTGGGATAGCTCTGTGCAAAACAAGAACTAAAGGCTGTCAACGCCAAGCTCGCGAGGGCAACGCGTAAGAAACTGATTCTTTTCATGGGGTCTCCTGATGGGGCTTGCCCGAATTAACGCTTGAGCAATCCAGCGTGTTGCACGGCAGTACGCAAGGCTTCCATTTCTTTGGCGTTCGGAGCCTCGGTGGGCGGGCGCACGGTGGGCGCATCAAGTACGCCGGCCAAATACATGCCACCTTTCATGCGCGCGTGCGCTTCACCTGTGGGCTCGCCACCACCGTACACCGCGTCTTTGAGCGGTGTGATGAGGGCTTGAATCGCAATCGCCTTGTTCAGGTCACCTGCTTTGACGGCATTCCATAAATCGATGATGAGTTGTGGGATGAACGTGGCAAAACCCACCAATGCACCGTCAACACCTTGCACCATCGAAGCCAACAAGTATTCGTCGTGGCAAGTCAGAATGGCCTTGGATGCATCGGCTTCGCGGATGGCTTGAATGTCGCGTGCGTATTTGTTCATGTCACGCTGGCCTACCTTAAAGGCTTGGACATAAGGCAGTCGTGCCAAATCGGCCAGCAGCTGTGATGAGTACGATGCGCGTGTCCAAGCGGGGTAGACGTGGCATACCAAATCTAGATCGGGTGCGGCTTTGTGGATGGCTTCAAAGTATTCGAGAGCGTGCTTAGGTGTGAAACCAAAACGTAACCAATGGTGAGGTGGCATGACATCCAAAGCCACAGCACCAGCCGCTTTGGCGGCACGTGCGTGTTCGGCGGCATCGGCCAAGCCTTCGCAAACGATGGATGAAATGACGGGCATGCGACCCTTGAGTTCGTCAGCCACGATGCGCGTAACTTCTGCGCGTTCAGACGGTGTGAGCGAGAAAACTTCACCTGTATGGCCGTTGGTCATGACCGCCACCACACCATCGTGCGTGGCCAGCCATGATGCCAACTTGCGCAAGGCCGGCTCATCAATGCGATGGTCCGTTGTGAATGGGCAGGAGATGGCAGGGATGATTCCACGGTAATTTTTGATAGCTGGCATGGGGTTTTCCTTTGGTGAGCAAAATAGGGATGTCGCGATGATTCCTTCTCGTCTGAATGACGTCCAATACTAAAATTGCATAAAACTATCCAAAGTGACTGATGGGCCCTGGAAACCGACCTTTAGACCTTGATTGGCTAGAGGATTTTTTAACGCTTGCCGAAACTGGTAACTTTTCCAGAGCAGCGGAGGTGCGTGCCATTGCGCAACCAGCTTTGAGTCGCCATATCCGTTCGTTGGAAGAATGGGTGGGTGTCGATTTGGTAGATCGGACCGCACATCCTGTCGAATTAACACCCGCGGGTAAGAAGTTTCAACCCCTGATTCAAGGTGCCTTGTCTGCGCTTGAAGCTGCGCGTATCAAAGCACGTGCAGCCCAAGATTCGGCCTCGGCGAGCTTGCGTTTTGCCAGCACGCATTCCTTATCTATTTTGTTTTTTCCTAAATGGCTGGGTGTGCTTGAAACACGTTTGCGGCTTGGCCCCATTCAGACCATGACCGATAACTCGCAAGCCTGCGAGGATTTGATGGTGCAACGTCGGGTGCAATTCCTGCTTTGCTATGGCCATTCGGATGTGCTGGGTAAGCTAGACGAAGGCCGATACCCAATGGCGAAACTTGACGATGACATGCTGCTGCCAGTGACCGCGCCAGATGCGTCTGGTGACACACTTTTTAAATTGGATGGCGCTGGTGTGCTACCTGTTCTTGAGTACAGCGAGGCTTCGGGATTGGGGCGTGTCATGCGGGCAAAACTCAAACAGCTTTTCGATGAAGGTTCGAAATCTGCGTCTTCGCCTAATGTTTCAGTCATCTTTACAGCCCATAACGCTTTCTTGCTCAAGAGCATGGTGTTGGCAGGGCGGGGTATCGCATGGTTGCCGAAATCGTTGATCCAAGATGAGTTAGCCAACGGTGCAATGAAACTAGCGGGCTCGTCGAAATGGCATTTGCCGATTGAGATTAGGCTTTATCGCCAAAGCTCGGAGATGACGCCTGCTGCCGAAAATTTATGGCAAATTGTGAGTGGCCCCACATCGGATGTCGCTGCGACAATCTGACCTATGCAAATCGAAGAAAAACCACCTTTTGACACCCCGTTTGAATGGATAGGCGGCGAGCCTCGCGTGAAGTTGCTGGTCGACCGTTTTTACGATTTGATGGATTTAGAGTCGGGCTATCTAGAGCTGCGCGCCACACATGGCCCCGACTTGGCCAATGCACGTGAACGCTTGTTCATGTTTTTGTGCGGCTGGTTGGGTGGGCCTGACTACTATGTTGAAAAACATGGCCATCCACGTCTGCGTATGCGTCATATGCCATTTGCGATTGGCATCAAAGAGCGCGATCAATGGGTGGCATGCATGGACCAAGCCATGGGCGAGACTGATGTGCCTGAAGGTTTGCGTACACGTTTGAAAAACAGCTTTTTTCAAACGGCAGATTGGATGCGCAACAAAGGCGCGTGAGCCTTTTTCTTTAAATGTTGCTAGGCCCTAGCAGCACCACCAACGCGCCTGCACCCCCATCCGAAGGCTTGGCCTGCACAAAGGCCAGCACCTCGTTTTTTTGCACCAGCCAGCGTTGCACTTTGCTTTTGAGCACCGGCTCTTTGCCGGGCGAGCCCAAACCTTTGCCGTGCACCACGCGCACACAGCGCCAGCCCATGCGTTTGGCGTCGCGCACAAATTGGCCCAGGGCTTCGCGCGCTTCGTCGCTGCGTAAGCCGTGCAGGTCCAGTTGGCCTTGCATGGCCCATTCACCTTTGCGAAGTTTGCGCGTCACATCGGTCCCGATGCCGGGGCGTCTGAAGCTGAGTTGATCGTCCACATCGAGCAGGGTGCTCACATCGAATTCATCGCTCATGCTCTCGTTCAGCGCGGCTTTGTCGTCCAGTGCCTGTTGCAGCGGGCGTGCGGCTGGACGTTGTGGGGTGATCAGCACACGGGGTTTGGCCGCAATGGGTTTGACGTTTCCCACAGCATGGGTGAACAGATTGCGCTCTGCTTCAGCACGGCGCTCAGCTTCGCGGCGTGCTTCTTCGGCGGCAGCCGCAGCAAGGGCGGCTGCATTCACCTGTTGGCGAATGGCGGCTAAGTCTTGCAGCGATTTGGCTTTCATGGTCGTGTCTTTGGGTGATGCCAATGTTGGCTTGGTCAGATTTTGTATGCCATCGTACATACACAGTAGCCCTAGGCTGAGTATATTTTTCATGGCTCAGCTTGTCGGAATCATGGGTTCGGACGAAGATGTCTTCTTAGATGGGTCTCTTGACTTTTGGCAACGCAAAGGAGTTCGTATGGATAAAGTCTTTCACGGTTTCACAGAGCTGTTTGCACAACTGGGCTTGCCCAATGACGCGCCCAGCATCCGTCACTTCATCCAAACGCACTCACCCTTGAATTCGTCCACCCGTCTGGAGGATGCGCAGTTTTGGAACACCGCTCAGGCTTCGCTGCTGAAAGAGGAGTTGTTGGGGGATTCAGATTGGGCCGAGGTGATTGATCGGCTGAATGTGGCGCTGCGAGGCGCCATCGTTTCAGCCAAGTAGCGGCAAGTCTTTCACAGCAAGCCTTCTTCGGCCATCGACAAATACTTACCCTGCGCCACGATGATGTGGTCGCGCACGGTCACGTCAATCAGCGCCAAGCCTTCTTGCAAGGTGCGGGTGAGTTTCATGTCAGCTTGTGAGGGTTTGACCGTGCCGCCCGGGTGGTTGTGTGCCAGCACCACGCCGTCCGCGCCCAAGGCGAGGGCGGTCTTGGCCACTTCGCGTGGATAAACCATGGTCTGCGACAGCGAGCCACGAAACATGGGCTGGTAGGACAGCAGGCGGTTGTGTGCATCGAGAAATAAGACGGCAAACACCTCGTGCTTGAGCTGAGCGAGTTCGAGCTGTAGGTATTGCTTGACCGCATTGGGTGAATTCATCACCGTGGTTTCTGTGAGTTGCTGGGTCAGGGCGCGGCGTGCCATCTCTAACACTGCCACCAGTTGCGAGCGTTTGGCGTCGCCCCCCATGCCTTTGAAGGTTTTCAGCTCAGCTGCACTGGCGTGGATGAGGCCAGCAAAACCCTTGAAACGCTCCAACAGCTCTTGAGCCATCACAAACACGCTCTTGCCCTTAATGCCCGTGCGTAAAAACAAGGCCAGCAGCTCGGTGTCTGTCAATGCGGAGGCGCCGTGTTTGAGCAGTTTTTCGCGTGGGCGCATCTCGGCGGGGAGCTGCGCAATGGTCATCGGTTCGGGCATTCGATCCATATTAAGAGCTTTCTACAATAGACGGTTCAACACAGAGAGTCCTATGACTGCATCCAACGCTCACCCTACCATCGGCCCCGCTTCTTTTTTGACGCTGCACTATCGGCTTTCGGGACCGCAAGGCGACGTCATCAACACGTTCAACGACAAGCCCGCGACGCTGTCGCTTGGCTCGGGCGAGTTGTCGCCTGCTTTGGAGCAGCGGTTGTTGGGCTTGGAAGAGGGCGCACGCGCCACGTTTGAGCTGGCTGCAGGTTTGGCCTTTGGTGAGCGCAACCCCGATATGCAGCAATGGGTGAGCAAAAGCTTGCTCAAAGAATTTGGCGACCCTGATGAGCAATACAACGTCGGCGATGTGGTGCAGTTCCCTGCGCCCACGGGACAAGGCTCGTTTGCGGGGGCGGTGCAACAAGTCGCTGACGATCAAGTGTTGTTTGACTTCAACCACCCATTGGCCAACCAGCCCGTGACGTTTGAAGTCCATGTCATTGGTGTTTTGTAAATCGCCATGAGCAACAACAGTCTGCAAGAAATCGTGCTCGCTGCGCCCCGTGGGTTTTGCGCGGGCGTGGATCGGGCCATCGACATCGTGGATCGCGCGCTCGAAAAGTTTGGTTCGCCCGTGTATGTGCGCCACGAAATTGTGCACAACACCTTCGTGGTGGCCGACCTCAAAAATCGTGGCGCCATCTTCATCGAAGATTTGGCCGATGTGCCTGCGGGTGCCACGCTGGTGTTCAGCGCCCACGGTGTGCCCAAGGCTGTGGAAGAAGAAGCGACGCGACGCGGCTTTCATGTGTTTGACGCCACCTGCCCCCTGGTGACCAAGGTGCATGTGGAAGTGGCCAAGCTGCACAAAGAAGGCTTTGAGTTCATCATGATTGGCCACAAAGGTCACCCCGAAGTTGAGGGCACGATGGGCCAGTTGCTCGACGGCATTTACTTGGTGGAAGACGTGGCCGATGTGGCGCACGTGGCGCCTAAACAAACCGAGCGTTTGGCCGTGGTCACGCAAACCACGCTCAGCGTGGACGATGCGGCCCTCATCACCGAGGCCGTGGTGGCGCGCTTTCCGAATATTCGCAAACCCAAGATGCAAGACATTTGCTACGCCACCCAAAACCGCCAAGACGCGGTGAAGGTGTTGAGCAACGAGGTTGAGTTGGTCATCGTGGTGGGCAGCCCCACCAGCTCCAACAGCAACCGTTTGCGCGATGTGGCGCAGCGCTCAGGCGCTCAAAGCTACATGATCGACAACGCCGATGAACTCCAAGAAGAATGGTTCGCGGGTGTGACCCGTGTGGGCCTGACCGCTGGTGCGTCAGCGCCTGACATCTTGGTGCAACAAGTCATTGCCCGCATGCGCGCTTTAGGCGCCGTGTCTGTACGAACCCTCGATGGTGTGGAAGAAACCATCAAATTCCCTCTGCCCAAAGGGCTGAAGCAAAAGGACTGAAACTCAATGCTCGACATCAACCAACTGCGCCGCGATCTGCCCAGCGTCATTGCCAAACTCGAAACCCGTAAAACCCCGCAAGCATTTTTGAATGTCGATGCGTACCAGGCGCTAGAAGCTGAGCGCAAAACATTGCAGACCCGCACTGAAGAATTGCAAGCCAGTCGCAATGCGCTGTCTAAGCAAATTGGCATGCTCAAAGCCAAAGGCGAGAGCGCCGATGGCGTGATGGCACAAGTGGCCGACATCAAAACCGAGCTCGACACCTCGGCTGTGCGTTTAGACGCGTTGCAAGCCGAGCTGCAAACTTTGTTGCTGGCTGTGCCCAACTTGCCCCACGACAGCGTGCCTACGGGCGAAGACGAACACGGCAACGTGGTGCTACGCAGCTGGAGCCCTACAGGCACCGAGCCAGCCCCCTTGGGTTTCGAGCCCAAAGACCATGTGGACTTGGGCGAACCTTTGGGCCTGGACTTTGAAATGGGTGTCAAGCTCTCTGGCTCACGCTTCACTGTGATGAAGGGCCAAATTGCCCGCATGCACCGCGCGCTTGCGCAGTTCATGCTGGACGTGCAAACCCAAGAGCACGGCTACACCGAGTGCTACACGCCCTACATCGTGAACGCCGACAGCCTCAAAGGCACCGGCCAGTTGCCCAAATTTGAAGAAGACTTGTTTGCTGCCAAGAAGGGCGGCCAAGAAGGCGAAGCTACCAGCGAAAGCACGGCGCTCTACCTCATCCCCACCAGCGAAGTGCCCTTGACCAACTTTGTGCGCGACGTGGTCGTGGCCGAAAACGAGTTGCCCATCAAGCTCACCGCACACACGCCATGTTTCCGTTCTGAGGCTGGTAGCGCAGGTCGCGACACGCGTGGTTTGATTCGTCAGCATCAGTTCGACAAAGTTGAGATGGTGCAAATCGTGCACCCTGACAAGAGCTATGAGACCTTGGAAGAAATGACGGGTCATGCCGAAGCCGTGTTGCAAAAACTGGGCTTGCCTTACCGTGTGATGTTGCTCTGCACGGGCGACATGGGCTTTGGTGCCACCAAAACACACGACCTTGAAGTGTGGCTGCCTGCGCAAAACACCTACCGCGAAATCAGTTCGGTGTCGAACTGCGAGGCTTTCCAAGCCCGTCGCTTGCAGGCGCGTTTCAAAAATGCCCAAGGCAAGAACGAACTCGTGCACACCTTGAACGGCTCAGGCCTCGCTGTGGGCCGCACCTTGGTGGCGGTGCTTGAAAACTACCAACAAGCCGATGGCAGCATTCGTGTGCCAGAAGCGCTGCGTCCTTACATGGGCGGTGTGGCAGAGCTGCGCGGCTGATACAGTTCGCAAAACTTGAAGGAATCAACGCTGTGAAAAAATTATTTCTCTTGCTGGTCACAGCGTTGCTGACCGCCTGCGGCACCACCAATGACGCACAAAGCAATCCGGACAATGCGCAACGCCCCAGCATGGACCAATTTGGGCGTATGCCCATGCCCACAGGCACCAAGCTGCGCACCGCAGAGTCGCTGATTTTTGGTGTGGGTGAGGGCTGGTTGGGCCGTGCGGTGTTTGAGCTGCCCACCGATGCCAACGCCAGCTACAACTTCTTTGCCGAGCAGTTGCCTCGCCAAGGTTGGACCATGGTGGCCTCGGTGCGTGGCAAGAAGAGCTTATTGGTGTTCACACGCGCAGACCGCTCAGCCACGATTGAGATTGAAGACAGTGGTTTGTTCAGTGGCTCATTGGCTTCGATGACCGTCAGCCCTGTTGGCAGCACAAGCGGCGCACCTGCGGCTGCGGGTGTGGTGGTGCAGCCCTTGGGCGGCGCCGGCGCGCGTCGCCCCTGATAGAATTGCGGCTTCGACAAACGACACCGAATCAGGAGAAGTGGCAGAGTGGTCGAATGTACTTGACTCGAAATCAAGCGTAGGGGCGACCCTACCGAGGGTTCGAATCCCTCCTTCTCCGCCAAGCCTAAAAAGCAACTTAAAAAGCCGTTCGTCATTGAACGGCTTTTTTCATATTCGGCTGTCAGTCTTACAGGGCGACAGATGCCGCATCTTGAGCAATCTTCCAAGCTAGACCTCCTGCGCTACGTGGCGAAGTGGGTGGCTTTGGCGACGGTGGTAGCGGCTCTTGCTGGCTCTGCTTCTGCCCTGTTTCTCTTCTCACTCGACTGGGCTACCCAAACTCGCGAAGCCAACCGCTGGCTCATCTGGGGTTTGCCTGTGGCTGGCTTCTGTGTGGGTTGGCTGTATCTCAAGTTTGGCCAGCATGTGGAAGCTGGCAACAACTTGTTGATTGACGAAATCCACGACCCTCAAAACGTGGTGCCCCTACGCATGGCGCCGTTTGTGTTGGGCGGCACCGTCATTTCGCATTTGTTCGGTGCATCCGTGGGCCGTGAAGGCACGGCTGTGCAAATGGGCGGTGCGCTGGCCGACCAACTCACCCATTTCTTCAAACTCAACCACGTCGACCGCCGCATGGTGTTGATGGCGGGTATCAGCGCAGGCTTTGCTTCGGTGTTTGGCACGCCCTTGGCCGGCGCTGTGTTTGCACTAGAAGTGCTGGCGATTGGTCGCATGCGCCTCGATGCTTTGCTGCCCTGTGTGATTGCTGCGGTGCTGGCAGACCAAGTGGGCTTGCTGTGGGGCGTGCAACACACACCATACGAAGTGGGCTTGGTGCCACACATCACGGCATGGTTGCTGGCCGCCATGGTGGTGGCGGGCGCCGTGTTTGGTTTGGCTGGCAAGGTGTTTGCCGATGGCACGCACGCGTTGAGTGGTGTGATGAAAAAGCACATCGCCTACGCACCACTGCGCCCCTTGCTGGGCGGCACCGTGATTGCGGCTGTGGTGATGTGGGGCAGCTTTGACCGCTACATCGGTTTAGGTATTCCGGTGATGGTGGAGGCTTTTGCCCATCCGCTCGCGCCAACTGACTTTTTGGGCAAGATGGTGTTCACCATCGCGTCGCTGGGTTCCGGCTTTAAGGGCGGCGAAGTGACGCCTTTGTTCTACATCGGCGCCACGCTGGGCAATGCCTTGGCGCCGTTGCTGGATGTGCCGTTTGCACTGCTGGCCGCGGTGGGCTTTGTTGCCGTGTTTGCAGGGGCCGCCAACACGCCTATTGCGTCAACCCTGATGGCGATGGAGTTGTTTGGTGCAGAGATAGGCGTGTTTGCCGCGTTGGCTTGTGTGATGAGCTATGTCTGCTCGGGTCATTCCGGTATTTACCGGGCTCAACGGGTGGCGCATCGCAAGACGGATGCGCCGTCTCAGCCTTCTTAGAATGGAAGCTATGACGATGAATCCCACCCGTTTGGTACATACCACGCTGCTTGCCGCAGCCTTGTTTGCCAGCCCAACTTTTGCGCAGACTTTCAAAATGCCTTGCGAGGTGGAAGCCACCATTCCCACCATGGAAGACGTGAAAATCAAGCCACAAAAAGTGGTGATTGAAATTCAATCCATGGGTAAAAACATCTTTCTCAAGATGAATGGCCCTGAGCCTTATTTGCTGATTGCCAACAGCTTGGCCACCGAAGAGTACACGGGCAAAAACTTAACAACCGCCAAAGAAATGGGTGCGTTTCGCAAGCACAAGGTGACAGGTGCAGAGTCAGAGATTCGCATCGAGCAAGCCACGGTCATCGTGACCGCTTACACCGACACCACCTACATGGGTAAAAAAGTGCGTGTCAACATCACAGGGCCTTGCAGCGTGCCCCGTTAAGGCCGTGCAAACAACGATGGCTCAGTCTTTAAAACCAGCACCAAAAACCGGTGCAGTTGCCCGTGATTTGTTGAATCAGCAAATCAACCAAGCTGCTGACGATCAGCAGTGGCAAACCCACGTACACAAACACCCACAGCACAAACACCAACGTGAGGCGAGGTTCTTCCAAGCGATGACCCATCACGGTTTCGGCTTGGCGGCGAAGGCGGAGTTTGTTCAACATGGTGTGAGGATTCTAGGCGCATGAAAGTCAACTGGGACACCTTGACCCATCCCGACTGGGACGCGCACCACGCCGCTGCCGCTGCATCTTTGCAGCAAGACTGGGCCTATGGCGCCTGCATGAAGACCTTGGGTGTGGGCGTGCTGCGCGCCTATGTGGAACAAGACGGTGCACCCGTGGCTTTGGCCCAATTCATCGTGCGCCGTTTGGTCGGCGGCTTGGCCCACATGGCGCTGTGCTCGCTGGGACCCGTGTGGTTGCAAGCGCTGTCGGGCGCTGAGAAGGCGCGCGTTTACAAAGCCTTGAAGCAAACCATTCCGTTGAAAAACTTGCGCGTGGTCGCGTTCACGCCGCTCGAAGCGCAAAGCCCTGAGTTGGGCCTCTCACGTTGGCGCCGTGTGATGACAGGCCACAGCACCGTGATGCTTGACCTGACCTTGGGCGTGGATGAGTTGCGCGCCCAGCTGGACAAACGCTGGCGTCACCGCTTGGGCGGTGCAGAAAATTCCGAGCTCACCATCCACCGCGTGGGTACCAATGCAGGCCAATACCGTTGGCTGCTGGACGCCGAAATGCAGCAGCGCGAGCAACGCGGCTTGCATGGCTTGCCTTTGCACTTCTTCGATTTGTATGTGCCCTCGCGTCAACAGCCCACCAAAACCATTTTGACCCTGCGTGCCGACGTGGGCCGCGACCGCGTGGCGGGCATGATGTTTTTGATCCATGGCGAAGCTGCCACCTACCAAGTGGGTTGGACCAGCGATGCGGGCCGCGACTTGCATGCCCACAATTTGATTTTGTGGAAAGGCATCGAAGAGTTGCGCGAGCGCGGTGTGCGCAAGCTTGACCTTGGCGGTGTCAACACCACACGCAGTGCAGGCATTGCGCGCTTCAAGATGAGCACCGGCGGCCAAGTGCTGACCTGCGCAGGGACGTTCATCTAAATCATGCTGCGCGTCTCCAACCTCTCTTGCAGTCGTGGCAACAAGCCACTGTTTGCCGACGTCAGCTTTGCGCTGCAAGCGGGCCAAGCCTTGCACCTCGAAGGCGACAACGGCGTGGGTAAAACCAGCTTGCTGCGCATCATCTGTGGCCTGTCGCCAGCCGATGCGGGCGAGGTGTGTTGGCACGACAAAACCATTCAGCAAAACGCCACAGCGTTTCGCTCGTCTTTGTTTTACTTGGGCCACGGCTTGTCGCTCAAAGAAGAGCTGACCGCTTTAGAAAACCTCATGTCCGATGCCGCGGTGTCCGGCCGCACGCTCAGCCAAGCGCAAGCCTTGGTGGCTTTGGCCCGCATGGGTTTGCGTGGGCGCGAGCATTTGCCGTTGCGCGTGATGTCGCAAGGCCAAAAGCGCCGCACAGCCTTGGCGCGTTTGATCGCCAGCCAAGCCCCGCTGTGGGTGTTGGACGAGCCCTTTGTGGCCTTGGATGCGAAAGCGGTCGATGGCTTGCGTGGCCTGTTGGCGGAGCACGTGACCAACGGCGGCATGGTGTTGTTCACCAGTCATCAGCCTGTGGCACTGACCAGCGCTAGCGGTTCCTCGGTGGCTGTGCAAACTTACCGATTGAAAGGCGTGGCATGAGTGGCACCGCGTTCATGGCCGTGTTGCGGCGCGACTTGCTCTTGGCGATGCGTCGCAAGAGCGAGGTGCTGACCGCCGTGTTTTTCTTTGTGGTGGTGGCCGCCTTGTTCCCGCTGGGCATTGGCCCTGAGCTGAACACCTTGCGCCTAGTGGCCCCCGGCGTGTTGTGGGTGGGCGCGCTGTTGTCGAGCATGTTGGCCTTGCAGCGTTTGTTTGAGGCCGATTACCGCGACGGCACGCTCGAACAAATGGCTTTGTCGCCCACGCCAATGTCCTTACTCATCAGTGCCAAACTCTTGGCACACTGGCTGGTGTCAGGGGTGCCGTTGGTATTATTGGCCCCAGTTTTAGGACTGCAATTTGACCTCTCGGCCGATGCCTTGGTCACCCTCACGTTGGCCCTGTTGTTGGGCACCCCCGTTTTGTCTTTGGTGGGTGGCATTGGTGCTGCGTTGACCTTGGGTGTGCGTGGCGGTGGCGTGTTGCTGTCGCTGTTGGTGTTGCCTTTGTTTATCCCTGTGTTGGTGTTTGGTGCTGGCGCTGTGGAGGCGCAAGCCAGTGGTTTGGGCGCACAGGCGCACTTCTCCATTTTGATGGCCATGCTTTTGCCTGCGGCCTTTTTCAGCCCGTTTGCATGTGCAGCGGCTTTACGGATTGCGTTGGAATGAAAAATATCAATTGGTTCCATTACGCCGCGCCGCAAACCTTTTATGGTTTGGCCGGTAAGGCATGGCCTTGGTTTGCGGTGCTGGCCACCTTGCTCATGGTGGCGGGCCTATGGCTGGGCTTTGCCGTGGCCCCCACGGATTTTCAGCAAGGTGAGGGCTACCGCATCATCTTCGTGCATGTGCCAGCCAGTTGGATGTCGATGGTCATTTACTTGGCCATGGCGTTTTGGAGCGTGTTGGGCCTGACCTTCAACACACGCCTGTCGGGCATGATGACCCGCGCTTTGGCGCCTACCGGTGCCATGTTCGCGTTTCTGTCGCTATGGACCGGTGCACTCTGGGGCAAGCCCATGTGGGGTGCTTGGTGGGTGTGGGATGCGCGCCTCACGTCTGAGCTGATTTTGTTTTTCTTGTACCTCGGCTACATCGCCTTAACGTCCGCCATTGACGACACACGTCGCAGCGACCGCGCTGGTGCCTTGATCGCCATCGTGGGTGCCATCAATGTGCCCATCATTTATTTTTCAGTGAAGTGGTGGAACACCTTGCACCAAGGTGCCTCGGTGTCGCTCACCAAAGCGCCCAGCATGGCTGAAATCATGTTGTGGAGCATGTTGTTGATGGCCTTGGCGTTTTGGTTTTACACCATCGCACTGGTGCTGTACCGCGTGCGCACGCTCATCTTGCAGCGTGAGAGCCATGCCACTTGGGTGCACGAACTCGAAGAGGTGAAGCCATGAGATGGAATAGCTGGGCTGAGTTTTGGGCCATGGGCGGCTATGCCGTGTATGTGTGGGGCAGCGTGGGCGTGACCGCTTTGCTGTTGGCCGTGGAAGTGTGGCAAGCCCGTTGGGCGCACCGTGTGGTGCTGAATCAATTGAAAGCCGAGCAGGCGGTGGCGCAATTACCTGTTGAAGAATTGATGTGATGAAACCAAGAACCCAACGATTTGCACTGATTGCCGCTGGCATTGTGGTGTTGTGCGCGGCAGCGGCTTTTGTGCTGAATGCCTTCCAAAGCAATTTGGTGTTTTTCTTCACACCCACGCAAGTGAGTAAAGGCGAAGCCCCCAAGGGCCGCACCTTCCGCGCGGGCGGCATGGTGAAAGAAGGCAGCTTGGTGCGTGACAACGCCGCCGCAGGCGGGGGCAACACCGTGCGCTTTGTCATCACCGACACCGTGCACGAAATGCCCGTCACCTACGTGGGCCTGCTGCCCGATTTGTTCAAAGAGGGTAAGGGTGTGGTTGCCCAAGGTAAGTTGGGTGACGACGGTGTCTTTGTGGCCAGCGAAGTGTTGGCCAAGCACGACGAAAACTACATGCCCCCCGAAGCGCAACATGCCATGGACCAAGCGGCTGCCGCCAAAGCAGCCAAGTCCGTGCAGTCACCGGTCCCCGTTAAAGGCAATCCATGATTCCAGAACTCGGTAATTTCGCGCTCATGCTCGCGGCTGTGGTGGCCGTGATGCAAGGCGTGTTGCCCATTGCAGGCACCTTGCTGCGCAACCCACAAACACAAATCACCTTGCAATCGCTGGCGCGTCCCACGGCTGCTTTGCAGTTCGCGTTGGTGGCGTTTGCATTCGGTGCATTGGCTACTTCGTTCTTAAATAACGATTTCTCTGTGCTGTATGTGTCTCAGCATTCCAACTCGCTGTTGCCCAAGCCGTACCAGTTTGCTGCGTTGTGGGGGGGGCATGAAGGTTCGCTTTTGCTGTGGGTGTTGTTGCTGTCGCTGTGGACTGTGGCTGTGGCTGTGTTCTCGCGTAGCTTGCCACTCGACATGGTGGCGCGTGTGATCGGCGTGTTGGGGTTGATTTCGGTGGGTTTCCTTCTGTTCATCTTGACCACCTCGAACCCGTTTGAGCGTTTGCTGCCAGCCGCCTTGGATGGCAAAGACTTGAATCCTTTATTGCAAGACCCCGGCTTGGTGATTCATCCGCCCATGCTCTACATGGGTTATGTGGGCATGGCGGTGGCGTTTGCGTTTGCCGTGTCTGCTTTGATGAGTGGCCGCTTAGATGCGGCTTGGGCCCGCTGGTCGCGCCCTTGGACGGTGGTGGCTTGGACCTTCCTCACCTTTGGCATTGGCCTCGGTTCTTGGTGGGCGTATTACGAACTCGGCTGGGGCGGTTGGTGGTTTTGGGACCCGGTTGAAAACGCGTCGCTCATGCCTTGGCTGGTGGGCACGGCCTTGATTCACTCGTTGATGGTGACTGAGAAGCGCGGTAGCTTTAAGGCGTGGACCGTGTTGCTGGCGATTGCTGCTTTTTCGTTGTCTCTGCTGGGCACGTTCTTGGTTCGCTCGGGCGTGTTGACGTCGGTGCATGCCTTTGCATCTGACCCCAAGCGTGGTGTGTTCGTGCTGATTTTCTTGGCGGTGGTAGTGGGCGCTTCGCTCACGCTGTTCGCGTGGCGTGCACCGCGTGTTGCCTTGGGTGGCCGTATGGAGTTGGTGTCGCGCGAATCGTTTTTGTTGGCCAACAGCGTGTTGCTGGTGGTGGCAACAGCCGCTGTGCTGCTGGGCACGATTTACCCGCTCATCATTGATGCGCTGAATTTGGGCAAGCTGTCGGTGGGGCCGCCTTATTTCAATGCCGTGTTTGCACCGTTGCTGGTGCCCACCGTGTTCTTGATGATTCCCGGTTCAGTAGCGCGTTGGCGTGATGCCAATGTGCGCGAGATTGCGCACAAACTTCGTTGGACGTTTGCAGGTGCGGTTGCCTTGGCGGTGCTGCTACCGTTTGTATTGGGCGGTTGGTCAATCGGCGCCGCGTTTGGGTTGTTCCTTGGTTGCTGGGTGGCCTTGGGTACGGCTCAGCAAGTGATTGAACGTGTGGGCAAACCTGGCCGTATTGGCGCATCGTTTTGGGGGCAGCACATCGCCCACTTTGGCATGGCCGTGTTGGTGATCGGCATCACCGGCGTCAAGTGCTACGAGGTCGAGCGCGATGTGCGCATGCAAATTGGTGACGTGGTCACCATCGCGCCCTACACCTTCCGCTTGAACTCACTCGACGAAGTGCGCGGCCCCAACTACAAGGCCGTGCGCGCCGATGTGCAAGTGCTGCGCAACGACAAAATCATTGAAATTTTGCAGCCCGAAAAACGTCGCTATTTTTCATCGGCCATGGCCATGACCGAAGCTGGCATTGACTCGGGTTTCATGCGCGATTTGTATGTGTCGCTGGGCGAACCGTTGGACGATGCGCGCACCGAGTGGAGCATGCGCGTGTACTACAAGCCCTTTGTGCCGTGGCTGTGGGGTGGGGTGTTGCTGATGGTGTTAGGCGGCGTGTTGGCAGCACTGGACCGGAGGTATCGCAAATGAAGAAGGTCTTGATTCCCCTTGTGCTCTTCATGGGGCTTGTGGTGTTTTTGGCCGTGGGCTTGAAGCGCGACCCGCGTGAAATTCCGTCCCCGTTGGTTGGTAAGCCTGCGCCGCACTTTACTTTGTTCACGCTTGAACTGGGTGATGCCAAGTTCTCGCCCGTCGACATGCAAGGCCAAGTGTGGATGCTCAATGTGTGGGCCACTTGGTGCGTCGCCTGCCGCGAAGAGCACCCCGTGCTCGTGGCATTTTCTGAAAAAAATCAAGTGCCGATCGTGGGCTTTAGCTACAAAGAAATTCAACCGCAAGACCCCGCTTACAAATCACCGTTTGACGACAAGCTCAAGCTCGCACGCGAGCGCAGCCAAGTTTGGCTCAAGCGCCATGGCAACCCGTATGTGACGTCGGTGATGGACCTCGATGGTCGCGTGGGCATCAACTACGGCGTGTACGGCGTGCCTGAGACTTACGTCATCGACAAGGCAGGGGTGATTCGCTACAAATTTGTGGGTGCTGTGACGCCCGCGTTGCTGGCTGAAAAAGTGTTGCCTCTGATTGCGGAGTTGAACAAATCATGAAACGTTTGATTCTGAATGCCGCATTCGCCGTGGGCATGTCGCTGGCGGCTTGGTGTGTGTCTCATGTGGCGGTGGCCCAGACGACAGACCTTCGCGCTGGCCGTGAAGCTGTCCCCATGGCTGATAACCCCAAACTCGAAGCGCGTTTGGTCGATATCTCGCAAGAGCTGCGTTGCTTGGTATGTCAAAACGAATCCTTGGCCTCGTCCCATGCCGAGTTGGCCGATGACTTGCGTCAAGAAGTGCGTGAGCTGATTCGCTCGGGTAAGTCGGACCAAGAAATCAAAGATTTCTTGGTGGCGCGTTACGGCGACTTTGTGCTGTACCGCCCCGAGGTCAAGCCTTTGACGTGGGTGTTGTGGTTTGGCCCGTTTTTGTTGCTGGTAATGGCGGCCATCTTCTTGGGTGTGTACTTGCGTCAGCGCCGCGCCTTGGCCGCACCTGTGCCCATGAGTGATGAAGCGCGCGAGCGCGCCAAGCAACTGTTGAAAGGTTGATGTGAATCCCGCACTCGCTTTTATTTATGTCGCCGTGGCCATGATGGCTGTGGTGTTGCTCGTGTTGAGCGTGGCGCTGTGGCGTGGCTCGCAACAAGGGGCGCGTTTGGCTGCACACCAAACCGATGCCCTCAACGACCCCGCCAAAGCCAATGCCGCGGTGTACCGCGATCAAATGGCCGAACTCGACCGTGAGTTTGTCATGGGTAATCTGAGCTACGAAGAACTCAAAGCCGCACGCGACGAACTGTCTGAACGTTTGTTAGCTGATGTGGCCGGCCTAGATGAAGCAACCAAGCCTGCGGCACCTGCGTCTGCCGTGGTGTGGCGCAAGCCTTGGCTGAGCATTGCCTTGTTGGTGTTTGTGGTGCCTGTGGCATCGATGGTGATGTACAGCGTGTTGGGCGAACCCGCTGCGCTGGACCCCATGGCTTTGAAGCAAGGTGTGGATTCATCCGCCGAAGTCACACCAGAGAAGTTGACCGAGATGGCCACCGCACTCACGCGTCGTTTGCAAGACGAACCCAACAGCATGGAAGGCTGGGTCATGCTTGGACGCGTGCAACGCGCGCGTGGCCACTTTGAAGAGTCTGCAGAAGCCTTTGCCAAAGCCTTGACCTTGAGCCGCGATGACAACTTGTTGATTGAGCGTGCAGAGGTGTTGGCGCAAAAGAACGGCGGCAGTTTCGCAGGCGAGCCTTGGTCCATCATCCAGCGCGTGCTCACCGCAGACCCTCACCACCTCAACGCCTTGTTTTTGGCGGGCAGTGCGTCTTATGCGGAAATGAACTTCACGACTGCCTTGCGTTATTGGGAACGTGCCCGCGAGGTGGTGCCCGCGGACTCGCCCGATGCCCCCGAGCTAGATCGGGCCATTGCTGAGGCCCGCAACAAATTGGGTTTGCCTGCCATTCCGCCACGTGCTGCGAGCGCGACCGCCGACACCCAAGCCAGCAAGGCGAGCAGCATCAGTGGTCGTGTGACTTTGGTCAAAGAGCTGCAAGGCTTGGTGGCGCCCACCGACACCGTGTTTGTGTACGCCACACCCGTGACAGGCTCACGCATGCCGATTGCTATTTTGCGTGTCACAGCAGACAAATTGCCTTTGGATTTTGTGCTCGATGACAGCCTAGCCATGAGCCCGAGCGCCAAGCTATCGGGGGTGGATGAGGTGACGGTGCGCGTGCGCATTTCCAAGAGCGGGCAAACCACAGCGCAGCCAGGTGACTACGGTGTGAGTCTCACGCCTGTGAAACCCGGCAGCAAAGGTTTGAACTTGATGGTGCGTGACACCTTGCAATAAAAAAGCCCCGCATTGCGGGGCTTTTTGTTGGGTGGTGTGCTGAATTACAGCAAACCGTTCATGCGCGCAAAGTGCAAGGTTTGGGTGCGGCTCTTCACATCCAAGCGACGGAACAAGCGCCACAAGTGAACTTTCACGGTGTGCTCGCTGATGTCTAGTTCGGCTGCGATGTCGCGGTTGCTCAAACCACGGTCGAGCATGACGATGAGTTGTTTTTGACGCTTGGACAACTTGGTCTCGCCCACAGCCACAGCCGCCTCTTCGTCGCCGTTCTCGGCGGCAAACAAACCTTGAATGGCAGACGAGATTTCGTTGGCAGGCGTGGTCTTTTCGATGTAGATGTCGGCACCAGCTTCGATGCAAGTTTCTTCAGCTTCGCCAGCAGGCATGGAAGAAATCACGGCCAAAGGCACGGTGGCATACATGGTTTTGATTTCTTTGACGGCGGAGGTACCTTTGACGCCAGGCAACAACAAATCGAGCACAAACAGTTCTGGCTCACCGTTTTTGATAATGGCAGCTTGCAATTCGCTGAATTTTTCTAATTCGATGACTTTCGATGCGGGACGCATACGGCGCAACAACATGGCAACGGCTTGGCGAACCAAAGGATGGTCGTCAATGATGTACATACTCATTTTTATTACTCCTGAATCAATATTAGTAGTTTAGCCCCATTGCGGAGCGAACATCTTGCATGGTTTCACGAGCTGTTTGGCGAGCTTTTTCAGTACCGGCGTCCACGATGTCACGCACGATTTTGGGGTTGGTGATGTACGGCTCTGCGCGTTCGAGCATGGGTTGCTGCTCGCGCAAGATCGCTTCGATGATGGGTTGTTTGCAATCCAAGCAACCAATGCCTGCGGTTTTACAGCCCTGCGTCACCCATTCGCGCTGGCCCGCATCGCTGTAAACCATGTGGAATTGCCACACGGGGCACTTGTCGGGGTTACCCACGTCGGTGCGTTTTTGGCGCGCAGGGTCGGTGGGCATGCGCTTGACCTTGTGCTCAATCGTGGCGCGGTCTTCGCGGATGGCAATCGAGTTGTTGTAGCTCTTGCTCATCTTGGCACCGTCCAAGCCTGGCAGCTTGCTGGCTTCGGTCAGCAGTGCTTGCGGCTCGGGCAAGATCACCTTGCCAGTGCCTTTGAAGTAGCCACCCAAACGCTCGCGGTCTTGCTCGTCGAGTTCAGGTGCTGTGGCAATGTAGCCCAGCGCGCCTTCCATGGCTTTGGCATCGCCTGTTTCTTGGTAGGCCTTGCGGGACTTCTCAAAACGCTTGACGCTGTCCTTGGGCAACTTGGCCAGCGAGGTTTGTATTTTTTCTTCGGCGTTGGTTTCGCGGCCATACAAATGGTTGAAACGGCGCGCGGCTTCGCGGGTCAACTCCACATGGCTGGCTTGGTCTTCGCCCACGGGGACGTGCTTGGCTTTGTAAATCAAGATGTCGGCGGCCTGCAGCAGGGGGTAGCCCAAGAAACCGTAGGTGGACAAGTCTTTGTCCTTGAGCTTTTCTTGCTGGTCTTTGTAGGTGGGGACACGCTCCAACCAACCCAGCGGTGTCCCCATGGCCAAGAGCGTGAACAGCTCGGCGTGTTCAGGAATGCGGCTTTGCAAGAAGATGGTGCACGCATTGGGGTCAAGGCCAGCAGCGAGCCAGTCGATGACCATCTCGTACACGTTCTTTTCAATGACTTCACGGTTTTCGTAGTGGGTGGTGAGGGCGTGCCAGTCGGCCACGAAGTAGAAACAATCCATCTCGGACTGCAAACGCACCCAGTTTTTCAAAGCACCGTGGTAGTGACCCAAATGCAAAGCACCCGTGGGGCGCATGCCGGAGAGAACGCGTTCTTTCATGTTCAAGGCTTCAGTAAAAATTCAAAGGGACTGAGCATGAGGCTCAGCAACTCAAAGGTGAGCGACATGATTGGCATCATCCACAGCGTGTCGACGACTTTCAACAGCACCAAGGCCATCACGATGTAAAAACCATAAGGCTCTACGCGTGAGAACCACACCGCTTGCTTCCAAGGCAACAAGCCCACCACGATGCGGCCACCATCGAGCGGGGGCAGCGGGAACAAATTAAACGCAAACATCACCGCGTTCACTTTGACGCCGGCTTTGCAAACCTCGATGAAATAGCGTTCTTCCACACCTGCAGCAATCAAGCCATACATGGCGAAGGCCCACACAAAGGCTTGGATGAAGTTGATGGCAGGGCCTGCCAGTGCCACCCAAATCATGTCGCGCTTGGGGTGGTGCAAACGGCCAAAGTTCACGGGCACGGGGCGTGCATAGCCAAACAAAAAGTTACCGCCGGTAGCCAAGAACAACACAATGGGCATGACCAGCGTGCCCATGGGGTCGATGTGCGGCATGGGGTTGAGCGTCACGCGGCCCATCATCCAAGCCGTGTTGTCGCCGCGTAAGTGAGCGACATAGCCGTGGGCGGCTTCGTGCAGCGTGATGGCAAACACCACGGGCAGGCCGTAAATCAGAATGGTTTGAATCAGGTCAGGGAAATTCACGGTGCCATTGTCGCATTCAACACTTTGTAGCTAGGTGCAGGGCCGATCACAGACCCAAAGTGCTCAGCGGGCCCCGTCCTTCGCGGATGACCTCGGGGTCACCGCCGCCGTCCATGGGCGTGAGGTCGACCACGGTGGTGGGTTCGAGTGGGCAGGCGCCGGCGTCAATCACTGCGGCGAGGTCGTGTTCAAAACGGTCGCGAATGGCTTCGGCGTCGTTCATGGGGTCGGTCTCGCCGGGGGCAATGAGCGTGGTGGCTAAGAGGGGAGCACCGTGCAGTTCGAGCAAGTCGAGCAAGGTTTTGTTCAGCGGCACGCGCAGACCAATGGTTTTGCGCTGCGGGTGGCTGACGCGGCGCGGCACTTCTTTGGTCGCTTCCAAGATGAAGGTGTAGGCCCCGGGTGTGGCGGCTTTGAGCAGGCGATATTGGCGGTTGTCCACACGGGCGTAGTTGGCCAGTTCGGACAAATCGCGGCACATCAAAGTGAGGTGGTGCTTGTCGTCGACCTGGCGAATGCGGCGCATGTGTTCGACGGCCGCTTTGTCGTCGAGGTGGCACACCAAGGCATAGCTTGAGTCTGTGGGTACGGCCAAAATTCCGCCGCGCTCTAACAGCTGCACAGCTTGTTTGAGCAAACGGGGTTGTGGGTTGTCGGGGTGAACTTGAAGAAACTGAGCCATTATTGAACCCGGTCAGCGAGGACTTCCCAGACAGGGGTGAGTTGACCAGGCAACCAAGGCAGGGTACCTAGGTCAATGCGGCTTTCATCGGGGCTGTGGAAATCGCTGCCGCGCGAGGCGAAGAGGCCAAACTCTTGGGCCATGTCGGCGTAGGTCACGTACTCGGCGGGTGTGTGGCTACCGGTGACCACTTCCACGCCTTGACCGCCATGGTTTTTGAATTCGGTGAAGAGCGCAAATTCTTCGTTGGGCGTGAAGCCATAGCGCGCAGGATGGGCGATGACCGCCATGCCTTTGGCTTGAACAATCCACTGCACCGCGTCTTTGAGCGAAGCCCAGCGGTGCGGCACAAAGCCTGGGTTGCCTTCGGTCAAGAAGCGACGAAACACCTCGTTGGTGTCTTGGCACACGCCAGTTTCGACGAGGAAGCGCGCGAAGTGGGTGCGTGAAATCAGCTCATGGTTGCCTGCGTATTTGAGGGCGCCTTCATACGCGCCGTGAATACCAACTTTGGCGAGGCCATCTGACATTTCTTGGGCGCGTTCGCCGCGGCCGCCGCGTGTGTTGTGCAGGCCGGCCTTGAGTTGGGCATCGTGCGCATCAAAACCTAAGCCCACGATGTGTACGGTTTTATTGGCGAAGGTGACGGAAATTTCGGTGCCCGTGAGGTACTGCATGCCGTTGGCATGGGCCGCTGCGAGGGCGCGTTCTTGGCCGCCCACTTCGTCGTGGTCGGTCAGGGCCCACAGCTCGACACCGTTGGCTTTGGCGCGAGCGGCCAATTGCTCAGGTGTGAGCGTGCCATCCGAGACCACGGAGTGGCAGTGCAGGTCGGCGTTGAGGATGGATGACGTCACGCCTTCATTGTAGGCGTGGCAAGGCCTCGCGTGCATTGGCGCTGGTCGCTGCGGCCAGCGCGTCTAGGGGCATGCCGCGCAGCTCGGCCAGCACTTGGGCGATGCGCGGCAGCTCGGCGGGCTCATTGCGGCCTTGGGGGTGGCCCGCCGCGCGTTGCTCGGCTGTGCTGTAGAGCCAATGCGGTGGAATGTCGGGTGCGTCGGTTTCGAGCACGATGGCTGACAGCGGCAGTTCGGTGGCCAAGCGACGCAGCTGCAAGGCGCGGTCATACGTGAGCGCCCCGCCAAACCCGAGCTTGAAGCCCAAGGCGATGAAGGCCTGTGCTTGTTGCAAGCTGCCATTGAATGCATGGGCTATGCCGCCCACCACGGGGGTGTCGCGCAAACCTTTGAGCAGCAGGTCGGCACTGCGACGCACGTGCAAGATGACAGGCAGTTGGTGTTGTTGCGCGAGCTTGAGCTGGGCTTTGTAAAAGTGTTGCTGCTGGGCCAGTGCTTCGGGGGTGTTGAGCTCGGGCACAAAACCATCGAGGCCAATTTCACCCACAGCCACCAAGCGTGGGTCGAGGCGGTGGGTGTGCAGCGCGGCATCGAGTTGTGCCAAATGTGCCTCAGTGGCTTGTGGGGTGTAGAGCGGGTGAATGCCCAGTGCGTAAGCGTCTTGCTGAGCGTGTGCCAGCAAGCGCACGGTGTCAAAGTTGGCGGCAGCTACGGCGGGAATCACACAGGTCGTCACGCCTGCGGCACGCGCACGCATGTGTACGTCAGCACGGTCGGCATCAAACTCGGCCGCGTCGAGGTGGCCGTGTGTGTCAATCCACATCGTGGATGGCTCGGCTTACACGCTGCCCAGCGCGAACACCGAGTTGGGAACTCGGGTGGTGACCGTGGCTTGTGGCTTTTGGGCAAACACGCCGCGTTTGGGCGAATTGTTGGTGGGCACTTGTCCTGCCTTGGCGAGCTGGTCCGCAATCAGGCTGTGCAAGCTGATGGACTGCATGTGGTCTTCCATTTTTTGATTCAGGTGTGACCACAGCTCTTCGGTCGACACATAGCCATTCTTTTGCGCATCCTCAGACACGTGTTCTTTTTCGTCGGGACTGTTGACCGCATAGATGATGTCAGCCACGTTGATGTGGTTGGCGTCACGGTTCAGGGTGTAGCCGCCGCCGGGGCCGCGTGTGCTCTCCACCAACCCATGCTGGCGCATTTTGCTAAAGAGCTGTTCCAAGTAAGAAATGGAGATGTGTTGGCGCTGGCTGATGGCGGCCAATGACACGGGGCCTTGGTGCTGGCGCAGCCCCAAGTCAATCATGGCGGTGACGGCAAAACGACTTTTGGTACTCAGACGCATGGAGTTCTCCTCTTGGTATTGAACGCACTCTACGCAGAAATTTACTTCGTGTAAATTCGTATTTATTGTTTTATTTGTTCGAAAAAATCGAAGTTTAATGGGTCTATGAATTTCAAGCATTTGTATTATTTTTGGGTCACCGCGCGTGCGGGCGGCATCATGCGTGCAGGTGAGCAGCTGTACACCACGCCACAAACCCTGTCTGGGCAAATCAAATTGCTCGAAGAAAGCTTAGGCCGCAAGCTGTTTCGCAAAAGCGGCCGCCAGCTCGAGCTGACCGAAGACGGACGCAAAGCCCTGAGCTATGCCGACGATATCTTTGCTTTGGGTTCTGAGTTGCAAGCTGCTATGGCCAAACCCCAAGCGGGCGGGAGGGCGCTGGAGTTTCGGGTGGGTGTGGCTGATTCAGTGGCCAAGTCGGTGGCCTACCGGCTGCTGGAGCCCGCGTTGTCGATTGCTGAGCCGGTGCGCTTGATTGGCAGCGAGGGCAAGTTTCCAGACCTACTGGCGCAGCTGGCTTTGCATCGGCTCGATTTGGTGATTGCCGACGAGCCGCTGTCCAAGCGCATCAGCGTGAAGGCGTTTAACCATGAACTGGGTACCACGCCCATGAGTTTTTTTTGCACGCCTGCTTTGCGTGCGACGTTGAAGGGCAAGTTTCCCCAGTGCTTGCACGATGCGCCTATGCTGATCCAAGGTTCATCGTCTTCGGTGCGGCAGCAGCTGGAGGGCTGGCTGGTGCGTCACAAAATTCAACCGCGCGTGGTGGGCGAGTTTGACGATGGCGCCTTGATGACGGCGTTTGGCCGCGAAGGGCGAGGCGTGTTCATGTCGCCCGGCATCTTGGAAAAAGAAACCGTGGCGCAATACGGCGTGAAGGTCATTGGCCGAAGCGACGAACTGGTGGAAGAGTTTTTTGCGGTGTCGGTGGAGCGCCGCATTTCGCACCCGTGTGTGGCGGCCATCACGCAAAACGCGCGTGGCCGTTTGTTCAGCGGTTAATCAGGTTTTTTGCAGCACGCCTGCACTCAGGTGCAGCTGGCGGTCGCAGCGTGCTGCCAAGGCGTTGTCATGCGTCACCAACACAAAGGCGGTGTTGTGTTCGCGCGCCAGTTGCAGCATCAAGGCAAACACGTGGTCTGCCGTGTTGCGATCGAGATTGCCGGTCGGCTCGTCGGCCAGCACGCAGGCGGGGCGCGTCACCAAAGCACGGGCAATCGCCACGCGTTGGCGTTCGCCGCCTGACAGTTCGGCAGGGCGGTGATGGATGCGAGCCCCGAGGCCCACCGCTTCGAGCATGGCCTGCGCCTGAGCGTTGGCCGCGGCACGGTCCATGCGACGAATCCACAAGGGCATGGCCACGTTGTCGAGCGCGCTGAACTCGGGCAGCAGGTGGTGGAACTGATAGACAAAGCCCAAGTGCTGGTTGCGCAAATCGCCCAAAGCGGCAGCGCTGAGGCCTGCCAAGGGCTGGCCCATCAAGGACACGCTGCCAGAGCTGGGTTCATCCAAGCCACCCAGCACATGCAGCAAGGTGCTTTTGCCCGAGCCCGATGAGCCAACGATGGCCAAGGTTTCGCCGGCATTCACCGACAGGTCAACGTTGTGCAGCACTGTCACATCCAGCGGCCCTTCGGTGAAGCGGCGACTGATGTGGTGGGCGGTGAGAACGGGGGTGTGGTGCGTCATGTCTTGCCTCATTCGTAGCGCAAGGCTTGAGCCGGATTGACGCGGCTGGCACGCCAGCTGGGGTAAATCGTGGCCAAGAAGGCCAACACCAAGGAGATGATGGCGATGGGCCAAATGTCAGCCGCTTGAGGGTCGCTGGGCATGCGGCTGATGAGATAAATGTCGCGCGGCAAGAAGCTGGCACCCAACAGGTGTTCAATGGCAGGCACGATGACGTCAATGTTGAACGCCACCGACAGACCCAGCAGCAAACCACCCAACGTGCCCAACACGCCCACGGTGGCGCCTTGCACCACAAAGATGGCCATGATGCTTTTGGGGCTCGCGCCCAGCGTACGCAGAATGGCAATGTCAGCGCGTTTGTCAGTCACGGTCATCACCAGCGTGGTGACCAGGTTGAACGCGGCCACTGCCACGATGAGCGTGAGGATGATGAACATCATGCGTTTTTCCACCTGTACTGCTGCAAACCACGTGCGGTTTTGGCGTGTCCAGTCGCGCACGATGACATCGGGCCCGAGTTGCAGCGCTAAGTCATAAGCCACGCTGCGGGCTTGTTGGCTGTCTTTGATTTTCAGGCGAACGCCTGTGGGTGCTTCGAGGCGGAAGATGCGTTGCGCGTCGTCCATGTGCAGCAGCGCCAACGACGCGTCGTATTCGTAATGACCAGAATCAAACACGCCCGATACGTGCAGCTGCTTCAAGCGAGGCATCACACCCGCTGGTGTGACTTGCCCGCCGGGTGCAATTAAGGTGATTTGGTCGCCCACGCGCACGCCCATCGATATGGCCAGCTCGCCGCCCAACACCACATTGAAGCTGCCGGGTTGCAAGGTGGCGCGCACATGGGGTGGGATTTGCAAGGTGAAGTCGCTCACCTGTGTTTCGGGTTCGGGGTCAATGCCGCGCACCATGGCGCCGCGCATGTCTTCGCCACGCGCCATCAGGGCTTGCTGTGACACGAAAGGCGCGGCTGCCACGACCTCGGTGTTTTGTTTGGCTTGGGCGATGAGTGCGTTCACATCGGCAAAGCCTTCGCCGCCTGGGGCGAGTAGCTCGATGTGCGACACCACGGCCAACATGCGGTCGCGCACTTCCTTTTGAAAGCCGTTCATCACGCTCAGCACAATGATGAGTGCGGCCACCCCTAGCGCAATGCCCAGCATGGACACGCCCGAAATGAACGAAATAAAACCATTGCGGCCCGCCACACGACCCGCTCGCGTGTAACGCCAGCCAATGAGCAGTTCGTAGGGAAGTTTGGAAGAGGTGGTTTGCATGTGGGTTGGATTATCCCGTAGTGACATCACGGACAATCAAGGCCATGACTTCTGTGCTGACCTCTGTGCCGTCCGATGATGTGCGCGACACAACCCTGATTCCGTTTTCGCTGTGGACCACCCACGGCCCCGAGGCATCGGTGTTGTCCAAAGCTGAGCTGCCCCATCTGCGCACGTGGCTGACGCAAGCCCGACGTGTGGATGTGCAAGTCGACCCCGTGCAAGAACCTTTGCTGGCCACCTTGTCGCCTCCGCATGAACGTGCATGGGCGCAAGCTGTGGGTTGGCCAACGACGGATGGTGGTTTGCCTTGGGCTGCGCGTGCGGCGGCAGAGCAGGGCTTGATGGCGAACAGCGCAACAGAGGGCTGGGCCTTCATCACCCTGTGCAACTGGCATGTGAGCAATGGCCAAGTCACGCTGGGCGACCCTGCGTATTTGCACATCGACCAGGCCACAGACGCCACGCTGTTCCAAGCCATGCACAGTTTTTTTGCAGAAGATGGCATTGCCTTGCATCCCTACAAACCCGGCCAGTGGCTGGCGCAGTCGCCGCTGTTGGCTGACTTGCCCACCGCGTCGGTGGACCGTGTGATTGGCCGCAACATCGACCCGTGGTTGGTGGGCAGCCATGTGTCTTCTGATGCGCTCAGCCCCGCCGCCAAGCTGCTGCGCCGTTTGCAAAACGAAATGCAAATGCTGCTCTACACACACGCCGTCAACGAGGGGCGCAGCCTCACCATCAACTCGTTTTGGGTGCATGGCACAGGTGTGTTGCCTGGCGATGCGAGCAAGCCTGCACAACAAGAGCCAGCCGTTATCCAAACCCTGCGCCAAAGTGCTTTGCAGCAAGACCTCATCGGTTGGCTAGAGGCGTGGCAACACGTCGATGCCCATGTCATCGCACCCATGCTGGGGCGCGTGGCCGCAGGCGAACCGCAACGCTTGGTGTTGTGCGGTGAGCATGAATTCCATGTGTACGACAGCGCAGCCCCGTCGCTGTGGCAACGCCTGCGCACGCACTTGGCCCCGACTTCTTTAGACACCGTGTTGGCCGTTGCGCCTTTGAAAGAGTAAGTCCATGCAATTCATCCCACGCGACATGCCACCGCGCAGCATTTGGGCGCTAGAGCAAGCGGGCGTGCACCCGCTGCTGGCGCGCCTGTATGCCGCACGTGGTGTTCAAGACGCTGCCACGCTCGACGCCTCGTTGGCGCAACTGTTGCCACCCACAGGCCCGAACGGCTTGAAGGGCATCGAGGCCGCCGCAGTCTTGCTGGCCGACGCCATGGCCGCGAACAAAAAACTGTGCGTGGTTGCCGACTACGACTGCGACGGCGCCACCGCTTGTGCCGTGGCGCTGCGTGGCCTACGCTTGCTGGGCGCCAAGCAGGTGAGCTACATCGTGCCCGACCGTGTGGTGGATGGCTATGGCCTCACGCCCCCGATTGCCGAGCGTGTCAAAGCCAGTGGTGCGGATGTGCTCATCACGGTGGACAACGGCATTGCCAGCGTGGAGGGCGTAGCCACGGCGCGCAAACTGGGTTTGCAAGTGCTGGTCACCGATCACCATTTGCCAGGGGCTGTCTTGCCCGATGCCGATGCCATCGTCAACCCCAACCAACCGGGCTGCACGTTTGGCAGCAAATCACTCGCGGGTGTGGGTGTGATGTTTTATGTGTTGCTGGTCTTGCGTGCGGAGCTACGCAAGCGTGGCGTGTTCACGGCAGAACAACAACCGAAGCTCGACACACTGTTGCCCCTCGTTGCATTGGGCACCGTGGCTGATGTGGTCAAGCTCGACGCCAACAACCGCCGTCTAGTGGCGCAAGGTTTGGCGCGTGTGCGCAAAGGCCAAATGCCTGCGGGCATGACGGCTTTGTTTGCCGCAGCCGGTCGCACCAGCGAGAAATGCACCTCGCAAGATTTTGGGTTTGCAGTGGGGCCACGCATCAACGCGGCAGGCCGTTTGTCTGACATGACCTTGGGCATTGAATGCTTGACGACAGACGATGTGGGCCGCGCCACCGAGCTGGCCACACAGCTCGACCGCATCAACCGTGAACGCCGAGAGATTGAAGGCGACATGCGCGAACAAGCCCTAGAGCTGGCGCAAGAAATGTTCGACCCCGAAGAAGAGCCGCCGTCAGCCCTCTGTGTGTTCGACCCTGACTTTCACGAAGGCGTGGTGGGCATCGTGGCTGCCAAGCTCAAAGACTTGCACCACCGCCCCACCTTTGTGTTTGCGCCCAGCCAAGCGGTGGGCAAGGGGCACGAGCTCAAAGGCTCGGGCCGCTCCATTCCTGGTTTTCATTTGCGCGATGCCCTCGACCTCGTGGCCAAGCGTCACCCCGGCGTGTTGCTGCGCTTTGGCGGTCATGCCATGGCTGCGGGTTGCACCTTGGAAGAAGACAACCTCGCCACCTTTGAAGAAGCCTTGCAGCACGTCGCGCAAGAGTGGCTGGACGAAGCTACTTTGCAACGCCGCTTAGAAACCGATGGCCCCTTGCTGCCCGAATACCGCCGCCCCGAACTGGCCGACACCTTGGCTCGCGAGGTGTGGGGCCAAGGTTTTGCGCCACCCACCTTCAGTGAAGAGGTCGAGGTGTTGGGTCAACGTTTGGTGGGTGAAAAACATTTGGCCCTCAAACTGCGCCACCACGGCCAACCTGTGGATGGCATTTGGTTTGGCCGTGTGGACCCCTTGCCGCCGCTGGCGCATTTGGCATTTCGCTTAGAGGCCGATGAATGGCAGGGCAACAAACGCGTGCGCTTTGTGGTCGAAGGCATGGCCGAATAAAAAAAACGAAAACAACGCAATGGCAACCAAGAAAAAATTAGAACTCCCTGAAGTCAATTTCTCTGACTACGGTGACACCCGCTACTTGCACCTCGGCACGCCGTGGGTGCAAGGTTCGATGAACATCGAAAAGCCTTTTGACATTGACCTTGAATATGTGCAACGCATGATGGCGTGGCTCTTGTTTGTGGACATCGACAAAGTGGGCAAGCTGCACGCCATGCAACTGGGTTTGGGGGCTGCGGCCTTGACCAAGTTTTCATTCAAATACCTGCGCATGAAAACCACGGCGATTGAATTGAATCCCCAAGTGGTGGCGGCTTGCCGCCTGTGGTTCAAGCTGCCCGCCGACAGCGCCAAGTTGCAAGTGGTGCTGGGCGATGCCGCCGAGGTGGCCAAGCACGACCACTGGCGTGGGCAGATTGATGCACTGCAAGTGGATTTGTATGACCACGAGGCCGCATCTCCTGTGCTCGACAGTGCCGAGTTTTATGCCGACTGCCGCCAGTTACTGACCGACGAGGGTTGCATGACCGTCAATTTGTTTGGTCGCAGCTCCAGTTTTATCCAAAGTGTGGAGAAGATGGCCAAGGCGTTTGGCGAAGATGCCTTGTGGGCTTTCAAGCCCACGCGCGAAGGCAACACGGTGGTGTTGGCGCAGCGCACACCCAGTCATCCGAAGCGTGCCGAATTGATGGCGCGTGCCGAGGCGATTCAAGCGCGTTGGCCCTTGCCAGCGACCAAATGGTTGCGCGTGTTCAAGCCTCTGAAACCCTGATGAATTAAGGGTTTACCCCTTATTTCTACCCACTTAAAAATAGGTGGAACCCACATCGGGCTGGGCCTCCCTACAACTCCATAATTCAGCGCATATTTGCTTTTTGGATAGAGGAGAAAAAATGATCAAAAGTCAAAAAGACTTTTTCTCCGGCCTGATGTTTACATTGGTCGGTGCAGGTTTCGCTTGGGGCGCAACCAACTACAACGTGGGAACGGGTGCTCGCATGGGCCCAGGTTACTTCCCCTTGTTGCTCGGCATCTTTTTGGCCGTGTTGGGTGCCTTCATCACGTTTTACTCATTGGTGGAGCACACCGAAGATGGCGAGCCTGTGGGCGCGTTTGCTTGGAAGCCCATTGTCTTCGTGCTGGGTGCCAACGTGGTGTTCGGTATCTTGTTGGCAGGTTTGCCCAGCTTTGGCATTCCCGCCATGGGTTTGATCGCGGCGATCTATGCCTTGGTCATCATTGCCAGCAAAGCCGGTGAAGCGTTTGTCTTGAAAGACGTCCTCATCTTGGCCACCATCTTGTCAGCTGGTAGCTACTTGGCTTTCATCGTGCTGCTGAAATTGCAGATGCCCGTGTGGCCCACCTTCATCACTGGTTGAGCCGGGAGAAATAAAAAATGGATTTGATTGCAAACCTCTCACTAGGTTTTGGCGTGGCTTTCACGCCGATTAACCTGATGTACGCCTTGGTCGGTTGTATCTTGGGCACGCTCATTGGCGTGTTGCCAGGCATTGGCCCCGTGGCGACCATCGCCATGCTGTTGCCCGCCACGTATGCGTTGCCCCCTGTGTCGGCACTCATCATGTTGGCCGGTATTTACTACGGCGCCCAATACGGCGGTTCTACAACTGCGATTTTGGTGAACTTGCCCGGTGAATCGTCGTCGGTGGTGACCACCATTGACGGCTACCAAATGGCCCGCAAAGGCCGCGCAGGCCCCGCTTTGGCGGCTGCTGGCTTGGGTTCGTTCTTCGCCGGTTCTGTGGGCACCTTGATCTTGGCGGCCTTCGCGCCTCCTTTGACAGAACTCGCGTTCAAGTTCGGCCCTGCTGAATACTTCTCGCTCATGATCTTGGGGCTAGTGGGCGCGGTGGTGTTGGCTTCGGGCTCGCTGCTCAAAGCGATTGCCATGATCGTGCTGGGCCTCTTGATGGGCTTGATTGGTACCGACGTCAACTCTGGCGTGGCACGTTTCAGCTTTGACATCCCCGAACTCACCGACGGTGTGGGCTTTGTGGTGGTGGCGATGGGTGTGTTCGGTTATGGCGAGATCATTTCGAACTTGTCGCAGCCTGAAGACGAGCGCGAAGTGTTCACGGCCAAGGTGGAAGGTTTGTTCCCCACCAAGGAAGACTTCAAGAACATGTTGCCTGCGGTGATTCGCGGTACAGCCTTGGGTTCGTTGCTTGGCGTGTTGCCTGGTGGCGGTGCTTTGTTGGCTGCGTTTGCGGCTTACACCATCGAGAAGAAAACCAAGCTGCGTCCAGGCGAAGTGCCCTTCGGTCAAGGCAACATCCGTGGTGTGGCTGCGCCTGAATCGGCCAACAACGCCGGTGCACAAACCTCGTTCATTCCTTTGCTGACCTTGGGTATTCCACCCAACGCTGTGATGGCTTTGATGGTGGGTGCGATGACCATTCACAACATCCAACCCGGCCCACAGGTGATGACCAGCAACCCCGAGTTGTTCTGGGGTCTGATTGCCTCTATGTGGATTGGTAACTTGATGCTCGTGATCTTGAACTTGCCTTTGATTGGCATGTGGATCAAGTTGTTGTCTGTGCCTTACCGCTTCTTGTTCCCCGCCATCGTGCTGTTCTGTGCGATTGGTGTGTACTCGACCAACAACAACACCTTCGACATTTGGATGGTGGCTGGCTTTGGTTTGGTGGGCTACACGTTTATGAAGTTGGGTGTAGAGCCTGCGCCTTTGTTGCTCGGCTTCATCTTGGGCCCCATGATGGAAGAAAACCTGCGTCGCGCCTTGTTGCTGTCGCGCGGTGACTGGACCGTGTTTGGTACACGTCCGCTGTCGGCTGGTTTGTTGGCTGCTGCGGCCTTGCTCTTGGTGGTGGTGCTGTTGCCATCGATCAAGTCCAAACGCGAAGAAGCCTTCGTGGAAGAATAATTCAGTTCAAACTGTTTTGACCTTCAAGCGGCACCTTCGGGTGCCGTTTTTCATGGGGCTTCGCTTATATTGAAGGTTGAACGAGTTTTCTTGGAAAGACCGCGATGATCGACCACCTCCAACGCTTGGCCCTACACAACGAAGTGCACGCACGCCCCCCAGAGCCCATGCAAGCTCCCCAGGTGATTTCGCGTGTGGTCATGTGGGTGGACCGAGCCAGTGCGCAGGCGAGTCGCGACCACTTGGCGCAGTTGCTGCACGATCACCATTTACCCGCGCCTGATGCCCAGACCAACCATGTGCGCATGGATTTGGGCTCGTTTCGCATGCGCTGGGAACTGCACACCGAGTTTGTGTCGTGGACTTTCATGCGACCCGTGGGGGCTGATGTGTTCGCCCATGGCGACCCCATGACCGCGATGCAAGCGGTGCCGCAACATTGGTTGGCCCAGTTGCCGGGTGCATGCTTGGCCCGTTTGCATTTGTGGTTGCTGCCATCGTCCACGCAAGACATCCATGCCGACATGCACAAGGTGCTGCATGACGACACCTTGGTGGCATCTACCGTGGCTGAAGGGCATGGCGAGGTGTACACCGACTTCCAGCTGCATCCCGATGGTTTTTCGCGCATGGTGTTGTTGACAGGCTCGCTCACGCCACGCCGTCAAGGCCGTTTGGTGCAGCAATTGTTGGAGATTGAAACCTACCGCATGGCGGCCCTGTTGGGCGTGCCTGCTGCCCGTGAAGCCTCGCATGTGTTGGCCGATGCCGAACGTGAATTGGCCGAGCTGGCCCATGCCATTCGCCATGCCAAACGTGCCGATGAAGCGGGTTTGTTAGACCGTTTGACGCGTCTCGCTGGTGAGGTCGAAGGGCAGTACGCGGCCACCCATTCACGCTTCTCAGCCACGCGTGCTTACTTTGAGTTGGTTGACCGCCGCATCCGTGACATTGCCGAATCGCGCATGCCCGGCATGCAAACCATTGCTGAATTCATGGAGCGGCGTTTGTCGCCTGCACGCAGCACCTGTGATTGGGCGTCGCGTCGTCAAAACGCTTTGTCTGAACGCGTTTCACGCATGAGCAATTTGTTGCGCACGCGGGTCGACTTTGAGCAACAACAAAGCAGCCAAGCTTTGCTGACCACCATGAACCAACGCCAAGACTTGCAGCTCAAGATGCAGTCCACGGTGGAGGGTTTGTCTGTGGCCGCGATTACTTATTACTTCACGGGCTTGGTGAGCTACTTGGCCAAGGGTGCCGAAAAAATAGGTTGGCCTTTTTCGTCTGATGTCACCGCCGCTTGTGCTTTGCCTTTTGTGGGCTTGGTTGTTTGGTGGTCGATGCGTCGCTTGCACAACAAGGTATTCAAAAAATGAATTTTGATTTTTCTAACCCCTACACCTCCACGCGTTTGCCGGTGTTTGCGCGCAACGTGGTGTCCACGTCGCATCCGTTGGCAGCACAAGCGGGCTTGCGCATGTTGTGGCAAGGTGGCAATGCGGTCGATGCAGCCATCGCGGCCGCGGCCGCCATCACCCTGACCGAGCCTGTGAGTTGTGGCTTGGGATCAGATGCGTTTTGTATTTTGTGGGATGGTCAAGAACTGCATGGGCTGAATGCTTCAGGCCACGCGCCGCAAACGTGGACGCCTGATTACTTCAAACGCAAATACGGCCATGATGTCCAAACGCCACCCAAGCGTGGCATGGATTCAGTCACGGTGCCCGGCGCTGTGGCGTCGTGGGTGGCGATGAGCGAACGTTTTGGCAAATTGCCCTTTGAAGACCTGTTGCAACCTGCCATTGAAATTGCGGAGCGCGGTTATTTGTTGCCCGTGGTGGTGCAACAAAAATGGGCGGCTGCGACGCCCGAGTTGCACAAGCAACCTGGCTTTGCGCAAAACTTTTTGCCGTGGGGGCGTGCGCCAAAGGTGGGTGAGTTGTTCACATTTCCTGCGGCCGCCAAAGGTTTGCGTGCCATTGCCAAAAGCAAAGGTCAGGCGTTCTACGGTGGGGAGATTGCGCAAGCGATTGAACGTTTTTCAACCGAGCATGGGGGCAGCATCACGGCGCGTGACTTTGCCAATTACAAGGCCGAGTGGGTCAAGCCCCTTGCGCAAAACTACCGTGGCTACACCTTGCATGAAATCCCACCAAACGGTCAAGGTATTGCGGCGCTGATCGCTTTGGGCATCTTGGAAAACTTCGACATGGCGAGCTTGAAAGTGGATGGCGTGGACTCGCAACATCTGCAGATTGAAGCCATGAAGTTGGCATTTGCCGATGTGTACCGCTACGTGGCCGAGCCCAGCGCGATGGACGTTACGCCCGCGCAAATGCTGGACCCGTCTTACCTCAAGAGCCGCGCCCGATTGATTGACATGAAGCGTGCGCAAGATTTTGGTGCAGGCAACCCAGTGAAGGGCGGCACGATTTACCTCAGCACAGCGGATGAAAACGGCATGATGGTCAGCTTCATCCAAAGCAATTACATGGGCTTTGGCTCGGGTTGTGTCGAACCCAACTTTGGCATCAGCTTGCAAAACCGTGGGCACGGTTTCAGCTTGAACGCGCAAGGGCTGAACCCTGCCAATTTGGTGGCACCTGGCAAGCGCCCATTCCACACCATCATCCCAGCCTTCCTCAGCAAAGACGGCCAGCCCGTGATGAGCTACGGCGTGATGGGCGCCAACATGCAACCGCAAGGCCATATGCAAACGCTGGTGCGTATGTTGGATTACCAACAAAACCCGCAAGCTGCGTGCGATGCGCCGCGTTGGCGTTACAACGCGGGCTTGGAAATCAACGTCGAGGCGTCACTCAACCACGACACGGCCCAGGGCTTGCAGGCGCTTGGTCACCAGGTGGGGGTCATCAACGACAGCTACCAAGACTTTGGCGCGGGGCAATTCATCTGGCGTGCAGGCGATCCTAAGGTCGAGGGCTACGTTGCTGCCAGCGATGCGCGGCGCGATGGTTTGGCTGCAGGCTTTTAAACCGTGGGTACACAAGACAACCTGCGTTTGAAACGTGGCGCTGTGCTGGCCGCGGTGTTGGCCTTGTTGGTCGCATGCGCAGTACCGCCTGGTGGATGGACATCGCCCAGCTCTGTCAGCGGTGCACCGCTGCAACCCGAAATCGCCACAGGCTTCACACGCAAAGCTGATGTCGTGACTCAAAAATTTGCCGTCGCTGCAGCCAACCCCTTGGCCACACAAGCAGGCTTTGACATGTTGAAAGCGGGCGGCTCTGCGGTCGATGCAGCCATCGCTGTGCAAATGGTGTTGGGTTTGGTCGAGCCGCAATCCAGTGGCCTGGGTGGTGGTGCATTTTTGTTGCACGGCACAGCAGGTGATGGCGCTACTGCAAATGCCAAAGTGCAAGCTTTTGATGGCCGCGAAACCGCACCTGCGGCGGCCACGGAAGACATGCTGCTCAATGCCGATGGACAGCCTCTTGCGTTTCACGCGGCGGTGGTGGGTGGGCGCTCGGTGGGTACACCCGGCGTGTTGCGCATGTTGGCCCAAGCCCATGCCCAACACGGCAAACTGCCATGGGCCAAATTGTTTGAGCCTGCCATGGCACTTGCGAATCAAGGCTTTGCCATCAGCCCGCGTTTGCACGCGCAGCTCAAGGCGGATGCGTATTTGCGTTTAGACGCATCAGCACGCGCTTACTTTTACCAAGCCAATGGTGAGCCGCACGCGATCGGTCATGTGTTGCGCAACCCAGAGCTGGCCGTTGTGTTGCAACGCATCGCCAGTGAGGGCGTGCAAGCGTTTTACAGCGGCGAGGTGGCCGAGGCCATGGTGCGCAAAGTGCAACAGCACCCCAGCAATCCAGGACGCTTGGCACTGAGCGACTTGGCCAATTACCAAGCCAAAGAGCGCACGCCTGTGTGTTTTGACCATGCGGCGGCGAGCCGTGTGTACCGCGTGTGTGGTTTTCCACCACCCAGTTCGGGTGCGATTGCGATGGGCCAAATACTGGGCATGTTGCAACACACACCCGCTTCATTGATGTCGTCACCGACTGAGGCTGTGGATGGTGCCCCCGACCCGCGCTGGCTCCATCTGTACACCGAGGCTTCGCGTCTTGCCTTTGCCGACCGTGCCCTGTATGTCGCCGACCCCGACTTTGCACCGGCCCCCAGCGGCGAATGGAAAAGCTTGTTGTCCCCTGCGTATTTGCGCGAGCGCGCCAAACTCATTCGACCCATGGCCATGCCGAAAGCCTTGCCTGGTGTGCCCGTGCGTGCACAGCGCAGCAGCTTTGCGCCCATGGTGGATCAGCCTGAGTACGGCACCTCACACATCAGCATCGTCGATGGATACGGCAACGCGTTGGCCATGACCACCACCATCGAAGACGCGTTTGGTTCGCGCCAAATGGTCAAAGGCTTTTTGCTCAACAACGAGCTGACCGATTTCAGCTTTGCACCGCGTGATGCACAGGGTCGCCTTGTGGCCAACCGTGTGCAACCCAACAAACGCCCGCGCTCGTCCATGTCACCCACCTTGGTGTTTGACAAAGCCACGGGCCAGTTGGTGATGAGCGTGGGCAGCCCTGGCGGCGCGATGATCATTCACTTCACCGCCAAAACTTTGGTGGGCGTGTTGAACTGGGGCCTGAGTCCGCAGCAAGCCATGGCGCTGCCCAACTTCGGCAGCGTGGGCGGCCCACTGGTGTTGGAAGGCGGGCGCTTTGCACCTGCCACCCTTGCGGCCTTGCGCGAGCGCGGCCACGAGGTGAAAGAACTTGCGTTGACCAGCGGCCTGCAAGCCGTGGTCAAACAAAACAGACATGGACAAAACGTGTGGGTGAGCGGCGCTGACCCACGACGCGAAGGTGAGGTAATGGGTGAGTAAATTGATTCGTCTTGCATTGGCTTTGGTGATCGTTGCGCTGTCGGCGTTCTTTTCCTACAAAGCGCCGCACAGTCCAACGCAGGCAACGCCGCATGCGCAAGCCAAGCATGTCGCTGCTACACAAGAGGTCACGCCTCAAACAGCGCGCGCGTCGGGCGTTGAGTTACCTGCCAGCAACTCGCCCATTGATTTCAAGCACATCATCGGCGCCGACTACAAACGCCACACCGGCGAACCCACAGGCGGCCATACCTTGCTCAATGGCGATGTGCGTGTGATGGAGGGTACGACCTCTGCGCCAGACGCCACTGGCGTGTACCGCGCGCAAGTGCAAATGGCAGACCCCAAACACCCAGGCCAGTGGCTCACCAAAACCGATCGCAACGGCAACCCTATGCCCAACACCATGTTCCCCAAAGACTGGACCGCAGAACAAGTGGTGAGCGAAGTCAACGCAGCTTGGTTCAGTCCCACCAAAACCATTCGCGGCGACAAGTGGAGCGCGCTCACGCCCAGTGGTGTGCGTGTGGAAGGTTATCTAGAACCACGCGTCACGGCGTATCCCGTGTACAGCAAACGCCACTGATCCATGTCGCTGCGTTGCTTCATCCAAACACAAGCCCCTGTGCCTGGCAGTGCTGCACAGCCCGTGCGCTATACCGCGTGCGAGTGGGTGGGTGATGACGGCACGGTAGACCACCAGCATCCGCTCAACCGATTTGTGTGCAGTTGGCTGACCAGTGACATGGCTGACGTGGCGCACTGCGATGAGGTGTTGCAAGCGATGATGCGAATCAAAGATGGCACGCGAAAAGAGTGGTTTGTCGATGGCGATGCCTTCAATGTGGACATGCAGGCCGATGGCGTGCAGTTCAATCAAGGCAATGTCGGACCAGAGGATACGGCCTATTGGAACCAACCCGAAGGTCGATTCACTTGGCTTGAGGTGAAAACGCTGCTGTGTGCATGGCGTGATTTTTTGGCTGCACCTGCGCAGCCTTGAGCGACAACGCGTATCAGCGCGACTCAGAATCCCCCAGCCCCTCTTTGTGCTTCAGCACATCACGCATCAGCGCATAGCGCGTCATACGTTGGCCTTGCACCAAGCGAAGCACGCGTTTGAGCGGGATGCCAATGTGTGCCAAGGTTTGGCTGGCGAGCATGAGGCTGCCTTCAATCACTTCGGGCACCACTTCAGCAGCGCCTGCGGTGCGCAGGTCTTCGAGGTGTTCATCGTCGTGGGTGCGCACGATCACGGGCACGTGGGGTGCATGTTCTTTGACCCATGCCAACACTTTCAGTGCTGAGGGCAGGTCGGGGTAAGTCACGGCCACCGCAGCTGCGCGCACCAAACCTGCGGACATGAGGCTTGAGAAACGGGTGGCGTCGCCCAGCTCTACATGGTGGCCGTGGTCGCGGCCCATTTGCACTTGATCGGGGTCGGAATCAAGGGCCACATAGGGAATGTTTTCGAGTTTGAGCAAGTCCACCAAGTTGTGGCCGCTGCGGCCATAACCGCACACGATGACGTGGTTTTCTATCTTGAGCGATCGTTGGGCCATGCCGGTGAGGGCCAGCGATTGCAGCAACCAGTCGTTGCTGATGAGTCGGTTCACGATGCGGTCGGCGTTCATCACCAAGAAGGGTGTGGCAATCATCGACAACACCATGGACGCCAAGATGGGGCTCATCCACGCGGCGGGAATGAGCGCGTTTTGCAGGCCCAGTGTCAACAGCACAAAACCAAACTCACCCGCTTGCGCCAAGTACAGCGAGGTGCGCAGGCTCACGCCCGCAGGCGCACCGGTGATGCGGGCCAACACAAACACCAAACCCGCTTTGAGGAACAAAGGCACGATGGACAGCAACAGCACCCAGCCCCAGCTGTCGATCAACACTTCCCAATCGAGCTTCATGCCGATGGTGATGAAGAACAAGCCCAGCAACACATCGTGGAAGGGGCGAATGTCTGCCTCCACCTTGTGTTTGAAATCGGTTTCGGCAATCAACATGCCCGCCAAGAACGCGCCCATGGCCAGTGACAAGCCAGCGAGCTCGGTGAGCCACGCCAAGCCCAGCGTCATGAACAAGAGGTTGAGCATGAACAGCTCATCACTCTTGCGGCGCGCCACCAAGTGCAACCAACTGCGCATCACGCGTTGACCACCCCACAGCAACAAGCCCACCAGCACAGTGGCTTTGAGCATGGCGATGGACAGCACTTTCCACAGGTTGTGTTCACCCATGTCGGCCAGCGCGGGGATAAGCACCAGCAATGGCACCACGGCCAAATCTTGAAACAGCAAAACGCCCATCACGCGTTGGCCGTGGGGTGACTCCAGCTCCACACGGTCGGCCATGAGCTTGACCACAATGGCCGTGCTTGACATGGCCAACGCACTGCCCAGTGCCAAGGCCGCTTGCCAGCTCAAACGCCAGATGTAGCCCAACTCTTTGAGCGCAAAGCCCACGGCGATGTTGAACAACAAGGCGCCCACCAGCGTGAGCATCACTTGGCCTAGGCCCAAACCAAACACCAGCTTGCGCATGCGCATGAGTTTGGGCAGGTTGAATTCGAGCCCGATGACGAACATCAAAAACACCACGCCAAATTCGGCCAAGTGCTCGACCGCGGCTGAGTCGTTTGCCAGCGCCAACGCGTTGGGGCCAATCACCACGCCCGCAAACAAGTAGCCCAGCATGGCGGGCAAATGCAGCAGACGACACCCCACCACGCTGACCACGGCAGCGCACAAATACAGCAGGGTGAGTTCAAGGGATGACATGCCCCAATGGTACCGAGCGTTTGTGACAAGGCTGCGCTTCTCGCTCACATAAACTCTCGACTTACTGGTGATTTTTACGAATGAATTCTGTTCAACGTCCCGCTTTGTCGGGCCTTCTTCTTGCCTCTGTTGGTGCCATTGCATTCAGCGGCAAAGCCATCATCGTCAAGCTGTCTTATCTGTATGGGGTCGATGCCGTCACCGTCATCATGTACCGCATGCTGTTTGCGCTACCGTTTTTCATGGCCATGGGTTTGTGGGCTGAGCGTCAAGCCATTGCGCGCGCCAACCCGCTCACGCGTCGCGATGTGATCGACATCTTGGGCCTAGGCGTGGTGGGCTATTACCTGTCGAGCTACCTTGATTTCTTGGGCCTGCAATACATCACAGCCAGTCTTGAACGGCTCATCTTGTACCTCAACCCCACGTTGGTTGTGTTGCTAGGTTGGGTGTTTTATAAAAAACCTGTTCATCCCATGCGGATGTTGGCCATGGCCGTGAGCTACAGCGGTGTGTTGCTGGTGTTCTCGCACGAGTTGTCATTGGCTGGGTCCAATGTGGCCTTAGGTGGCAGCTTGGTGTTGGGCAGCGCTGTGAGCTATGCCGTGTACTTGCTTTACAGCGGCCAGTTGGTGCAGCGCATTGGCTCGTTGCGCTTGGTGGGCTGGGCCACCAGTGTGGCGTGCGTGTGTTGCATTGCGCAGTTCTTGTTGTTGCGTCCACTGTCCGCTGCGGTGGTGCCTGTGGAGGTGCTTTGGTTGGGAGGACTCAACGCAGTGGCATGCACGGTGGCGCCCGTGTTGATGGTGATGATGGCCATTGAGCGCATTGGTGCAGCACTGACCGCACAAACTGGCATGATTGGACCCATGTCCACCATCGCGCTGGGTGTGTTGCTGTTGGATGAACCCCTCAACCTATGGATTGGCGTAGGAACTTTGCTGGTGTTGAGTGGTGTGTTTATTGTTTCTAAGTACGGAGCGAAGTGATGGATTTAGGTCTCAAAGGTAAATGGGCATTGGTGGGCGGCGCAAGCAAAGGTTTGGGCTTTGGCTGTGCGCAGTCACTCGCGCGTGAAGGCGCGAATGTGGTTATCGTCGCGCGCGGTGCTGAGGGGCTAGAAGCTGCGGCGACAGAGCTGCGCAAACTGGGCACCACCATCCTCGCGGTGGCGGTGGACATCACCACCGAGCAAGGTCGCGAAGCCATTTGGTCGGTGGCTGGTGGACCCGGTAAAAACTTTGACATCGTGGTGACCAACGCAGGCGGTCCACCACCCGGCGACTTTCGCAATTGGGAACGCGACGACTGGATGAAGGCAGTGGACGCCAACATGCTCACGCCGATTGAACTCATCAAAGCCACAGTGGATGGCATGGCTGCGCGTGGCTTTGGCCGCATCATCAACATCACCTCCAGCGCGGTGAAGGCGCCCATCGACATCTTGGGCTTGTCCAACGGCGCGCGTTCAGGCTTGACAGGTTTTGTGGCGGGCGTGGCTCGTACACAAAAGTTGGCGGCCAACAACGTGACCCTCAACAACTTGCTGCCCGGTGCCTACGACACCGACCGACTCAAAGGCACCATGAAAGGTGCCGCAGAAAAAACGGGCCAATCTGTGGATGCGGTGGCCGAGGCACGCAAGAAAACCATTCCTGCCCAACGCTTTGGCAACCCACAAGAGTTTGGCGACACCTGCGCGTTTTTGTGCTCGGCGCAAGCGGGCTACATCACGGGGCAAAACATCTTGACCGATGGCGGTGCTTACGCAGGTACTTTCTGAGTTACTTGCGTGACGACACCACAATGCCACCGATGATGAGCACAAACGCCGCAGCGTGATAGAGCTGCGGCATCTCACCCAACACCAAGGCTGACAAGGTGGCGGTGAACACAGGAATGAGGTTCACAAAGAAGCCCGCAATGTTGGGCCCCACGCGTTGCACACCCAAACCCCAGCAGCGGTAGGCCAACAGCGATGGGCCCACAGCCACGTACACCAACGCAGCCACCAAAGGCCAGCCCCAGCTGATGTGTACATCGGCGAGCCCCGTGAAACCTGCCCATTCAGCAGAGGTGAAGGCTGCTGACCAAAACAAGCCAAACACCATTTGTGCCATCAAAAAATTGGCCCAGTTGTTGCGCGCTTCGATGGGCTCTTGTGTGCGGGTCAGCAACCAGCTGTACCAAGACCAACAGGCGGTGGCCATCAACACAAACACGTCGCCCACCACCAGATGCACCTTGGCCAGTGCTTGCCAGTCACCACGGCACAGCACCACCAACACCCCCAAGATTGACAGCAACGCGCCGGCCATTTGGCGCTTGCGCACGGTTTGTTTGAAGAACAGTGCCCCGACCAGCAGCATGAACACGGGCATGCTCGATCCCACCAAGGTCACGTTGATGGGCGTGGAGGTTTGGAGCGCTAAATACAGAAAGCTGTTGTAGCAGCCCACGCCCAGCAGGCCTAGCAAGGTGTAGCGCTTCCAGTGTGCCCACAAGGGGCTGCTACGACGCAGCACGTGGTGTGCAATGGGCAGCAACAGCACAAAGGCCAAAGCCCAGCGAATGAGGTTAAGGGTGAGCGGTGGTATCCACGCCGCAATCATGCGGCCTATCACCGCGTTACCCGCCCACAGCAGGGGAGGAATCAACAAAAGCGCCGCATTGCGCGGCGTGAGGGCGTGAGGAACAACAGACATAAGGGCAGGACTTTACCCGAGCTGCTGAATAACCCAGGTGACAGCCCAGCCACTGGTTTCGTGGCAGGATTCAGCGTCTTAAAGATTCACCCACATCTGGAGCATCACCCCATGACCAAAGCAGTCATCATCGAACAACACGGCGGCCCCGAAGAGCTCAAGCTCGCTGACGTGACCGTGGGCCAACCCGGCCCTGGCGAAATTCGCATTCGCCACAAAGCCATTGGCCTGAACTTCATCGACGTGTACCAACGCAGTGGTTTGTACCAAATGCCTATGCCTTTGCATTTGGGCATGGAGGCCTCCGGCATCATCGAAGCCGTAGGCGAAGGCGTGACCCATTTGAAAGTGGGCGACCGCGCGGCTTACGCCAGCCAGCCCCCCGGCAGCTACTGTGAAGAGCGCGTGATGCCTGCCAAGTGCGTGTGCAAATTGCCAGACGCGATTTCGTTTGAAACTGGCGCAGCCATGATGCTCAAAGGTTTGACGGCGCAGTATTTGTTGAAGCGCACACTGCCACAAGGCGGCTTGCACAAAGGCGACTTCATCTTGTTCCACGCAGCCGCTGGTGGTGTGGGCTTGATTGCTTGCCAATGGGCCAAGGCCTTGGGCTACCAACTCATCGGAACCGCAGGCAGCGATGCCAAGTGTGCCCTGGCCAAGGCCAATGGTGCAGCCCACGTCATCAACTACAACACCGAAGACTTCTTGGCGCGTGTGAAAGACATCACAGGCGGCAAAGGCGTGAAAGTGGTGTACGACTCGGTGGGTAAAGATACGTGGGACAAGTCCCTCGACTGCTTGGCACCATTTGGTTTGATGGCCAGCTTTGGTAACGCTTCAGGTGCACCAGCGCCTATCGCCCCCGGCATCTTGGGCCCTAAAGGCTCCATCTACCTCACACGCCAAACTTTGTTCAGCCACATCGTCACGCGCGAAAGCACGCAAGAAATGGCCGACGATTTGTTTGAAGCGGTGACCAGCGGCAAGGTGAAGATTCACATCGACCAAACTTACCCGCTGACCGACATTGCCCAAGCGCACCGCGACTTGGAAGCCCGCAAAACCACGGGTTGCACCCTCATCACTTTGTGATGACCAGGCAGACGTTTCAGGCGCTGGGTTCGGCGTCCTGAAACTTGTCTGCGCGGCAGGTGAGCACCAGCGTATCGCGATGACCACCCTCAGCCAAAGGTTGAATGGGCGTGCTTTCGTGAATCACGCGCGTGTCGTCTAACAGCATCAACGACCAAGGCTCGCTCAGCGTGAAGCGTTCACCTTGAGGTCCGTTGGCTTCAAACACGCGGGTTTCACCGCCTTTGATGTGGGTGCGGTTGACCATGAACACCGCCACAAAATCGACACCATCGCGATGTGCGCCTTCGGGTGTGGGGCGACCAATGCCATCGGTGGTGTCGATGCGGAATTGATGCGCTTCGATGCACCACTTGGTGTTGTGGGTGCCGCGCACTTGGGCTGCTGTGTGCGCAAACGCCGTGAGCAGTTGGGTCCATGCAGGGGCGTTGACAGTGGCCTCGTGCATGGGTTCAAACCAACGCTCCATGCCGCCGTGCAGTGCGTTGTAGTCGAGTGACTGCCAATGGGCACGGTGGGGCACTGGGCGCAGTGCGCCGTTTTCAAAGACAAAACTGCTGTGCAAGCGGCGACGGTAGCGGCCGCCATCCTTGAGGTAGTTGTCTGGGGGCATGTGGTCCCAGCTAGGGGACAGGGCTTGCAGCGCTTCAAGCGAGCATCCCGCCCATTCGGCCACGCTGGCGCTGTTGAGCATGCCGTAGCCTTTGTGCGTGACGGTGTGGTGCAGCTCGGCCACGCTCACAGTGCTGGGGGCGAGTATTTGCATGGTCAGTTTCCTCGGCGCACGCGCAGCACTTCATCCAAGATGAGGCAGGCTGCGCCCACGCTGATGCCGCAGTCAGCAATGTTGAATGCGGGGAAGTGAATGCCCGCGTAATAGAAATCCAAAAAGTCCACCACGTAGCCGTACAGCACGCGGTCAATCACGTTGCCCACTGCACCGCCCAAGATGCAGGCGATGGCAAAGCCAAACAGTTTTTGACCGGGGTGTTTTTTGAGCATCCACACCATGGCGATAGTGGCTAGCACACCGAGGCCCGTGAAGAACCAACGCTGCCAACCGCCCGCTGTGGCGAGAAACGAAAACGCAGCGCCTTCGTTGTGCACGCGCACGATGTTGAAAAAGCTGGTGACGGAAAAACCTTCACCCAATTGATACGCGCTGACCACCAACACCTTGGTGAACTGGTCGGCCAACAGCACCACCAAAGCGAGCCCTAACCACACCCCATACGAGGTGGTGTTGCGGATGAAGGTGTGGCGTGCCATCAGCGCGTTCTTTCGTGTGCTGTTTAAGCGAAATGACGCACTTCACCCTCGCCGTGCAAGTTGCTGTCGCAACGACCGCACAAAGTGGGGTGAGCGGGGTTGTGGCCCACGTCGTCGCTGTAGTGCCAGCAGCGTTCGCACTTGGTGGCTGCGCTGGCTTTGACTTCGACGGTCAAACCTTCGCCTTTGACGAGCGACACCTTGGAGGTGATGAACACAAATTTCAAGTCGTCGCCGAGTGAGGCCAAGGCGTCATAGGCTGCACCATCGCAGTGAATGATCAACTCCGCTTGCAACGATGCGCCCAACACACCGGCGGTACGTTGGTTCTCGATTTCTTTGTTGGCGATTTCGCGCACTTGCTGCACGGCATGCCACTTGTTCATCAGTGCCTCATTGTTGGCACCGAGGTTCGTGAAGGTTTCTAAGAAGATGGATTCCGACTTGCCAAACGTGGTCCACGCTTCTTCAGCGGTGAAGCTGAGGAACGGGGCCATCCAACGCAGCATGGCATGGGTGATTTGGTGCAAGGCAGTTTGTGCGCTGCGGCGTGCGAGCGACTTAGGCGCTGTGGTGTACAGGCGGTCTTTGAGCACGTCCAAATAAAACGCGCCTAAATCTTCCGAGCAATACAGTTGCAACTTCGACACCACGGGGTGGAACTCGTACTTGTCGAAGTGGGCCAAGATGTCGGCTTGCACTTGCGCAGCGCGAGACAGCGCGAACTTGTCGATTTCCAGCAAGTCGTCAAATGCCACAGCGTCTTGGGTGGGGTCAAAGTCGCTCACGTTGGCGAGCAAGAAGCGCAAGGTGTTGCGGATGCGGCGATACGCATCGACCACGCGGGCCAAGATTTTGTCGTCGATGTTGAGGTCGCCCGAGTAGTCGGTGCTGGCCACCCACAAGCGCACGATTTCGGCGCCCATTTTGTCGCTCACTTCTTGCGGTGCTACGGTGTTGCCCAAGCTCTTGCTCATCTTGCGGCCTTGGCCGTCGGTGGCAAAGCCGTGGGTCAACAGGCCTTTGTAGGGCGCGCGGTCATACAAAGCGCAGCCGAGCAACAACGAACTGTGGAACCAGCCGCGATGTTGGTCGTGGCCTTCTAAATACAAGTCGGCTTCTGGGCCTTGGTCGTGGTGCGGTGCGCGGTCGTAAGCGTCTTTGTGGCTGCCGCGCAGCACGTGTTGGAAGGTGGAGCCTGAGTCAAACCACACTTCCAAGATGTCGGTGCTCTTGGTGTAGCTGGCGGCGTCGTCACCGGGTTGGTTCAGGATGTCTTCCACCGTGACGCGGCTCCATGCTTCGATGCCGCCTTGTTCCACGATGTCTGCCGCTTGGTCCATGATGGCCATGGTGCGTGGGTGCAACTCGCCGCTGTCTTTGTGCAAGAAGAACGGCACGGGCACACCCCAGCTGCGTTGGCGCGAGATGCACCAATCGGGGCGGTTGGCAATCATGTCGCGCAAACGCGCGCGGCCGTTTTCTGGGTAGAAGTGGGTTTGGTCAATCGCGTTCAAGGCGAGTTCGCGCAGCGATTTGCTGGACTTGTCGGTGATGAACTTGCCCGTGGTTTTTTCTGTGGTGCTGTCAAACGCATCCATGCGGATGAACCACTGCGCCGCCGCACGGTAAATGACCGGCGTTTTGTGACGCCAGCAATGGGGGTAGCTGTGCGTGATGGTTTGGGTGGCCATCAAGCGGCCGGCGTTTTGCAGCGCTTCCAGAATGACGGGCACCGCTTTCCAGATGTGTTGGCCACCGAACAGCGGGAAGTCAGCGGCATACGCGCCGTTACCTTGCACGGGGTTCAAGATGTCGGTGTACTTCATGCCGTTGGCCATGCATGAGTTGAAGTCATCCACGCCGTAGGCAGGTGCGCTGTGCACGATGCCTGTGCCGTCGGTTTCGCCCACGTAGTCGGCCAAGTACACGGGGGCTGTGCGTTGGTAGCCTGCGTCCACGTGTGACAGCGGGTGGTTGAATTCAATGAGGCCGAGCTTGTCGCCTTTGGCGGTCGCAATGACCTTGCCTTCGAGTTTCCAGCGTTCCAAACATTTCTCGACCAACGAAGCCGCGCACAAGAACAAGCCACGCTCGGTGTCCACCAAGGCGTAGTTGATTTCAGGGTGCATGTTGAGCGCTTGGTTGGCAGGGATGGTCCACGCGGTGGTGGTCCAGATGACGGCAAAGGCATCTTTGTCGAGCTTGGGCAAACCAAAGGCTGCGGTCAATTTTTCGGGTTGGGCGCACAAGAAGGCCACGTCCAAGGTGTCGCTCTTCTTGTCGGCGTATTCAATTTCAAACTCGGCCAACGATGAACCGCAGTCAAAGCACCAGTACACGGGCTTCAAGCCACGGTACACAAACCCACGCTCCATCACGCGTTTGAAGGCGCGCAGTTGGCCTGCTTCGTTGGCTGGGTCCATGGTGCGGTAGGGGCGCTCCCAGTCGCCCAACACGCCCAAGCGTTTGAAGTCTTCGCGTTGTTGGTCGATTTGTTCGGTGGCGAAGGCGCGGCTTTTGGCCTGCATGTCGTCGCGGCTGAGTTTGCGGCCATGCAGTTTTTCGATGGCGTTTTCAATCGGTAAACCGTGACAGTCCCAGCCAGGGATGTATTGCGCGTCAAAGCCGCCCAATTGCTTGGACTTGACGATCATGTCTTTGAGCACTTTGTTCAGCGCGTGGCCGATGTGCAGCTTGCCGTTGGCGTAGGGCGGGCCGTCGTGCAACACAAACAGCGGTGCGCCTTGGCGAGCGACGCGCAGTTTTTTGTACAAGCCTTGCTCGTTCCATTGCTTGGCCCATGCGGGTTCGCGTTTGGGCAAGTCACCACGCATGGGGAACGGGGTGTCCATCATGTTGAGGGTGGAACGGTAATCGGTGGCTTTGTCTGTCATGGCTATCTCAGGTCGGAGGCATTAAGAGGGGCTGGCTGCTAAAACCCATACACGGGGCAGCTCGCTAAATCAGGCAGATGCGGGGCAATGTGCAGCAAGAGGGGGCTGCACGCCCCGTCAAATTCGGGCTGCGAGCCAGGCGCGCGCGTCGTCGCAGTCTTTGTGTATGCCTTGCATCAAGGCGTCCAGACCGTCGTACTTCAGCTCGTCGTGTAATTTGTGCAGCAGTTCCACGCGGATGATTTTACCGTAGCCCCCCTCAGCGCCTAGGCTGGTGGGCCAGTCGAGGCAATGGGTTTCCAGCAGCACGCGACCACCGTTCACATCCGATGCGTCGAGCGAGGGGCGAATGCCCAAATTGGCCACTGCTGCCAAGGGCTGCTCGGTCAAGCCATGTACTTGCACCACGAAGATGCCGCTGGCAGCGGGCTTCCAGTGGCTGAAGCGCAGATTGAGCGTTCGGCAGTTCAGCTCACGGCCCAGCTTGCGGCCATGCACCACATGGCCCGAAATGGCATAAGGGCGGCCGAGCAACTGCGCCACCTCTTGCATCGCGCCACGCCCCATGGCCTCGCGCACGGCAGAGCTGGAGACACGTAAATTCTTGACCTCGTAGCTGTTCATGCGAGCCACGTCAAAACCGTGGGTGGTGCCTGCGGCGTCCAGCATGGCGTAGTCGCCTGCACGCTTGGCACCAAAGCGGAAGTCGTCACCCACCAGCACGTATTTCACACCCAGGCCTTTGACCAGCACCTCTTCGATGAAGGCCTGCGGCTGTTGAGAGGCAAAGGCTTGGTCAAACGGCAGCACCACGCATTGGTCCACACCGCAAGCGGCCAGCTCGTTGAGCTTGTCGCGCAACGTGGCGATGCGTGCGGGGGCGAGGTCGGTCTGTTGGTGTTGCTCGGCGAAGAAGTCGCGCGGATGCGGCTCAAACGTCATCACGCAGCTGGGCACACCACGGTGGCGCGCCTCGTTCTTCAGCAGAGCCAGCATGGCTTGGTGGCCACGGTGTACGCCGTCAAAGTTGCCAATGGTCAGGGCGCAAGCCTTGGCCAATTGCGGGTGATGAAAACCTCTGAAAATTTGCATAACTTAGGTGAAATGCGACAGGCATAAAACCGTCACTCAATAAAGGTATATTGTCAGCGATAGATGTGCATTCCCCAACGGTCGTTTTTAAAGCGAATGGAGGTCAGGTGTGAAGGTCTTGAAACTGTCTGCCCAAGGGCTACCGCAGTCGTGGATATCGCTGGAACAAGCGGTGATTCACTACGCGGCTGACGAGGTACGCTGGGAATCCGGCGGCGAGGTGGCAGTGTTTCATGGCGGCACCAATGCCATCACGGGGCAGCAGTCCATCATCGTGGTCAACAGCATCATTGGCACCAAGGGTGTGCCCAACATCAACCCGTTTGATTTGAAATCGGGCCTGACCAACGACAAACTCTTCAGCCGTGACCGCAACATTTGCGCATACTGCGGCGATCACTTCCACGAATCAGAGCTCACGCGTGAACACATTCGCCCCATTGGCCAGCGTGGCCCGAACACGTGGATGAATGTGGTGACGGCGTGTAAATCATGCAACCACCGCAAGGGCAACCGTACGCCTGAGCAAGCGCGTATGCCACTGCTTTACACGCCTTATGAGCCTTCGTTGTGGGAGGACTTCATTTTGCGTAACCGCCGTATCTTGGCGGACCAGATGGAGTTTTTGATGGCGCATGTGCCTAAGAGCTCTCGGCTCTTGACTTGATTTGTTGCGTCCGCTGCAGTGAGTGTGCTGTTGCTCCGCCGAGAGGTGCATGGCCAGCTTCCTCATGCTGGAGTACCAGAAATCGTCAGCTGGCCACACCCCTCTCAGCTGCGAGTTTCTTCACTCGGCCTTTGTTAATGGGCTAACAACTCTGCCACCGCCTTCGGATACATCAAATGCTCCTGCGTCAACACCCGCGCAGCCAGTGTGTCTGCCGTGTCGTCAGGCAGTACGGGCACGATGGCTTGGGCGAGGATGGGGCCGTGGTCGAGTTCGGCGGTGACGCGGTGCACGGTGGCACCGGCAAATTTGCAGCCGGCTTCGATGGCGCGCTCATGCGTGTGCAGGCCGGGGAAGGCGGGCAAGAGTGAGGGGTGGATGTTGAGCAAACGACCCTCATAGTGCGCCACAAAGCCTGGCGTGAGGATGCGCATGAAGCCGGCCAGCACCACAAGGTGGGGCTGGTGTTGGTCGATCTCGGTCATCAAGGCGGCGTCAAAGGCTTCGCGAGGTTGAGGCTCACCAGCGAAGGCTTTGTGGTCAATGACCGTTGTGGCGATGTGGTGTTCTTTGGCAAACGCTAAACCTTTGGCGTCGGCTTTGTTGCTGATGACAGCGCTTACCTGCGCGTTGAATTGCTTGGCCCAGTTTTGGGCTTGCGCGGTGCGCACGATGGCGGCCATGTTGGAGCCGCCGCCAGAAATCAAGATGACGATGTTTTTCATTGCCACCAATTATCGCGGGGCGGGCAGGGCGGGTGCATACACGGGCTGCAGCTTTTAAGGGTTTGGCACTTTGACAAAGCGCGACTGCATCACGCCATCAATCAGCACCTGTTCACTGAACATCGCCGCAGGGCGCACCCACAGGCCATGAGCGCCGTAGAGGGCGCGGTAGACGGTCATGGGTTCTAGCGTTTCGCTGTGGCGTGCCGTGCCAATCACCTGGTATTGGCCGCCTTTGTAGTGGCGGTAGAGGCCGATGGGGGTTTCTTGCAATGGGGGGAGGTCTTGGTCGTTCATAGGATGGGACAATACACCCTATGCATCCAAAAGCCCTCCTTGAAGCTTGTACTGAGCTTGTTCGCCTCACTTTGAAGTTTGACCACCCTGCTGATTCAGTGGTGTCTAAGTTTTTCCGTGACTACCGTAAAACCTATGCCTTCGGCCCGCGCGAGCGTGCGGCCTTGGCTGAAACCACCTACAACGTGTTGCGCAACAAACTGCGCTACGACCACTTTGCGCCCTCGGGCTCTGGCCCCAAAGAACGCCGCTTGGCCATCCTCGGCTTTGCCCAGCACTTGAAAGACCAAGCGCCTGCCAACAACGCGCCTAAAAGCGCCAAGCACCCTAGCAACAACCCGCTCGACTTTTTGTTCAGCGCGTTGAACAAACAAGAAGCCGCATGGCTCGAAGCCTGCGAAGCGGTGAACCCCGCTGACCTGATGGAGCGCCACCGCCACAACATGCCCGAGTGGCTGGTGGAGCCGCTCAAAGCCCAAGTGGGCGAAGGCTTTTGGCCTTTGGTCGAACGCCTCAATGGCGGTGCACCGCTGGACTTGCGCGTGAACACCTTCACTGACAAACGCGCCGATGTGCAGCATGAGCTGAAGCTCGCGGGCATCCAGGCCGTGGACACCCCTTTCTCGCCTTGGGGTTTGCGCATTGAAGGCAAGCCTGCGTTGAGCCAGCTTGATGCGTTCGCGCGTGGCGCAATTGAAGTGCAAGACGAAGGCTCGCAGTTGTTGGCCCTGTTGCTCGACGCCAAGCGCGGCGAGATGGTGGTGGACTTTTGCGCGGGTGCTGGCGGCAAAACGCTTGCCATTGGCGCGTCCATGCGCAGCACCGGCCGCTTGTATGCGTTTGACACCTCGGGTCATCGCTTGGAATCGCTCAAACCTCGCTTGGCGCGCAGCAAGTTGTCCAACGTGCACCCCTCTGCCATTGCGCACGAACGCGACGAGCGCGTGAAGCGCCTGAGCGGCAAGATTGACCGCGTGTTGGTGGATGCGCCTTGTTCGGGCCTCGGCACCTTGCGCCGCAACCCAGACCTGAAGTGGCGTCAGTCGCCCAAGGCTGTGCAAGAGCTGACTGAAAAGCAAACCTCCATCTTGGCCAGTGCCGCACGTTTGGTGAAGTCGGGTGGCCGCTTGGTGTACGCCACCTGCAGCGTGTTGCCCGAAGAGAACGAGGCGATTGCCCAAGCCTTCAGCGCAGCCCACCCCAACTTTGTGCCGTTGTCAGCAGCCGACACCTTGACTGAGTTGAAAGTAGCCAATGCAGCTTCGCTTTGTACAACTGACGGCTTGTATTTGCGTCTTTGGCCCCATCTACATGCGACGGACGGCTTCTTCGCCGCGGTTTGGGTAGCCAAATAAGCACTCAAACCTTAAAATTGAAAGTTATTTTCATAAGATTGAAAGATAGACATGTTGTTACCCAATTGGGCTTGGCTTGATGCCACGTTGAACTGGCTGAGCTACGGCTTGCTGCATTTTTCTGGCTGGCAAGTTTTCATCGTCACCATGGTGCTCACGCACATCACCATCGCCAGCGTGACCATCTATTTGCATCGCCACTCAGCACACCGCGCGTTGGACTTACACCCTGCGGTGTCGCACTTTTTCCGGTTCTGGTTGTGGCTCACCACCGCCCAAGTGACCAAAGAGTGGACCTCGATTCACCGCAAGCACCACGCCAAGTGCGAGCAAGCGGAAGACCCACACAGCCCGCACGTGCACGGCATCAAAACCGTGTTGTTCACTGGCGCTGAGCTGTACCGCAAAGAAGCTGAAAACCTCGAAACCCTCGAGCGTTTCGGCCACGGCACGCCCAACGACTGGATTGAGCGCAAGCTCTACACCCCTCACTCGGTGTGGGGCGTGGCCTTGATGCTCATCATCAACTTGGCTTTGTTCGGCGCTTTGGGCCTGACCGTGTGGGCCGTGCAGATGATGTGGATTCCCGTCACAGCAGCTGGGATCATCAACGGTGCTGCGCACTACTGGGGCTATCGCAACTTTGAGGCGCCAGACGCCAGCACCAATATCTCACCTTGGGGCATCCTCATTGGTGGCGAAGAGTTGCACAACAACCACCACACCTACCCCACATCGGCCAAGTTGTCGGTCAAGCCTTATGAGTTCGACTTGGGTTGGCTCTACATCCGTATTTTGGAAACTGTGGGTTTGGCGACTGTCAAAAAGACACCGCCCAAGCTCGCCTTTGGGGACATCAAGCCTGTGGCTGACGAGAAGACCTTGGAAGCCGTCATTGCCAACCGCTACGAGGTGATGGCCAATTACGCCACCCAACTGCGTTTGGCCATGAAGCAAGAGTTGGCCAGCATGTCGACCTTGCCTGCAGACTCTGTGTTGGCCGCCGCCAAGCGTTGGATGCACCGCGATGCCGAGAAAGTACCTGCGAAAGTGGTGGAGCAACTGGCCGTTGCCCGTGCCGCGTTGCCTGCTGTGGACACCATGGTCAAGATGCGCGAAGAGTTGCGTCAGTTGTGGCTCAACACCAACCAGAACCGTGCGCAATTGGCGCTAGACCTGCAAGCTTGGTGCAAACGAGCTGAAGCCAGTGGCATTGCAGCTTTGCAAGAGTTCTCAATGCAAATGCGCGCTGCACGCGTGTAAACAGCGCTGCGCTCAAGGCAAAGGCACCTTCCGGGTGCCTTTTCTTTTTCAGGCAACAAAAAACCCGCCATCAAGAGATGAGCGGGTTTTTCGTGAGGGCCAGCCTGAATTACTTCAGTTTGGTTTCCTTGTATTCAACGTGCTTACGAGCTTTGGGATCAAATTTCATGATCAACATTTTCTCGGGCATTGTTTTCTTGTTTTTGCTGGTCGTGTAGAAGTGACCTGTGCCGGCTGTCGATTCCAGCTTGATTTTTTCGCGTCCGCCTTTGG
>Ga0228703_1000057_pt1 | contig 117593 bp, 106 predicted proteins | sample McNCre217_Aug_MG_3_FD_178020 | JGI IMG/M metagenome (GOLD analysis project Ga0228703, IMG submission 178020) | Freshwater microbial communities from McNutts Creek, Athens, Georgia, United States - 29-17_Aug_MG | ecosystem: Environmental > Aquatic > Freshwater > Creek | place: USA: Georgia... | reverse complement strand
AGGTTGATGGCAGCCAAGGCATAGACCACGTTGCGCCAGAAAAATTTCGAGTTCATAAACACCACCTTTGTTGCTTGAGTTGCGCCAGCGATGCGCGTGATTAAACCGGCCGTACGCTCACCTCTGAGCTGCTGATGGCCTCTTGGCCTTGTTCGGTGTCCACCAGCAAGGCGCCGGTAGCGTCTACGCCCCTTGCCACGCCTTGGCGACCATCGCTCAAGGTAACGGAGAGGTTGTGCAAGGCATCGCGGGCATTGAACGCATTTTGCAGTGGCGCAAAGCCCGTGCGCTCAAACGCCAGCAAAGTGGCCAGCAAAGGCTCAGCCACTTTCATCAAGGCCTCGGGTGCGGTGACGCCGCTTTGCAGGTCTTGCAGGCCCAATGGCGCGGTCGATAAGCCCTCGGCCACAGGTGGTGCGATGTTGATGCCCACACCCACGACGCAATAACGACCTTGCGCTCGTCCTTGGTCTGCGCTGTAACCCATGCCAGCGGGGAGGGCTGTCTCAATCAAGATGCCCGCCAACTTGCCCCAGCCTGTGGACGTATGTGTGGACATAGACGAACGCTTCACCCACAAGTCGTTGGGCCACTTCAAGCGCACGCCCAGCTCGCCTTGCGGGTCCAAGCTACGCGCCAACGACAGGCCCACCGCCAGCGACAAGCCTGACCAGTCACCGGGCTTGAGCATGAGGCCCAAAGAGAACGTCAAGGCATGGCCTACCTCGCCATGCCATGGACGGCCTAGGCGACCACGGCCTGCAGTTTGGGTTTCGGCCACCAACAACACCGGTTCAGTTTGGCCTGCGCGCGCACGACGCATCAGCTCGGTGTTGGTGGAATCAATCGCTGGCAATACCTCGACTGTGATGCCTGGTTGCTTGGCAACCATCGCAAGCCAGAGGTCTTCAGCGGGCCAGATCATGAAGGTCAGCCCTTTTTAGATTTGGCCTTGTCGGCTTTCTTATCCGACTTCTTTTTGTCGCCTTTGGCTGGTTTGCTATTGGGCTTGTCCGCTTTTTTCGTTTTGGACTTTTCGTCTTTCGGAAACTCTGAGGTGGAAGACAACAAGGTGCCACGGCACTTCTTCGCACCACACCAGCAGGGGTATTCCAGCTTGAGCTTCTTGGTCATCGGCGCGTCGATGACCAAGCCGTAGTCGTAACTCAGCTCTTCACCGGCTTTGATATCGCGAATGGCTTTGATGAAAATGCGACCATCCACTTCGTCAGGCTGACAGCTGGGTTTGCAGGAGTGGTTGATCCAACGAGAGGAGTTGCCCCCGTACAACGCGTCGATCACATGGGTCTCGTCAATGTGAAAGTAAAACGTGTGGTTGGGGTCGGTGGGGTCGTGCGGGTGGCGGCGCAGCGCCTCTTTCCACGTGATGATCTCGCCGACGTACTCGATGATGGTCTCGCCCTTGGCGAAGTCTGTCAGTGCGAAAACCCCTTTGCCATGCACGCCTGAGCGACGGGTTTGAATGCGGCGGCCTTTGATGGGCGCTAGGGCTTGGGCGGTGGTTTTTTGGGTCACGTGATTTTTCTGTTAACTTAAATACGTACGCATGTGCGTGCGCGCACATGGGCGCGCGTGCGCACGCGAGAGACGCAAATTGTAGTGGTCAGTTTTTAAGGAACTTTGAAATGAGCAAAACCCTCGTGATTGCCGAAAAACCTTCGGTCGCGCAAGACATCGTGCGCGCACTCACGCCTGTGGCGGGGAAGTTCGAAAAACACGACGATCACTTTGAGAGCGACACCTATGTGGTCTCCAGTGCCGTCGGCCATTTAGTGGAAATCCAAGCGCCCGAAGAATTCGACGTCAAGCGCGGCAAATGGAGCTTTGCCAACCTGCCCGTGATTCCTCCCTTCTTCGATTTGAAGCCGGTGGAAAAAACCAAGACGCGTTTGAACGCGGTGGTGAAGCTGGCCAAACGCAAAGACGTGACCACCCTCATCAACGCGTGTGACGCGGGCCGTGAGGGTGAGCTGATCTTCCGCTTGATCGAGCAATACGCCGGCGGCAAAAAGCCACTCGACAAACCGGTGAAGCGCCTGTGGTTGCAGTCTATGACGCCGCAAGCGATTCGCGATGGCTTTGACGCCCTGCGCAGCGAAAAGCAAATGCAAGGCTTGGCCGACGCCGCACGCAGCCGCTCGGAAGCCGACTGGTTGGTGGGCATCAACGGCACGCGTGCCCTGACCGCGTTCAACTCACGCGAAGGTGGCTTCTTCTTGACCACCGTGGGCCGCGTGCAAACGCCAACCCTGTCCGTCGTGGTGGAGCGCGAAGAACAAATTCGCAAGTTCGTCAGCCGTGACTATTGGGAAATTCACGCCTCATTCCAAGTGCAAGCGGGTAGCTACCCTGCCAAGTGGTTCAACCCCGAACACAAAAAAGACGCGGAAGACGCCGAGAAAAAGCACGACCGCGTGTGGAGCGAAGCCGAAGCTTTGGCGATTGCCGATGCCGTACGCAACCAACAAGCCAGCATCACCGAAGAAAGCAAACCCACCACCAAGGCCAGCCCCGGTTTGTTTGACCTCACCTCGCTGCAACGCGAAGCCAACGGCCGCTTTGGCTTCTCGGCCAAAACCACCTTGGCCCTCGCGCAAAGTTTGTACGAACGCCACAAGGCCTTGACCTATCCACGTACCGATTCACGCCACTTGCCTGAAGACTACGTGGCCGTGGTGAAAGACACCTTCACCATGCTCGCCGACAGCGGCATGAAGCACCTCGAACAACACGCCACCGTGGCGCTGAACAACAACTACGTGCGCAAACTGCCCCGCGTGTTTGACGACAAAAAGGTCAGCGATCACTTTGCGATCATCCCCACCTTGCAAGCACCCAGCGGTTTGTCTGACGCCGAGCAAAAGCTGTACGACTTGGTGGTGCGCCGCTTCATGGCGGTGTTCTTCCCCAGCGCCGAATACATGGTGACCACACGCATCAGCACGGTCAAGGCCGCAGGCAAAGATCACCAATTCCGCACCGAAGGCAAAGTGTTGGTCAACGCGGGCTGGATGGCGGTGTACGGCAAAGACGCCGCGCAAGAAGCCTCGGACAACGAAGAGGACGGCAAGACGCTCGTCGCCTTGAAAGCGGGCGAATCGGCCAAGAACGAGTCGGCCGATGCTAAAGGTCTCAAAACACGCCCCCCTGCACGCTACAGCGAAGCCACGTTGCTCGGCGCGATGGAAGGCGCTGGCAAGTTGGTGGAAGACGACGAGTTCCGCGAAGCCATGCAAGAAAAAGGCTTGGGCACCCCCGCCACGCGCGCAGCCATCATCGAAGGCTTGCTCAACGAAAAATACCTTATCCGCGATGGCCGCGAGATGATCCCCACGGCCAAAGCCTTCCAGCTGTTCACGCTGCTGCGCGGCCTTGGCGTGGAAGAGTTGTCCAAGCCTGAACTCACAGGCGGTTGGGAACACAAGCTCTCGCTCATGGAACACGGCCAACTGAGCCGCGAAGCCTTCATGCGCGAGATTGCCGAGATGACCGAGCACATCGTCAAAAAAGCCAAAGAGTTTGACCGCGACACCATCCCTGGTGACTACGCCACCTTGAAAACACCTTGCCCCAAATGCGGGGGCGTGGTGAAAGAAAACTACCGCCGCTACGCCTGCGTGGGCAAAGACGGCAGCGCATCTGACTCGGGCGAAAACGGCGCCGGCTGTGGTTTCTCGATCAGCAAGATTCCAGGCGGTCGCACCTTTGACGTGGCCGAAGTAGAAGAATTTTTGACCCACAAAAAGATTGGCCCGCTCGACGGCTTCCGCTCCAAAGCGGGCTGGCCCTTCACCGCCGAAATCGCCCTCAAGTACAGCGAAGAAGACCAAAATTGGAAACTCGAATTTGACTTTGGCGACGACGGTGCCGACTCCGGCGAAATCGTCGAGTTCAGCGACGCGCCACCTTTGGGCAATTGCCCCAAGTGCGGCAGTCCTGTGCACGAGCACGGAAGCAACTATGTGTGTAGCAAGGCCGTGCCCACGCACGCACAAGCCACACCAAGCTGTGACTTCAAGAGCGGCAAGATCATCTTGCAGCAACCGGTAGAACGCGAGCAAATGGTCAAGCTCTTGTCTGAAGGCAAAACCGATTTGCTCGACAAGTTTGTGTCCATGCGCACACGCCGCTCGTTCAAAGCCTTCTTGCAGTGGGATGCCGAAGCGGGCAAAGTGAACTTCGCGTTCGAGCCACGTGTGAGCAAGTACCCCGCGCGTGGCGGCAAAACGCCCACGACCAACGCGCTCATCAAAGCCGCGGGCAAAAAAGTGCCGGCCAAAACCGCTAAGGCCACCAAAGCCAAGGCTGAAAAAGTAGCCAAACCCAAAGCGCCACGCAAAGTCACAGCAGGCTATTTGCCCAGCGCTGACCTAGCCAACGTGATTGGCGCCGAAGCCGTGGCCCGCACCGAAGTGATCAAGAAGCTGTGGGACTACATCAAGGCCAACGGCTTGCAAGACGCCACCAACAAACGCGCCATCAACGCGGACGCCAAGCTCAAACCCGTGTTTGGCAAGGACCAGGTGACCATGTTTGAACTGGCAGGCATTGCAGGCAAACACCTGCGACCCATCGGTGAATAATTTTGGGAAATCTATGAGAGTGACCGCATGACCGTCCACGCGAAACCCATGATTGCCACGCCGCAGGCGATGCACTTTGTAGAGCCGCTGGCTCTGCAAAGCGGCGCGCACGTGCGCGACTACTCCTTGGCCTACGAGACCTACGGCACGCTCAACGCCGACCGTTCTAACGCGGTGTTGGTGTGCCATGCGCTCAACGCATCGCACCATGTGGCAGGCGTGTACGAAGGCCAAGACAAGAGCGAAGGCTGGTGGGACAACATGATTGGCCCGGGCAAGCCCGTGGACACCGACCACTTCTTTGTGATTGGCGTGAACAACCTCGGCTCTTGCTTTGGCTCCACCGGCCCCATGCACACCCACCCCGACACGGGCCGTGTGTACGGCACTGACTTCCCCGTAGTGACGGTGGAAGACTGGGTGAATGCACAAGCCCTGTTACTCGACCGTTTGGGCATCACCCAACTCGCAGCTGTTTTAGGCGGCAGCTTGGGCGGCATGCAAGCCCTGAGCTGGACGCTGCAATACCCAGACCGCGTGCGTCATGCCGTGGTGGTGGCGAGTGCGCCCAACCTCACGGCTGAAAACATTGCCTTCAACGAAGTGGCACGCCGAGCCATCGTGACCGACCCCGACTTTCATGGCGGCCACTTCTACCAACATGGGGTGGTGCCACAGCGCGGTTTGCGCATCGCCCGCATGGTGGGCCACATCACATACCTGAGCGACGATGTGATGAACGAAAAGTTTGGTCGCGAGCTCAGAGATACAGTGGTGGGCAGCGCCACAGGCTACAAGTACTCCACCCAAGACGTGGAGTTTCAAATCGAAAGCTACCTGCGCTACCAAGGCGACAAGTTTAGCGAGTACTTTGACGCCAACACCTATTTGCTCATCACCCGCGCACTGGACTACTTTGACCCGGCACGCACCTACGGCGGCGATTTGTCAGCCGCCTTTGCGCGCACAGCGGCCAAGTTTTTGCTGGTGAGCTTCACCACCGATTGGCGCTTCTCGCCCGCACGCAGTCGCGAGATGGTGCAAGCCTTGCTCGACAACCAGCGTGATGTGAGCTACGCCGAAATCGACGCGCCACATGGCCACGATGCGTTCTTGCTGGACGACGCCCGCTACATGAATGTGGTGCGCTCGTACTTCGCACGCATCCACAACGAATTGGTTGCAGGAGTTGCCGCATGACGAACGACACCTTGAATGCCATTGCCGCCCTCGTGCCTCACGGCAGCCGCGTGCTTGACCTTGGCTGCGGCGACGGCGTTTTGCTAGCTCATTTGCAACAACACAAAGCCTGCACCGGCTACGGCGTAGAACTAGACGACACCAATGTGCATGCTTGCGTGCAACGCGGCGTCAACGTGTTGCAGCTCAACCTCGATTTAGGCCTGAGCGTGTTTGCCGACCAGTCGTTTGATGTGGTGCTGCAAATCGATACCTTGCAACATTTGCGCAACGCTGAAACCATGTTGCGCGAAACCGCGCGCGTGGGCAAAACAGGCATCGTCGCTTTCCCCAACTTCGCGCACTGGCCCAACCGCTTGAGCATTTTGCAAGGGCGCATGCCCGTGACCAAGCGCTTACCTTACCAGTGGTACGACACGCCCAACATTCGCGTGGGCACGTTCAAAGACTTTGAAGTACTCGCCGAAAAAAATGGCCTGCACGTGACTGATTCATTTGGCTTGCAAAATGGCCAGCGTGTGGATACGTGGCCGAACCTGATGGCAGGTACGGCAGTGTTTAAGTTCAACGCATAAGCAAACCTGTGGCCATCGAGGCCACAAGCAAGATAGCCATCGTCCAATTGAACATGCGGCGGTAAAGGTCGACTTCAAAGTAGTGACGCATACGCGCGCCCATCACGGCCCAAGCAGCGATGCAAGGCACGTTGATGAGGCTAAAGAGCAGCGACGCCAGTGCAATCAAAGTCACATCGGCATCCTGAGGCATGTAGGCACCAAAGTAGCCCAAGGTCATCACCCACGCTTTGGGGTTGACCCACTGAAACGCGGCGGCCCCCATAAAACCCAGAGGCTTCGCACCCACCATATCGCCCGATTGGCTTTGAGGGGCGGCGCTTTTGGCAATGCCCCATGCTAAATAAAGCATGTACGTCATGGCGAACACCTTCATCGCTTGGTAGATGTTCGGCATGCGCAGCAACAACTCACCCAAGCCAAGACCAACCGCCATCAACATGACAAAGTGCCCACACGAAATACCCAGCATGTGTGGCAAGGTGGCGCGCACACCGAAATTAACCCCCGAGGACAGCAACATCAAGTTGTTAGGCCCAGGCGTTACAGATGACACAAAGGCAAACAAGGCCATGGACATCCAAATTTCGACATGCAGGCCCATTTTTTGTGCCGTCTATGCCAGAGTCAACAAAGCTAACGCGCCCAGCGCGGCGGTTTCTGCGCGCAACACGCGTTCGCCCAACGTCAGCGCTACAAAACCTTTGGCACGCGCGGCAGTGTCTTCTGCATCAGTCAGGCCACCTTCTGGGCCATTGAGCAAAACCCAAGACCTGGGCTGAACACTGGCACGCAAAGCGTTCAAAGGCTGCGTACTCGCGTGCAGCGACAACACGCCATGCACCACATCGGCCTGCGGCGTTTGACGCGCCAGCCACGCGTCTAAGCGCTCGGGCATGTCTATCAAAGGTACGCGGTTGCGGCCGCATTGCTCGCTCGCGCTGGCGGCTACGGCTTGCCAATGCGCTTGTTTCTTTTCCGCGCGCTCGCCCGTCAGACGCACCACGCTGCGTTCGGTCATCAAAGGGGTGATGCGTTGCACGCCGAGCTCGGTGGCTTTTTCCACCAACCAGTCCATGCGCTCATTGGCGGGCATGCCCACCGCGAGGTGCACTTGGCACACAGCTTCGCACTCCACGTTGCGGTGCTCACCCACGACCACGCGCACATCGCTGCGGCCCATGTGTTGCACCTCAGCGCCGAACTCGCCGCCTTCGCCGTTGAACAGGGTCAGCGTGTAGCCGGGCTGCATGCGCAGCACCTGCACATGGCGGGCGGCAGTGGGTGGCAGGTCCACCACTTGGCCAGAGACCAAAGGCAGGGGGCAGTAAAAGCGCGCCACTTTAGCCGCGTCCGTTCAAACGGGGAAACGCCAAGCTGATCGCAGGCTCTGTGCCTTCAATCTTGTCAATCAAACGCAGCAGGGGCGTCAGCTCTGTGTAGCGACTCGCCGTCGAGCGGATGTAGTTGATGAAGCGCGGCGCATCCGCCAAGTACTTGGGCTTGCCGTCGCGCAGGGTGAGGCGCGCAAAGATACCGGCCACTTTGAGGTGACGTTGCAGGCCCATCCACTCCACCGCACGGTAGAACGCGCCGAAGTCGTTGTGCCAGTCTTCAAAGTCCATCAACCCGAGTTTGCGGGCACGTTCCCAATAGCGAATGGTCACATCGAGCACCACGTCTTCTTCCCAGGTCAAAAACGCGTCACGCATGAGGCTGGCGATGTCATAGGTCACAGGGCCATAGACCGCGTCTTGAAAGTCGAGCACGCCCAAACGTGGTTCAGCAGGGTCGTGCGGCATCATCAAATTGCGCGGCATGAAGTCGCGGTGCACGTACACGCTGGGCGCAGCCAAATTGCGTTGCACGATGGTTTGGAAAGTTTTATCCAGCATCTCGCGTTGCGTGCTGTCAATTTGCAGCTGGCGGTGCTGGGTGAGGTACCAATCGGGGAACAGCGACAACTCGCGCTGCAACAAGGCCTCGTCATACGCAGGCAGGACGCCGGGGCGGCTGCTTTGCTGCAAGGTCAACAGGGCATCGACGGCGCGCATGTACAGGCCGTGGTTGGCTTGCGGGTCGTCGCGGTTGATGACGTCCATCATGGTTTGCGAGCCAATGTCGTCCAACAACATGAAACCCTGCGGCTCATCCCACGCCAAGATGCGCGGGGCGTACAGGCCAGCGTCCAGCATTAGGCGGGCGATCCGCACAAAGGGTTCGCAGTTTTCTTTGTCGGGTGGCGCGTCCATGACGATGCACGAGCCATGGGCCGTGTCGACACGGAAATAGCGCCTGAAGCTGGCGTCCGCCGAGGCGGCACGCACAGTGGCGGGCAGCACGCCATGGGCGCTGACTTGGGCGTTGAGCCATTGGTGGAAGGCTGCTTGACGCTCGGGCTGGGCCCATTCGATAGAAGCAGAGGTATTTGCGCCCGAAGGCTGGGAGTTAGGCTGTGTGCTCATGGATAATCCAAATTCTACAAACCAGCCTTAGGTTGATCTGCGTTCATGCTGTTGCCTCTTATTCATCGCCAAATACGCGCACTGTCGTGGCTCACATTTGGCCTATTGGGCAACACCCTGGCACTGCACGCGCAAACCGTGAGTTCACCGCCTCTGGTGCTCAAGCCCAGCAGTTTGTTGCAAGAGTTCATCTTGGACGACACGCGCAAGCAACTGCCAACATTCATGCAAAGCGACACGCTGCGTGGGCGCCCAGACTTGCAAACCATCTTAGAAGGTCAAGTCGTGATCCGTCGCGGCGATCTGCTGCTCAAAGCAGACCAGGTCGATTACGACCAAGTCGAGGATTTCGCCAAAGCGCGTGGTAACGTTTACATCAACCGCTCTGGCAATGTATACCAAGGCCCCGCCCTTGACATTCACTTGGATGCCTTTGAGGGCTTCTTCACTCAGCCCAGCTATCAATTGTTGAAAAACAAAGCGTATGGCAAAGCGGAGCGGATCGATTTCATCGATCCAGCCAACACGGTGATGCACAAAGCCGACTTCACCACCTGCCAACGCAAACCCGGTCCCAGCTGGACACCCGATTGGTTTTTCAAGGGTGAAAAAATCACACTGGACACGGACCGCAACGTCGGTGTCGCCGAAGGCGCGTCATTGCGGTTCAAAGATGTACCGATTTTGCCCGTGCCCTCGATTGATTTTCCGCTGAGCGATGAGCGCAAATCTGGTTTGTTGCCCCCCACCATTGGTGTCGACAACATCGGCGGCTTGGAATACACACAGCCTTACTACTGGAACTTGGCGCCCAACCGCGACATCACCTTTGCTCCCACCTATTGGAGCAACCGTGGCCTGCGCCTGAGCACCGAACTGCGCTACCTAGAAGGTCTGCCACCTCTGCAAGCGCCACTCCAAGGCCAAATGCGTTTTGACTACATGGAAAAAGATGCTTTGCGCGACGGGGCTCGCCGCTGGGGCATGCAGTACTCGCACATGGGCTTGATGAATCCCAGTTTCGCAGGTGGCGCACTGGGTCTTAACTTAAACCTCAACCGTGTCAGCGATGATGACTATTGGAAAGATTTCGCCGTCATTGGCGGCTCTGGCGTGCAACGTTTGTTGTCAAACGATGCCGGCTTGAATTGGACCAACGGGATTTACACCACGGCGGTGCGCACCCAGATGTGGCAAACCTTGCAAGACTTGGCCAATCCCATTGGGAACCGCATCACACGACCATTCAACCGTGCGCCGCAATTCACCGCACGCATGCAGCGCATCAACGTTGATGGTTTCGACTTCAGTGTTGACGGTGATTTGACGCGGTTTGAATCTGCACGCGATTACGAATGTTTGAATGGCAGCAGTTACCGATCAGCCTGTGCCCCCAATGCAGACCGCGCAGTGGCGTTGGCGCAAATCAGCCGCCCCTTCATCACCCCCTTTGGTTACGTCACGCCCAAAGTTCAACTCAACAGCCGCAGCTATCAGTTCAACGGTGGCTTGCCTATCAACAACCCGTTTTACAGTGGCCACGAAGGTCAAAGTGGCGCCAGCGTCAGCGTACCGACGTTAAGCCTTGACACCGGCATAGCGTTCGAAAAATCCACACGCCTGTTTGATCGTGCGTGGGTTCAAACTTTGGAGCCTCGGGCTTTCTACGTTTACACACCCTACCGTGACCAAAACTACCTACCCAATTACGACTCGGGTGGCAATTCGTTCAACTTTGCCAGCATCTTCACCGAGAACGCTTTTGGTGGCTATGACCGCATCTCCGACAGCAAGCTGCTCACTTTAGGCGCCACCTCTCGCCTCATCGATCCTGAAACAGGCGCTGAAGGCGCACGTTTCGGCGTAGCGCAGCGTCTGCGCATGAAAGAGCAACGCATCACCATGCCCGATGACCCCACGGGCAAAACTGGCATCAGTGACCTTTTGGCAGGCGCTTCTGTGGCGCTAAACAGAGCATGGGCCGTCGACACCACTGTTCAGTACAACCAAAAAACAGACAACTTTTTACGCCGCATGGTGAGTGGGCGTTACAACCCCGGCTCTTATCGCGTGATCAGCGCCGCGTACCGAACTGAAAATACCGAAGCAGGCGATGCTGCCTCACGTCAAGTGGATGTAGGCTGGCAATGGCCTTTGCATGACCTCTGGGGAGGTTCTGACATCAATGGTGGCGAAGGCCGCGGATTGGGGGAAGGACGTTGGTACAGCGTGGCACGTCTGAACTACAACCCTCTTGACAAAAAGATGGTCGAATCTGTCATTGGCTTCGAATACGATGCAGGTTGTTGGCTCAGCCGCGTGGTCGCTGAGCGCTTACAGGTGACGGATGGCTTGGCCCGCCAACGCTTGTTATTCCAACTTGAATTTGTAGGCTTCTCGCGCATCGGCACCAATGCCATGGGCTCACTGCGCAGCAATGTGCCACGGTATCAACCGTTGCGACAACCTTCTATGACACCCAGCCGCTTTGGCAATTACGATTGATGATGACCATGTTTTCTCTCACATTACGCTTTGCTCGTCCGTCGTCACTCGCATGCTTGGCCCTTGCTTTGGCGAGTTCGGGTGCGTGGGCGCAAGCGACGAGCGCTATTTCTGGCCGTGACTACATCGCAGCGGTTGTGGATGCCCAGCCCATCACAAACCATGATGTGAATGTTCGTGCCGCCTTGCTTGCGCAGCAACTGCGCCAACAGAAAAAAAATATTCCTGCGCAGTCTGAGTTGTTGCAAAACAGCCTTGAACGCTTGATCACCGAAAAAGCCCTGTTGCAATATGCGAAAGAAGTGGGCGTGACCGTTGAGAATGACGCTGTTGATCAAGCCGAACAGCGCATGGCCGCACAAAATCAACTGTCGGTTGAGGCACTGCACGCAAAATTTCGTGCCGAGGGCACCAGCGTTGCAAGCCTTCGACAAAACCTCAAAGACCAAATCGTTTTGCAGCGATTGACCGAGCGCAACGTGCCCAGTCGCATCAAGGTGAGTGACGTAGAAATCGACCAAGCCATTCGCGAACGTCAGAATGCCAGCGTGGGCAGCAATCCCGACATCGAGTTGGGTCACATCTTGGTGGCTGTGCCAGAAAAAGCCAGCGATGCCGATGTTGCTGCGCTTCAGAGCAAAGCCCAAACTGCGTTGGCGCGGGCCAAACAAGGCGAGGACTTCGGCAAGTTGGCAAAAGAGTTGTCTGACAGCGCAGAACGTGACAAAGGTGGGCTGATGGGCTTGCGCGCCGCAAACCGCTACCCCACCTTATTTGTCGACACGACAAAGAATTTGAATGTGGGTGACGTTGCCCTCGTGCGCTCCGGTGCCGGTTTTCACATTTTGAAATTGGTCACCAAGCGCGCCAGCAGCGTGGTGACCGTGACCCAAACCCATCCACGCCACATCTTGTTGCGCCCAGGCGGCCAACTGAGCCAAACCACGGCACGTGCCCAATTGGCTGAATACAAACGCCAAATTGAAGCCGGCAAAGCCGACTTTGCCAAGATGGCTCGCGAACACTCACAAGATGCCAGCGGTCCCGACGGTGGCGACTTGGGCTGGGTATCCCCCGGCATGTTTGTGCCCGAATTTGAAGAGGTGATGAACAAACTCCAGCTCGGCCAAATTGCTGACCCCATGGTGTCTCGCTTTGGCGTGCACCTGATTCAAGTGCTGGAACGCCGCGAAGCCCCCATCAGTGAACGTGAATTACGCGACATGGCACGCAACAACTTGCGCGAGAAAAAGTTTGATGAGACTTACCAACTGTGGGCACAAGAAGTACGCGGCCGCGCTTATGTGGAATACCGCGACGCACCGCAATAAGCAGAGCCCACTTTGAAACACATTGCACGCAAGCGCTTCGGCCAACACTTCTTAACCGACGGCGCCATCATTGAAAGCATCGTCGACGCCATTGACCCGCAACCGGGCGACCCCATGGTCGAAATTGGCCCTGGCTTGGCCGCGCTCACACAGCCCTTGGTTGAGCGCTTAGGTCACCTCAACGTCATCGAGTTAGACCGCGATTTGGCCGTGCGCCTGCGCGAACATCCACACCTGAACGTGATTGAGTCCGATGTGTTGCGCGTGGACTTCACGCAATTAGCCGCCGACCTGAAAGTGCCCAAACTGCGCGTGGTGGGCAACCTGCCGTACAACATCTCGTCGCCCATTCTGTTTCACCTACTCGAACATGTGGCTGCGGTGCAAGACCAGCACTTCATGCTTCAAAAAGAGGTGATCGACCGCATGGTGGCCAAGCCCAGCAGCGGCGACTACAGCCGCTTGAGCGTGATGCTGCAGTGGCGCTACGACATGGAAGACGTGTTGTTTGTGCCACCCGAATCATTTGACCCACCTCCGCGCGTCGACAGCGCCGTGGTGCGCATGGTGCCTTTGGCGGAGCCGCCCCAGATTGACATCAAACTGATGGAGGACATGGTGAAAACCGCCTTCAGCCAACGTCGCAAGCTGTTGCGCCATACCTTGGGCCGTTGGTTGGAAGCGCGTAACTTTGCAGGCACCTTCGATGTGCAACGCCGCGCGGAAGAAGTGCCAGTGGCCGAATATGTGGCTTTGGTGCAAAGTCTGTAAAAACCAAAACGCCAACAAAAAACCCGTCAGCAGTCACCTGCGACGGGTTTTGTTTTTGGTGCTGCCTGAAAGCAACCGTCCAATTAAGCCGCTGTTTGCCAGTAGCCTGCGTTGAAGGGGCTGCTCATGCGCAAAGCCATGGGCGACACGTCTACCAACTTGTCGGTTGGCATTTTTTCGCCTTCTTCCAACAACTCGATGCCTTCGGCTGCCACGCCTGGCTTTTCAGCCGAAGGTGCGCGCGCCACAGAGAACGAGTAGAAGCAGCGGAACGCCACTTTGCGGTCAGACCAGTAGTCGGCGGCTTCGCGGAAGATGTCCAACAGCTGCTCGCGGGCCTCTTTGTCAAACTTGGCGTGGGCAGGAATGTGCTCCAACACCAAGATAAAGCCAGGCTGTGGGCCAGACTTGTGCAGGGGGTCGGTCATGCCGTCGTACAAAGAATCGAAATTCTTGCTGGCTGAAGCAGACAGGTTGAATTCTTTGGAAATGATGTCCAAGATGTCTTGCTTGCTTTGGGCTTGGGCCAAGTTCACATACAGAAAATGGTGACCCAGGCCTTGGGCCGCTTCTTGCAAATCAGACACGCGAAACGCGCGGATAGACTGAACAATATTGGTTTTGATAGTACGCAAAGGCATGAAAATCGCCGTTCTTAAGACTGTTTAAATACGTTTAATCTTCGGGTTAACCCGAAAATTGAAAACGCAAGTGTCTTCGAAATGAAACAAAAAAGCAAGGGCCCGCCCATTTCTGGGGGGCCCTTGAAGGGTTATTTAACCTAAAAAGGTTAATTCAAACGAGGGGGCCGCTTATCGTGCTGCGCTGGCATCTGCCACGGTCAGCGCGGTCATGTTGACGATACGACGCACCGTGGTGCTCGCCGTCAAGATGTGTACGGGTTTCGCCGCACCCAGCAGCACTGGGCCAATCGCAATGTTGCCGCCTGCCGCTGTTTTGAGCAGGTTGTAGGCAATGTTGGCAGAGTCCAAATTGGGCAAAACCAGCAAATTGGCATCACCAATCAGCGTGGTATCGGCCATTTGGGCTGCGCGCACATGGCCGTCCAAGGCCACGTCGCCGTGCATCTCGCCATCAATTTCAAGCCAAGGCGCCTTTTTCTTGACCAAGCCTAAGGTTTCGCGCATTTTGAGGGCGGAGGGCTGATCGCTGCTGCCAAAGTTGGAGTGCGACAGCAAAGCGGCTTTGGGCTGGATACCAAAGCGACGCATCTCTTCAGCCGCCATCACCGTGATTTCGGCCAATTGCTCAGCTGTGGGGTCGTAGTTGATGTGCGTATCGACCAAGAACACCTGGCGATCAGGCAAGAGCAAACCGTTCATGGCCGCGTAAGTGCTGACACCTTTGCGGTGGCCAATCACTTGGTCCACATAGTTCAGGTGGGTCAGCGGTGTGCTCCAGGTGCCGCAGATCAGGCCGTCGACTTCGCCTTTGTGCAACATCATGGTGCCAATCAGCGACAAACGGCGACGCATGTCAATCTTGGCCAGCTGTTCGGTCACGCCTTTGCGGGCGGTCATCTTGTAATAGGTTTGCCAGAAATCGCGGTAACGGTGGTCTTGCTCAACGTTGACCACGTCGTAATCCACGCCCTCTTTCAGGCGCAAACCAAATTTCTCGATGCGCTGGGCAATCACGGAGGGGCGACCAATCAACGTGGGCTTGGCCAAACGCTCGTCCACCACGATTTGCACGGCGCGCAACACGCGCTCTTCTTCACCTTCGGCGTAGCACACACGCTTTTTGGTGGCGCGTTTGGCGGCGGCATAAATCGGCTTCATGATCGAACCCGACGCATACACAAAGCCTTGCAGCTTCTCGATGTAGGCTTCCATGTCTTGGATGGGACGCGTGGCCACGCCGCTGTCTGCGGCGGCTTTGGCCACAGCAGGCGCGATCTTCATCATCAAGCGTGGGTCGAATGGTTTGGGGATGAGGTACTCAGGGCCAAAGGCCAAGGTCTCACCCGCATACGCCGCAGCCACGACTTCGCTTTGCTCGGCTTGCGCCAATTCAGCAATCGCATACACCGCTGCAATTTCCATCTCGTCAGTGATGGTGGACGCACCCGCATCCAACGCACCGCGGAAGATGTAGGGGAAGCACAGCACGTTGTTCACTTGGTTGTGATAGTCGCTGCGCCCGGTGGCGATGATGGCGTCGTCGCGCACCGCTTTCACTTCTTCGGGTGTGATTTCGGGGTTGGGGTTGGCCAAGGCCATGATGATGGGCTTGGCTGCCATCTTCTTGACCATCTCTGGCTTTAACACGCCGCCAGCAGACAGCCCCAAGAACACATCTGCACCTTCGATGATGTCGCTCAAGGTGCGCGCATCGGTCTTTTGGGCGAATTGAATCTTGTCTTCGTCCATCAACTCGGTGCGGCCTTCATAGACCACGCCCGCCAAGTCGGTGACGTAAATGTTTTTGCGTGGCATGCCCATCTTCAGCAACAAGCCCAAACAGGCCAAAGCCGCAGCGCCAGCACCCGAGGTGACGAGCTTGACGGTTTTGATGTCCTTGCCGGCGACTTTGAGGCCGTTGATGATGGCCGCGCCCACGGTGATGGCGGTGCCGTGTTGGTCGTCGTGGAAGACTGGAATCTTCATGCGCTCGCGCAACTTGCGCTCGACGTAGAAGCAATCTGGGGCCTTGATGTCTTCAAGGTTAATGCCACCGAAAGTGGGCTCAAGCGCGGCAATGATGTCCACCAATTTGTCGAGATTTTTTTCGTCAATTTCCAAGTCAAACACGTCAATGCCGGCGAACTTCTTGAACAAAACGCCCTTGCCTTCCATCACCGGCTTAGAAGCCAATGGGCCAATGTCACCCAAACCCAGCACCGCAGTGCCGTTGGTGATCACAGCCACCAAGTTGCCACGGCTGGTGTACTTGAACGCATTGTTTGGGTCCTTGACAATTTCTTCGCAAGGGGCAGCCACGCCGGGCGAATAGGCCAAGGCCAAATCGTGTTGGTTGACCAGCTGCTTGGTGGCATGAATCGCCACTTTGCCGGGGGTGGGGAACTCGTGGTATTCGAGCGCGGCGCGGCGCAGTTCGGCACGTGCCTCGGCGCTGTTGTGAGAGTGGTTAGAACCCATAGAAATCTCCTTGTTATGCAAAAGGCGGCTGTGCTTTGCAAAAGCACACCGCCTTGGCTTGTGATTTCATTTTAGGCCTGTGGCTCAGGCGGTTTATGCGTGGATGTGCTTATGCAAGTGGCAATGGTTTTTACTTATTCGCAAAAGCAAACTTTAGAGGCCTGTGGGGAGCTCTTCTTTGGCCGCCGCTTGGGTGTGAGGCGGTATGCGCTAGGGCTCACTGTCGCTGCGCGCCAGAATATCGCCTACGCGCACACCGCCTCACACCCAAGCTAGAGGTTGGCGCTCGAAGTGTTTCTGTCGAACAAGAGGTGTGGGTGGGGTGAGCCCGACCGACGCAATCGAGGCGTCAGACTCTGAGGAGGGCGGGCTCACCCCACCCACGCCTCGCCGCCACGTCAACGCCAAAAATTCAACCGCGCATCAACGCTTCAATTTCAGAAGCCATCACAGGCACACCACGCGTGATGAGCTCGCAGCCACCCGCAGTGACGATGGCATCGTCCTCAATGCGAATGCCGATGTTCCAAAATGCCTCGGGCACATCGTCTGCGGGACGCACATACAAGCCCGGCTCGATGGTCAGCACCATGCCTTCGCGCAAGATGCGACTGGGTCGATTGACGATGGTCTCGCCTGACAACGGATCTTTGCGCTCGCTGATTTGACCCAACTCGGACGGCTCCACATAGCTGCCGCAATCGTGCACATCCATGCCTAGCCAGTGGCTGGTGCGGTGCATGTAAAACGGAAAGTACGCGCGCTTTTCAATCACATCTTGCACGGTGCCGTGCTTGGCTTTGTTCAACAGCCCGAGGTCCAACAAACCTTGCGCCAACACTTTGACTGTCGCGTCGTGCGGGTCCACAAAACGCGCACCGGCTTTGGTCGCCGCCACTGCCGCGTCTTGGCTGGCCAGCACCAAGTTATACAAATCACGCTGCGGGCCCGTGAACTTGCCGTTCGCAGGAAAAGTACGCGTGATGTCAGAGGCATAGCCATCCAACTCGCAACCCGCATCAATCAACACCAACTCACCATCGCGCACAGGCGCGGCATCAGCGCGGTAGTGCAACACGCAAGCATTGGCGCCCGCGGCCACGATGGAGGTGTAGGCCGGAAACTGCGAACCGTGCATGCGGAACTCGTGCAACAACTCGGCATCTAAGTGGTACTCACGCACGTCTTGGCCCGCACGCAACATGCGCGCGCTGGTTTGCATGGCGCGGATATGGGCTCGTGCGCTGATGGCGCTGGCACGGCGCATCACGTCTTGCTCTTGCGCGTCTTTGATGAGGCGCATGTCATCGAGTGGACCGCAGGCATCGCGCTGTTGCGCGGGGCATTGCACGCCAAAACGCACACGGGCACGCACCGCGTTGAGCCAGCCATCCACGCGGGTTTCCAAGCCCTTGTGCGTGGCAAATGGGTACCAAACCGTGTGTTGGTTCTCCAGCAATTTAGGCAGCTGCTTGTCCAGCTCCGCCACTGACACGGCGGCACTCACGCCCAATGCGGCCACGGCAGCATCTGGTCCCAAACGGTAACCATCCCAAATTTCGCGTTCTAAATCTTTGGGTTGGCAAAACACAGTGCTGCGCCCTGTGGCATCAAGCACCAGCCAAGCGTTGGGTTCGGTAAAGCCTGTCAGGTAATAAAAGTAGCTGTCGTGGCGATACGGAAAATCGCTGTCGCGGTTACGCGCGTGCTCGGGCGCCGTGGGGATGATGGCCACACCACCGTCGCCTAACTGAGCGGCCAAACGGGCGCGGCGCGCGGCGTAGATGTGTGCATGTGTAATCGCTTGTGTCATGACTTACCTTGTGTATTCAGGCGGCGTTGAGTTGCGCCAAACGCTCGGGCGTGCCGACATCGGTCCACGCGCCGTGGTAGAGCGACGCACTCACCGCGCCATTGTCCATGGCGGCACGCAACATGGCGGCCAGTGGGGCTTTCACGCCCGCGGGATTGCCTATGGGGATAGGACACCAAGCAGCTTCAAAGAAAGCACGCTTATAGAGCGCGATGGTGCTGAAGGTGTAGCGCAGGTGCTCTGCGCCCGTGCCAGGCGCCGTCAACTTGGGCAAGTTCAACGCCAAGCCCTCGGCGGACAAACCAAAGTCGCCGCCCAAGTTGTGTTCGGGGTTGGGCACTAGCCAAATGTGGGCGAGTTGAGGGCTCGCTGCGAACTGTGCATAGGCCTCAGGTGCAAACACAAAGTCAGGCGCAAACACATCGCCCGCAGCGACCCAAAACACGTCCGCCAATTGGGGCAACGCGCGAACGATGCCGCCAGCGGTTTCTAGCGCGCCGCCAAAGTCCACGCCCTCTTGCGAGTAGTGCAGATGCATGGACGCAAGACCGGCGCTTTCAAACACCTCACCAAAGTACTGGGGGATTTGCTCGCCCAGCCAAGCGGTATTGATGACCAAGTTACCAACGCCGCCGCGCAGCAGGCCTTGCATGGCCCACTGCATCAGGGGCTGGCCGCGCACGCTGAGCAAAGGTTTGGGAGTCACATCGGTCAGCGGACGCATGCGCTCGCCACGGCCTGCGGCCAGCAGCAAAGCAGTAGAAAACATCTGAGAAACGGGGCTTTTTGTCATTACGTGGCAGTGTAGCCAGCCAAAACCACGGAATATTTGCGCAAGCAACCGCTGAAGAGGTTCGGCCGAGGGGTGTCAGGCTCGCTAAAATCGTGGTTTTCCCTCACACCCCATCGGAGCCGCCTGACATGGCAAATACCCAACAAATGGCCAGCGCAATTCGCGCCTTGGCAATGGACGCTGTTCAACAAGCCAACTCAGGTCACCCCGGCGCGCCCATGGGCATGGCCGACATGGCTGTCGCCTTGTGGGGCGAGCACCTGCGTCATAACCCCAAGAATCCCCATTGGTTGAACCGCGACCGCTTTGTGCTGTCCAACGGCCACGGCTCGATGTTGATTTACGCCTTGTTGCACCTCACCGGCTATGACTTGCCCATGAGCGAGTTGAAAAACTTCCGCGTGTTGCACAGCAAAACCGCAGGCCACCCCGAAGTGGGCGTGACCCCTGGCGTGGAAACCACCACCGGCCCTTTGGGCCAAGGCATCACCAACGCGGTGGGCATGGCGCTGGCTGAAAAATTGTTGGCGTCTGAGTTCAACCGTGAAGGCCACCACGTGGTCGACCACCACACCTACGCCTTCATGGGCGACGGTTGTTTGATGGAGGGCATCAGCCACGAAGCATGCTCACTCGCAGGCGCATGGAAGCTGAACAAACTCATCGCGCTGTACGACGACAATGGCATCTCCATCGACGGCCAAGTGGCCCCTTGGTTTGCTGACAACACGCCAGAGCGCTTCAAGTCTTACGGCTGGAACGTGATTGGCCCCATCAACGGCCACGACGCTGCTGTCGTGAGCCAAGCCATTGCAAGCGCCAAGCTCAGCACCGACAAGCCCACGCTCATCGTGTGTAAAACCAGCATCGGCAAAGGCAGCCCCAACCGCGCTGACACAGCCAAAGCCCACGGCGAACCTTTGGGCGCCGACGAAATCGCACTGACACGTGCGGCCATCGGCTGGAACCACACACCTTTCGAGATGCCCAAAGAGGTGTACGCCGATTGGAACGCTGCCGCCAAAGGCAAAGCCCAAGAAGCCGAGTGGAAAACCGCTTTCGCCGCCTACAAAGCCGCACACCCAGCGTTGGCCAAAGAACTGCTGCGCCGCATGGCGGGCGAGTTGCCCAAGAACTTTGCACAAACCGTGGTCGACACCGTCATCGGCGCCCACACCAAAGCCGAGACCGTGGCCAGCCGCAAGGCCAGCCAATTGGCCTTGGAGTCGTTCACAGCCGCCTTGCCCGAACTCTTGGGTGGCAGCGCCGACTTGACCGGCTCTAACCTGACCAACACCAAATCCACCCCCAACCTGCGCTTTGACGCGGCTGGCCATGTGGTGAAAAACGACGCTGGCCAAGGTGGCCGCCACATCAACTACGGCGTGCGCGAATTCGGCATGGCCGCCATCATGAACGGCGTGGCTTTGCACGGCGGCTTCATCCCTTACGGCGGCACGTTCTTGACCTTCAGCGACTACTCACGCAACGCCATTCGCATGGCCGCGCTGATGAAGCAACGCGTGGTGCACGTGTTCACCCACGACTCCATTGGCTTGGGCGAAGACGGCCCCACGCACCAATCCATCGAACACGCCGCTTCGTTGCGTTTGATTCCTAACCTCGACGTGTGGCGCCCCGCTGACACAGCCGAAACTGCGGTGGCTTGGGCCGTGGCTTTGCAAAACACCAACCGCCCAACAGCCTTGTTGTTGAGCCGTCAAAACCTGCCTTATTTGCCAAAGGGTGATGCAGCTCCACACAAAACGGCTGGCGATATCTCTGGCCTTGACGCCATCAACAAAGGTGCTTACGTGTTGGCCGAGCCAAGCGAAGTGGGCATCAAGAAAAAGGCGCAAGCGGTCATCTTGGCCACCGGCTCTGAAGTGCAACTGGCCATGAAAGCGCAAGCTTTGTTGGCCGAGCGCAAGATTGCTGTGCGCGTGGTGTCTGTGCCCAGCACGACCACCTTCGACCGCCAAAGCGTGGCCTACAAAGCTGCCGTGTTGCCAGCAGGCGTGCCCCGCATTGCGGTGGAAATGGGCTCGACCGACGGCTGGTGGAAATACGGCGTGTCGGCCGTGGTTGGCATCGACACCTACGGCGAATCTGCGCCCGCCCCTGTTTTGTTCAAACACTTCGGTTTCACGCCTGAAAACGTGGCCGACACGGTTCAAGCCGCGCTGCAAAAGCAGGCTTAAACCACTGACCAGCGAGATGGCCTCTCAGGGGAGGGGCCTCTCGGGATCAGCCTCGTGAAAGGGGAATGATCTACAAACTGGTTAATTCACGGTTTTTAACTTCCTCCTGAGGCATTCACATGACCATCAAATTAGGTATCAACGGTTTCGGCCGTATCGGTCGCTTGGCTTTGCGCGCTGCGCTCAAGCACGGCTACACCGACATCCAAATCGTCGGCATCAACGACCCCAAGCCTTCTGACTACTTGGCTTACATGCTCAAGTACGACAGCGTGCACGGCCGCTTTGATGGCACGGTGGAGCACACCGAAGACGCGCTCATCGTCAACGGCAAAAAGATCAAGCTCTCGCACGAGCGCGATGCACACAACCTCCAGTGGGGTGAGATGGGTGTGCACACCGTGCTGGAGTGCACCGGCCACTACTTGACCGAACCCACCAGCCAAATGCACATCGCGGCCGGCGCCAAGAAGGTGGTCATTTCTGCTCCGTCCAAAGACAGCATCCCCATGTTCGTCTACGGCGTGAATCACAAGAAATATGCAGGCGAAGCCATCGTGTCCAACGCCTCTTGCACCACCAACTGCTTGGCCCCCGTGGTCAAAGTGTTGAACGACAAATGGGGCATCAAGCGCGGTTTGATGACCACCGTGCATGCAGCCACAGCCAGCCAAGCCACCGTAGACAGCTCGTCACGCAAAGACTGGCGCGGCGGCCGCGGCATTTTGGAAAACATCATTCCTTCCAGCACAGGCGCAGCCAAGGCCGTAGGTGTGGTGATTCCAGAAATCAAAGGCAAGATCACAGGCATGGCCTTCCGCGTGCCAACGTCTGACGTGTCGGTGGTTGACTTGACCGTGGAGTTGACCCACGAAGCCAGCTACGCCGAAATTTGCGCTGAAATGAAAGCACAAAGCGAAGGCGCGCTCAAAGGCGTGTTGGGCTACACCGACGAAAAAGTGGTATCTACCGACTTCCGTGGCGAGCCATGTGCTTCGGTGTTTGATGCCACCGCCGGTATCGCGCTGGACAAGAACTTCGTCAAGATCGTTGCTTGGTACGACAACGAATGGGGCTATGCCAAGCAGTGTTTGGAAATGGTTCGCGTGGTGGCCAAGAAGAAGTAATTCTTCATCCAACCCGACGATACAAAAGCGCCTTCGGGCGCTTTTTCTTTGCCTGTTGTTTTGTTTAGGTAAAAAAAATACACAGATTATCTTGAAATCATGTAACAAAGTTTCATAGAATTGAGGCATCTAAGGAGACTGACATGACCATCAAAATCGGCATCAACGGATTTGGCCGCATCGGGCGCATGGTGTTTCGCGCTGCCATTCAAAATTTCCACGACATTGAAGTCGTGGGCATCAATGACTTGCTAGAGCCCGACTACCTGGCCTACATGCTCAAGTTCGACAGCGTGCATGGCCGCTTCCAAGGCGAGGTGTCGGTGGACAACGGTCACTTGGTGGTGAACGGCAAAAAGATTCGACTCACCCAAGAACGCGACCCAGCCGCCTTGAAGTGGAGTGACATCGGCGCCGATGTGGTGGTTGAGGCAACAGGCCTGTTCCTCGACCAAGCCACCGCCGAAAAGCACTTGGCCGCAGGCGCTAAGAAAGTGCTGCTGTCAGCCCCGTCCAAAGACGACACGCCGATGTTTGTCTATGGCGTGAATCACACGACTTACGCGGGCCAGCCCATCATCTCCAACGCGTCATGCACCACCAATTGTTTGGCTCCTGTGGCCAAAGTGTTGAACGACAAATGGGGCATCAAGCGCGGCCTGATGACCACGGTGCACGCCACCACCGCCACCCAAAAAACGGTGGACGGCCCGAGCAACAAAGACTGGCGCGGTGGCCGCGGCATTTTGGAAAACATCATTCCCTCCAGCACGGGTGCAGCCAAGGCGGTGGGCGTGGTGATTCCAGAAGTCAAGGGCAAGCTCACAGGCATGGCGTTTCGTGTGCCCACCTCTGATGTGTCCGTGGTCGACTTGACGGTGGAGCTGAACACCGAAGCCACGTACAAAGAAATTTGTGCCGAGATGAAAGCGCAAAGCCTAGGCGCGCTCAAAGGCGTATTGGGCTACACCGATGAAAAAGTGGTGTCCACCGATTTCCGTGGCGAGCCCTGCACCTCGGTGTTTGATGCCGACGCGGGCTTGGCCTTAGACGGCACCTTCATCAAAATCGTCAGCTGGTACGACAACGAATGGGGCTACTCCAACAAGTGCTTGGAGATGGTGCGCGTCATCGCCAAATAAAACACATCGGCACTTGGCGTGCCTTGTGGTTTAAACACCGCCAGTGCTTCAAATGCACTGGCGTTTTTTATGGCGCGCTGGATGCGGCGGAAGCGGCAGATGCAGGCTCGCTAGGCGCAACCATTTGCACCGCTGCATCGTGTGGCTTGCTGTGTGTCTCCGGCGCTTCGCTGCCAAACAACACCAACAGGCCCAGCACCACGAACACAGCGGCGCTGATGCGGTGCACCCACGTGAGCGGCACCAAGCGCGTGATGCGCTCGCCAAACCACACCACGGGCGCGTTCGCCAACATCATGCCCAAGGTGGTGCCTGCCACCACCCACAACCACGACTGGTATTCAGCCGCCAGCATCACGGTGGCGATTTGTGTTTTGTCACCCATCTCGGCCAAAAAGAAGGCAATGACGGTGGTGCCAAACACGCCAAACTTGGGCGTCACATCCGCATCGTCGTCATCCAGTTTGTCTGGCACCAACATCCACGCAGCCATCGCCAAGAACGACACCCCCAAGACCCAACGCAACACCGTGGGGCCCATCAGGCTAGTCACCCATGCACCCAAGCCACCCGCCAAAGCGTGGTTGGCCAACGTGGCCACCAAGATGCCCCACACGATGGGCCAAGGTTTGCGAAAACGTGCTGCCAGCACGAGCGATAAAAGTTGCGTCTTGTCGCCCATTTCGGCGAGGGCGACGATGCCCGTTGAGATCAAAAATGCTTCCATGAAGCGAGATCCTACTGCGAAGAATTCTTTACTTCGTTGAAAGCCACATTACTTATCCCCTCGTGCCTTTCCTTCGGCAATTGCTTTATCGTAGTTTTCTCTGCAGATATGTTTCTGAAGTGGTGCGATTTTTTCACACACCTCACGAACATCTCGCGCACGACTTTGATACTCTGGAATCGTAGACCCGTAAATAGCCATGAGCACCAACACAGCAAAAGGAACGCCAATGATCCATGGCCAGATTTTTGGCTTAGGCACTACAGCACCACACTTAGGACACGAATTAGCTGTTGTACTGATTTCATTGCTGCACTCTTTGCACATTGTCATTGCCATTTAATTTCTCCTTATTAAAAGATTATGTCTTTTTAAAAACTATCTTTATCTTTAACAACCGCCACCGCTGCTCTGTACGCTCAAACTTTTCCGATCGCACGATTTGGTGCATTTTTTGCTTACATCCGGTGCACATCAAAAAACCGGTGCAAAAACGCACCAAAACAAAACAAAACTCCAAGGACAACTTTATGGATGCACACAAACAGGGCGCGGATGCTTTGTTCATTCTGCTCGGGGCCATCATGGTGCTTGCCATGCATGCAGGTTTTGCATTTTTAGAACTGGGCACGGTTCGTCGCAAAAACCAAGTCAATGCGCTGGTGAAAATTTTGGTGGACTTCTGTGTCTCCACCATCGCCTACTTTGTGGTGGGTTACGGCGTGGCCTATGGTGCGAGCTTCATGATCGGCGCTGAGTCGTTGGCCGACAAAAACGGCTACGAACTGGTGAAGTTCTTTTTCTTGCTGACGTTTGCCGCGGCCATTCCCGCCATCATCTCAGGCGGCATTGCAGAGCGCGCCAAATTTTGGCCACAGCTGATTGCCACCGCTGTGATCGTGGGTTTTGTGTACCCCTTCTTCGAAGGCATTGCGTGGAACCAGCATTTCGGCTTTCAAGCGTGGCTCAAAGAATTGACCGGCGATGAGTTTCACGACTTTGCAGGCTCCATCGTGGTTCACGCGGTGGGCGGCTGGATTGCTTTGCCTGCCGTGTTGCTGCTCGGCGCGCGCAGCAACCGCTACCGCAAAGATGGTGCCATTTCTGCACACCCACCCTCGAGCATTCCGTTTCTCGCTTTGGGCGCATGGATTTTGATCGTGGGCTGGTTTGGCTTTAACGTCATGAGCGCACAAACCCTCGACAAGATTTCAGGCCTCGTGGCCGTGAACTCGTTGATGGCAATGGTGGGCGGCACCTTGGTGGCGCTCATCGCTGGCAAGAACGACCCGGGCTTTGTCCACAACGGCCCCTTGGCGGGGTTGGTCGCCGTATGCGCCGGCTCTGACTTGATGCATCCCATGGGCGCATTGGTGGTGGGCGCTGTAGCCGGTGGCATTTTTGTGGTGATGTTCACGCTCACCCAAAACAAGTGGCGCATTGACGATGTGTTGGGCGTGTGGCCCTTGCACGGTTTGTGCGGCACGTGGGGCGGCATCGCAGCAGGAATCTTCGGCACACAAGCCTTGGGTGGTCTGGGTGGCATCAACCTCACGGCGCAATTAGCAGGCACCGCACTCGGCGTGACATGGGCGTTGATCGGCGGTTTTGTGGTGTACGGTGTGTTGAAAATGACGCTGGGTTTGCGCTTGAGCCAAGAGGAAGAGTTCGAAGGTGCTGACTTGACGATTCACAAGATCACCGCATCCCCCGATCGCGAGGCAAGCTGGTAAGCCGCATGAGTTGTGGTTTTTCGGGTATGAATTGCGCTAAATACAGGTAAACGCTTGGTAATTCAGCCAACTTGTGCTCCATAATGGCCGCAACTTTGTGAATGCATGCCATTGACAAGGTTGTATTTGGTGATCGGTCAGTTTCGGTTCGGGACTCCATCGCTTTGTTTTTGTGTTTTAAGGAGTCCCTTTCATGGGCAATAAACTGTACGTCGGCAATTTGCCGTATTCGGTACGCGACAGCGATCTTGAGCAGTCTTTCGGACAGTTCGGTACTGTGACTAGCGCCAAGGTCATGATGGAGCGCGACACTGGCCGCTCTAAAGGTTTTGGTTTCGTCGAGATGGGCAGCGATGCTGAAGCGTTGGCAGCCGTCGAAGGCATGAACGGCGCACCTTTGGGTGGTCGCAGCCTGGTGGTGAACGAAGCTCGCCCCATGGAGCCACGTCCTCCCCGCACTGGCGGTTTCGGTGGTGGCGGCGGCGGTTACGGTGGTGGCGGTCGTGAAGGCGGCGGCGGCGGTTTCCGTAGCCCGTACGGCGGCGGCGGTGCTGGCGGCGGTCGCCGTGAAGGCGGCGGCGGTGGTCGTGGCGGTTTCGGTGGTGGCAACAGCTACTGATCGATCTGCTTCACTGCAAATCAAAAGGCTCCCTCGGGAGCCTTTTTTATTTCTTATCTTTGTCTTTGGGTGGTAACAGCGTGCCACGCACCCGACCTGTGAGTTGCATCACTTGGTCTAAGTTATCGAAATCGATGCCCTCTTGCGAGGTGAAGCGATCTCCTGCTCCACGCACCAATTCAACGGGCAAATGAGAGCGAACTTGTTCGGTATTCGCAAACAAGTGCAAGAAATCGCTATGCATTTCGCTGCGCGGCGTCACCACACCTTGGGCATTGGTGCTGGCTTCGCGCACAATCACGGCGTTATGAAATAACTGAGCCTCCGAGCCATCCGCATTGATCAAGCCACGTGCAGCAACGGCTGTTGTGACACGCCCCTCTGCGCCCAGAATTCGAATACGGGGTTGGTCTATCTCTAGCGTGTCTGTGTCAGGAAAGTGACGGCCCTCAATTCCCACAATTTCGCTTTTGAGTTTGCCGTCTGCCCCAAAAACCTTCACAGAAAAATCACGCATGAAGTAATCGGGCACGTGACGTGGCGCAGCCTCAAGTTCTGCATCGCCCATGGCAGGCGTGCTACGCACCAACCAATAAGTACTCATGGCCATCACGCCCATGAGCAGCAAAGGCAAGTAGACCGCCAAACGGTCCCACACACGACGCATGCGCATGAGCAGCGACGCAGGTGCGGCAGCACTCATGCGACATAGCCTCGCAACAACTCGGCATAACGACCACTCGCCACCAATAGCAAATCGCAAAACTCGCGCGCGGCACCATGGCCACCATCACGCGCAGTCACATAGTGCGCAATGGCTTTGACTTCGATGTGTGCGTTGTTCGGAGCGCATGCAAATGCGGCACGGGTCATGACCGCCATATCCGGCCAGTCGTCACCCATGTGTGCCGCTTGCGACCAAGCAAGACCCAGTTCGTTCAAAATTTCTTGTGCGGCGGGTGCCTTGTCTTCGGTACCGTAACGCACATGCGTGATGCCTAAGGCCTTGAGGCGGGCACGCAATGGGGCACTGTCGCGCCCCGTGATGACGGCGGGTGTGATGCCTACTTTTTGCAACATCTTCAAGCCATGACCATCCAGCGTGCAAAAGCGTTTGATGGTTTCGCCGCTTTCGGTGAACAGCAAACCACCATCGGTGAGCACGCCATCCACATCAAAGAAAGCCACGCGCACACCCTGTGCGCGCAACAACAAAGCGGGATCAAAGTTCAACGCAGGTGTGTGTGTGCTCATCAGATGACTTTCGCGCGCATCAGGTCGTTCGTATTGATAGCCCCGCACAGGGTGCCGTGCTCATCCACCACCAACACGCTGGTGATGCGGTGCAGTTCCATCAACTCCGCCGCTTCTGCGGCCAATGCGCCCGAACGCACAGTGCGCGGATTGGCATGCATGACTTGCTGCGCCGTGAGTTGGCGCATGTCTGTCCCTGTTTCGATCAAGCGGCGCAAATCACCATCGGTGAAGACGCCCAATACTTTTCGGTTCGCGTCCACGATGGCCGAAGCACCCAAACCTTTGACACTCATCTCGCGCATCAAATCGCTGAAGCTGGCTATTGGCAACACACTTGGCACCGCGTCCCCGCTGCGCATGACGTCGCTCACATGCGTGAGCAAACGACGACCCAAAGCACCGCCGGGATGTGAGCGTGCAAAGTCTTCGGCTTTGAAGCCGCGTGCATCTAGCAAGGCCACGGCCAAGGCGTCGCCCATGGCCATTTGTGCGGTGGTGCTGGCAGTAGGTGCCAAGTTGAGAGGACAGGCTTCTTTCAACACGCTAGTGTTGAGCACGATGTCGGCATGGCTAGCCAATGTCGATTGCGCGCCACCCGTGAGCGCCACCAAGGGCACGCCTTGACGCTTGAGCACGGGCAGAATGGCAGCGAGCTCATCGCTCTCGCCACTGTTGGAAATGGCAATCACAAGATCGGTATCTTTGACCATGCCCAAGTCGCCATGGCTGGCTTCGGCTGGATGCACAAACATCGCGGGGGTGCCTGTCGAGGCCAGTGTGGCGGTGATTTTTCGCCCCACATGACCGCTCTTGCCCATGCCCATCACGACCACACGGCCTGTGACTTTGAGAATGGCGTGCACGGCTTGCACAAAGCTGGGCGACAAACCATGGCGCAAATGACGGACAGCCTCTGCCTCAATCTCTAAGGTGTCGTGGGCCAGTTGCAAGATGCGCTGGTCGTCCACCTGCGTTGTCGTGCTGGCGGAATGTGCATGGTTTTGGGTCATGGTTTGATTTTATCGGTGGGGGCGCCTATTTGCCGATGCAAAAACTAGAGAAGATCACGCCCAATAAATCGTCTGACGAGAACTCGCCTGTGATGGTGTTGAGCGCGTTTTGGCTCAAACGAAGCTCTTCGGCCAACAAGTCGAGCGCGGGCACTTGGGCCTGCAAGCTGGCATTGGCCAGCATCAGATGTTCATCGACCTCGTGCAAGGCCTGCACATGGCGCTCACGGGCCATGAACATGCCTTCGGCGCTGCCACCTTGCCAGCCCACCACGCTCAGCAGTTGTTGACGCAGGGCAGGCAGACCATCGCCTGTTTTGGCCGACAAAGTGATGTGTGTGGCGGTTGTGTCGCCATTTTGGATTGGCAACGTTGCGGCCGTGTTGTGTGCATCCACTTTGTTCCACAAATGCAGCACGGGGACATGCGTGTCTAACTTGACTTGCAGCGTTTGTTCGATTTGCGCATCCGCTGCCGCATAAGCGGCGTCGTCTTTGCGGGTGAGGTCGTGCAAAAACAGCACGGCATCGGCTTGGCCAATTTGGTCCCACGCACGGGCAATGCCAATGCGTTCAACCTCGTCCACATCGGGGTGTTCGCGCAAGCCCGCCGTGTCCACCACATGCAAGGGCACGCCTTCAATCTGGATGGTTTGTTGCACCACATCGCGCGTGGTGCCCGCAATGGGCGTGACGATGGCCAGCTCTGCGCCGGCCAGTGCGTTGAGCAACGAGCTTTTGCCCGCGTTAGGCTGGCCTGCAATCACCACGCGGATGCCTTCACGCAGCAACGCACCTTGCTTGGTTTGTGCCATCACACGGGCCAGATTTTGTTGCAATCGCGTGAGCTGGCCTTGGGCATCGGCTTGCTTTAAAAAGTCAATGTCTTCTTCGGGAAAATCCAGCGTCGCTTCAACCAACATGCGCAGATGAATGAGTGCATCACGCAATTGATGAATTTCATTCGAAAAAGCACCCGCTAATGAACGGCTCGCGCCGCGTGCTGCGGCTTCGGTGCTGGCATCAATCAAATCGGCCACGGCTTCTGCTTGAGCCAAATCGAGTTTGTGGTTCAAGAATGCACGCTGCGTGAATTCACCCGGTTGCGCCAAACGCAAGCCGCTCAACAACGGTTTATTCTGCTCAGTCCGCGCAGCGGCCACGCGCAGGCAACGCGCCAAAATGAGTTGCAACACCACAGGGCCGCCGTGAGCTTGTAGCTCCAACACGTCTTCGCCGGTGTAGCTGTTTGGGCCGGGAAAGTGCAGCGCCAATACATGGTCGATGGGCGCGCCCGCTTCGTCGGGCAAAGGCAAATAGGTCGCTTCACGCGGCTTCAATGCACGACCACACAAGGCCAAGACCAAGGTGCCCAAGTTTTTGCCACTCACACGCACAATGCCCACCGCCCCTCGACCGGGAGCCGTGGCAATGGCAATGATGGGCGCGTCGTGAAGAGCAAGCATGGCTAGATTGTCCAGAAAAAAACCCGCCAACCATCGAAGGAGGCGGGCTTTAGATTGACCACGGTTCTAAATCAGAACTTTGGCAAGTTGAATTGAGGTGGCACGCCCATGCGGATGTTGATGAGCCACTGTTGTGCAATCGACAACACGTTGTTGGTAATCCAGTACAGCACCAAGCCCGCAGGGAAGAAGAAGAACATCACGCTGAAAGCCAGCGGCATGATCCACATCATCTTGGCTTGCATGGGGTCTGGTGGTGCGGGGTTCAATGCGGTTTGTAGCAAAGTGGTCAGCGTCATCACCAAAGGCAAGATGAAGAAGGGATCGGGTGCCGACAAGTCGTGAATCCAACCCACCCAAGGTGCATTGCGAATTTCAACGGTCGACAACAGCACCCAGTACAAAGCGATGAACACAGGGATTTGCAGCGCGATCGGCAAGCAACCACCCATGGGGTTGACCTTTTCGTCGCGGTAGATTTTCATCATCTCCATTTGCATTTGTTGCGGGTTGTCTTTGAGACGCTCACGCATTTCCATGATTTTTGGATTGATAGCTTTCATCTTGGCCATGCTCTTGTATGCATGGGCATTTAACCAATAGAAGCCCGCTTTGAGCAAGACCACCAAGGCGACGATAGACCAGCCCCAGTTGTTCAAGATGCGGTTGAGTTGATCGAGCAACCAGAACAATGGCTTGGCCAAAATCGTCAACCAGCCGTAGTCTTTGACCAACTCCAAGCCTGGGTACAGGGCTTCAAGTTTGTTTTCTTCTTGTGGGCCAGCATAGAAAGTCGCAACAACGCTCTTGCTCTGACCAGGTTTGATGACGTCCAGAGGAGAAATTGCCGTCACACGGTAACAACAATCGGCCATGTTTGCACCAATGTCCACGGCGTCTATCGAAATGTCACGGCTTAGACCGTTAGGCAAAATCCAAGCACTTGCAAAGTAATGCTGCACCATGGCGATGTAGCCTGTGTTGGATTGTTTTTCAACATCCACTTTTTTCTTCTTGATATCGGCAAATTCCACCTTTTGGTATTTCTTGGCTTCTGTGTAAATCGCAGGGCCGGTGAAGGTGGAATAGAACGATGACTCGCCTGCCGGTTTGTTGCCATCACGCACTAACTGGAAATACAACTGAGGCGCCACGTCTTGCGAGCCTGCATTCACGATGTCGTGCTTCACCACCATGTCATACGCACCGCGTTTGACGGTGTAGGTTTTGACCAACTTCACGCCATTTTGTGCAGCTGATTCAAACGTGATGGACAACTCGTTGTCGCCGTCTTTGAGTTTGCGTGAGCCGGGACGAACAGCCATCACCGATTTGTGTGTGGGCAGTGCTACACCAGGAACACTAGAGATCAAACCGGTTTGTGCGGTGTAGATGCGCTCTTTGCTGTCATCCAGCAACACAATTTTGTGGCCTGGTTTTTGTTCATCTTCATGCTTTAACAACTCTACGCGCACCAATGTGCCACCTTCCGTGTCAAAGCTGAGTTTGAACAAGTCTGTTTCGACTTGCACCAACTCTTTGGTCGCTGCGCGTGTCTCAACTGCAGGTACCGTGACTGCCGCCTGTGGCGCGACAGGCGTAGGGACACCTGCCGCTTGGGGCACAGCCGAAGAAGCGTCTACAGCCACTTTGGCTTGTTGCGTGGGCGTTGGGAAAAATGTGGCTTTGTTTCCGTTGTGGACTTGCCATTGGTCCCACAGGAGAACCATGGAGAAACCAAAGATCACCCACAAAATGGTGCGGCGAATGTCGTTCATGAAGTTTTCTTTCCGGCGTTGGAAGAGGTCAAAGAGGTAAACAAAGCAGGCGGCACAGGATCATGCCCACCCGCACACCAAGGATGGCAACGCGCCAACCGATGAAGGGTCAAATAACTGCCGCGTGCAGCGCCGTGAAGCTCTAAGGCTTGCAACGAATACATTGAACACGTGGGCTCAAATCGGCACGATGAACCGAGCCATGGGCTCAGTAGCAAACGATAGCCACGCACCAGCTTCATCAAGAATGACTGCATCATGCGGCGCTCACATGTCCAAACAATTGTTTGAGCTCTTCGCGCACAGTTTGTTTCAACACGTCCGAAGATGCGCTGACAAACTTTTGAGAGCTAAACGTTGCTCGCAAACGAACTACATAAGCTGTCGGCTTGAGGCCTCTTTCAAACTCGTGCGAAACCGCATGAATTTGACGTCGAATCAAATTACGTGTGACAGCGCGCTTGGCCCATCGTTTGGGTGTGAGTGCACCCATCATCAAGACACCATCGACAAACAGGGTCGGGGTTTCTTCAAACCCAGACCCTGTAGAAACTTTGACAGGCAGTTGCCACTGGTGCAACACAAAATGCGGCGTGCGTGCCACAGTTCCTGCCGACATGACGGCCTGAAATTCTGACCACTGTTTCAGACGTTCCACGGCGCTTGGGTCGCGGGCCTGTACAGCAGCCAAAAATTAGACAGCCAGACGCTTGCGACCTTTGGCGCGACGTGCGTTGATCACAGCGCGGCCGCCGCGTGTTTTCATACGGACCAAAAAGCCATGGGTACGGGCGCGGCGAGTTTTAGAAGGCTGGTAAGTGCGTTTCATGATTTTTCCAAAAAGCTAAGCCCTGAGAGATCAGGGAAACCAATGATTATCTCAAACTTTTGGGGCACTTGCAGACTTTTATCCACACTCTTTTTAGCTTTGCTTTTTTAAAAGTCTTTCAGATTTATTCGCCCTGTGGATAATTTTTTGATAAAGTGCTCAGCTGCCTGTCTTTTTAAGATAGCTATCCACAGAAAAATATCTCATGAATCCAGGTCTTCCCTCTTCTGTCACCGATGGCCTACCACCAGGATCTGGTGAAGGTTTGTGGCAGGCCTGCGTCGATCAATTGGCGCAAGAACTACCAGAACAACAGTTCAATACCTGGATCAAACCATTGGTTGCCAACGTCTCTGAAGACTTTAGCAAAGTGGTTATTTTGGTGGGTAACCGCTTCAAATTAGACTGGATTCGTGCCCAATACGCCAACCGAATTGCAGGTTTACTGCAACAAATGCACGGCCAGGCCATTCAAGTTGAGTTAGCGATCACTCCCAAAGAAACGCCCATAAGGATTAAACCTGTTTCGTTCTCTCAAGAGCTTGAGTCCCTGCCTGAAAGCTTTGTAGGTTTGGAAGAAGGCATTCCTAGCGGGCCACGCACACGTCTGAACACGGCATTGACTTTTGACACATTGGTCGAGGGTACAGCCAACCGTATGGCACGTGCAGCAGCCATGCATGTGGCAACGATGCCTGGCCAGTTGTACAACCCCTTGTTCATCTATGGTGGGGTCGGTTTAGGTAAAACACATTTGATGCACGCCGTGGGAAACAAGTTGCTGTCTGAGCGCCCAGATGCCAAAGTTCTCTACATCCATGCAGAACAGTTTGTTTCGGATGTGGTTAAAGCCTATCAGCGCAAAACTTTTGATGAATTCAAAGAACGTTATCACTCACTCGATTTACTTTTGATAGACGATGTGCAGTTCTTTGCCAACAAAGAACGCACCCAAGAAGAGTTTTTCAACGCATTTGAAGCGCTGTTGGCCAAAAAGTCTCACATCATCATGACGAGTGATACTTATCCCAAAGGCTTAACAGACATTCACGAGCGCTTGGTATCTCGCTTTGATGCGGGCTTAACTGTCGCGATCGAACCGCCCGAGTTAGAAATGCGCGTGGCAATTTTGATCAGCAAGTCACGGGCTGAAGGTTCTGAAATGCCTGAAGAAGTCGCATTCTTTGTAGCTAAAAACGTGCGCTCTAACGTGCGTGAGCTAGAAGGTGCACTACGCAAAATCTTGGCTTATTCACGTTTCAACCAGAAAGAAATTTCAATTCAGTTGGCACGCGATGCCCTGCGCGACTTGCTTTCTATTCAAAACCGCCAGATTTCCGTCGAGAACATTCAAAAAACTGTCGCTGACTATTACAAGATCAAAGTGGCTGACATGTACTCTAAGAAACGCCCTGCGTCGATTGCAAGACCACGGCAAATTGCCATGTACCTTGCCAAAGAACTCACACAAAAGAGCCTTCCTGAGATTGGTGAGCTCTTCGGTGGGCGTGACCACACGACGGTGTTGCATGCCGTGCGCAAAATCACAGCAGAACGCCAACAGATGGCAGATTTGAACCAACAGCTGCATGTTTTAGAGCAAACACTCAAAGGCTAAACAGCAAAAAGAACAACCTTGTGAATAGTTTCTGGATAACACCAGAGTTATCCACAGAAAAGTAGGAATTTAAAAGTTATCCAGTTTTGAACGACAGCAAAAAAGCGGACTTGCCAACACCATCACGGTGAACTCAAGTACTTGAAAAAAAAGAGGAAAATGCTGTTGTCCACAGAAAGATGCTTTGCTTATCTACTACTACTAATTTAAATAAAGAAAACAAGAGGAAGAGATGATCGTACTGAAAGCAACACAAGACAAGGTTTTGTCAGTTCTGCAATCTGTTGCAGGCATCGTTGAACGTCGCCACACATTGCCTATCCTGGCAAATGTGTTGATTCGCAAAACAGGCAGTGCATTGCAACTGACCACCAGCGATTTGGAAATTCAAATTCGTACGACAGCTGAACTCAATGGTGATGCTGGCAACTTCACCACCACAGTGGGTGCACGCAAATTGATTGACATCTTGCGCACCATGCCTTCAGATCAAACCGTGAGTTTGGAGTCGAATCAAAACAAATTGATTTTGAAAGGTGGCAAAAGCCGCTTTACCCTGCAAAGCTTGCCTGCTGAAGATTTTCCATTGGTGCAAGAAGCAGCCAATTTCGGGCCTTCATTCAGCGTGCCACAAAAGACACTCAAAGAGTTGCTGCACCAAGTGTCATTTGCCATGGCTGTGCACGACATCCGTTATTACTTGAACGGTATTTTGTTTGTGGCTGAAGGCAAGCAACTCAGCTTGGTTGCGACAGATGGTCACCGCTTGGCTTTTGCCTCTGCCATGCTGGACGTCGAAGTACCGCGTCAAGAGGTGATCTTGCCTCGCAAAACAGTGCTCGAAATGCAGCGTTTGTTGAGCGACAAAGAAGGTGCACTTGAAATGCAATTTGCAGGCAATCAAGCCAAGTTCACATTTGACGGTATGGAGTTTGTGACTAAGTTGGTGGAAGGTAAGTTCCCTGATTACAACCGTGTGATTCCAAAAAATCACAAAAATACCATCACCATGGGCCGCACAGCCTTGTTAGCCACTTTGCAACGCACCGCAATCTTGACCAGTGAGAAGTTCAAAGGTGTTCGTTTGAACTTAGAGCCAGGCGTGTTGCGCGTGGCGTCTAGTAACGCAGAGCAAGAAGAAGCTGTGGACGAACTTGAAATTGATTACAACGGTGACGCCATTGAAATTGGTTTCAACGTGACCTACTTGATTGATGCTTTGACCAATATGGACCAAGACATGGTTCAAGTGGACTTGGCTGATTCCAACAGCTCAGCGCTCATCACCATTCCTGAAAACACCACCTTCAAATACGTGGTGATGCCAATGCGTATTTAACGCATTGCTACTTACTCTTTTTTTCTGATTGAACCCGTGAGGTACTTGTACCTCACGCACGAAGACTTGCTATGACCGAACCCACTCAAACTCCTGAAAACCCAGTGACGCCACCAGCCGGTGAAGGCTATGGTGAAGGCTCCATCCAAATTTTGGAAGGCCTAGAGGCGGTTCGTAAGCGTCCTGGCATGTACATCGGTGATACATCGGATGGTTCAGGTTTACACCACTTGGTGTTTGAGGTGGTTGACAACTCGATTGATGAAGCCTTGGCAGGCCATTGCGATGACATCGTGGTCACCATTCACAGTGATAACTCCATCAGTGTCACAGACAACGGCCGTGGTATTCCTACCGGGGTAAAGATGGATGACAAGCATGAGCCCAAACGCTCTGCTGCTGAAATCGCCTTGACTGAGTTGCATGCAGGCGGCAAGTTCAACCAAAACAGCTACAAAGTCTCTGGTGGTTTGCACGGCGTGGGTGTGTCTTGCGTGAACGCACTGTCTAAATCGTTGCGTTTGGTGGTACGTCGTGAAGGCAAAGTTCACACCTTAGAGTTTGCCAAGGGCTTTGTACAAAATCGTTTGATTGAAGTAGTGGATGGCGTTGAAGTCTCTCCCATGCGTATCACGGGCGATACAGAAAAACGCGGCACAGAAGTTCACTTTTTGCCTGACACAGAAATCTTCACACAAAACACAGATTTTCATTACGAAATTTTGAGCAAGCGTTTGCGCGAACTCAGCTTTTTGAACAACGGTGTTCGCATCCGTTTGGTCGATGAACGCACAGGCAAAGAAGACGACTTCTCGGGTGCAGGTGGTGTCAAGGGCTTTGTAGACTTCATCAATTCCGGTAAGAAGGTGTTGCACCCTAACGCGTTCTATGCCGAAGGTGACCGTCCAGCCGATACCTATGGCGGTATTCCTGGTACCAGCATTGGTGTGGAAGTGTCCATGCAGTGGAACGATGGCTACAACGAAAACGTCTTGTGCTTTACCAACAACATTCCACAACGCGACGGTGGTACCCACTTGACGGGTCTGCGCGCAGCAATGACGCGCGTCATCAACAAGTACATCGAAGAAAACGAATTCGCTAAGAAGGCAAAAGTTGAAGTCACGGGTGATGACATGCGCGAAGGCTTGTGCTGTGTGCTGTCCGTCAAAGTACCCGAACCCAAATTCAGCAGCCAGACCAAAGACAAGCTCGTATCCAGCGAGGTGCGTGCACCTGTGGAAGATATTGTGGCTAAGACACTCACCGATTACCTGCAAGAGCGTCCCAATGACGCCAAGATCATTTGTGGAAAAATTGTGGAAGCTGCACGCGCCCGTGAAGCAGCCCGCAAGGCCCGTGAAATGACGCGCCGCAAAGGTGTGCTGGATGGCATGGGTTTACCAGGCAAGCTCGCAGACTGCCAAGAAAAAGATCCCTCGTTGTGCGAAATCTACATCGTGGAGGGTGACTCTGCGGGTGGTTCAGCCAAGCAAGGCCGTGATCGTAAATTTCAAGCCATCTTGCCCTTGCGTGGCAAGATCTTGAACGTTGAAAAAGCACGTTACGAAAAGCTGCTGACCAGTAATGAAATTTTGACGCTCATCACGGCTTTAGGAACAGGCATTGGCAAAGCCAGTGCGGAGTCTGGTAAATCGGCTACGGATGACTTCAACGTGGACAAGCTGCGTTACCACCGCATCATCATCATGACCGATGCGGACGTGGACGGTGCGCACATTCGTACGCTGTTGCTCACCTTCTTCTATCGCCAAATGCCAGAGTTGGTCGAGCGTGGCCATATCTACATTGCTCAACCACCTTTGTACAAGGTCAAAGCGGGCAAAGAAGAGCTTTACCTCAAAGATGCGTCGGCTTTGGACGGCTTCTTGTTGCGCATTGCATTGAAAGACGCCAGCATCACCACCAGCGGTGCAAATGCGCAAACCTTGAGTGGCGACACCTTGGCCGAATTGGCGCGTAAGCACCAAGTGGCTGAATCTGTCATTGCGCGTTTGAGCGGTTTTATGGATGCAGAAGCTTTGCGTGCCATTGCGGATGGCGTGTCTATCAACCTAGACACTGTGGCTGATGCTGAAAAATCGGCTGTGGCTATGCAAGAAAAATTGCGTGAACTCGGCAGCGGCTCAGAAGCTTCGGGCGAGTTTGATGTGCGTACCGACAAGCCTATTCTGCGTATCAGCCGTCGTCACCATGGCAACGTCAAGAGCAGCGTGATTACCCAAGACTTCGTGCACGGTGCCGATTACGGTGCTCTGGCTGAAGCCGCTCAAACCTTCCGTGATTTGGTGGGCGAGGGTTCTAAGGTGCATCGCGGCGAAGGTGAAAAGGCCAAAGAAGAAAAAGTCTCAGACTTCCGCCAAGCCATGAAGTGGTTGATTGGCCAAGCCGAAAACGCCACAGCACGCCAGCGCTACAAAGGTTTGGGTGAGATGAACCCAGCCCAGCTATGGGAAACCACGATGGACCCCACGGTTCGTCGCTTGTTACGTGTGCAAATTGACGATGCGATCGAAGCCGATCGTGTGTTCACGATGCTGATGGGCGACGAGGTCGAGCCTCGCCGCAACTTCATCGAACACAACGCTTTGCGCGCTGCGAACATCGATATTTAATCGCGCTTGCCCTTCCAGCGTGAATGCTCAGGGAGGGTTTCAGCGTCAAACACTTTTTGTTGTTCGACGCTGAGTTGGCTGTAAAACGCGCGCGTAGCGTCCGTGCGTTGTTTGATGTGGGCTTGCATGGCGGTCAAGTTCGCTTCATGTGCCGCATTCATTTTTTCCATGCGCTCAGGCGTGCTCAACTTGGCCAAGGCCTCTCGGTCTAACGGTTGCATGAGCGGCTTTGCGGGCATCTTCATACCTTGAACAAAAGCGTTCCATGCAGGTTCCTGCGATGACGTTAAGTGAAGTTTGCTTTTCAGCTCGGCTTGACGCTTGTCCCATTGCTTGGTCATACGTTCATGCATACGACCTTCGTCGTGATGCACGCCCATTTCACCCATCATGGGTTGGGCTTGTGCAGGGACAACAGCAGCAAGCGCAGAGCCCGCCAACAAAACGGAGAGAGCAAAACGTGTGGTGTTCAAACGTGTCATAGAAGTTCCTTGAAGTCAGAAGCGAGATGCCTCTGTCAAGTTCGTACTATGAACTGTCTGTGTAACGCGTCTGTGCGTTCCAGCACAAGTTTCGTAAAGTTTTGTAGCGTGGGTTGCTTAACCCATCAAGCCTGCACGAAAGTCGTCCACGGCTTGCACCAGCTCTTCGCGGGTGTTCATCACAAACGGGCCGTATTGCGCGATGGGTTCGTTCAACGGTTGACCGGCAATCACAATCGCACGCGTGTTGGCTTGGCCACGTAATATCAAACCATCTCCCTCGTTGGTCAGCACGGCCATGCGCTTGATGGGCACAGCGGTGGCTTGGTCACCTTGCACCACGTTTAATTCACCGCGGTACACATACACAAATGCATTGTGTGTGGCGGGCAAGGGCTGCTCGAACACCACGCCGTCAGTGGCAGGGAAGTGCAGGTCTAAATACAAAGGCTCAGTGTGCTCGCGTTGCATGGCACCTGCAGTGCCATGTGATTGCCCAGCAATCACACGGACCAACACACCTTCAGCCGTGGTGACTTCAGGAATTTCTTCGCTTTGAATGTCACGGTACCAAGGCTCACAGAGTTTGTTTTTGGAGGGCAGGTTCAGCCACAACTGAAACCCTTCCATCACACCTTCTTCTTGCTCTGGCATTTCGCTGTGTGTCAGGCCGCGACCGGCGGTCATCCATTGCACACCACCGTTTTGCAACAGGCCTTCGTGGCCGCCGCTGTCTTTGTGACGCATGCGACCCGCAATCATGTAGGTCACCGTCTCGAAGCCTCGGTGCGGGTGGTTGGGAAAGCCCGCAATGTAGTCACCGGGGTTGTCGCTGCCGAACGCATCGAGCATCAAAAACGGGTCAAGGCGTTCTTGCAAATCATGGCTCAGCACGCGTGTCAGTCGCACACCTGCGCCGTCTTGGGTGTCTTGGCCTTGCACCAAACGCTCGACACTGCGAGCTTCTCGGACGGTACTCATGCGACCTGGTAGCCTTCGTCGGCAATCGCATGTGCAATGTCTTCGCGTGGCTTGCTGCTGTGCACATCGACTTTGCCGGTGCTGCGGTCAATCTCCACCTTGGCTTCTGGGTCTAAACGAGTAATGGCTTTTTTAACGGCCATTTCGCAATGACCACAGGTCATGCCTTGGACTTGAAACGTGTTATCCATCACGGGCTCCTTATAAAGATGTAACCTTAACCTATGTCTGAATTGTCTTGCGATATTGGTATTGGTGGAATGACCTGTGCATCGTGCGTGGCCCGTGTGGAGCGCGCGATTGCCAAACTACCGGGCGTTGAATCGGTCAGCGTCAATTTGGCCACCGAATCGGCGAGGGTCAACTGGGCCGCTTCACAGGCCTCAGAAGACGAACAAACCCAACAAGCCCGCCTGCGCCGTGCAGTGCGCGATGCGGGTTACGAGCCTTTGGCTGCTGAACACTTAGAACAAGCCCCAGAGGGTGCTTGGACAGGCTTCATGCCCGTTGCCGTGGGCTTGTTGCTCAGCGCGCCGTTGGTGTTGCCGATGGTGGGCGATGCGTTGGGTCAGCATTGGATGTTGTCGGCCTTGTGGCAGTTTGTGCTGGCGACGCCTGTGCAGTTTGTGTTGGGCGCACGTTTTTACAAAGCCGGTTGGCACGCCTTGCTTGCGGGCAGCGGCAACATGGATTTGTTGGTGGCCTTGGGTACCACGGCGGGTTGGGCCTTGTCGGTGTGGCTGTGGCTGAATGCGCCTGCGGGTGCGATGGTGCATTTGTATTTCGAAGGCTCGGCGGTGGTCATCACCTTGGTCTTGTTGGGCAAGTGGCTAGAAGCACGTGCCAAGCGCCAAACCACCGATGCCATTCGCGCCTTGCATGCCTTGCGCCCCGCACGCGCACGCGTCATCACCTTGGATGGCGAGGTGGAAATTCCCATTGAAGAACTGTTGGTGGGCGACCGCTTGGTGGTCTTGCCCGGTGAGCGTTTTGCGGCTGACGGTGTGGTGCTTGAAGGCCAAACCCAAGTGGATGAAGCCATGCTTACCGGTGAGCCCCTGCCGGTGCACAAAGCCATCGATTCGCGCGTGACAGGCGGCAGCATCAACGGCGAAGGTCGTGTGGTGGTGCGCGTCAGTGCCACAGGCACCACCACGGTGTTGGCCAACATCATTCGTTTGGTGGAGGATGCGCAAGCGGCCAAAGCGCCGATTCAACGCTTGGTCGACCAAGTGTCTGCGGTGTTTGTGCCCGTGGTCTTGGTGCTGGCCTTGGTCACGTTGTTGGCTTGGTGGTTCACGGGCCACAGCCTTGAGGTGTCGCTCATCCACTGTGTGGCGGTGCTGGTTATTGCTTGCCCCTGTGCGTTGGGTTTGGCGACGCCTGCGGCCATCATGGCGGGCACGGGCGTGGCGGCCAAATACGGCATCCTCATCAAAGATGCGCAAGCCTTAGAAGTGGCGCACAAAGTGGACACGGTGGCCTTTGACAAAACTGGCACCCTGACGGTGGGACAGCCAAGGCTGTTGTCCTTGTTGGTCGTGCAAGACCTTGCGGCATTAGATGTCTCGACTCAGATACCGACCCATGCACAAGCCTCGCTCGCGCTGGCCGCTGGGTTGCAAAGCGGCAGCGAGCACCCTTTGGCCCATGCGGTGGTGCAAGCGGCCAAAGCACAGGGCTTGGGCTATGCCACACCAGAAGGTGTGAAGGCGGTGGCGGGTTTTGGTAGTGAAGGGGGGGTGCAAGGGCGCCATTTGTTGTTGGGCAGTTTGCGTTGGATGGATGCTTTGTCCGTGCCCGCCGGCGAATGGCAAGCCCGTGCCGCTGCTTTGCAGGCGCAGGGCGCCACGGTATCGGTCTTGGCTGAACGCACGCCGCAAGGGGTGATTGCGCTCGCCATATTGGCTTTTGGGGATGAGCCTAAGTTGGGCGTGCAAGACGCGCTGGCCAAGTTGCGTGCACGCGGTTTGCGTTTGGTCATGATTTCAGGGGACAACGTGGGGGCAGCCCAGGCCATGGCCGCGCGTTTGGGTTTGCGAGCCGACGAGGTACACGCCGAGGTCATGCCCGGCGACAAAGCCGCCTTGGTGAAAAGCTTGCAACACAACCCCAGCGGCGCAGCCCATGTGGTGGCCTTTGTGGGCGATGGCATCAACGACGCACCTGCCTTGGCCGCTGCCGATGTGGGCCTTGCCATGGCCAACCTGAATGCCGATGGCCAGCGCGGTGGCACCGATGTGGCCATGCAAGCTGCAGGCATCACGCTCATGCGTGGTGATGTGGCGTTGGTGGCGGGCGCGTTAGACATCTCGGCCCGCACCGTGGCCAAGATTCGCCAAAACTTGTTTTGGGCGTTTGCCTACAACGCCGCCGGCATTCCGCTGGCCGCCATGGGTTACTTAAGCCCTGTGGTGGCTGGTGCTGCCATGGCGCTGAGCTCGGTGAGCGTGATGACCAACGCTTTGTTGCTCAAGCGTTGGAAGCCTTGATTGCTGTTGATGCGTTTACGCGCTTGCCTTGCCGTTCGTCGTTGACGTTTTCGAAGTAGAAAACCAGGCCACATACAGAGCCGGCAACACCACCAAGGTCAGCAATGTGGCGGTGACCAAACCACCAATCACCACGATGGCCAGTGGGCGTTGTGTTTCAGAGCCAATGTCATGGCTCAGTGCCATCGGTAACAAACCCAGCGCCGCCAGCATGGCTGTCATGAGCACGGTGCGCAGGCGCTGCAAGGCACCCTCCTTGACCGCTTCAATCACGGTGTAGCCCGCGTTGCGTAATTGCTGGAACACCGAGAGCATCACCACACCGTTGAGCACGGCTTGGCCCGATAGCGCAATGAAACCAATGGCCGCAGACACCGACAGCGGAATGCTGAAAATCCACAAGGCCACAAAGCCGCCAATCAGCGCCAAGGGCACGTTGATGAGAATCAACCCCGCTGTCTTGAATGACCCAAACGCATCAAACAGCAGCACAAAAATCAACAGCAGCGAAATGGGCACCACCACGCCCAAACGTTGCATGGCGCGCTCTTGGTTTTCAAACTCACCCGACCATGTCACGGCATAGCTGTCGGCAATCTTCACGTTTTTGGCCACGCGAGCTTTCATGTCAGCCACAACCGAGCCCATGTCGCGGCCTTTCACAAAAATGCCAATCGCCATGGTGCGTCGACCGGCTTCACGCGCGATGTTCATCGCACCGCTGCCTTGACGGATGGTGGCCACGTTCTCCAACGTGGCGTAGCCGCCGCCGGGCAGGGCGATGGGCGTGGCTGGCAAGTTGATGACCGAGCGGCGGTCACCTGCCAAGCGCAACACCACCGAGAACTTGCGTTCGCCTTCCCAAATTTCCGTGGTGGCGCGTCCAGCCAAGGCTGATTCAATGACGTCTTGGATATCGCCCACGTTCAGGCCTAAGCGGGCGGCACGGTCACGGTCGATGTCCACAATCAGTTGTGGGACTTCTCCCAAGCGGTCAATCTCGGCGCGTTGTACGCCCACCACTTGTTTGAATTCGCGTTGCATGGCTTCGGTGGTACGGCGCAATTCGTCCAAATCGTCGCCCGACACCTTCACCACAATTTGTCCTTTGATTTGCGAAATCGATTCCAGCACGTTGTCGCGAATCGGCATGGAGAACGCGGGGTCAACACCGGGAATGATGGACAGCTTTTGGTCCATCACTTCAATGAGCAAATCACGCGTCATGCCTTTGCGCCATTCTTCGACGGGCTTCACATCCACAAACACCTCGGCCATGCTGAGGGTTTTGGGGTCGGTGCCGTCTTCGGGTTGGCCGGCTTTGGACACGACAGTGCGTACCTCGGGAATGGTCAGCAGTTGCAAGCGTGCTTTGCGCAACACCTTGGCGGCTTCTTCTTGCGACACGCTGGCAGGCATGTCCCAGTTCACCCAGAAGGTGCCTTCGTTGAGCTCCGGTAAAAACTCAGAGCCCAAACTTGCGGCTGCTAAAACAGAAATGGCAAAACCGCTCAAGGCAATGCCTACGACTTTGCGCGGTTTCTCAAGCGCCCAGTTCAACACAGGTTCATACACGCGCTTGGCCCAAGATACCAAACCGTTATCACCGTGGGGAATGCCTTTGCGAAGCATCCAATAGGCCAGCAACGGCACAAGGGTCAGCGAGAAGATGAGCGAGCCCACCAACGCGGTGGTGACAGACAAAGCCATCGGCTGGAAGATGCGACCTTCGTGGCGCTGCAGCGCAAAGATAGGAATGTGCGCCGCAATGATGATGAGCATCGAGAACAGGGTGGGGCGTCCCACCTCGTTGGCAGCGTTGGTGATGAGCGTGCGGCGCTCTTTCTCGTTCATGCCTTCACCACGTTCGGCCAAGCGGTGCATGATGTTTTCAATCACGATCACCGCACCGTCCACGATGATGCCGAAGTCCATCGCGCCCAAGCTCAGCAAGTTCGCAGGCACGCCCAAAATCTTCAGTCCCAAGAAGGTGGACAGCAACGCGAGTGGAATCACCACCACCACAGCCAATGAGGCGCGCATGTTGGACAGGAACAAATACAACACCAGCGAGACCAGCAACGCGCCTTCGACCAAGTTTTTAAACACGGTGGTGAGGGTCTTGCCCATCAACCACGTGCGGTCATAGAACGGCACGATTTGCACGCCCTTGGGCAGCACGCGTTCGTTCAAGTCAACGAGCTTTTCTTTGACACCCTTCAGCACCACGCTGGGGTTCTCGCCCTTGCGCATGATGATGATGCCGGTGACCACGTCGTCATCCATGTCTTGGCCCACGGTGCCCAAGCGGGGCACGGCACCAATGGCGACGGTGGCCACGTCTTTCACCAGCACGGGCGTGTTGCCGCGCGCGGTGACAACGATGTTGCCGATGTCTTGCGCCGAATGCAGCAAGCCAATGCCGCGAATGGCAAACTGTTGTGCGCCTTGTGCCACATAGCTACCCCCCGCGTTCGAGTTGCCACGCCCCATGGCGTCTTGCAAGTCTTGCAGCGTGAGCTTGTAGGCGCGCAGCTTTTGCATGTCGGGCTGCACTTCGTATTGCTTGATGTAGCCACCCATGCCGACCACGTCGGCCACGCCTGGAATTTGTCTCAGCGCACGTTCAACCGTCCAGTCCTGGATGGTGCGTAGCTCGGTGGAGGTTTTGCCATCGCCCTTGAGGCGATAACGCATCACTTCGCCCACAGGGGTGGCGTTGGGCATGACGTTGGCTTGTACGCCTGTGGGCAGGTCGATGCTGCTCAAGCGTTCGTTGACTTGTTGGCGCGCTAGGTTGACTTCTGCCTTGTCGTCATACGTGACCACGGTGAATGACAAACCAAACTGCGTGTGCGAGAACACGCGAATCGAATTGGGCAAACCCGAGAGGGCGACCTCGATGGGCAAGGTCACTTCTTTTTCCACCTCTTCGGCGGCGCGGCCAGGGTAGAGCGCAATCACCGTCACTTGTGTGTCGGTGACGTCGGGAAAGGCTTCAACTGACAGGTTTTTAAAGGCGAACACACCTGCCATCACAAACAGCAAGGTGCCCAGCAGGATGAACAGCGGTTGGTTCAGCGCATAGTCAATCAGGCGTTTCATTTTTGACCTGCGCTGCTGGCTACGGGTGCTGAGGACGTGGCAGATCCGGGGGCGGGTGTGTGCTGCATGGCCTCGTCTTGGGCGTTGCGAAATTCTCGGGCCAACAGCAAGCTGTTTTCTTTCACCACCAACTCATTGGCTTGTACGCCGTCGACGATGAGCACTTCTTGCAAGCCTTCGTAGCCCAGCTTGACGCGGCGGGGCTCAAACACACCCGGTTCGGTTTGCACATAGGCCCAGTGTTCGATGCCGCGCAATTGCACGGCGCTTGCAGGTACCAACACGCCAGCACCCAGTTTGCGTTCAATGCGAGCAGTGCCCAGCATTTCGGCCTTGAGTAAGCGTTGCGCGTTGTCGATGACGGCGCGCACTTTGATAGAGCGGGTGTTGCTGTCAATGAAATCACCCGTGGCGGTGATCTTGGCTTCAAAGGTTTGGCCGGGGAAGTTCGGCAAGGTCAGCGAAATTTTGGTGCCGGGTTTGAGCGATGCGGTGTCTGATTCACGCGCATCAATTTGTACCCACAGCATGCTGGGGTCGCTCACCACAAACAGCGCTTGGTTGCCGGGGCCGCCTTGGTCGGGGCGCACTTCTTGGCCGGCGCTGAGGTTTCGTTCCACCACCACGCCTTTGACGGTGGCGGCAAGTCCCAGTTGTTGGTTGACGTTGTTGGTGCTGCTGCCATACATGCGCGTGCGCGCTTGTGCACGGGCCAGTTCGGCGCGGGCGCGCATGGCGTCTGCTTCGGTCAGATCGAGCTCTTTGCGCGAAATCACATCCGCGTCAAACAGCGCTTGATGACGCGCCAATGCGCGCTCGGCGACTTGGGCATCGGCCATGGCTTTGGCTGTATCTGCTTGCGCCGCGCCAAACTCGGGCGATGCCAAGGTGGCCAGCACTTGTCCCGCATTCACGCTTTGGCCAATGTCGGCATTGAGGGTTAGCACGCGGCCTGCGAAGGCGGGGTAGATGCGCTGGGTGCGCTCTTCGTTCCACACCAAGCGAGCGGGTAATTCGATGATTACGCTTTCGGCCGCTTTGGCGCCTACTGTGCCGAGCAAGGCGAGTTGTGGGTGGCCTGCAGGAAAGCGCAACTGTTGCCCTTGCACGATGGGCTGTGGTGCGGGGGGCTTGGTGGGTACGTCTTGATTCATCAGTACGTAGATCATCACCACAAGTGCAACCAGGCCGCCGCCCATGCTATAGCGCTTGGTGGGGGTGTCTAGCAGGGTTCGGGTCGTTTGGCGCAAGCGGTCTTGCAGGTTCTGTCGTATGCTCATGCCACGTTTATCGTTCACCGCGGCTGACCAGTCCCTGACTTAACTTTTAATTGAGTCTCCCTTGTGCGAATTTTGTTAATTGAAGATGACGCCGTGTTGCAAGCGGTGATGCTGCGCAGCCTCAGCGATGCGGGTCATCGCGTGGACGCGGCCAGCCATTTGGAAGAAGGCGCTCACTTTTGGCAGGTGCAAGCGTATGACGCGGTTTTGCTGGATTTGAACTTGCCGCTCAACGGTCAACCTCATGCTGCCCAAGGCAGCGGCCTGCAGCTGTTGCGGGAAGCCCGCGCCCGGGGCAACCGAACCCCCGTGTTGGTGTTGACTGCGCGCAACCGCACGGATGAACGCATTGCTGGCTTAGACGCAGGCGCTGATGACTACCTTGGCAAGCCTTTTGACCTCGAAGAAGTTGAAGCCCGTTTGCGCGCTTTGGTGCGACGCACCCAAGGGGTGGATGACGAGGTGCAAGTGGGCCGCTTGCGGCTGCATCGCAAACATCACCGCATCTTTTTGGATGATGCCGATTTGGCTTTGCCTGCCCGTGAATTTGAAGTGCTGTGCGAATTGATGACGCCACCAGGACGTGCCGTGAGCAAGCGCGTCCTGTCTGACAAGCTTTCTGGTTTTGATGAATCCTTGGGCGACAACGCGCTAGAAGCCTTCATTTCTAGGTTGCGTAAAAAACTGGCAGATAGTGGCGCCGTGATTCGCACCTTGCGCGGCATTGGCTATGTGTTGGAGGAGCAAACATGAACACCCTGCAGCGCAAACCCTCGTTGCGCAACCGGTTGTTGCGCCATGTGTTGATGCCATTGGCGGTGACTTGGTTGGTGGGGTCTGCCCTGGTAGTGGGCATTGCGTCGTACTTTGCACAACAAGCGTTTGATCGAGCCTTGCTGGATGACGCGTATTTGGTGGCCAGCCATGTGCGTCGCTCTGTCAATGATGCTGGTAGCTTGGATCTGAGTCTTTCTGCGCAAGAGATGAGTACGGTGCTGTTTGACCAAAGCGAGTCCCTGTATTTTGCGGTGTTGGACGCCAGTGGCAATTTGTTGGCCGGGCACGCGGGCTTGCGCCCGCCTCAATTTCCGGATGATGTGAAGCCGCAATTTGCTGCTACCGAATATCAGGGGCGTGTCCTGCGTACGGTGACGATTCATCGCCAGCAACCCGATAACTTTTATGTTTTGATGGCGCAAACCACGGCCAGCCGTGATCGCTTGTTGCAGCGTTTGTTGACCTTCTCCATCGTGCCTCAGTTGTTGCTGTTGATTTGTTTGGCGGCTTGGCTGCAGCGCGCGATTGAAGATGACTTGACGCCTTTGGCGGCCTTAGAACAAGCGGTGGGTCGCCGCGATGCCCGCGATTTAACACCCGTCCCCGTCAGCGCCACCACGCGCGATGTGCAGCGTTTGGGTCAAGCCATCAATGCTTTGTTAGGGCGCATCGCCCACAGCGTGCAAGCGCAACGCGAGTTTTCGGGCAATGTCGCGCACGAGTTGCGCACACCACTCGCTGGCATTCGTGCTTTGGCTGATTATGGTTTGCGTCACAACGACCCGCAGGTGTGGCGCGAGCAGTTGCAAGGCATCGCACAAAGCCAAGAGCGAGCCAGTCATCTGGTGGACCAGCTGTTGGCCCTGGCCTTGGCCGACGAAGCGCAGCAGACCTTGGAGCAAACACCTGTTGCACTCGATGTGTTGGTGGGTGATGCGGTATTGCGCTTTCTACCGCAGGCCGATGCTGCGGGTGTTGACTTGGGTGCGCGCGGGATTGAGCAGCCCGTGTGGGCCTTAGCCAATGCGGCTTTGATCGAAGGCGTGCTGAATAATTTGCTCGACAACGCGTTGCGCTATGGTCGCTCGCCTAGGGGTGAAAGTCACATCACCGTGTCGGTGGTGGACGCGCCGCAAGCGGTCGTGTTGGCGGTGATTGACAACGGCCCCGGCGTGTCGCCCGAGCAACTCAAAAAACTCACGCAGCGCTGGGTGCAAGGCTCGGCGGGCGAGGCCCTCAAAGAGGGCTCGGGTTTGGGCCTGGCCATCGTCAGCGAGTATGTGCGTTTGCTTGGTGCCAAGGTGACCATGCAAACCGAAAGCCCCCACGGCTTGCGTGTGAGTATCACCTTGAACAAGCCCTTGTAAAATCGCCCCCTCGGCTAAAAGGGCGGCGCACAACCCTGAGGCCCCGCACTTGTGCACACCCAAAGGTTGGTTTTATGTTGTATCCCCAAGAGTTTGATGTCATCGTGGTCGGCGGTGGGCACGCTGGCACAGAAGCCGCGTTGGCTGCGGCACGGATGGGGGCTAAAACTTTACTCTTAAGCCACAACATCGAAACTTTGGGCCAGATGAGCTGTAACCCGTCCATTGGCGGCATTGGCAAGGGGCACTTGGTCAAAGAGGTGGATGCGTTGGGTGGTGCCATGGCCCTGGCCACGGACGAGTCTGGCATTCAGTTCCGCATCCTCAACAGCTCCAAAGGTCCGGCCGTGCGTGCCACCCGTGCACAAGCCGACCGCATTTTGTACAAAGCCGCGATTCGGCGCATGTTGGAAAACCAGCCTAATTTGTCGCTGTTCCAACAAGCGGTGGATGACCTGATGGTGGAGGGCGATCGCGTGGTGGGCGCTTGCACCCAGGCGGGCATTCGGTTCCGTAGCCGCACCGTGGTGTTGACGGCGGGTACCTTCTTGGACGGCAAGATACATGTGGGCTTGAATAACTACGCCGGTGGCCGCGCGGGTGACCCACCCGCCGTCAGCCTGTCGGCCCGACTTAAAGAACTCAAACTGCCTCAAGGTCGACTCAAAACCGGTACGCCCCCGCGCATCGATGGTCGCACGATTGACTTCAGTCAGTGCATCGAGCAACCCGGCGACGGCGTGCCCAACCAAACTGAAAACGGCGCCCGTTCGGCGGGCGTGTTGGGCGAAGTGCCCGTGTTCAGCTTCATGGGTCGTGCGTCCATGCACCCGCAACACATGCCGTGTTGGATCACCCATACCAACCAGCGCACCCATGACATCATCCGCTCTGGCTTTGACCGAAGCCCCATGTTCACCGGCAAGATTGAGGGCGTCGGTCCACGCTACTGCCCCAGCGTGGAAGACAAGATCAATCGCTTTGCGGACAAAGACAGCCACCAAATTTTCTTAGAGCCCGAGGGTCTGACCACCCACGAGTACTACCCCAATGGCATCAGCACCAGCTTGCCGTTTGACATTCAGTACGACCTGGTCCGTTCCATGAAGGGCTTGGAAAACGCCCATATCATTCGCCCCGGCTACGCCATCGAGTACGACTACTTTGACCCGCGTGAACTCAAGCGCAGTTTTGAAACCCGTGCCATCGGCGGTTTGTTCTTTGCAGGCCAAATCAACGGCACCACCGGTTACGAAGAGGCGGCGGCCCAAGGCTTGTTCGCCGGCATTAACGCCGCGCTGCAATGCCGCAGCTTGGCTGGAGCCGCCAACGACTTCGGCGGCGCTTGGACACCAGGTCGCGACCAAGCCTACTTGGGCGTGCTGGTCGACGACCTCACCACCAAGGGCGTGACCGAGCCTTACCGCATGTTCACCAGCCGAGCCGAGTTCCGTTTGCAGCTGCGCGAAGACAATGCCGACATGCGTTTGACCGAGCTCGGTCGCCAAATGGGCTTGGTGGATGATGCTCGCTGGGATGCTTTCAGCCGCAAGCGCGATGCTGTTTCACGTGAAACAGAGCGCCTCAAGTCCATCTGGGTGAATCCCCGCAATTTGCCCGTTGCTGAGGCTGAGCGCGTGCTGGGCAAGGGTATTGATCGTGAATACAACTTGGCCGATTTGCTTCGCCGCCCCGATGTGAGCTACCAAGGTTTGATGTCTTTGGATGGTGCCAAGCACCAAAACCAAGAGTTGGTCGATGGGCTGGTGGGTGACGATGTTTCACGTGAAACCACCCGTGCCATCATCGAGCAAATCGAAATCGCTGCCAAATACTCTGGCTATATCGATCGCCAGCGCGACGAGGTGGAGCGCGCCGCCCATTACGAAAACCTCAAGCTGCCCGAAGACTTGGACTACAACCAAGTTACCGCGCTATCGTTTGAGGTGCGTCAGCGCCTGAGTCGTCAACGCCCCGAAACCTTGGGTCAGGCATCTCGTTTGTCGGGTATCACGCCGGCGGCCATTTCCTTGTTGCTGATTCACCTCAAGCGCTCGCGCGTCAAAGGCTTCGCCCAAGAGTCGGCGGTCAGCAATTCGACCGAGGCAGTCTGATGCATCCCTTGTTGCCAGCCCTGCAAAAGGGTCTCGATGGTTTGGGTTTGGTGCTGCCTGAGGACCAACAGGCCCAGCTCTTGGTCTACATGGATTTGATTGCCAAATGGACCAAGGTCTACAACCTGACTGCGGTGCGTGATGTCAACGAAATGCTCACCCATCATTTGTTGGATAGCTTGGCGGTGGTTGTGCCTTTGCGTCGTGAGCTGACCAAGTTGGTTTTGCCAGAACGCCAAACTCAACTCAACTTGTTAGATGTAGGGGCGGGCGCGGGGTTGCCCGGTATCGTCATTGCCATCACGTGCCCTGAAGTTTCAGTCACGTGCGTGGACACGGTGGCCAAAAAAGCCGCCTTTATCCAGCAGGTGGCGGCCACTCTGAAATTGCCCAATCTCAAGGGGCTGCACGCCCGGGTTGAAAGTTTGACCCAGCCTTATGACGTGGTTTGCTCCCGTGCCTTTGCCTCCTTGGTAGATTTCACCACTTGGTCCAAGTCTGCCTTGGCCAATCATGGCGTGTGGATGGCGATGAAGGGCAAGCACCCCGACCAAGAGCTGGCCGTGTTGCCAGAAAGCGTCAAAGTGTTTCACGTGGAACAGCTCCAAGTGCCTGGTTTGGATGCCGAGCGCTGCATCATCTGGATGCGCGGTTAAACTTCTCTCAGTTTTAAATCTGAGTCTTCTATGTTCGGTATCGCGGACTACGGCGCTTTCGTCGTGGCCATCATTGTCTTTTTGGCCATCCCTGGCCCCGGTAACTTGGCCTTGCTCACTGCAACTGGCAAGGGCGGCGTGCGTTCGGGTTTGGCGGCCACGCTGGGCGTGATCGCAGGTGACCAGGTGCTGCTGTGGTTGGCGGTGGCGGGTTTGTCGGCGGTGCTCGTCAATTACCCAGGCTTGTACAGCTCGGTCAAATGGGCAGGCGCTGCTTACTTGTTGGGCTTGGGTTATTCCTTGTTCAACAGCAAGCCGGGTGATGCGCCTGTGCTGAATATGAAGCCCGATCACTACTTTCGCCAAGGGCTGTTCATCACCGTGCTCAACCCCAAAGCGATCGTGTTTTACATGGCCTTCTTTCCGTTGTTTGTGGACCCGGCGGTGCATCAAGGTTTGCTGACCTTTGGCTTCATGGCTGTCACCATCGCTGCGCTGACTTTCTTGTATGGCTTGGTGGTTGTTTTGTTGGCCCATCATCTGGCTGAGCGCGTGCGCGCCAATCCGATGGTGAGTGTGATGCTCAACAAAGTTGCGGGCACTTTGCTCATGGGTTTTGGCCTCAAGTTGGCTTTGTTTCAATAATTTTTCTGTCTCTTTCGAAAGCTCTGTATGGCCAAAATCTTTTGCGTTGCAAACCAAAAAGGCGGCGTGGGTAAGACCACCACCACCGTCAACTTGTCTGCAGGTTTGGCATTCGTTGGCCAGCGCGTGTTGATGGTTGACCTCGACCCACAGGGCAATGCCACCATGAGCTCGGGCGTGGACAAACGCGAGATGGCGCTGTCGGTCTACGACGTGTTGTTGGAGGAAGCTAGCGTGGCCGAGGCCCGAATTCGTAGCAACTGGGGCACCGATGGCGTGCGCGGCAAAATTCCAACCTACGATGTCTTGGGCGCTAACCGTGATTTGGCGGGTGCTGAAGTTGAGTTGGTGTCATTGGAGCGCCGCGAAAACCGCCTCAAGCAAGCCTTGGCCGCCGTGGATGCAGAATACGACTTTATTCTTATCGATTGCCCGCCCTCGCTGTCCATGCTCACCCTCAACGGCCTGTGCTCCGCACACGGCGTGATCGTGCCCATGCAGTGTGAATACTTTGCGTTGGAAGGCCTGACGGACTTGGTCAACACCATCAAACAGGTGCACGCCAACCTCAACCGCGACCTCAAAATCATTGGTCTTTTGCGCGTCATGTTTGACCCGCGCATCACCTTGCAACAGCAGGTGAGCGACCAACTCAAAGACCACTTCGGCGACAAAGTGTTCAGCGCCGTCATTCCTCGCAATGTGCGCTTGGCCGAGGCGCCCAGTTACGGCTTGCCTGGCGTGGTGTATGACCCATCAGCGAAAGGCAGTCACGCGTTTGTCGACTTTGCGCAAGAGATGGTCGAACGCGTCAAATCGTTTTAAGCCCCCACGTGACAACCCCTGTTCTCATTCTGCCTGGCTGGCACAACAGCGGCCCTACCCACTGGCAAAGCCTGTGGCAAAGCGCGCACGGCTACACCCGCGTCGAGCAACACAGCTGGGAGTGGCCTTTGCGGGGTGACTGGATGATCCAGCTCGAAGAAGCCGTGCTGGCCAACCCCAATGCCGTGTTGGTGGCCCACAGCTTGGGTTGCGTGTTGGTGGCGGCATGGGCTTCGCACTCGTTGATGGCTCACAATGTCAAAGGTGCTTTGTTGGTGGCGCCTGCCGATGTTGAGCGCCCAGAGATGCAGCAAATGTTGCACAGCTGGAGCCCCATCGTGCGCGAACGTTTGCCCTTTCCAACAGTCGTGGCGACCAGTCGCAACGACCCCTATTGCAGCTTCATGCGTGCCAGTGCTTTGGCCCATGCGTGGGGTTCGCGTTTGGTCGATTGCGGCATGAGCGGCCACATCAATGCCGACGCCAACCTGGGTGATTGGCCCGAAGGTTTTGCCTTGTTACAAGATTTACTGAAAGAAGAAGTACCCCATGGTCACTAAAAAAACCAAAGGCCTAGGCCGCGGCCTTGAAGCCTTGCTCGGCCCCAAAGTGGACGACAGCGTTGCGGCACAAAACGCGGCAGCGAATGGCTTGCCCAGCACCTTGCCCCTGAGCCAAATGGTGGCGGGCATGTACCAGCCACGCACGCGGATGGACGAAGGTGCTTTGTATGAGCTGGCCGAAAGCATCAAGGTTCAAGGCATCATGCAGCCCATCCTCGTGCGCCAGTTGAACGATGGCCCCAACGCAGGCAAATACGAAATCATCGCAGGTGAACGTCGCAGCCGTGCTGCCAAGTTAGCAGGCCTCGACACCGTGCCCGTGCTCGTGCGCAATGTGCCCAACGAAGCCGCTGCTGCGATGGCGCTGATTGAAAACATCCAACGCGAAGACCTCAACCCGCTTGAAGAAGCGCAAGGCCTGCAACGCCTCATCAAAGAGTTTGGTCTCACACACGAACTTGCCGCACAAGCCGTTGGCCGCTCACGCAGCGCTGCCAGCAACTTGCTGCGTTTGCTGAACTTGGCCGAACCTGTGCAATCCATGCTCATGGCGGGCGACATCGACATGGGCCATGCCCGTGCTTTGCTGGCTTTGGACCGTGCCACACAAATCACAGCGGCCAACCAAATCAGCGCCAAAAAAATGTCGGTGCGCGAAGCCGAAAGTTTGGTCAAAAAACTCAGCGCCGAATTCAACCTCGTGCCGCAAAAACCCAAGAGCGAAAAATCACGCGACATCAAACGCGTCGAAGAAGAACTCTCAGACTTGCTCACCGCACAAGTTGACGTGCGCGTTAAAAAACGCGTCAAGCGTCATGGCAGAGTTGAAGAAATGGGTGAGTTGGCGATTCAATTCGGCTCCATCGATGAACTCAACGGGCTCATCGACAAACTTCGCAAGCCTTAGAGCCCCGCTCAGAGAGAAAAAATCTTCCCTGGGTTCATGATGTTGTGTGGGTCCAGCGCCCGCTTGATGGTGCGCATCATGTCCACCGCACCTTCACCGGTTTCGGCGCGCAAGAAATCCATCTTGTGCAAACCAATCCCGTGTTCGCCTGTGCAGGTACCACCTAGGCTCAATGCACGCGCCACCAGCTTGTGGTTCAGGTTTTCAGCCAGCGCGTGTTCATCGGGGTTATCAGGGTCGATCAAATACCCCACGTGGAAATTGCCATCACCCACATGGCCCACCAAGAAGTAGGGCAGGCCAGACGCGTCGGCTTCGGCCAATGAGTCCAACATGGCATCGGCCAAGCGGCTGATCGGCACGCAGGTGTCGGTGGTCACGGCGCGGCAACCCGGGCGGCTTTGAATGGCGGCAAAGTAGGCGTTGTGTCGCGCTGTCCACAAACGTGTGCGCTCCTCGGGCGTGGTGGCCCATTCAAACGCCACACCACCATGTTCGGTGGCAATCTCTTGTACGGTTTCGGCTTGCTCTTTCACGCCAGCGGGTGAACCGTGAAACTCCATCAACAACAAAGGCGTCTCGGCCAAGTTCAACTTGGCGTATTGGTTCACGATCTTCACAGAGCCGCCATCTAGCAACTCCACGCGCGCAATGGGCACACCCATTTGAATGGTGTTGATCGTTGTGTGCACCGCCGCTTCAATGCTGGGGAACGAACACACCGCTGCTGAGACTGCTTCGGGCAAGGGGTAAATGCGCAGCGTGATTTCGGTCATCACGCCCAGCGTGCCTTCGCTGCCTACAAACAAACGTGTCAGGTCATAACCCGCCGCCGACTTTTTTGCGCGTGTGCCTGTGCGAATCACCTCGCCACTGGCCGTCACTACTTCAAGCGTCAACACGTTCTCGCGCATCGTGCCGTAGCGCACGGCATTGGTACCGCTTGCACGCGTCGCACACATGCCACCAATCGATGCATCTGCCCCGGGGTCGATGGGGAAGAACAAACCTGTGCTCTTGATCTCTTCGTTCAACTGTTTGCGTGTCACGCCGGGCTGCACGGTCACCGTCAAGTCCTCGGCGTTGATGCTCAACACCTTGTTCATGCGGCTCACGTCCAGACTGATACCGCCTTGCACCGCCAGCAAATGACCTTCGAGCGAAGAGCCCACACCAAATGGAATCACAGGCACTTTATATTGCGCGGCCAACTTCACTGCATCGGCCACATCTTGTGTGCATTCCGCAAACACCACCGCAGCCGGTGGCGGCACGTGCGTGAAGGGGGATTCATCGCGGCCATGCTGTTCGCGCACCACCAAGGCGGTTGAGCAATTTGCCCCAAAACGCGCTTGCAGTGCCGCAATCATTTCGGTCGGCACCTCGCGTTGAGTCACAGTGGGCGTGAGGTGTTGGTGGTCGATGGGGGCGTTCATGGGGATCTCCTAAGCAATGCCCAATTCTAAGAAGATGGCGCTGTCAGCCAGAGCACCCGCGCGACAGGCAAAATAAGCCAAAAACCAACAACTGAGGCAAAGCACATGGGCAACCGACTCTCACAAATCGCCACCCGCACCGGCGACGCTGGCACCACCGGCTTGGGCAACAACCAACGCGTTTCTAAAAACAGCCTGCGCGTGCACGCCATGGGCGAGGTGGACGAACTTAACTCCAACATCGGTGTCTTGCTCTGCGAAGACATGCCGCAAGACGTGCGGCATGTGTTGGTTGAAATTCAGCACCAGCTCTTCAACCTTGGCGGCGAGCTGTCCATCCCTGGCTTTGAGCTACTCAAAGAAGAGGCCGTACAAGCCTTGGATACCGCCCTCGAAACCTACAACGCCAAACTGCCCAAGCTGGAAGAGTTCATCTTGCCCGCGGGCACACGTGGTGCCGCGCTAGCCCATGTGTGTCGTACAGTTGCGCGCCGTGCAGAACGCGCCGTGGTCGCCTTGGGCAATGAGGAAGCCATTGGCGAAGCACCCCGCCAATACCTCAACCGCCTCAGCGACCTCATGTTCGTTTTGGCTCGCGTTCTCAACCGAATGAACGGCGGTGACGACGTTTATTGGAAAAGCGAGCGCATGAAACGCGGCGCCGACTAAGCACCAAAACTTTGCACAAACATTAAACGCTTTAACATGGCGGCTCATTCACAGAGCCGCTACATGCAACGACGCGAATTCAACCAACACCTACAACGCGGCGCCATTGCTTTGGCGCTGGCACCTTGGCTGAGCGCTGTTGCCGCCCCCGCAGATAAACCCCGAGCTTGGTACGTCAACCCGTTTGCGTTGGGCGTCGCCAGTGGTCGCCCACGTGCAGATTCGGTGGTGTTGTGGACGCGTTTGTTGTTGGGTGATGACGACCGTGCAGTGGGTACAGCCGCTTTGCGCGTGAACGCGGAAGTGTTTGCCGATGCCGCACTCAAACGGCGCATCCAAAAAATCGAGGTGGTGACAAACGAAGCGCGCGGCCACAGCGTGCATGTGCATGTGCAGCATCTGCAGCCCAGCACCGACTATTGGTACCGCTTTACCCAGGGCGATGCGCACAGCACCGTGGGTCACACACGCACGGCGCCTGCGCTGAATGCGGATGTGCGCGAGCTGCGCATGGCGTTGTCATCGTGTCAGCACTATGAGCAAGGTCAATACATTGCGCATGCAGAGATTGCCAAAGAAAAGCTCGACTTTGTGTTGTTCATGGGTGACTACATCTACGAGAGCAGCAACCCGCAACACGCCATTCGCAAACACAATGGCGAAGAGCCTAAAACTTTGCAACAGTACCGTGAGCGTTACGAACAATACAAGCGTGACCCAATGCTGCAAGCGGCTCACGCCGCCCATCCGTGGGTATTGATGTGGGACGACCACGAAGTGGTCAACGATTACGCCAACGACCAAGACCGCCAATACACCGACCCTCAGCACGTGTTGTTGCGTCGTGCGGCGGCGTACCAAGCGTATTTTGAACATCAACCCGTGTTGCTTGGACCCGATGCCAACCACCCCGCCAACATGCGTTTGTATGACCAACTGAGTTGGGGCAAGTTGGCCGATGTGTGGACACTTGATTGCCGCCAATACCGCAGCGCCCAAGCCTGTCGCGACCCCGTGCGCGGCGGTGGCCGCATGGTGGTGCAATGCGATGAACTGAACGACCCAAGTCGCACGATGCTGGGTCATGCACAAGAGCGCTGGCTGACCGAGAGCCTCAGCCAATCCAAGCGGCAATGGAAATTGGTGGCGCAAGCCACACAAATCAGCTCAACCAGCGTGCCCACCCCGGTCGGGCGTAGTTACTGGAACGACGCGTGGGATGGTTACCCCGAGGCACGCAAGCGCTTGCTGCAAACCGTGGTTGATGCCAAGTTGAACAACGTCGTCACCTTGGGTGGCGATGTGCATTGCAACATCGCCGCCAACTTGCGTCTAGAACCCAACAACCCACAGTCACCCATTGTGGCCAGCGAGTTTGTCACCACCTCCATCACCTCACGTGGTTTGGGCGACAAGCCTGCTGCGGTCATACGCGAGAGCAATTCAGATTTACTGCACTACCGCTCAGACGAACGTGGCTACAGCCTCATCACTGTCACGCCCAAGGACGTGCGCTGCGACTTCAGAACCACCAAGTTTCCGGCAGGCAGTGAGTCGGGGTTGAAAACGCAGGCGAGTTATGTGGTGAAAAACGGCAAAGCGGGGCCACAAGCGATTTAATGCTTAGGCTGTGAGCACGCCACGATCCAGCGTGTAACTGCGATCACTGACCCACTGTGCGAAGTGCGTGTTTTGCTCCGAAAGCAACACGCTCACACCTTGGCGCTTGAGCGCCAAAATCATCTCACCCATTTGCTCCACGATGACGGGGGCGACGCCCTCGGATGGTTCATCCAGCAACACCATCAACGGGTTGCCCATGAGGGTGCGTGCGACGGTGAGCATTTGTTGCTCACCACCACTCATGTGGCTGGCGGGGCGTTGCTGCATGTCGGCCAAGTTAGGAAACAGCGCAAAGATTTGGTCAAGTGACCATTGCGGTGCCGCACGACCATCTGTCAAACGCCGAGTGGCTTGCACGCCGAGTTGTAAATTTTCTAAGACGGTCAAGTCGGTGAAGATGCGACGGTCTTCTGGCACATAGCCCAAGCCCAAGCGTGCGGCCTGATAAGGCTCGGTATTCGAGATGTCGCGTCCTGCAAACACCACGCTGCCCGTACGACGCGGCATGAGACCCATGATGGCTTTGAGCGTGCTGGACTTGCCCGCACCGTTGCGCCCAATGAGCGCCACCACTTCGCCACGTTGCACATGCAGCTGTGCGTTGAACACCACGTGTGCCGCGCCGTACCAGGCGTTCAAGCCTTGCACGTCAAGCAGTGCTGTGCAGGCGTTAGATGTGAGGTGTGCAGATGACGGTGTCATGGTTGGCTGCCTGTCGTTGAACCACCAAATGTTTTGCCGCTGCCAAAGTACACCGCTTGCACGTGCGGGTCAGCTTGTACGTGTGCGGGTGTGCCTTGTGCGATGAGTGCGCCACGCGCCATCACCAGTACGCGGTCGGCATGTTCAAACACCACGTCCATGCTGTGCTCGGTGAACAGCACGGCCACGCCGCGTTGATTGACCAAACGACGCGTGAGTGACATCAGTGCATGGCGTTCATCAGGGGCCATACCTGCGGTGGGCTCGTCCATCAACAACAAGCGTGGTTCATTCGCCAGCGCCATGGCCAGCTCAAGGCGCTTCACATCGCCATAGGCGAGCGCGTTGCAAGGGCGATGGGCCTGCGTATCCAGTTGCACTTGTTCTAGCAGTTGCAGCGCATCTGCGCGGCGGTAGTGAGTGGCACGCTGCCAAGGCGAGAGCGATTGACCATTGGCTGACAACAAGGCCATTTGCACGTTCTCCGCCACGGTGAGGGAACCAAAAGTCTGTGCCATTTGAAACGTGCGGCTCACGCCTATGTGCCACAGCTCATGGGGTTGACGGCCCATGAGCGACACACCATCGAGTGTGATGCTGCCGCTGTCAGGTGCAATTTGTCCGTTGACCAAATTGAACGTGGTTGACTTGCCCGCGCCATTGGGGCCTATGAGGGCGAGCAGCTCGCCCGCTTGCAAGCTGAACGACACATCGTTCACCGCCCGGTTGCCGCCGAAGGCTTTGTGCAAATGACGAACCTCAAGCAACATGACGTCTCCACAGCGCTTGCACCGAGCCCGCAATGCCTTGCGGAAATACCAACACCAGCAACAACATGCTGGCGCCCAGCACAGCGCGCCAATAGTCGGTGCTGCGGGCCAAGCTGTCTTGTAACGCGGTGAAGGTCACCGCGCCCACCAGGGGTCCAACCAAGGTGTGGACACCGCCCAACATGACCATGACCAAGCCATCGACCGACTTGCTCACGCCCAACACATCGGGCGAGATGCTGCCCTTCGAGAACGCGAACAACGCACCTGCCAAACCGGCAAAGCCAGCGGCCAGCACAAAGCCCAACCATTGCACACGCGCCACATTCAAACCCATGGCTTCGGCACGACCCACCGAGTCGCGACTCGCACGCAGTGCGTAGCCGAGGGGAGACATCAACACACGGCACAGCGCCATCACGCTGAGTGCAACCAGCGCAAGCGTGAGCCAGTAATAAGCGACCTTGTCTTGTAACCACGCGCTAGGCCACACGCCCGTGACGCCGTTGCTGCCACCCGTGAAGTCGTCCCACTGAAAACAGATGGACCACACAATTTGTGCAAACGCCAACGTGAGCATGGCCAAGTACACACCCGACAAGCGCACGGCAAACCACGCAATGGGCGCGGCCACCAAGGCGCTGGCGAGTGGGGCCAACAACAACGCTGCTTCGCTAGACACACCCGCACGCAACACCAGCAACGCAGCGGCATACGCGCCCACGCCAAAGTAAGCCGCATGGCCAAACGAGTGCATGCCTGCAGGCCCCATGATGAAGTGCAAGCTGGCGGCGAACAACGCCGCGATGAGCAGATCAATGCCCAACACCAGTGTGTAGGGCGAGTCAGCGGTGAACAACGGCAGTGCCAACAGCGCCGCGCCGATGCACAGCCACACCCACTGTGTGCGCACGCCACTCAAAGCAAAAGGAGCCTCTTGCTCCGTGCTGGCGCGCAGTGGGCTTTGTGGTTTACCCAACAAGCCCCAAGGCCGCACCATCAACACCGCAGCCATTACCAAAAACTCAGCGACGAGTGTGAGTTTGGAAAACGCAAACGACACGCCCAAAATTTCCACCGTGCCCACCGCAATACACAAAGCTTTGATTTCCGCAATCAGCAAGGCCGCCACAAACGCACCGGGAATTGAGCCCATGCCGCCCACCACGACCACCACAAACGCGTCGCCAATGGTAGCCATGTCCAGCCCCAAGTGCGCAGGCTCGCGTGGCAGTTGCAATGCGCCACCCAAGCCCGCCAAGGCACAGCCCAGTGCAAACACAGCAGTGAACAAGTGGCGTGGGTTCACGCCCAAAGCGCTCAGCATCTCGCGGTCTTGCGTGGCGGCGCGTACCAACACGCCAAAGCGTGTGCGCTGCAAACACCACCACAACACCGCCAGCACCAGTGGGCCGATGAGAATTAAAAACACGTCATACGTCGGAAAGCGGCGACCCACAATGTCCACTGCACCGCTGAGACCTGGTGCGCGTGGCCCCAGCAAATCTTCCGCGCCCCAAAACATCAGCGTGCCGTCTTGGATGACGAGCACCAAGGCAAAAGTGGCGAGCAATTGAAACAGTTCAGGTGCTTTGTAAATGCGGCGCAACACCAGCACTTCTACCAAGGCGCCTAAAACGCCCGTGACGAGCGCAGCGCACAACAAGAGCAAAAAGTAGGCGGTGGTTTGGCTGGCCGCATCGCCCAACACCCCGCTCAACGCCGACGACACCGCCGGCGCAGCATATGACACGAGTGCATAAGCCACATACACACCCAACATAAAAAACGAACCATGCGCAAAGTTGACGATGCGCGTCACGCCAAAGATGAGCGACAAGCCCGCCGCCACCAAAAACAAAGACGATGCAGCAGCCAACCCGTTGAGGGCTTGTACAAAAAGGCTGGCGAGGTCCATGAGGTGTGAAGGTTTGAAATTAAAACGCCCGCAAGAGGCGGGCGTTGTGTTGAGGTTCGAGGGGTGTTTAGTTGCTCGGTCTGAGTTTTTTCACAACGTCATCGCTGGGTTGCACGCTGGCACCGTCGATGTATCGGTAGTCTACCAACACCCCCTTGCCGCCTTCATTCTTGGTGCGACCCAAGAATGCGCCCATGGTCGACTGGTTGTCTTGCTTGCGGAACATGACTGGGCCATAAGGCGTGCTGAATTTCAAACCACTGAATGCGGTGACCAGCTTTTCGCTGTCGGTACTCTTGGCTTGGCCAATGCCCGCAGCCAAGGCCTGAATCATGCTGTAGCCCACGACCGAGCCCAATCGGGGGTGGTCGTTGTACTTGCGGTGGTAGGCCAAGTAAAAGGCTTTGTGCTCGGGTGTTTGCACGCCGTACCAAGGGTAGCCGGTGACGATCCAGCCGTTGGGCGTTTCGTCTTTGAGTGGTTCTAAATATTCAGGCTCGCCCGTCAACAGGCTTACCACCTCGCGGCCTTGGAACACGCCGCGTGTGTTGCCTTCGCGCACAAACTTGGCCAAGTCGGTGGCAAACAACACGTTGAAGATGGCATCGGGCTTGGCATCGGCAATTGCTTGTGTCACCGAGCCTGCGTCAATCTTGCCCAGCGCGGGGGCTTGCTCGGCGACGAACTCCACATCAGGCTGTGCAGCTTTCAACAGTTGCTTGAAGGTGGCTGCGGCCGATTGGCCATATTCGTAGTTGGGGTACACCACGGCCCAGCGTTTTTTCTTCAGCTTGGCGGCTTCGGGCACGAGCATGGCCACTTGCATGTAGGTGCTGGCGCGCAGGCGGTAGGTGTAGCGGTTGCCGTTTTGCCAAACCATTTTGTCGGTCAGCGGCTCACCGGCCAAGAAGAACACTTTGCGTTGCTTGGCAAAGTCGCCCAGCGCCAAACCAATGTGCGAGAGGAAGGCGCCCGAGAGCACATCTACTTTTTCGCGGCTCAGCAGCTCTTCAGCAGCCCGCACGGCGTCACCGGGTGAGGCGTTGTCATCGCGGATCACGAGTTGTAGTTGTTTGCCATTGACGCCACCCTTGGCGTTGATTTCCTCCACCGCCAACTCCATGCCTTTTTTGTAGGGATCGAGAAAAGCGGGCTGAGCTTTGTAGCTGTTGATCTCGCCAATTTTGATGACGCTTTGAGCGAAGGTCGGCAGTGCGGCCATGCTTAAGAGCAGTGCGGCGGTGCGTAGTGTGGAGGCAAGGGTGGTGTTCACGAAAGAGGCCTTTGAAAGCAAGCGTTGGTTGTCGCAACCCACGTCTAAAAATAGGTGAAGCACGAATTGTCTTGTAAACCGGAAAGGCGTTTGCATACGAGATGCTAAACACCTCAAAGAAAGCCCCGAATAAAAAAAGCCCCGCATTGCGGGGCTTTTCACATTCACTGCGCGTTTTACAACGCGTCTGTGATGTTGCGTTGAGATCAAGCTTCCAAACGTGCCGCCAAAGCGGCCTTGGTTGCGGTCATTTCAACGGGCAGGTGGTAGGCCAGTTGGGTGAACAACTCTTCATGCAGTTTCAATTCGTCGACCCAAGCCGCTTTGTCAATGCTGGTGACGGTTTTGAATTGGTCAGCCGTGAAGTTCAAACCAGTCCAGTTGATTTCTTCATACGTGGGGCTCACGCCGAACACGTTTTCTTTGCCTTTGGCTTGGCCTTCAATGCGGTCAATCATCCACTTCAAGACGCGCATGTTCTCGCCATAACCTGGCCACACAAACTTGCCGTCTTCGCCCTTGCGGAACCAGTTGACGCAGTAGATGGCAGGCACTTTGGCGCCACCGGCTTTGAGCTTGTCGCCCATGTTGAGCCAGTGTTGGAAGTAGTCGCTCATGTTGTAGCCCATGAAGGGCAACATGGCGAAGGGGTCGCGGCGCACCACGCCTTGTTGGCCAGCGGCCGCAGCTGTGGTTTCAGAGCCCATGGTGGCGGCCATGTACACGCCTTCGGTCCAGTTGCGTGCTTCGGTGACCAAGGGCACGGTGGTGGAGCGGCGGCCGCCGAAGATGAATGCATCAATGGCCACGCCTTCGGCGTCGTCCCATTGGTGGTCGAGGGCTGGGTTGTTGGTGGCAGCCACGGTGAAGCGGGCATTGGGGTGCGCGGCCTTGGCGCCGGTTTCTTTGGCGATGGCTGGGGTCCAGTCCTTGCCTTGCCAGTCGATCAGGTGATCGGGCAATGAGCCGGTGTCTTTTTCCATGCCTTCCCACCACACGTCGCCGTCGTCGGTCAGCGCGACGTTGGTGAAGATGACATCCTTGTCCAAGCTGGCCATGCAGTTGGGGTTGGTGTGGAAATTGGTGCCGGGGGCCACGCCAAAGTAACCCGCTTCGGGGTTGATGGCGTACAACTTGCCATCCGAATGCGGCTTGATCCAAGCGATGTCGTCACCGATGGTGGTGACTTTCCAGCCGTCGAAGCCTTCTGGCGGCACGAGCATGGAGAAGTTGGTTTTGCCGCAAGCGCTTGGGAACGCAGCTGCCACGTGGTACTTTTTACCTTGTGGGTTGGTCACGCCCAAGATGAGCATGTGCTCGGCGAGCCAGCCTTGGTCTCGACCCATGTTCGATGCAATGCGCAAGGCAAAGCACTTCTTGCCCAACAACGCGTTGCCGCCGTAGCCAGAGCCGTAAGACCAAATTTCACGTGTCTCTGGAAAGTGCACGATGTACTTGGTTTTGCTGCAAGGCCACTTCACGTCGGCTTGACCGGCTTGCAAAGGTGCGCCCACGGTGTGCACGCAAGGCACGAAGGGGCCGTCGGTGCCGATGACGTCGTACACGGCCTTGCCCATGCGGGTCATGATTTTTTGGTTCACCGCCACATAAGCGCTGTCAGACAGCTCGATGCCCACGTGTGCAATGTGTGAACCCATGGGGCCCATGCTGAATGGCACCACATACATGGTGCGGCCTTTCATGCAACCGTCGAACAAAGGGTTCAAGGTTGCGCGCATTTCAGCGGGAGCCATCCAGTTGTTGGTGGGGCCTGCGTTTTCTTTCTTCTCTGAGCAGATGTAGGTGCGGTCTTCCACGCGGGCCACGTCTGAGGGGTCAGAACAAGCCAAGAAAGAGTTGGGGCGCTTGGCAGGATTGAGCTTCTTGAACGTGCCGGCATCGACCAGTTGTTGGCAGAGGCGGTTGTATTCCTCGTCGCTGCCGTCGCACCAATACACGGTGTCTGGCTTGCACAAAGCGGCCATTTCGCCGACCCAAGCAACCAGCTTGGGGTTCTTCACATATGCGGGTGCATTCACGTTCATCAAAAGCTCCTAAGTCAAAAAATTGAGGTCAGAGCCCAGCGAGTCGCTGCGAGGCTCTGACCTCAATTCATTACATCCGTGTGAAACGCTGATATTTTAAGAAATCAACCCCTTACGTAGGCTTTCAAAGGGCATGAAAAAATAAAGAATGAATCCAAAAGAATGCAAAAAAGCGCCGTGACCGGCGCTTTTTTGGAGCTCATGACCAATATGGTGTGGCCATCAGAGCACTTAGGCCATGAACACGGCAATGAAGGCCAACAAGAAAATCAGCACGGCGCCAGCAACGGGCAGCACGATGGGCATCAAGGGAACGATGGCTTCGACAACATCTTGCTCGGCCGCGTGGTCATGGTGTGACATGTTTTGTCTCCTATTTAAGTTAGTTAAATTTTAGGAGAGTTCGCCCACTTTGCAGTCGTTGTGGAGACAGGGTAAACCCGTCGATGCGTCTGACCTAGGCGGGCAAGCCCACCACCCGTAGCACCTCGTCGCCATAGGCTTCGAGTTTCTTGGCGCCGATGCCGGCGATGCCTTGCAGTGCGTCTAAGTCGTGCGGATCGGCCTGTGCAATGGCGGCCAACGTGGCGTCGTGGAAGATGACATAGGCGGGCAAGTTGTGCGACTTGGCCACCTCGGCGCGCCAGGCTTTGAGGGCGTCGTAGCGTTTTTGACCGGCCTCGTCCAGCGCAATGGGCGCGGGTTTGGAGGCGCCGCTGGCGCCGCGTTTGGCTTTGCGGTCGGCGGGGGTGGATACGGACGCGCGCAGGCGCACCGTGACTTCCCCTTTGAGCACAGCCCGTGAGGCCTCGGTCAAATACAAGGTGTTGAAGGCTTGCGCATCCACACCCAAAGCGCCGAGTGCGATGAGTTGGCGCAGCACGCCGCGCAGCTGCACCTCGGTGAAGTGCGCGCCAATGCCAAAGGTGCTCAAAGTTTGGTGGCCGTATTGGCTGACCTTTTCGGTGGCTTTGCCGCGCAAGATGTCCATCACATGGCCCGCGCCAAATGACATGCCACTTTGTTGTTTGATGCGGTAAATGGTCGACAGCAACATGCGGGCGGCCTCGGTGCCATCCCAAATCTCGGGGGGCTGCAAACAGTTGTCGCAGTTGCCGCAGGTGTAGCGTGGTGCTTGTTCGCCTTGGTGCGACGCGGCATCGGGTTGGACTTGCCCATGTTCGGGTGCGTAGGTCTCGCCAAAATAGCCCAGCAACCGCACGCGTCGGCAATCGGTGGCTTCAGCCAAGGCGAGCAAGGCGTCGAGTTTGCCGCGCATGACTTGTTTGAAGTCTTCGCCTGCAGGGCTTTCGTCAATCATGCGGCGTTGGTTCACCACATCGTTCAGGCCGTAGGCCATCCACGCGTGTGCGTCTTGACCGTCGCGCCCGGCACGGCCGGTTTCTTGGTAATAGCCTTCGATGTTTTTGGGCATGTCCAAATGCGCCACAAAGCGCACATCGGGTTTGTCGATGCCCATGCCAAACGCGATGGTGGCCACCATCACCAGACCTTCTTCACGCAAAAAACGGTTCTGGTGCTTTTGGCGAATGGCGCTGTCGAGGCCCGCGTGATACGGCAGTGCGGCAATGCCTGCATCGCACAAATTTTTGGCCACTTCTTCCACGCGCTTGCGCGATTGGCAATACACGATGCCGCTGTCTTGCCAGTCTGGTCCCGTGTGCTCGCGCTGGATGAAGCGCAGCAGTTGCAGCGAGGCATCTTTTTTCTCGACGATGGTGTAACGAATATTGGGGCGGTCAAAGCTGCTGACGAACTGTTGCGCGTCTTCCAGCTGCAAGCGCTCCACGATGTCGGCGCGCGTCAGGGCATCGGCGGTGGCGGTGAGCGCCATGCGCGGTACGCCTGCATAGCGTTCGTGGAGCACCGTGAGTGCCCGGTATTCGGGGCGGAAGTCGTGGCCCCATTGGCTCACGCAATGCGCTTCGTCAATGGCAAACAAGCTGAGCTGCCCCTGCTCGTGGAGCATGTCCAACTGCGCCAAAAAGCGCGGTGTGGTGATGCGCTCGGGCGCGGCGTACAACAAGGTGATGTCGCCACGGCGCAGGCGCTGCTCTACCGCGTTGGCCTCTTCGCCACTGAGGCTGGAATTTAAAAACGCGGCTTCAACACCCGCCTCATGCAGCGCGCCCACTTGGTCGTGCATGAGCGCGATGAGCGGCGACACCACGATGGTGATGCCATGCCCAGCCCGTTGTCGTGCAATGGCGGGAATTTGGTAGCACAGCGATTTGCCGCCACCCGTGGGCATGAGCACCAGCGCATCGCCGCCGCCGCACACGTGGTTGACGATGGCTTCTTGCGGCCCGCGAAAGGCGTTGTAGCCAAAGACTTCGCGCAAGATGTCTTGCGGATTCACAGGTGTGGCTTGGGGAGTTGGAGGTGCAGACGAGAGCATGAACCGGCTATTGTCCCTGCTTCTTACAATGGCGGGATGACTCAAGCCTACACACGCGCAAAAGAATTACCCGCCATCTTGGCCAAACGCATCGCCATCCTCGACGGCGCGATGGGCACCATGATTCAGCGCTTCAAGCTGACCGAAGCGCAATACAGGGGCGAGCGCTTCAAAGACTTTCATAAAGACGTCAAGGGCAACAACGAGTTGCTCAGCCTCACCCGCCCCGATGTGATTCGCGACATCCACGAGCGCTACTTGGCCGCTGGCGCTGACTTGATTGAAACCAACACCTTTGGCGCCACCACCATCGCGCAGGCCGACTACGACATGGCCGACTTGGCTTACGAGATGAATCTGGCCTCGGCCCGCATCGCCCGCGAAGCCTGCGACAAATACAGCACGCCCGACAAACCCCGCTTTGTCGCGGGCGCGGTTGGCCCCACGCCCAAAACTGCCAGCATCAGCCCCGATGTGAACGATGCGGGTGCGCGCAATGTCAACTTTGAAGAGCTGCGCGCCGCGTATTACGACCAAGTCAAAGCCTTGGTCGAAGGCGGCTCAGATGTGTTGTTGGTGGAAACCATTTTTGACACGCTCAACGCCAAAGCCGCTTTGTTTGCGATTGAAGAATTCTTTGAAGCCTCGGGCGAGCGTTTGCCGCTCATCATCAGCGGCACCGTGACTGACGCTTCGGGCCGCATTTTGAGTGGCCAAACCGTCACCGCGTTTTGGCACAGCGTGCGCCACGCGCAGCCGCTGGCCATTGGCCTGAACTGCGCTTTGGGTGCGACGCTGATGCGCCCTTACATCCAAGAGCTCAACAAAGTGGCGGGCGACACCTTCGTCAGCTGCTACCCCAACGCAGGCCTGCCCAACCCCATGAGCGACACCGGCTTTGACGAAACGCCGGATGTGACCAGCCGCTTGCTGCACGAGTTTGCGGCCGAAGGTTTGGTCAACATCGTGGGTGGCTGCTGCGGTACCACGCCTGAGCACATCGCGGCCATTGGCAATGCGGTGGCGGATCAAAAAGCGCGTGCGTTGAGCGCGGGGCCGTTTTATCGCGAAGCGGCCTAACGCTTTTGCATCGCTGAGAGGCTGTGGGCCCATGCTGCCCAAGCCACTCGGCTAAAATCTCGGCTTCCCCAAGGAGCGTTGCAGCTTCACCCGTCCTGTAGGACGCGCGCGTGAAGTCAGGCTTGGGGCCGAATCTTTTGCAACGACGCTCACCTGTTTTGTTAGTCCCCAGGTGAGTACCCCCATGAATTCCACTGCAGTTCCCCCCATGAAGCTGTCTGGCCTTGAGCCAGTCTTGATTGGCGAGGGCAGTTTGTTTGTCAACGTTGGCGAGCGCACCAACGTCACTGGCTCCAAAGCCTTTGCGCGCATGATCTTGAACGGCGAGTACGAGCAAGCGTTGGCCGTCGCACGCCAGCAAGTGGAAAACGGCGCACAAGTGATTGACGTCAACATGGACGAAGCCATGTTGGACAGCCAAGCCGCGATGGTGCGTTTCCTCAACTTGATGGCGGGCGAGCCCGACATTGCGCGCGTGCCAGTGATGGTGGACTCCTCCAAGTGGTCGGTCATCGAAGCGGGCTTGCGTTGCATCCAAGGCAAGGGCATCGTGAACTCGATCAGCATGAAAGAAGGTTTGGACGAGTTCAAACGCCAAGCCAAGTTGGTCAAGCGCTACGGCGCGGCTGCTGTGGTGATGGCCTTTGACGAAAAAGGCCAAGCCGACACCTACGCGCGCAAGATTGAAATTTGCGAACGCGCTTACCGCGTGTTGGTCGACGAAGTGGGCTTTCCACCCGAAGACATCATTTTCGATCCGAACATTTTTGCGATTGCCACCGGCATTGAAGAGCATGACAACTACGCGGTGGACTTCATTGAAGCCACGCGCTGGATCAAGCAAAACCTGCCCGGCGCGAAGGTGAGCGGCGGTGTGTCGAACGTGAGCTTTTCATTCCGCGGCAACGACCCTGTGCGTGAAGCCATTCACACCGTGTTTCTGTATCACGCCATCCAAGCGGGCATGGACATGGGCATCGTCAACGCAGGCATGGTCGGCGTGTATGACGACCTGGAATCCACGCTGCGCGAGCGCGTAGAAGACGTGGTGCTCAACAGAACGCCCAAATACAAAGAGGGCGAGGCCCACCTCACGCCAGGCGAACGCCTGATTGAAGTGGCCGAAACCGCCAAGGGCGCCGCCAAAGACGACAGCCAAAAGCTGGCTTGGCGTGGCACGGCCGACGCCCCTGTGTCAGTGCAAGACCGACTCAGTCACGCGTTGGTGCACGGCATCACTGAGTTCATCACCGAAGACACCGAAGAGGCTTATCGCGAAATTTTGGCCAAGGGCGGTCGCCCCTTGCACGTCATCGAAGGCCCGTTGATGGACGGTATGAACGTGGTGGGTGATTTGTTTGGCCAAGGCAAGATGTTCTTGCCGCAAGTGGTCAAGTCGGCCCGCGTGATGAAGCAAGCCGTGGCACACCTCGTGCCCTACATCGAAGAAGAAAAACGCCTGCAAGCTGCGGCAGGTCAAGACGTCAAAGCCAAGGGCAAGATCGTCATGGCCACCGTCAAAGGCGATGTGCACGACATTGGCAAAAACATCGTCACCGTGGTCTTGCAGTGCAACAACTACGAAGTGGTCAACATGGGCGTGATGGTGCCTTGCCATGAAATTTTGGCCAAAGCCAAAGAAGAGGGCGCCGACATCATCGGTCTGTCGGGTCTCATCACGCCATCGCTGGAAGAGATGCAATACGTGGCGGGTGAGATGCAAAAAGACGACTATTTCCGCAGTCGCATGATGCCCTTGATGATTGGTGGCGCCACCACCAGCCGCGTGCACACCGCGGTGAAGATTGCACCGCACTACGAAGGCCCTGTTGTGTATGTGCCCGATGCCTCACGCAGCGTGAGCGTGGCGCAAGGTTTGTTGTCAGACCAAGCCGCGAAATACATTGCCGAGCTGAACGCCGACTACGCGCAGGTGCGCGAGCAACACGCCAACAAAAAGCAAACCCCGCTGGTCACCTTAGCTCAAGCGCGCGCCAACGCCACACCCGTGAGCTTTGAAAACTACAAGCCCGCGAAACCCAAATTCATTGGTCGCCGCGTGTTCAAGAACTTTGACCTTGCTGAGCTCGAGAAATACATCGACTGGGCGCCGTTCTTTCAAACTTGGGATTTGGCTGGCCCGTTCCCCGCCATCCTCGATGACGAGGTGGTGGGCGTAGAGGCCAAGAAGGTTTTCGCCGACGGTCAAGCGATGCTGAAAAAAATCATCGCCAACCGCTGGCTCACCGCCAACGCCGTGGTGGGCTTGTACCCTGCGCAACGCGTGGGTGACGACATTGTTTTGTACGCCGACGAAACCCGCCAGCAGCAGGTGATGACGTGGTACGGCTTGCGCCAACAAACCGTCAAACCCAACAACAACCCCAACCGTTGCTTGGCCGACTTTGTGGCTGACCAAACCCAAGCGGCTGACTATGTGGGCCTCTTTGCCGTGACCGCAGGCCTAGGCGCAGAGAAGCAAGAAAAGCGTTTCATAGCCGCGCACGACGATTACTCGGCCATTTTGTTCAAAGCCTTGGCCGACCGCTTGGCCGAAGCTTTTGCCGAGTGCATGCACCACCGCGTGCGCACCGACTTGTGGGGCTATGCGGCAGACGAGGCCTTGAGTAACCAAGACCTCATCAAAGAGAAATACCAAGGCATTCGCCCCGCGCCTGGCTACCCAGCCTGCCCTGACCACAGTGCCAAGCAAGACATGTTTGCCTTGCTGCAATGCGACGAAATCGACATGGGCTTGACCAGCAGCTTGGCCATGACGCCTGCGGCCAGCGTGAGCGGTTTTTACTTGGCGCATCCAGAAGCCAAGTATTTCAACGTGGGTCGCATTGGCGAGGATCAAGTGCAAGACTTGGCGCAACGCCAAGGCGTGGCGGTGAAAGACCTAGAACGTTTGCTGGCGCCTAATTTGTAACCGGCGAGTTGCGACTGGCCAACACGCGTCGGTATTGCAAGGCTTCTGCCACATGCGCCACTTGCACGCACGCGTTGTCAGCCAAGTCTGCAATGGTGCGGGCCACACGCAACGCACGGTGTGTGCTGCGACTTGACCAGCCCAGTCGGGTGGCTGCATTTTGTAAAAACGTGGCCGCTGCTGCATCGAGGTGCATGTGTGCTTCCAAGGCTTGGCCTTGCAAACCTTGGTTGGTTATGCCTTGTCGTGCCAGCGCTTTGGCATGTGCGGCCAAACAACGCGCACGCACGGTGGCGGTGGGTTCACTCGGCCCGCTTTGCATGAGCACCTCCGTGGCCAGCGTGGGCACCTCCACTTGCAAGTCGATGCGGTCGAGCAAGGGGCCGCTGAGCTTGCCTTGGTAACGCGCCACTTGGTCGGGTGTGCAACGACAAGCTTTGAGGCTGGAACCTAAGTAACCGCAGGGGCATGGATTCATGGCCGCAATCAGTTGAAAACGTGCAGGAAACCTGGCCTGCGTGGCGGCACGTGAGATGGTGATGTGGCCATTCTCTAAAGGCTCGCGCAAGGCTTCGAGTGCGCTGCGTTTGACTTCAGCCAGCTCATCCAAAAACAGCACACCGTTGTGCGCCAAAGAAATTTCACCTGGACGCGGTGGCGTGCCACCCCCCACCAAAGCCACAGAGGTGGCGGTGTGGTGAGGACTGCGTGTGGGCCGCTGCATCCATTGGCTCAATTCAAAGCGCCCCGCCAAGCTGGCGATGGCTGCACTCTCTAGCGCATCGTCCAAGGTCATGTCGGGCAGCAAGGCGGCAAAGCGTTGCGCCAACATGGACTTGCCTGTGCCGGGGGGACCTACTAACAACAAGCTGTGTGTTACTCCCCAGAAATTATTTCAAATTCTTAGACCTTTGTTGAGGCGTAGGTGCTGATGGGGGGGGAGGCTACCAGCACAGAGCATAAAAGTTACTGGTGCTGATCTCACACACAAAAAGCAAATTAATCGAAATATGTTCAATAAATTAGTTTGCAGCGAGAAGGTCAGAAAGAGAAACGCCTAGACGATTAGCTAGTCGCAACAGGACATCTAGAGACGGGTTACCAATGCCGCGTTCAATTTTGCTAACAAAGGTCCTGTCTACTCCAGCTTCCAGAGCAAGTCTTTCCTGAGCGATATTTTGCGATTTACGGATATTTTTGAGGTTGACCGCAATGTCGGTTTTAACTTCCTCGAGGGACTTGTGAATGGTGTCTGGCTGCATGGCCAGAGAAGTCTCTAATAAAGGTTCCCTTTAGGCCACGGTCTAATGAGCCACGGCTTGACAGGCTACAAAAAGAAGAAAATAATTAGCAAAACGACCATTGAAATCGCATATGTTTAAAAAAATCACATCATTGACTCTGGTAATGCTTTGCTCGACAACGGCTTTTGCGCAAAATTGTGCATGGGGCAATTGCACCCCGCAGCAGGTTCAGCAGGAGTATCAGCAAAATCAGCTGCGACAGCTCCAAGGAATTAACAATTCGCTGCAACAAATACAGCAGCAACAGCAACTCGCTCCAGCCCCCGGACAATGGTCCAACACTCCTCAGCCACAAAGAAATTGCTTCCGTGACCAATGGGGACGTGTTGTTTGTTAAAAATACTCCTAGGCATTTATGCGCTGATTACCTTTGGGGATGTGTCCTTGATATACGGCTGCTAGGAACGTACCTAACGCGCCTGTAGCCATGTTGTCGCCCTTGAATGCTGACACACCCAAGTCGGTAAGGTTCAAGGCTGTATCAAGTACCAGCCCCAAGTCAGGATGGTCGTCTATGTATCTCGTAGCTAGTTCCGTCTGCCTTCTTAGGCTATCGCCTTGGCTCTGTGCATCAGAGCTAAATCGTTTGTAGCTGTAGGCGATGGGCATAAAAGGACACTAAAGAAGTGGAACACTTGCGGGTTACTATAACACTATCTTAAGAGAGAGTGCCCGCCGGCTGCTGCAATCTCTAAGGCGCGACGTGGGCCGGCTTGGCCTTTGACATCGGCCAAGTCTGGGCCATGCCCGATGGTTGGCGCCGTCAGCGCTGGCGCTTCAATACGGCACCACCCGTCCGTCGTGGGCGCTGCGTGAGTGGTGCTTTCTTCACGCTTGTCCAACAAGCCTTTCATGTCAGGTCTTGCAAAGTGCGCCACCACATCGCTCAAATGCAAGGCGCGGTACACCTCGGCGGTGGGCACCAACGCGGCCTCTTCGGCGCTGCCTGCGGGCAACACCAAACGTGTGCGCACGCCTGCGCCACGCAAAGCCAGCCCCATGGCGAGTGCACCGCGCACGGGACGCAATTCGCCCGACAGTGACAACTCGCCCGCGAACTCGTGTTGCGCCAAGGCCGCTTCATCCAGTTGCCCATGTGCAGCCAAGATGCCCAGCGCAATAGGTAAATCAAAGCGGCCTGAGTCCTTGGGCAAATCTGCTGGTGCGAGGTTGACGGTGATTCTTTTGTTAGATGGAAACTCCAGCCCCGCGTTTTGAATGGCACAGCGCACACGCTCACGCGCTTCCTTCACTTCGGTATCAGCCAAGCCCACCAAGGTGAAGCTGGGTAGACCATTGGCTAAATGGACCTCAACAGTCACTGCGGGTGCTTGCAAACCCAAAAGTGCGCGGCTGTGAATCAACGCGAGCGTCATAAGTTTTCTCTTTTTGAGTGCTTAGCCCCATTGCAGGGCGTGTAAGACAAAGTGATGCACCAACCGTGTGCATCAAAATGGGTGAGTCGTCAGACTACTGCATCACTTTGGGTCTTAGTTCTAGTGAAGAGCGCACTTTTGTGGATTTCAACGCTGGCACGGACCCTGCTAAGTAGGTGTATCCCTCTTAATTTTTCAATGGAGAAAACTATGAACCTCAAATCCAAAATTGTGTTGGCCCTCTTGGCAACATCTTCCGCCGCTTTTGCGCAAACAGCACCTGCAGCTCCTGAGTCAACACTCGGTTACAACGTCGGCGTGGTGAGCGAGTACCGCTACCGTGGTATTGCTCAAACCAAAGGTGACCCTGCATTGCAAGGTGGTGTTGACTACACAAATGCCAATGGCTTCTATGTTGGGGCTTGGGGCTCAACCATTAAATGGATTAAAGATTCAGCTGCTTCAGCAGGTCAGACAAAGGGCCCAGTTGAATTGGATTTATACGGTGGCTATAAATTTGAAGCTGCTGGCATCGCTTATGACGTCGGCTACCTGCGTTATCAATACGTTGGAAATACATTGAACAAAAACTCTTCATTCGTTAATGCAAATACGGATGAAGTTTACGGAGCAGCTACATACGGCGTAACGACGCTCAAGTATTCATATGCAATGTCAGATCTCTTTGGTAATCCAAACTCCAAAGGAAGTGTGTATTGGGATTTGAGCGCGACATATGACTTAGGTAATGGTTATTCACTCGTGCCTCACGCAGGCCATCAAACAGTGAAAAACAACGCCAATGGCTATACCGACATCGCGCTGACATTGAACAAAGACTTTGGTGAAGGTTTGGTTGGCAGCGTTTCTGCTATCAGCACAAACGGCGCTGGCAAGTCAGCCCTAGCCTCATCCTTGACAACGTATGACACTGCAAAGAGCACGGTCGTCGTCGGCGTCAAGTACAGCTTCTAACCCAAGCTAACCGTCTTCTCTAGGAGCAACCATGAAACTCATCACCGCCATCATTAAACCCTTTAAGCTGGACGAGGTCCGCGAGGCCCTTTCCCAAATTGGTGTGCAAGGTATCACTGTGACCGAAGTCAAAGGCTTTGGCCGTCAGAAAGGTCATACCGAGTTGTATCGCGGTGCTGAGTACGTGGTTGACTTCTTGCCAAAGGTCAAGATCGAAGCCGCGGTTGACGCCGAACACGTCGACCGCGCCATCGAAGCCATCGAAGGTTCTGCACGCACCGGAAAAATCGGCGACGGCAAGATTTTTGTTTACGACTTAGAGCAAGTCGTTCGCATCCGCACCGGTGAGACCGGTCCAGAAGCACTTTAAGAAAGAAGACCCATCATGAATAAATTTTTCGCCTATCTGGCCATAGGCGGTGGCCTGCTGTTGTCTGCAAGCGCTGCCTTGGCCCAAGCCGCTCCCGAAGCCGCCGCTGCTGTTGCCGCTATTCCGAACAAAGGTGACACCGCCTTTATGACGATTTCGACGGTGTTGGTGATCTTGATGACCATTCCCGGCTTGGCTTTGTTTTACGGCGGTTTGGTCCGCAGCAAAAACATGCTGTCTGTGTTGATGCAAGTCTTCGTGGTCAGCTCACTCATTTACGTGTTGTGGGTTATCTATGGCTACACGGTGGCGTTCAGCGGCGGTTCACCGTTCTTTGGTGGTTTCGATAAGTTGTTCCTCAAAGGCATCACGCCTGATTCCATTGCTGCCACGTTCAGCAAAGGCGTTGTGATTCCTGAGTTCACCTTCGCTGCTTTCCAAGCCACGTTTGCGGCCATCACTTGCACCTTGATCGTGGGCTCATTCGCTGAGCGTGCCAAGTTCGCGGCTGTGTTGTTGTTTTGCGTGTTGTGGTTCACCTTCAGCTACTTGCCTGTGGCCCATATGGTTTGGTATTGGGACGGCCCTGACGCCATCACCAACGCGGCCACTTTGGAAACTGTGACCGCCGCTGCGGGTTGGTTGTGGGCCAAGGGTGCGTTGGACTTCGCTGGCGGTACTGTTGTGCACATCAACGCGGCGGTCGCTGGTTTGGTGGGTGCTTATGTGATCGGCAAGCGCGTCGGCTACGGCAAAGAATCCATGGCGCCTCACAGTTTGACATTGACCATGGTCGGTGCCTCTTTGTTGTGGGTGGGTTGGTTCGGTTTCAACGCCGGTTCTAACCTCGAAGCCAACGGTGTGGCAGCCCTCGCTTTCGTGAACACTTTGGTGGCCACTGCTGCTGCGACCTTGGCTTGGATTGCGGGTGAAGCACTGGCCAAAGGCAAGGCTTCCATGTTGGGCGCTGCCTCAGGTGCCGTGGCTGGTTTGGTGGCGATCACCCCAGCTTGCGGTTTCGTGGGCCCCATGGGTGCCATCGTGATCGGTGCTGCGGGCGGCTTCTTGGGTCTGTGGGGTGTGAATGGTCTGAAGCGCCTCTTGGGTGCTGACGACTCGCTCGATGTGTTCGGCGTGCACGGTGTCTGCGGCATCGTGGGTGCGTTGTTGACCGGCGTGTTTGCAGCCCCTTCGCTCGGCGGCACTGGCGTGTTTGACTACGTGGCCAACGCGGTCAATCCCGACTACTCCATCGTCGACCAAGTGATCATCCAAGCGACGGCTGTGGGTACCACCATCCTCTGGTCTGCTGTGGTCTCGTTCATCGCCTACAAACTGGTGGACATGGTGGTGGGTTTGCGTGTGACAGAAGAAGAAGAGCGCGAAGGCCTCGACATCAGCTCACACGGCGAAACGGCCTACCACCGTTAATTTTTCAAGTACTTCAAGTTTTCCTTGGACTTCACAGCCCGCACTTGAGAAATCAGGGCGGGCTTTTTTGTGTTTTTTGACAGAGCTGTGCAAAAAATTCAAAACCAGCAGCAAACCTAGCGGCTACCATGTTGGCCATGCAAGACACGCTGCAACACCTCACCGATCGCATTCTTCAAGCCACCCACACCGGCCAGCCTCTGCGCTTGCGCGGCGGCGGCACCAAAGACTTCTTAAGCCAATCCCTGCAAGGCGAGGTGCTGGACACCCGTGCTTACAGCGGCATCTTGAGCTACGAGCCGAGTGAGCTGGTCATCACCGTGCGTGGTGGCACACCACTGGCTGAAGTAGAAGCGGCGTTGGCTGAAAAAGGTCAGAGCTTTGCGTTTGAGCCACCGCACTTTGGCGAAGGCGCCACGATCGGTGGCATGGTTGCTGCAGGCCTGAGTGGCCCCGCGCGAGCCAGTGTGGGCACCGTGCGCGATTTTGTGTTGGGTGCGCGCGTGATCAACGGCAAAGGCGAACACCTCACCTTCGGCGGTCAAGTGATGAAGAACGTAGCAGGTTACGACGTGTCGCGTTTGCTGGCAGGCAGCTGGGGCCAGTTGGGCCTGATTACCGAAGTGTCGTTGAAGGTGTTGCCTGTCGCACCTGGCGAAGCCACCTTGGTGTGTGCGGGTGTTAGCCAAGCGCAAGCTTTAATGCTCATCAACCAATGGGGTGGTCAGCCGCTGCCACTCAATGCGAGTGCGTGGGTGTATGACACCACCGCATCACCGGCGCAAGATTTCTTCTTTGTGCGCCTGCGCGGTGCTGTGGCAGCCGTGGATGCCGCCGTGACCAAGATGAGTGCCGACGTGCAAGCCTTGGGCGCGCACGTCACACGCATGAGTGCTGACGATGTCGCCGCCGACTGGACCGCCAGTGGCGAACACACTTTGGATTTCTTCAAAGCGCCCACCGAGCAAGATGGCTTGTGGCGCTTGAGCGTGCCGCAAACGGCGCCCGTGTTGGATGTGCGTGTGAACGGTGCTGCGTGTGCGCAATACATCGAATGGCATGGCGCACAGCGCTGGTTGTGGGCGCCTGCCTCTGCTGCAGGTCAAATACGCGAGGCTGCTATGAAAGCGGGTGGTCACGCCACCTTGTTCCGCACCAGCATCGCACACGGCGACGCCGACAAAGCCGTGGGCGTGTACACCCCGCTCAATGCTGTGCAGCAGCGCATTCAAAACGAACTCAAAAAACAGTTTGACCCAGCGGGCATCTTCAACCCCGGTCGTGTTTAAAACCACACGTTAATTTCAAAGCCACACATGCAAACCAACCTGGCCCCTCAATACGTCGGCACGCCCGAAGGCGAACAAGCCGAAGCCATTTTGCGCAAGTGCGTGCACTGCGGTTTTTGCACGGCGACGTGCCCCACGTATCAACTGCTGGGTGACGAGCTAGACGGCCCACGCGGACGCATTTATTTGATGAAGCAAGTGTTTGAAGGTGCCACGCCCACGCGCGCCACACAACAACACTTGGACCGCTGTCTCACCTGCCGCAATTGCGAAAGCACCTGCCCCAGCGGTGTGCAATACGGCCACTTGGTGGACGTGGGCCGCAAAGTGGTGGACGCGCAAGTGCCACGTCCTTTGGGCGAGCGCTTCATGCGTTGGGCCTTGAAAGAGGGCCTCACATCGCCCTTGTTCGCACCTGCCATGAAACTGGGCCAAGCCGTGCGTGGCGTGTTGCCCGCTCACCTCAAAGCCAAAGTGCCTGCGCCGCAAACCGCTGAGCGCAACGGCGTGGTCTGGCCCGCTCAAACACATGCTCGCAAAGTGTTGATGCTCGCAGGCTGTGTGCAGCCCGCCATGTTGCCCAACATCAACACCGCCACAGCGCGCGTGTTGAATGCCGCAGGGATTCAAACCCTCGTCGCGCCTGAAGCGGGCTGCTGCGGCGCGGTGAAATTTCACTTGAACGACCAAGACGGCAGCTTGGTGCAAATCCGCGCCAACATCGATGCGTGGTGGCCGTTTGTCGAGCAAGGTGTGGAGGCCATCGTGATGAATGCCTCAGGCTGTGGCGTGATGGTGAAAGACTACGGCCATGTGCTCAAAGACGATGCGGCTTACGCCGCCAAAGCCAAGCGCATCAGTGACCTCACGCAAGACTTGAGTGAGTTGTTGCCAGACTTGGTGCCAGTGCTCAAGCCCAAGTTGAAAGCCCATGTGTTGGCCAACGCTGGCATGCAGGCCTACCACCCACCTTGCACTTTGCAGCACGGTCAAAAGCTCAAGGGGGGCGTGGAAACACATTTGGCCGCCTTGGGGTTTGCCATTCAAGTGGCCAACACCGAGTCGCATTTGTGTTGCGGCTCAGCAGGCACCTACAGTGTGTTGAATCCTGACATCAGCTACACCTTGCGTGACCGCAAGCTCGGCCACCTCGATGCGCTCAAGCCCAAAGCCATTCTGAGCGCCAACGTGGGCTGCATCACCCATTTGCAAAGTGGCACCGAGGTGCCGGTGAAGCATTGGGTTGAAGTGTTGGATGAGGCGCTGAACTAAACCTGCGCGGCTAAGGCCGCTTCAATGTCTTTCGCCAACTTGGCTGGCGCATCCATCGACGCATAGCGCCTGAGTACGCGACCATCTTTGCCCACCAAGAATTTGGTGAAGTTCCATTTGATGGCCTCGCTGCCCAAGAGGCCGGGCGCTTGGGCTTTGAGCCACTTGAACAGTGGGTGCGCATCGTCGCCATTCACCTCTATTTTTTCCATCATCGCAAAGCTCACGCCGTAGTTGCGTTGGCAAAACGCACCAATCTCGGCGTTGGTGCCCGCGTCTTGTGCGCCAAACTGGTTGCATGGAAAACCGATGACAGTGAGGCCTTGGTTCCCATAGGTTTTGTGCAGTGTTTCCAGCCCTTCGAATTGGGGCGTGAAACCGCAAGCACTGGCGGTGTTGACGATCAGCAGCACTTGGCCTTTCAGGTCGGCAAATGAGAAAGGTGTGCCGTCAATGCGGTTGGCGGTGAAGTCTGTGAGAGCCGTCATGTGGTGAGCCTTTCAAAGCAGGTGCCCACTCGCGAAAGCGAGGCACCCAAAGTTAATCCAGCGTGGTTTTGTCGGTGTGCGCTTGTGAAGCCAACAACGCAGCCAACACAATCATGCCGCCACCTAGGCCCACGCGCCACGTGAGCGTAGATGCCTCTAGTGCCACGGAGGACACGCTGGCAAACACCACCTCTGACATCATGACCATGGCGGTGGTGTGCGCGCTCAAACGGGCTGCACCGTATTGCAATGCAAAGTTGGACACTAAAAATGCCGCGCCCAAACCGAACACCCAAGGCGCCCAGGTGGTCACCTGTACACCTGAGCGCGCAAGCGGGACCGCAAACACTTGGGCGGTGGGAATCACACCCGTCACGGTGGCCAGCACCGCACATGCCACGGCCATCAATGCCCCGCCGCTAAACATGGCGACCATGCGTGCGGACTCGGGTGTGTGTTGCAAGCGCAGCAGCCAGATGTTGGTGAGCGCAAAACAAAAGCCACCCAACAGCGCCAACACATCTGGCAAATCTTGTGGCATCGGCCATGGGGACTCGGGTGTTTTGAGTACCAGCACCACGCCCAGCAGTGCCAAACCCAAACGCATCAATGCGCCGCGCGTGGGACGCTCACTCAACAGCCACCACGCCAACAGCAGTGACCACGTAGGCATGAGATAAAACAACAACACCACGCGCACCACATCGCCGGTGGTGACGGCCCAGTTGAAGCCGACATTGGTCAGACCTGATGCGGCCATGAGCCACCAGAGTTGGGGGTGTTGTTTGAAGTGCAGCCAACTGGACGGGCTGATGAAGCTCAGCACCACGGTGGCAAGGGTGAACACACAGGCCGTGGTCCACAAAGGGTGAAGGCCATCGGCATCGAGCTGGCGCAGTGGCCACCAAGACAGGCCCCACACCAACGCGTTCAGGGCCAAGGCCAACACGGCCAGCACGCGGCGTGTGGTCAAAATTTAACCGTGCAGATCGTCGTTGCGCGCGATGTGCATCAAACGCGCCAACTCTTCGCGGTGGTGCTTGTGGTTGCTCTCGTGCCAGAGTTTGATGAGCCACATCACATAACCCACCAACACACCAAAGGCGGTGATGGCGCCAAAGGCGCTCAAGCCCATGCCGGTGCTGAAGGTGTACAAAAAGCCCAGACCCAAAATGCACAGTTGTTCATTTAAGTTTTGCACGGCGATAGAGCGGCCAGCACCCATCAGGTTGTGACCACGGTGTTGCAGCAAAGCGTTCATGGGCACGACCAAAAATCCACCCAAGCCGCCCAGCACAATGAGGAAGGGCACGGCCAGCCACAAGTTGTCAATGAAGTTCATCGCCACCACAAAGCCGCCCATGGCAATGCCCAAGGGCATGAGGCGTGTGGCGTGGTCGAGTCGCATCTTCATCGACGCCGCCACTGCGCCGACGGCGGTGCCGATGGCGACCACGCCGACCAAACTGGATGCCTGCGTGGTGGTGTAGCCCAAAGCCGCAGCGCTCCAGGCGAGCACGATGTAGCGCAAGTTACCGCTCACGCCCCAGAACAAGGTGGTGGTGGCCAAAGAAATTTGGCCGAGCTTGTCGTGCCACAAGCGTTGGTTGCAATGCCAGAAGTCGGGCACCAGCGCCAACAGATTGCGCGCCATGGTTTTTTCAGGGTCTAGGCGCATGGGAATGAGCGCAGCACCTGTGTAAGGAATGCGTTTGTTGAACCAAGCCGCTAAGGCATACAAGGGAATCAACAAACAGATGGCTGCTTCAGCGGAAGTGTCGATCCCTGTGGTGACGAAGGGCAGATCAAACGACAACAACCAAGCCGACAAATTGGGGCCGACGAGTTGACCGCCTAACAACACGCCCAAGATGATGGATGCAATCGTCAAGCCTTCAATCCAACCGTTGGCTTTGACCAATTGCGACGCGGGCAGCAGCTCGGTCAAGATGCCGTACTTTGCAGGCGAATAGGCCGCCGCACCCAAACCCACCACCGCATAAGCGAGCAAAGGATGCACGCCAAACAACATCATCAAGCAACCCACCACTTTGATGGTGTTGCTCATGAGCATGACTTCGCCCTTTGGGCGTGAGTCGGCAAACGCGCCGACAAACGGCGCGAGCACCACGTAGAACAGGGCAAACATCGGGACCAGAGCGGCGCGTTGCCATTCGGCGGCGCCGTCTGATTTCAGTAATTCGACGGCTGTGACAAACAGTGCGTTGTCGGCCAACGAACTGAAAAATTGGGCCGACATGATCGTATAAAAACCGCGCTTCATGGATGGGTCTGGCAGTTCACAGCGTGCTGCGAACGTGCTGATTCTTCTTTCTTCTGGATCTACCCGAGGTTATATCACGCGGGTGCCACAATATTGACCATGCCCCGTCCGATACAAGCCTTTGTTCACACCGACGCTTTGCGTCATAACTTGGCACGCATGCGTGCTGCAGCACCCGATGCGCGTGTCTGGGCCGTGGTTAAAGCGAATGCCTATGGCCATGGCATTGAGCGTGTGTTTGAAGGTTTGCGTGGTGCCGATGGCTTTGCCTTGTTAGACCTGGATGAAGCGCAACGCATACGCAGCTTGGGTTGGCGAGGTCCGGTGTTGTTGTTAGAGGGCGTGTTTGAATCACGTGACCTAGAGCTGTGCTCACGTTTAGACCTGTGGCACACGGTGCATTGCGACGAGCAAATCGACATGCTTAGTCGCCACAAGACGCAAGTGCCCCACCGAATATTCCTCAAAATGAACAGCGGTATGAATCGCTTGGGTTTCACGCCCACGCGCTTTCGTTCAGCATGGACACGGCTGAATCAGTTGCCGCAAGTGGATGAAATTTCTCTCATCACCCACTTCAGCGACGCCGATGCCACCAAAGGCATTGCCGAGCAAATCGCCAAGTTCACCAAAACCACCGAAGACTTGCCTGGCGAGCGCAGCACCTGCAACAGTGCAGGCTTGTTACGCCACGCGCATGATGCGACGGTGGCTGCCGATTGGGTTCGCCCCGGCATTGCGTTGTACGGCAGCGCGCCCGATTTTCCTGAGCACAACATGGCGCAGTGGGGTTTGCAACCCACCATGAGTTTGCGCAGTCGCATCATCGGCACGCAAGATTTACAAGCGGGCGACACCGTGGGTTACGGCTCATCGTTCACTGCGGATGCATCCATGCGTATTGGCATCGTGGCCTGCGGTTATGCCGATGGTTATCCGCGCCATTGCCCCACAGGCACGCCGGTGTTGGTTGATGGTGTGCGCACACGCACTTTGGGCCGCGTGAGCATGGACATGATTGCGGTGGACCTCACACCGTGCGATGCAGCAGGTCATGCGGCAGGCTTTGGCAGTGAAGTCACGTTATGGGGCAAAGCCAGCAATGGCGTGGTGTTGCCGATTGACGAGGTGGCCCAAGCCGCAGACACGGTGGGCTACGAGTTGATGTGTGCGGTGTCTGGCCGCGTGGGGTTCACGCAGGACTAACCTTCTTCCAATACTGGCTATTTATCCAGTAATATTGGCGTATGGCCAAAGAAAAAACCCAATACACCTGCACCGACTGCGGCGGCATCACCGCGAAATGGCTGGGCAAATGCCCCAGCTGCAATGCATGGAACACGCTGATTGAAACCGCGGTCGACAGCAGCGGCCCCATCAAAAACCGCTATGCAGGCATGGCAGCCCTGGCCCCTGCTTCTGAAGTGGCCATCCTCTCCGACATCGAAGCGCAAGACGTGGCACGCACGCCCACCGGCCAAGAAGAGCTCGACCGCGTGTTGGGCGGTGGCATGGTGGAAGGAGGTGTGGTGCTGATTGGCGGCGACCCTGGCATTGGCAAATCCACTTTGATTTTGCAAGCCATGGATGGCCTGCAACGCAGTGGCATGAGCACCTTGTATGTGACGGGTGAAGAGTCGGCTTCCCAAGTGGCTTTGCGCTCTCGCCGCTTGGGGTTGGATCACAGCCAAGTGCAAGTAGTAGCCGAAACACAGCTTGAAAAAATACTCGCCACCGTCGATAAGCTGCAACCGGCGGTGGTGGTGATGGACTCCATCCAAACCGTGTACTCCGACCAACTCACCAGTGCCCCGGGCTCAGTGGCGCAAGTGCGCGAATGTGCTTCGCACCTCACCCGCATGGCCAAGTCCACAGGCACGGCGGTGGTGTTGGTGGGCCACGTGACCAAAGAGGGCGCACTGGCTGGCCCGCGTGTGCTGGAGCACATGGTGGACACAGTGTTGTACTTTGAGGGCGACACCCATTCCACCTATCGCTTGGTGCGCGCCATTAAAAACCGCTTTGGGGCAGTGAACGAAATTGGCGTCTTTGCCATGACGGAAAAAGGACTGAAGGGCGTGAGCAACCCCAGCGCTATTTTCTTGAGCCAACATTCCGAGCCCGTGCCTGGCAGCTGTGTGTTGGTCACGCTCGAAGGCACGCGCCCGATGTTGGTGGAGATTCAAGCTTTGGTGGATAGCGGTGGCCCATCGCCACGTCGCTTGAGCGTGGGCTTGGACCGTGATCGCTTGGCCATGTTGTTGGCGGTGTTGCATCGCCACGCGGGTGTGGCGTGCATGGACCAAGATGTGTTTGTCAACGCCGTGGGCGGCGTGCGCATCAGCGAACCCGCGGCTGATTTGGCGGTGTTGTTGTCGATTCAAAGCAGCTTGCGCGGCAAGCCACTGCCGCAAGGTTTCATTGCTTTTGGCGAAGTGGGCTTGGCCGGCGAAGTGCGCCCTGCACCGCGTGGGCAAGAGCGTTTGAAAGAGGCGGCCAAGTTGGGCTTTACTGTGGCCGTCATTCCGAAAGCCAACGCCCCTAAAAAACCCATCTCCGGCATGACCGTGCATGCGGTGGAAAGGGTGGATGAGGCAATGAGCTTGGTGCGTGAGCTGGGCTAATCGACCGCACGCCTACGTAGAAGTCACGTCATGGCCGCAAAAGAGCCTGAGACAATAAGCCCATGAACTTTCAAAGATATTTGGTGCCCATTGGCACCGTGGGCCTGACCGCTTGGGCTTGGCAAAGCTGGGGCTGGATGGGCATTGCCATGGTGGTGACCGGCGGCGTCATGTGGTTGCTGCTGTATTTCACACGCTTGGTGCAAATCATGAAGCGGGCCAGCAACCGCCCGATTGGCTTTGTCGACAGCGCCGTCATGCTCAATGCCAAGCTCAAAGCGGGGGTGAGCCTGATGCATGTCATCGCCATGACCCGTGCTTTGGGTCAACTCGAAACCGAAAAAGGCGCTCAGCCGGAGGTGTTCAGCTGGCGCGATGGCAGCCAATCGGTGGTGCGCTGCGTGTTTGTGCAAGGCAAGCTGCAAAGCTGGACCTTGGATCGCCCGTTTCAAGCCACCGACGTCGAGCCTGTGGACCACGCGGCCAACGACTAAACCTCCTGCGGGGCCTGTTCAAGGCTCGCTAAAATGAAGCATTACGCCGAAACAGGCGACAACCACATCATCAGTCCAAAGGAAATCCCATGAGCGTCGTGATCCCATCATCCATGTCTGACCGTGACGGCAAAATCTGGATGGACGGCCAGATGGTCGATTGGCGCGATGCCAAGATCCACGTCTTAAGCCACACCCTCCACTACGGTTGCGGCGCCTTCGAAGGCGTGCGCGCTTACAAAACCGAGCAAGGCACAGCCATCTTCCGTTTGCAAGAGCACACGGACCGCCTGTTCAACAGCGCCAAGATTTTGCGCATGAACATGCCTTTCACCAAAGAGCAACTCAATGACGCGCAATGCGCCGTGGTGCGTGAGAACAAGCTCGACAGCGGTTACTTGCGTCCGCTGGTTTGGATTGGTGACAAGAAATTGGGCGTGAGTCCTAAAGGCAACGACATCCATGTGATGGTCGCCGCTTGGACATGGGGTGCGTACCTCGGCGAAGAAGGCATGAAGCGCGGCATCCGCGTGAAGACCTCTAGCTACACACGCCATCACGTCAACATCACCATGACGCAAGCCAAAGCGGTGAGCAACTACACCAACTCGATCTTGGCCAACATGGAAGTGACCGACGAAGGTTACGACGAAGCCTTGTTGCTCGACACCTCGGGCTTTGTGTCTGAAGGCGCTGGCGAAAACATCTTCGTGGTCAAAGATGGCGTGATCTACACGCCCGATTTGTCGGCTGGCGCTTTGAACGGCATCACCCGCAACACCGTGTTCCACATCGCCAAAGATTTGGGCCTTGAAATTGTGCAAAAACGCATCACACGCGATGAGGTGTACATCGCTGACGAAGCGTTCTTCACAGGCACCGCCGCTGAAGTCACGCCGATTCGCGAACTCGACCGCATCCAATTGGGCGCTGGTAGCCGCGGCCCCATCACCGAGAAAATTCAAACTGCGTTCTTTGACATCGTTAACGGCCGCAATCCCAAGTACGCACATTGGTTGACGAAGGTTTAAAGAATGAGCAACACCGTTGAACTCTTGGCCAAAGACTTGAATGGCAATGGTGGCGTGTATTGCCCCAGCGCCAAGGCCGACATGAAACTCTGGAACAGCCACCCCAAGGTGTACTTGGATGTGGCCAGCACCGGCGAAGCCAAGTGCCCTTACTGTGGCACGGTTTACAAACTCAAAGCCGGCGAGCACGTTGGCGGTCATCACTAAAAACGCGCTCATCATTGCGCCCCAATGGATTGGGGACGCGGTGATGACCGAACCCTTGCTGCGTCGCCTGGCTGCGCGCGGCGAGCGCCTCACTGTCGCTGCCTTGCCTTGGATTGCACCGGTCTACCGTGTGATGCCAGGCGTGACCGAGGTGATTGAAATGCCGTTCAAGCACGGCGGCTTGCAACTGATGGGGCGCATCAAACTTGCCAACCAATTGCGCGGCAAATTTGATGTGGCCTATGTCTGCCCCAACTCATTGAAGAGCGCGTTGCTGCCGTGGATGGCAGGCGTTGCCAAACGCGTGGGCTATACCGGCGAAATGCGTTTTGGTCTGCTGACTGACCGACTAGACAACCCCGACACCGAAGAACGTCCGCCCATGGTGGAGTGGTATGCCGCTTTGAGCCTTGTGGGTCAAACCCGTACGGGCCCCATGAAGTTGGTGGGCGATTTGCGTCCCGTGCTCAAAGCGGGTGTGGGTGTGCTGGATGACTCGCTGGAAGAGTTGGCTACCAATATGCCCACATTGCCAACCTTGGCCAAGCACAGCTATGTGGTGTTTGCGCCAGGCGCTGAATACGGCCCAGCCAAACGCTGGCCCGCCAAACACTTTGCCGAACTGGCTAGCAAGATTGACCGACCTGTGTTTTTGTTGGGCTCCAATAAAGAGTTCGACATCTGCCAAGAAATTGCGACAACGGCCAATGCGGCCAAGCCAGGCCACTGCTTTAACTTGGCAGGGCAAACCAACCTGATGCAAGCCTTTGCGCTCATTGCCTACGCACACCGTGTGGTTAGCAATGACTCTGGACTCATGCATGTGGCCGCTGCCTTTGGCGTACCGCAAGTGGCGGTGTTTGGCTCATCCAGTCCCGAGCACACACCACCCTTGAACGAACGTGCGCGTGTGGTGTGGTTGCGTGTGGATAAAAACTACCAGCCACCTTTGGCGTGCGCGCCTTGCTATGAGCGCACGTGCCCGCTAGGTCACACGCGTTGTTTAGAAGACGTGTCGGCGGAGCGCGTGTACCGCTTGCTGTGAGATTCAAAATGCCAGAGTGCGGATGTGCAAAACGTAGACTCAGAACATATTGAAAGAACAGTTATGCATATTTGCTTGGTGATAAACGCGAAAATTCCAGTTCATAAATATGGTGGGACTGAGCGAATCGTTCAATGGCTAGCGACCGAATTTGTGAAGGCCAATCACCAAGTGACGTTGATTGGTTTGCCTGGCTGTGATTTGCCTAATGTGACTTGTATTGCTGCCACGAATGCGCAAGAAGCTCAGCAGGCAATTCCAGACAGTGTGGATATTGTTCATTTCCATGCATGGGAGCCACAACACACATTTAGAAAACCGTGGATTTATACCTTGCACGGCAACAGCACAACGCCTGAAACTCTGCCGAAAAATACGGTGTGTATCAGTGCGAATCATGCCAAACGCCATGGCCGTAAAGTCTTTGTTTATAACGGCATTGATCCAGATGAGTTTGTTTTCCAAGAAAACAAAAAGGATCACTTGTTGTTTTTCTCGAAAGTACGTCGCCGCGTTAAAGGTGCGCGCCGTGCTCTGAAGTTGGCAAAGCAGCAAAAGCAGTCGCTGGTTGTGGCAGGTGGCTATCGCTTGGATTTGCTGAAGGTCGGTGGCTTGATCGATAGCTTGCGTCCAGGTGTTCACTTTGTGGGTGAAATTGGTGGCGCAGATAAGGCTGCTTGTTTTGCTAATGCCAAGGCCTTGCTGTTTCCGATAGATTGGGAAGAGCCGTTTGGCTTGGTGATGATTGAGGCGCTGATGTCAGGTACGCCGGTGCTAGCAACGCCGCGCGGATCAGTTCCCGAACTGATCAATGACAAAGTAGGTGCGCTGTTTGATCGAGATGAAGACTTTGCTGTAGCGTTAACGCATGTCTCAGCATGCAAGCCCGAGGATTGCCGTGCGTGGGCGCTGGCTAATTTTTCATCTCAAGTTTGTGCAGACAACTACTTCAAGCTTTATCAACGTGTTGTGAATGGAGAAATCGTTTTTTAACGAGATGACAGCAAGCTGCCCGCCTGATCTGTGATTTTGCGAATTAAAGTTCCTGTCGCGGGGATGTCGCGAATCAGTCCCACGCCTTCACCCACCGTGGCGTGTGCACGTGTGAAGTCACCCGCTTTGACGCCGGCGTCATAGTCAGCGCGTGCTGCATCTGGGTTGGTTTTTAAACCGGCCACATCGTTTTCAAGCGCGCGGTGCAAGTCGTTGCGAATGGCGCGGAAGTCATACGGAGCGGGCCAATTTTTGCGACGCAAGATGTCAAACACTTCGCTGCGTGCGGTGCCGTCGCCGCTGGTGTGTGTGGCTTGGTTTTTTGCACCTGTGGCTGCTAAGCTTTCTTGTGTGGCCCACAAACGTGAGCCTATCAAGGCGCCATCTGCGCCCAGCATCAATGCGGCTGCTAAGCCTCGACCATCGGCCACACCGCCTGCGGCAAGCAGCAAGGTGTTGGGCGAGTGGGTGCTCAAGTAGTCGGCAACCTCAGGTACCAAGGTGAAGGTGCTGCGGCCTTCGAGCGCGTTGGCGCCGTGGCCACCTGCTTCACCCCCTTGTGCCACGATGACCGCAGCGCCTGCTTCAATCGCTTGTGGCACTTGGTCTAAGCGTTGCACTTGGCAAATCAGTGAAGCGCCTGCGGCTTGAATGCGCGCCGCGTAAGGCCGAGGGTCGCCAAACGACAACATGACAGAGGACGGTTTTTGGGTCAGTACCCAGTCGAGGGCTTCGGCGTTTTCATCCAGCTTCCAAGTGATGAAGCCGCAACCCAAACGTGCGTGGCTGGAAGCGTCATTTTTAAGAAGCTCTTGCGCGAGCGTGTACTCGCGTTGTGTCCATGCAAGGTCGCCATAGCCGCCGCCCACCAAACCCAGCGCACCTGCTTGTGCACAAGCCGCTGCCAAAGCCCCGCCCGTGGCGAGTGCCATAGGGGCTAAAGCAATTGGGGTGTTCAGTTGAAAGCGTTGGGCAAAGCGCGTGTTCAGGGTGGTGTGTGTCATGCTCAATATTGTGACGTGATTAACCAACTGGCAGCATCACCACAAACTGAGCCCCACCGCCTTCGCGGTCTTGGCAGTGCACGCTGCCACCGTGGCGTTGCACAATCGAGCGAACCAACGACAAGCCTAGGCCGACACCCCCCTCGCGCTCGCTGGCACCTGGCAAGCGGTAGAAGGGCTCGAAGATGCGTTCGCGCAAATCCGGGGGCACGCCTGGGCCACGGTCGCACACGCACAGGCGCACCCAGTGACGGTTGTTCTCAGTCAAGCTAGACAGTTGCACCTCAATGTCCGATGTGCCATAGCGTCGCGCGTTTTCTAGCAAGTTGCGCAACAGGCGGCGCAGCAGTTTGACGACGCCCGGAACCACGATGCTGTGTGGTTCAAACCCCAGTTCCAAATGTGCATCCACGCGGGCGCATTCCTCGCTGGCAAGGCCCGTTAAATCTACGGGTTCTACGGTGCCCAGGTCAGCTTCTTTGGCATCGAGTCGGCTAGCCAATAAGATTTCGTCAATCAGTTGGTCAAGCTCGCCCACGCTGCGTGAAATCTCTGCCTTCATGGCGGGCGAGGGGGCGTCACCCATTAGTTCCAGCCCCATGCGGATGCGCGTGAGCGGTGAACGCAGCTCATGCGAGGCATTGGCCAGCAGCGATTTGTGAGACGTGACGAGTTGTTCGACTTGTTCGGCGGCATGGTTAAAGCGTTGCGCGAGGTAGGCCACTTCGTCATTGCCTTGCTCGGCCACGCGGGCCGACAAGTTGCCCGTGCCCCATTGCTCCACGCCTTTTTGCAAATTCTCTAAACGACGCGTCAGGCGGCGCACGATGGGGTAAGTGCCCAGTGCAACGGCCAGTGCCACGAGACCCAAGGTCCACGCCAATCCAAACGGGGGGCGTGACCAAAAGCTGTGCGGTGGGCGTGGCAGATGCACATGCATCAACTCGCCGTTTTGCATGCGCACCATGAACTCGGGGCCCGAACCAAAGTGACCGGGTGGGTGGCGCATGTCGAGACCCATGAGTGGACGTGCCTCGATGGGCAAACCATCCGGTGGGCGCAAGCGTGCACGGCCTTGGCCTACCAGTTCACCTTGTGCGTTGCGCACCAGCACTTCGCGCAAGGGCGGCTCTGCCGTCATGCGCATGACCCAGCCGGTGAGCAGTGTCAACACCGCCACGGCCAATACCACGGCCAACCAAATACGCACATACAAAGGCAGATGAAAAGAGCGTGTCGATGGCATGGTGTTCAGTCTTGTTGCTTGGCAAACACGTAGCCCACGCCGCGTACGGTGAGGATGCGTTTGGGCGCTTTGGCATCGTCTTCAATGGCGGCACGAATGCGACCCATGTGCACGTCGATAGAGCGGTCAAACGCTTCTAGTTCTTTGCCACGTACGGCTTCCATGATTTGGTCTCGCGACAGCACACGGCCCGCGCGTTCAGCCAACACCCACAGCAGGTCAAATTGGTAAGAGGTGAGGTCGCACACTTGGTTGCGCACGCTGACAGTGCGGGCATCTCGGTCTAGCTCTAGCGAACCAAATTTCAAGGTTTGATGTGTGTCGGCAGAGGCTTCGCCGGGGGAATGACGGCGTAACACTGCGCGAATGCGAGCCAGCAGCTCGCGGGGTTCAAAAGGTTTGGGTAAGTAGTCATCGGCGCCCAGCTCTAAGCCCACGATGCGGTCCATGGGGTCGCCTTTGGCGGTGAGCATGAGCACAGGTGTTTGTGCCAGTGCACCTGGCAAGGCGCGGATGCGTTTGCACACCTCTAGGCCATCGATGTCGGGCAACATCAAATCGAGCAGCACCATGTCGGGGGCGATGTCTTGCAGGGTCTTGAGACCATTCAAGCCATTGGCCGCGTGCTGCACCGAGAAGCCAGATTGTTCAAGGTACTCACTCACCATGTGGGCGAGGCGGTGGTCGTCTTCAATCAAAAGCAAGGTATTCATGGTGTGTTCATCATGCCTTGCCAAGTGTGTGCTTGTCTAAAGAAACGGTAAAGACGAGGTAAATCAGGGTTTCACATACAAGATGCGCGAGGCCAGCCACACCAGCAGCAGCACTGGGGCACCTAGCAGGGCAGTGCTCGTGAAGAAAGCTTCGTAGCCGTGCGCATCCACATACACCCCTGAGAAGCCTGCCAACCACTTGGGTGCGAGCAACATCATTGAGCTGAACAGCGCGTATTGCGTGGCTGAGTAGTTCACATTGGTCAGACTGGACAAATAAGCAATGAACGCAGCCGATGCAATGCCGCTGGCCAAGTTGTCGGCAGAGATGACCCATACCAAGGCAGTCAGGTCATGTCCACGCGTAGCCAGCCAAGCAAACAGCAAATTGGTGATGGCACTCAACACTGCGCCCAGCATGAGAATGCGCATCACACCCAAACGCATAGACAGCACGCCACCGATGAAGGCGCCCAGCAACGTCATGGCGACGCCAAACACTTTGGTGACCGCAGCCACTTCGTCTTTGGTGTAACCCATGTCCACATAAAACGGATTGGCCATGATGCCCATCACGACATCGCTGATGCGGTACACCGCAATCAAACCCAGAATGAGCACGGCTTGCCAGCGGTAGCGGCGAATGAATTCTGCAAAAGGCTCAATCAATGCGCCGCGCAACCACTCCGCTGCGTTGCGTGGCGCTGGCATGTCACGTGGCGCGGGTTCGGGCGATAGCAAGACGGTCAACACGCCCAAGCCCATTGAAGCAGCCATCACAAGGTAGGCCGTTTGCCAAGCGGCGTGAAGGTAAGCCGTTTCGTCAGCCCCTGCCACGCGGGCGGCTACCCACAGAACGCCTGCCCCTGCCCAAATCATGGCCAGTCGATAGCCCGTTTGGTAAGTGGCCGCTAAGGCGGCTTGGTGCTGTGCATCCGCTGATTCAATGCGAAACGCATCCAGCGCAATGTCTTGCGTGGCCGAACCAAACGCAACCACCAAGGCGCACCACACCACCGGCCCCAGTGCCACTTGTGGGTCGAGCAAGGCCATGCCCACCAAGCCCGCCACCACGGTGGCCTGTGCCAACAGCAACCAGCTGCGACGACGGCCCAACCAACGCGTGAGCAGTGGCAGTGGCAAGCGGTCGACCAGTGGCGACCACACCCACTTGAAACCGTAGGCCAAGCCCACCCAGCTCAAAAATCCAATCGTGCTTCGGTCAATCCCTGCTTCGCGCAGGCGAAAACTCAGCGTGCCCAACACCAATAGAAGTGGCAAGCCCGCAGAAAAACCGAGACACAGCATGCGCCATGAGGCGGGCTCTAGGTAGACGTGAAGCGCGGCGAGCCAGCCGAGTTTTTTAACTTCAGTCGCCGACGAGGTTGCTGGACTTGTTGTATCGTTCATCCCTCTATTTTCAGCCTTTCACAAAGAGACTTTTTCATGCTCACCAAACGTGCTTTTCTTTACGGTTGTGTTGGCTGCGCTTGCGGCCTTGGCAGCGGTGTGTTGCTGGCGCGTGACGGCGTGGAAGTCAGTAGAGAATCTTCCGTGTTTGCGGGCCTTGTGCCCGCGGCAGAGGTCGAGCAGTCCGCGCATAAGCAATACGCTGACATGATGAAAGAAGCCGCCAGCAAGAACGCACTCGGCCCCGACAACCATCCACAAGTGATCCGCCTGCGTCGCATCGCCAAAGAGCTGATCCCACACAGTTTTGACTGGAACCCCCGCGCCAAAGAGTGGAAGTGGGAAGTCAACCTTGTGGGCTCCAACCAAATCAACGCTTTTTGCATGCCTGGCGGCAAGATCGCTTTTTACAGTGGCATCCTCACCCAACTGCAACTTACCGATGACGAAGTGGCCATGGTCATGGGCCATGAAATCGCGCACGCTTTGCGTGAACACGCCCGTGAACGCATGGGCAAAGCCGCAGCCACCAATGGCGTGGCCACCATTGGTAGCACCGTAGCCGCGGTGTTTTTTGGTGTGAGCCCGCAAATCACCGACTTGGTCGCCAAGCAGGGCGCTAACCTGCTCAACCTCAAATTCAGCCGAGACGACGAGACCGAGGCTGACTTGGTGGGCATGGAAATCGCGGCACGCGCAGGCTATGACCCTCGTGCGGGTGTGACCTTGTGGCAAAAAATGAGCGCCGCCAACAAAGGCGCCCCACCCCAGTGGCTCAGCACCCACCCCTCAGGCAACACGCGCATTGAAGAAATTCAAGCGAACTTGCCCAAGGTCATGCCGTTGTACGAGCGCAGCAAGTAAGGAGACGTGTGATCGCGTGTCTGGTTGACGTTGAGCGACTGCTCAGCCAGCACCCGCTAATACACCATCCGTTCAGTCGTGGCGGGTAGATTGACAATGAACGTGGTGCCACTGACGGGGTTGGTCTCAAAATCAATCGTGCCTTGATGCGACTCCACAATCGTGCGGCTTAGCCACAGACCGATGCCCATGCCATCTTCTTTGTTGGTGCGCAGCAGCTCAAAAATGGCGGTGGTAATGTCTGGTGCGATGCCCGAGCCATTGTCTGTCACTGCCAATAGCACACGGCTGTCTAGCAATTGAGTGCGCACGGTGATGCGTTTTTGTTTTGACGCATTCGGCGTAAAAGCGTCGATGGCATTGGTGATGAGGTTCAATAAAACCTGCTGCAGCTGAGACTTGTCCCCCGTGATCCATGTGGCGCTTGGATGTAGCTCGACTTTCAACGCAATATGGTTGCTGCTGAGTTTGGACTTGCAAAGCAAAAGCACCTCGTTCACCAGTTCGTTCAAATCAAACTTAGACATCAACTTGCGACCATTGCCGAACATGTTGCGCAAGGTCTTGATGATGGTGGCAGCCCGCTGGTTGTCCTGCATCAAATCGTGCATGGCCTCTTTGATGGCGCTATCAGATGCTGCGTGGGTGTCGGTGCTTTCCAGTGCTGAGTTAATCAATTCGGCATTGAGTTGAATGGAAGTGAGCGGTTGGTTTAACTCATGTGCCAAGCACGCCACCAACGCACCCATACCGGCTGTTTTATTGAAGATGGCCAATTGCCGAATGATTTCTTCGCGTTCTTGCAGCAGTTGCTTGAGCTCAATGCTGGTTTTTCGCATGACATCTGCGCGTTCGTTGGTGACGGCGAGTTCATGCGTCATCGCCATTTTTTTACGCTCTGCGATTTCTAAAAAAATTCGCAAAAATGCCACGTTGCTCAAAGTAATGGCGATGAACTGACCTGTCACCATCACTGCTTGGTCCCACGTGGGGGCATAAATGTCATGGATGTCGCCAAGCATGGCCACACCTAAAGTGCGGATCGCTAACGTGACAGACAACGTCAAGCCACCCCACATCAGCAGTTGTGCACCAAACGAAGCACGTTGCGTGCTTAGCTTTGCGCCAATGCGAAAGTAGTCAAAGCACAGCACGGCATAAAAACCATTGAACAGCAGCAAAGCTTCCCACTCGGCTTGGTGAAAGTAAATCAAATAACAAAAAACAGCAAAGTAGGCCGTGTTTACCAATGTGTAGACCCGATGGGCGCGCTCTTGTGGTGCGGGCAGCAAATACATACGCAAAGCCACCATGCGGCCCCAGTTGCCAATCAACATCAAAAACTGTGCGATGTAAAAAAACACCACATCCGGCACGCTGCCTCGAATAGCCATAAACACCACAGCGATGCCGCTGATCATGCCGGACGCGCACCACAACTTGACCTGAAAGCTTCTGTATTCCAACAGCGCGAGCCAAATGGCACCGTGCAACATCAAGTACACGAAGCAGATCATGAAGATCGTGGTTTGTGTATCAAGGTGCATCGATGTTTGTTGGAGTCAATGTGAATTGGGTGTGTTGTGCTTAGGTGCCGCCCACATATGGGTTTGTTTTGCGTTCGCGACCAAAGGTGCTTTCAGGCCCATGGCCAGGGATGAACACGGTGTCGTCACCCATAGGCCACAGACGTTGCGTGATGCTGTTGATCAAGTCATCGTGATTGCCCTGGGGAAAGTCCGTGCGACCAATGCTGCCAGCAAATAGCACATCACCCACAAATGCGCGTTTGATGTCAGGTGAATAAAACACCACGTGACCTGGCGTGTGACCTGGGCAATGACGCACTTGCAAGGTGTGTTGGCTTAAGGTGACCGTGTCGCCATCGCGAAGCCAGCGCGTGGGTGTGAATGGGCGCGAAGGTGGAAAACGGTAGTTGGCCGCAGCTTGGGGCAAGCCATCAATCCAAAACTGATCACCCTCGTGTGGGCCGAAGATGGGCAGATTAAGTTTTTCCGCCAAATCCGCGGTGCCCCCTGCGTGGTCAATGTGGGCGTGCGTGATCCAGATTTGTTCGAGCGTCACACCCAGTTGTTTGCACGCGTCTTCCAACACGGGCAAATCACCACCAGGATCAATGATGGCGGCTTTCAGGGTTGCATCGCACCAAACGATAGAACAGTTTTGTTGAAAAGGGGTAACGGGAACGGTTTCGTACTGCAGCATAGGTGGTAAATGTTAGCGTTAAAGGCGCACTTCGCTACAGCTCACGGCAACGTGGGATGTGAAAGGCGTGAAGTTGAATTTTGCTTAACAAGTCATTCGCCTTGAAGGGCTTTGACAAGTGGTCATTCATGCCGACCTCAAGACAGGTCTGGCGGTCTTTGTCTGATTCGCCTGCAGAAACGCCAATGATTTTGATGGCTGAGTTCATGGTTTGGCGCAGCGTTTGCGTCAGCTCAATACCGTCCATTTCTGGCATACGTACATCAGCGAGTAACAGGTCGTATGGTTGTGTGTTGAGTTTGTCCAATGCTGCATGCCCATCTGTGGCGAAGTCAACTTGCATGCCGTTGCTCTTGAGCAAGCGAAACATCGCATCGCGTACGGCATCGTCGTCATCCACGATCAACACCCGAAGGCCGACTAGGTTGTCCCGAGACGCGGTCATGGGTGGGTGTAATGCAACAGAGCCCACATCATGTGCCACAACTGCCGTGAACCAAAACGTGAAACCGTCCTTGCGGTAGTACTCCATCGTTGGCGTAGTCCGCCAGCAGGCGGTGGCGTTGCTCAACCAAATGGCGTGATCGGATATCAAGTTGCAGAGTGCTTGGCATGCGGGGTGGTCCAAAGAATGTGGTGGCAGTTTAAGTTGAGCGCAGCGCGTGCGCGAGAAAGTCAATCAGCACGGACACGCGGTGTGGGATGTATCGGTTGCTAGGCAACACGGCATAAATGCCCAGGGGTTCGGGTTCAAACTTGGAGAGCACAGGCACGACGCTGCCGTTGTCCAAATAAGGCTGTGCCATGAAGTCAGGTGGGCGTGTGATGCCCAAGTCTTGCGCGGCGGCTTGCAACAGTGCTTCGCCGTTGTTGGCGGCTAAGCGCGGCCGAACGGTGACATGGGTTTCACCTTCTTTGGCGCGGTAGCTCCAGGTTGTCGCTTGGAAATCTTGTGAATACACCAAGCACGCGTGCTGCGCCAAATCGCGTGGGTGTTTGGGGTGGCTGTGCTCTGCCAAGTATTGAGGCGAGGCGACGGTGAGCAAACGGGACTCACCCACTTTACGCACGATGTCACCTGGCTCTAAACGGCTGGTGATGCGAATGGACAAATCAATGCCTTCTTCAATCAACTTGCTGCGACGGTCTGAAAAGTCCATCACCAATTCAATGTGCGAATGCGTTTGCGCAAACTCCAGCAGCGCAGGCATGAGCCGCTGCAAACCAAAACTCAAAGGCAGTCCCAAACGGATGCGGCCACGTGGCTCAGTTTTTTCTTCCAACAAACTCGACTCGGCGGCATCCACCATGTTCAAGATGACGCGACATTTTTCAAGGTACGCCGAGCCAGCGGTGGTGAGCGTGAGGCTGCGCGTGCTGCGCGTCATCAGCTTGATGCCCAGTTGTTGTTCGAGTGCCGAGATTTGACGGGTCACGACCGAGCGCGCCACATCCAGTTGGTCGGCCACGGCGGTGAAGCTGCCGGTCTCGGCCACCCGCACAAAAAGTTGCATTGCATTGAGTTTGTCCATTGTTGCTAATTTTGCAACAAATAATTGAAGATTCGGTGCTTTTTCTATTGGCGAATCATTTCTACATTACGAGCTCCAAACCCGAGAAATCGTATGCAGACCCTTCGTAATGTCCTCTTCGTGCCGCATGGCGCTCCGACCTTTGCCCTGAATCCAGGTGCTGCGGGTGCGGCCATGTCGGACATGGTTCAAAAGCTGCCTACCCCGCGTGCCATCGTGGTGGTGAGTCCGCATTGGGAAACCCGCATCCCCACCGTCAGCGTGGCCACGCAGTTGGAAACCATCCACGACTTTTATGGTTTCCCAGAAGCGCTGTACAAAATTCAATACCCAGCCACAGGTTGTCCAGAAGTGGCCAAAGAGGTAGCCACCGCGTTGCGCAACGCGGGCATGGACGTAGACGACAGCAGCCAACACGGCTTAGACCACGGCGCGTGGCAACCTTTGCGCCAAATGTTCCCTGATGCTGATGTGCCCATCGTGCCCCTGTCGATGCAGACGCACGAAGGCCCAGCTCATGCTTACCGTGTGGGTCAAGCTTTGTCGGTGTTGGCTGAGAAGAACATTTGGGTGATTGCCTCGGGCAACATCACACACAACTTGCGTGACTGGCAGGTGGCGGCATCGACCAACGGTCAAACGCCAGCTTATGTGCATCGCTTTGCCGATTGGGTGGCTGAGAAATTAAACGCCCATGATGTGAGTGCCTTGCTTAACTACCGCCAACATTCTGCCGAGGGTCGACAAGCCCATCCGAGTGAAGACCATTTGTTACCGCTGTATGTGGCGCTGGGTGCCGCAGGCGCTGGTGCTACCCCCCAAGCCTTTTACCGTGGTGTGAGTGACTACGTCATCGCCATGGATGGCTACGCCTTTGTGAATTGAGAAACTACTGATGAACGACAGCTACACCGCGATTGCCAAACTGTTCCATTGGGGCATGGCACTTGTTTTTGCAGGCCTCATTGCTTTGGGCTTTGTGATGACAGACATGCCTTTGTCGCCTGAAAAATTGCAGTACTACGCATGGCACAAATGGGCGGGCGTGACTGTGTTTCTGCTCGTGTGGTTGCGGTTGGTGTGGCGTGTGCTCAACCCGCCGCCTGCGTACCCCAACACCATGTCACCGCTTGTCAAAGGCGTGGCGCATTTGGGTCATGCAGCTTTGTACGGTTTGATGATCGTCATTCCCGTGTCGGGTTGGTTGCTCAGCTCTGCCAAAGGCGTGCCCACCGTTTGGTTTGGTGTGTTGCCACTGCCCGACTTGCTAGAGAAAGACAAAGAGCTAGGCCACTTGCTGCACGAGGTGCATGAAGCACTGAATTTTGTGTTGCTGTTTTTGTTGGCAGGCCATGCAGGCGCTGCACTGAAGCACCACTGGATAGACAAAGACGATATTTTGAAACGCATGCTGCCCACACGCAGCGTCACCTTGAAGGACAACGCATGATGAAACACCTCTCCACCTTCTTACTTGGCACTGTGCTGGCGACGAGCATCTCTATGAATGCTCAGGCTGTTGAATACAAAGCCATTCAGCCTGAGAAAAGCAAAGTCACGTTTCAGTACAAACAAATGGGCGTGGCGATGGACGGCCGTTTCAAGAAGTTTGTGGCCCAGCTCAACTTTGACCCTGCCAAGCCTGGGGTTGCCAAAGCAGACATCGAGATTGACCTCTCCAGCATCGACGCAGGTTCATCTGACGCCGACGACGAAGTGGTGGGTAAAACCTGGTTCAACGTCAAAGCATTTCCTAAGGCCACATTTGTCGCCAAGCAAATCAAAGCCACAGGTGCCAACCAGTTTGACGTGACAGGCGTGCTCACCATCAAAGGCAAAAGCCAAGACATTAAATTTCCGCTCAAGTTAACCACACAAGGCAATGCGGGTGTGTTCAGTGGTGGTTTCGTCATGCGCCGCGCAGACTTCGCCATTGGCGAAGGCATGTGGGCCAAATTTGATGTGGTGGCCAACGACATCCAAGTTAATTTCCAACTCACCGCCATCTCTGGCAAATGATTTTTAAAAGGAGCTTTCAAATGAAATCAATCAAACGCATCGCCGCCGCTTTGGCATTCACCGGCGCATTGGCATCTGCCGTGGCCGCCCCCGTGACCTACGACGTGGATGGCACACACACCTTTCCACGTTTTTCGTATTCACACTTTGGCTACTCCACACAGTTGAGCAGCTTCAGCAAAACCACAGGCAAAGTGGTGTTTGATGCCGAGGCTAAAAAAGGCTCTGTGGATATCGTCATCGACATGAAGTCAGTCAACACGGGTTTTGTTGACTTCAATGGACATATCCAAGGCGAAGACTTTTTGGACACGGCCAAGTTTCCTCAAGCCACATTCAAATCCACCAAAGTGGTGTTTGAAGGTGACAAGCCTCAACTCATCGAAGGCCAGCTCACCATCAAAGGCGTGACCAAGCCTGTGACCTTGACCATTACCAGCTTCCAAGCCATGCCTCACCCCATGATGAAAAAGCCTACTTTGGGTGCTAATGCATTCACCGTCATCAAGCGCAGCGAATTCAACGCTGGCAAATACGCACCTTATGTGGGTGATGACGTTCGCATCGACATTGCGATCGAAGCGATGGCCCAGTAACCACTGCGCTTAAAAATAAAAGGCCCGTTCAGACATGATCGGGCCTTTTTGTCATTTGGGTGCAATGATTTTTTCAATAGATGCTGCGACATCATGAAAACTAATTGGCTTGTGCAGCACTTGCACATTCAGCTGAGCGAATAAATTGATGTGAGAAGGTGTCGTGTCAGCCGTCACGATGATGGCTGGAATTTCTGAGTTGTAGTTATCTCTTAGTTTTTGTATCAGCACATCGCCTGTGGTTTGACTCAATCGGTAATCACTCAAGATGCAATCAATTTGATCAATCGTTGCAAGCTGCGCATCTAGTTCGTCTGCGTACTCTGAGAGCACTTGAACGTATGCCCCCTTGTTGGCCAGTGTTTGTCTATAAGCCTCAACAATGATTGGGTTGTCTTCAATCACGGCAATATATTTGCCTTGAAGACTGCGGTCCGAATGGTGTGCTTTGGGCATCACTTGTTGAGCAGCAGGAATTTCCTCCGCATTTGCTGAGATGGGAAAGGAAGTCGTGACTCTGAATGTGGAGCCTTGCCCTTGTGTCGATACCACACGGATCTCTGCGCCAATCAGGTGGCACAAGCGTTGAACAATAGACAAACCCAACCCTAAGCCGTCATGCAGTGCACGTGTTTTGTCGGCGCGGTAAAACTGATGAAAGATGTGTTGTTGTTCCGAATCTTCTATTCCGCATCCGGTATCAGTTACTTCGATGACCAAGCAATCTTGTTCAGATTCAAAGCGCACGACCACTTGACCGTGTTCTGTGTATTGAATGGCATTTGAGACAAGGTTGGTGATGATTTGTTGGAGCAGTAGTTTGTCGCCACGCACCAGCAAGTCAGGATGAACAATATTAAAAATCAAACCCTTGCTGGTTGCTTTGGCTTCTGTGAGATCGTGAATCGTGGTGGCGAGCTCATCCAAACGGAAAACACGAAGATTGACTTGCATGGCATCAGCATCGAGTTTGCTGATGTTCAGCAGCGAATCAAACATCGCATTCAATGTAGTGATGCTGCTTTTGATTTTGCCCAGGGACTTCTTCTCAACCGTTGGCAAATTGTCTAGGTTGACCATTTCTAAGTAGACGTTGACGGCATGCATGGGTTGTCGCAAATCATGACTTGCCACCGCAATGAATTTGGATTTGGCCACGTTGGCTGCAATTGATTGATCGCGTTCGCTGGCCAATTCTTGGTAAAGGTGTTCGTTGCGAAATCTCAATCGAACAGAATCATCAAAAGTTTTCGCAAAGTTCTTGGCAATGCTCAGCACAACGACGTACAGCGACGCCAAACCCACAGAGAATGGCCATGGAAAAATATGAACTGACCATAAGACCGTGCTCAGCGACGGGATCATGATGGGCAATGTGAACGCAAAAAACGTAGGGGTGTTCACGCTGTACGCAAACATGCTCGAAATCATTGCCGCCGTTGTCATATACACATAGATCATCCGATTCACCATCAGTAAATCGGGTGCCATCAAAATCCAACCTAAGCCCCAGCCAAACCCAACGATGCCAACGGCATAGGTCATGATTTTTAAATTACGTTGGGGGTCGAGGATTTTTTCGGCTTCGTGAGCCAGTTGAAAAATCATCCATGTTCGGATGAACACGGCAATGAACATGTAGCCTAACCAGATGGCTAAATTTAAAGACGGGACCTCATCTTTGAACATCGGAATGCAAAGCATGGGCGCCAACAAATTGGCAACGGTGGCTGAGCGAGCCGCCTTGGTGATGTGCGCCGATTTTTCCCGTAGCAAATAGACGTTTTGAATCTCGTTTGCTATCAATTCACATCTCACGACAACAGTTGATGTTTTTGCGCTTTCAGCACAGCTTGCGTTCTGTTAAATACACGCAACTCTTTGAATATTTGATTGATGTGAATTTTCACGGTCTGTTCGCTGATGTCTAAATAATCAGCGATCACTTTGTTGGGGTGACCTTGTGAAATCAAATCCAATACTTCTAACTGCCGTTGCGTGAGGCGAAACTCTTTCGGGTCCGTGTTTTCGCTTTTCGCAACATAGTTGGTTTCAAGTGTCACCAGGGGTTTGAGTTTGCGAATGATGAATTCAGCAGTGCTGTTTTTTGACAAAAACATCGAAGCGCCCGCAGAAGCAGTTTTCGGTTCCCATGCGTGTTCATCAAGTCCAGAAATTGCAATGACCTGTTGAACGTTGTCCAAATCTTTGAAAACTTTGATGCCAGCCAAACCACTCAGTCCAGGCATCAAGATGTCTAACAAAATGACCCAATGCTTGTCTGTGTTTTCAATGAGCTCTAGGCCCTCATTGGCGCTACTTGCAACTGCGACTTCAATCCCATCACCTGCAAATTCATGTGCAAGTTTTTCGCTCAGCGCATCGCGGTACACAGGATGGTCATCAATGATGAGCAGAGATTTTTTGGTAATTACATTCATGTCGAAGTGATGCTACTGACGCGTCGCGAATGCATCAACTAAACTTTAGTTACAGATGCGTCATCATTAACGCGAGCTACATCTATAAGTAATTAAAAATGCCGCATTAATATTGCATCTGCACCGTATCAGTGCCTTTTAAAACGCTGACGCACTGCTGGAAGCGACGTTTGATCTGTGCCAGCTGAGGAGCCAAGTCGGCTTGGGTTTGAGAAACTGCGACGAGAAACTCAATGGCTTGTGGTGTTAACTCAGCACCTTTGCCGCTTCTTCCCCAAACAATGAGATGGGCATTAAGTTCTGATTCCCAGTGCTTGAGCTCGCCCCATACATGTCGATAAGACCGTCCCAACTCTTTGGCTGCTTTCATGATGGAACCGGTTTTGTAGACGCTCTCTAAGATTTCAAAAAGCGGATGCTCCAGCGTATGAATTGAGAGATGAAGCATGGTGACATCATTCCCAATAATTGGTATTGATGATTTCTGCCAACTTGCGACACACTCTGACGGCCATGACCCTTGGTGTTGCATCCGATTGAACCGTGCCTTTGCCAACCGGGGCGTCATAGTCGTAGTACGACGGAGATAAGCCGCCGACACTCTTCTGATAAGAGACAAGTCGATAGGGTTCGCCGTTAGGGCACATGCCTGTGAATACAAATGTCTCTTCGTTGTTGCCCAAAACTGTTTTTGTCGAATCAGTTTTTGCTGCCCACGCAAACGCGCTAGAAAGCAAAGCGATGCTGACAAGCAAACGCATCACATTTTGAAAATTGGCGCTGATGGCGCATGCTTTATACATATCAAGTGGTTACCGAAGATCGAAAGATGACGGTCATGCTAATGACAGGTAGGCTGCGGCTCAATAGAAAATAGGACCTAGAACGAATGCGCTAGTCAGGCACACCGGCCTCAGAACCTTCGCCCCATTTGATTTCTATAGATGACGGCGATGTAGTTCTTTTATTGGACGCGCTTGAAGTGCCATCCCAAAAAAGCATAGCCGCCGTGCTGAAGCTTCCAATCGAAAGCAGTAATGCGATGAGAACACTTGGTCGCATGGTTTAACTCCCTTGACCCCAAGAGATCTCTACTTTGGAGTCGGCGTTGGGCTCGTATTTTTGTACTGCTGGATAAACCCAAGAGAGGACAGCGATAGAAAGTGCACTGACGACAGTGATAAGCACCACTGAAATTGAAGATGTAACGATTGCGAATCTCATACGAATGGTTGAGTTGAAAACAACCAAAATCGTAGTCCTCACGCACTGCATACTCAATAACAAATACGCTCTAGAACCAATGCGTTACGTTGTTCCATCACGCAAAACACACGAAATATTTTGAATCCACTCTAGAGCCAAAGTTCTACGCTGTCCTGCATTTCAACAACATCATTGGCGTCAAAATTGAACTCTAGAAAAATGTAAAAAATAAGGACAGCATGCCGAATTTATTGAGCGCAACAGACATGGCTTCGGATGTCCAGTTTTTGTCAGATGCACAAATAGCCAAATTCAAATCGGCGTACATTGTCAAAACAGCGAGATCTGTGACGTTGACAAATATCTTGGCACCGATATTTGCTCTTGCACTTTTTTATGATGATGCAGACCCCACTAAGTTAGCGATATGGCTTAGCTATATGGTGATTGCCACATGCATTCGAACTTGGGGAACATCAACGCTCGAGTTCAATGAGGAAAAAATTCAAAATCCAGAGAATGATCTTAAGGTCGTGACGATTGGGGTCGGTCTAATTGGTGTGGGTTGGGGGCTGGGGTGGGTGCTATTGGTGCCTGACTTGACCGAGATGAATCGCATGATTTATCTGTACGTGACAGCCGGAGGTATGTTCAACAGCATGTTTGGTTACTGTGTTCATTCACCAACGTTCTACAGCTTTATCATTCCTACGATGGTGCCCGCCATCTCAACCGTGCTTTGGAACAGAGACATTTTTCCTTGGCCATTTGCGATTGGTATTTCTATTTTGTTTATTTGCGTCGTCAAGATCGCAAAAAATTTTTCAAAGACCTTTGAAGACTCTGTTCGTTTGCGATTGAGAAATGAAAAACTCTATGAAGAGTTAGCAGTTGAAAGAGATCAATCGATTGCAGCCAATGTTGCTAAATCAAACTTCATTGCTTCTGCCAGTCATGACTTGCGACAACCCATGCACGCAGTGAACATGTACCTCGACACACTCGACTTAGATAAAGATATTGCAAAGGCAAAAAATACGATTGGCAAAATCAAGAGCAGCGTTTTAACGCTCAATGAAATGTTTGAAGCGCTGTTGAATATCAACAAACTCGATAGCTTTAGCTATAAGCCTAACAATCATAAATTTTCGATTGACCGATTGGCGATCTCGTTGAAAGAAGTGGTTCAACCACATGTTTTGCAGAAAAACTTAAAGATTCAATTCAACGTAAAAGTAAAACAGGCGATAGGGGATGACTCATTATTAAGTCAAATACTTTTGAACTTAATCAACAACGCAATTCAGTACACAGATGAGGGGGAAGTTGTCATTGAATTTTTTGAGTTCAACCATTGTTTGCACATTTCAGTTGATGACACCGGGTGCGGCTTGGCCCCAAAAGATCAAACGCGTATTTTTGAAGAGTTCTTTCGAGTGGATAAAACCCGTTCAAAGCACGATGGCTTAGGACTTGGTTTGTCGATTGTTTCGCGCTTGTGCAATCTCATAGGCGCTCAAATTTCAATAGATTCAGCAATTGATCATGGCACCAGTTTTACGGTTTCAACGTTATATCCCGTCAGCTCAGATCTTGAAAAATTAGAAACAGCCGCTTCGCGGCAACAGCAATCTGAGTATGTTCGAGGGAAGACTATTGCAGTGATTGAAGATGACGCTATTGTTTTAGAAGCGTACAAACAGGCATTGATCACACGGGGTGCCAATGTGATTTCAATTGCATTGGATGAGAAAGACTTTGAAACTCAAATGGCGATGCTGAATGAAAAATCGATTGATTTCATCATCAGTGACTTCCGCTTACAAAACACAACGGGCGCCAACATGATTGCGAAGGTGCGTGATGCCTATAACGATGAAATTCCTGCGCTGATCGTGACGGCTGATACATCGCCGTCACATATTCAGTACTTTGAAAATCTCAACATTCCTGTTTTACACAAGCCTGTCAGCTTTCAGCGCGTGATCAGTGCGGTGGAAGCTAAGTTGGCAGAGGGCCTGCAAACTTAGTCAACACTCATCCGTCCCATGCCCAGTTCCTTAATACTGCAGATGGGTAGCAACGACGCATAATCTAAACCATGCGTCAATTTGTTCTCCTACTAGCGCTGTTGTGCGCTCTCAGTTGTAAAGCCCAAACCTCGCCTGAGGGGTTGTGGATGAGTTTTGATGATGATGGCAAAACTCCATCGGCACTGGTACGCATCACCAAGTCAAATGGCAACCTTGTTGGACGCATTGAGAAGGTGCTCGACCCACAAGCCGAAGCGACTTGCAGCAAGTGTGTAGACAAACGCAAAAATCAACCACTTGTTGGATTGGAAATTATTAGCGACACCAATCCCGAGCCTCGTCATGGCAAATGGGAGCAAGGCCGTATCCTTGATCCTGATGATGGCACTGAATACAAACTGACGATGGAATTGCAAAACGCAGGACAAACTTTATTAGTTCGCGGACATTGGGGCGTTTTTTGGCGAACACAACAATGGCGTAGACACGTGCAATAAGCCTAAATTAAGGCTTCAGCACAAGTCCGAGTTCGTGTGCAAACGTAAGCCTGATAGTCACTTCTCGTGAAGTTCGCACTGCGTGGAGACAACGCGATGAATTTTTGATTTCAAAAAAGTACGAAACATGCCGTCGTCATAGCCAGCTTGGCAAATCAAGGCGCATGGTTGATGCGCAGAATGGGGTAGTGGTTGTAACTTGGGTCGTGGTAGGGGATCTCACGAATCCAGAAATCCATGCGTTGCTCAGGATCCTCTTTGAAGCGGTCATCACGGTCCATGCGTGTTTGATATTCTTTGCGCAGCTCGGGTAACTTTTGATGGAGCGTTTCGCCGTAGCGCTCACGGATGCGACGATCCTCTCGGTACATCCATTGCGCAATTTGCAGCTGACGGTGGTTAGAAATGTGATCTGTGATTTCGTACACCGTGTTGAATAAGCCCCACCGCGACAAAGAATCGGGCGATACGGGCTCCAACAAATGCGCAGCCAGTAGGGCGTGGGGTTGGCGAATCGGCACGTAGATCGAACCTTGAAGCAGGTCCTCGCGCGATTCCAACCATTCGCCATACAGATTGGTTCGCAAACGTCCTTGGAAAGTTCGCGATTCAAACGAGATGTTCTCAGGCTTCACATGCAAGACTTGAACGGCAATGTTTTTCAAATTCTGTGGCATGACTTGGTAGGTCACACCGTGCTTTTGCAGGTACGGTAAAACGACAGATGTCCACCCGGCTGGAATGATGTATCCGCCTTTGGGCAAAGTCACTATCGCATCATTGATGGGCTGTATGTCGGCATAAACAGGCGTGTGCCATACCTCGGGGCGGTTGAGGTGGTAGGTGATGTGGCGCCCGCCCACAACCGGTGCTTCGCTGTGCGTGGTGTATTCGTAGCCCAGAAGATTGACATAGCCAGTAGGGATGTCAATTTCTTTTTCGAGCATGTTGTGCCAGTCCAGCGCCACGGTTTCACTGAGCATGTTTTCTGCATGTTCGTCGGCTTGTGTGGCGACTTTCAAAAGTTGACGCCCATCTCTGGCAATCAATTCCAGAGCGGCAATCAAAACGTCTTTGCTTGTTTGAACGCGCTGCGCGTAGGGTGACCATGCATGGTCTTCGATCAACAGCCCCAAGCGATTCCTCAAGACCGCGTAGACATGTGAGAAGCGGGGCGCATCTGCATCTCGCATGATGCCTGCGCGGGGGTTCTCAAAGTCCAACAGCACGGGGGTGAAGTCCAGCGGGTGATGCCCCTTGTCGCTAAGGCGGGTCATCATGTTGGCTAGAAACTCTTCAGACACCTCATGCAGCACATCGTCGGCGCTGAACATGGAGGACATCGACAAGGAGACATCATGGCGAAACCGTACGCCGTCCGTGACATGCAAGTCCAGCGTGAGTAAGGGGTCCCATTGCGAGACCAGTTGTAGCATGCCATTCATTTCCGCCGACTGACCCAGCATCCAGTCACGATTGAGGTTGATGCGCTGCGCCGTCACTCGTTCGCCTTGCAAGCTTGGGCCATTTTGATTCGGACGGTTGTACGGGCTGGGACGTTCATGCCCATCGACGTTGAGAACCGGTACAAACAATAAGACTTGATTCCGAAGTGGGTCCTTCGCCGGTGGTTTCTTCAACCAATCGCGAATCAGCATCAACCCCGCGTCTTTGCCGTCAATTTCTCCGGCATGTGTTCCTGCAATGGCAAGGACCACGGGTACCCCGAGCCGTTTCGCTTGGGCGGGCGCTAATGCCCCACTTCGGCTCACCGCGATGACCCAAATAGGACGACCTTCGGCAGATCGACCCATGCTGAAACAGCGAACGGCGTCGGGATAACTTTTGGCCAAGGTTTGGCACATGGCGTCTACCTCGGCATACCTGCCTGTGCGTTGGTATTTGCTGATTTCTGCTTCGAGACGTTGGGTCGCGTCTGTTGACGTTTGTGCCCATGCGCTGAGAGCCGCACAACACGAAATACCCCAAATCAGAAGCGTCTTGCAGGCAGACAGTGCAGATTGGCAGTGCGAGTCAGCACGCATCTGTCCCATTTCCAAGAGCCATCTGCGTGGGTACAGGGTGGCGCAAACCCACTTGCTGGTTGTGTTCATCTACAAATACGTTCAGTGTGCATATGTGACATACAGGTAGATCAAGTTGTTGTCACTTGCACGGCGGTTACTACCCGATGCGTTATCGAAAAAATCAGCACCCCCTAAGAAATTTTTATAGAAGGTTTGCTGAAGCGCGATGTGAATTTTGGGTGTTGGTGCGTAGTAAAACTCAAACCCCATACCATTTGTTTTGGGTGATCCCGTGGCGGAACAGTAGGCCAGCATGGAGTTTGTTTGGTTGCACGCACCAGTGATCACGGCGGGGTCTGGGTTGAATGACCAGTACAAGTTGTCGTTGCTGCCCGTTGTTTTGAAGTAGAAGACGCTGGAGCCGTAGGTTCGTGCGTAGTCATACGTCAATTTGGTTTTGAACGTGGAGAGTGCCCCTGAGGCATAGTCGTGGCTGCGGCCCACAGACCGTGTGCCCCAGTCCACGTGTTCATTGATATAGCTTGCTTGCACAGATACCGAGTGCGTATCTGTGATGTGTTGATATTGCGCATCAAGACCAAGGTCGGTGTATGTGCCAGAGGCCGATCCAGCAACGAAGGGATCGCGGGCCAAATGCGTGACCATGCCAAATGTGCCCACCATGTATGAATTGCTCCCTTTCACTTGGCTCCATGCCAATCGCCAATAAGGGTTTGAGTTGCTGCTGATCGTGTTTATCGGCCCTGAAAGCTGTACCAGAGATGAGCCAGGCGAAGACTTGAAGTAGTTGCTTAGCTCCATATAGATGGCGTCATTCAACATCGCGTAAATTCCCACACCCGCGGTTTGCGAATTCAAGCCGCCATCTATCATGGTGGTTGGGCCAAATTGACCGATGCCCCACGCATTCAACAGGCTAGAACTTCGATAAGGAAAGGTGTGAACGGGGGTGGTGTTCCATAAGTCTTGACTGGCTGGCGCGTTGTTCAGCGTCACGCCCCAAGACACAGATTGCGCGGCGACCACGTCTTGTTGCGCGAATCGCAGATCGCTTGCATCTAGAAAAAAATCATGCCCCACGCGAGAGCCAGTTTGCACACCAGAGCTTGCGTAAAGCGGATTGGTGTTGGCAGCACTCGCTGTCCATTTGAGATTGCCACCCATCTGCTCCGAAAGCTTACCCGCGATGTAGAAGTTAGCTTCTTCAGGAATCAGCTGGCCATTCTTAGGCATGGACACACTGGGGTCTGCGCTACTGGACGTACTCTTGACTTTGGTGACAGAGGCCGTGGCTGTCAGTGAAAAGGGGCTGACTCGGTTGCCTTGCGTATAACCCTTGAGTTTGAACTGACGACCTGCTGGCGTCAGTTCGCCAATATTGAGATGACAGGTCTTACAGGGCTGATCCGTTTGCTCAGAAAACGAGGGCAGCGCTTGCGCCACAAATGGGCTGTGCAAGCCAACAAGAAAGATCGCAACTGTCGTGAACCGTGTACGCATAAATAGCAGCCTTGCGCCCCATAGAAGATGTCTCAATGCCATTCAAAGTACGGCATAGATTAAGTCAACACGGTCATTTCAATTTAGCACTCATCCGTCCCATGCCCAGGCGCAGCCTGCGTGGGCACATGGTGACGCAAACCTACTTGCTGGTTCTTCTCATCCACAAACACCAGTTGAGGCTCATGCTTTGCCACTTGATCTTCGTGTACTTGGGCGAATGAGGCAATGATCAACAAATCACCCACACTTGCGCGACGTGCGGCTGAACCATTGACAGAAATCATGCCCGACCCACGCTCGCCTTTGATGGCGTAGGTGATGAAGCGTTCGCCGTTGTTGATGTTCCAGATGTGGACTTGTTCGTTCTCACAAATGTTGGCGGCGTCGAGCAGGTTTTCGTCGATGGCGCAGGAGCCTTCATAGTGCAATTCGCACTGGGTTGTTGCAACGCGGTGGATCTTCGATTTCAGGAGGGTGCGGAACATGACTAAAAATGGTCTAAAACTAAGCGATGCTCAGATCATAGAGCCCCAAGCTGAGCCTTGCCTAACAAGACCCAAATTGACTTATTTCTGTAGAAGCTGCGCTGCGCCTTGGCCTGCCACGCGGCCACTGGCCAAGCAAGCGCTCAGCAGGTAGCCACCGGTGGGGGCTTCCCAGTCCAGCATCTCTCCGGCCGCAAACAGGCCGGGCAGGTTGCGCGCCATCAGATGCGCGTCCAACGCTTCTAGGCGCACACCGCCTGCGCTGCTGATGGCTTCATCCATCGGGCGCGTCGCAGCCAGCGTGAGCGCTAAGTGTTTGATGGCAGCGGCCAGTTGCGCAGGGTCGTTCATGGCTTCTTTGCTCAGCACTTCGTGCAGCAGTGCCAAATGCAACGCCGTGAGGTTGAGGCGGCTCTTCAAATGGCTGCTGAGCGAACGACTACCGCGTGGGTGCGACACCTCGGCTAACACGCGCTCGGGTGTGAAGTCGGGCTTGAGATCAAGGTGCAAAGTGGCGTTGCCGTTGCGTGCGATTTCGTCGCGCAACAAAGCAGAGGCTGCGTAAACCAAGCTGCCTTCCACGCCCATGGCCGTCACCACAAACTCGCCACGACGGTCAAAGCGCTGACCCACACTGTCGGTGAATGACAAGGCCACAGACTTAAGTGGCTTGCCTGCAAACTGTCCTGACAAGTGGCTGCTCCAACCTACACGGCCATCGCGCCCTTGCACATCAAAACCGCAGTTGGCAGGGTGCAGTGGCGACACATCAATGCCCAATGCGCTCACCCACGGTTGCCACGCACCGTCTGACCCCAACTTGGCCCAGCTGCCGCCGCCCAGTGCCAACAACACGGCATCGGCGTGTGCGGTGTGCGAGCCTTGTGGCGTGTCAAAACCCAAAGTGAATGTGTGATCCTTGTGTTGCAAGGCACCGTTCCAACGGTGGCGCATATGAAAGGTCACTGGCACGCCCTGTGCGGGATGGCGCAAACGATGCAACCAGGCGCGCAGCAACGGCGCGGCTTTCATGTCGGTGGGGAAGATGCGCTGTGAGCTACCCACAAATGTGTCTAGGCCTAAGCCTTTGACCCATTCGCAAATGGCGGCAGCATCAAACGACTTGAGCCATGTGGCACAGGCTTCGCTGCGCTCGGCGTAGCGGGTGGTGAAGATCTCAAACGGCTCGGCGTGCGTGAGATTCAGTCCACCCAAGCCCGCCAGCAAAAATTTGCGGCCCACTGACGGCATGGCGTCATACACATGCACGTGAACGCCTGCAGCGCTGAGTACTTCAGCGGCCATCAGGCCTGCGGGGCCTGCGCCAATGATGGCGATTTGTTGGTTTGTATTTGTAGTCACCGGCTAAGTGTAGGCGGCGGCTGTTCGTTGCTTAAAGTAGTTCAATGCCAAATTGGCGCACAAGCAGTGCAAAGAGTGCGAAGCAGACAACTGTGATGAGTGCTGATGCACCAAGAGTTGGCCAAAAACCAAAACGTTCCAACAAAAAAGGAAACGTTAAAAACATCGGCAAAGTGGGCACCACATACCAAAAGGTGTACCAAGCGTGGTTGGCGATTTTTTCACCGGGCTGCTTTTCAACGTAAAGCCAAATCAACGCCAAAAAAGTGACCAACGGCAGAGATGCAAGCAAACCACCCAGCTTATCGCTGCGCTTGGTGACTTCAGAAATGGCAACAACCAAGGCTGCTGTGATCAGATACTTGGTGATGAGCCAAGTCATATCAATCCTTCATACGCGATGGTGATGGGCGCATGGTCTGAAAATTTTTCATCTTTGTAGATTGCTTCGCTACGTGCTTTGACAGCCACAGCTGGCGTGGCCAAGTGGTAGTCCAAACGCCAACCCACGTTGTTGGCATAGGCTTGGCCGCGGTTGCTCCACCAGGTGTAGCAAGCGTCGGTGGTGTCGGGTTGCAGTTGGCGGTACACGTCGACGATGCCGCCTTGCGTTGTGAGCTGCGTCATCCATGCGCGCTCTTCGGGCAAGAAACCGCTGTTCTTTTTGTTGCCTTTCCAGTTTTTCAAATCGGCTTCCTTGTGCGCGATGTTGATGTCGCCGCACAGCACAAATTCGCGCTCTTGTTTCAAGGCATTGAGGTGTGGGTACATCGCGGCCAAGAAACGAAACTTGGCATCTTGTCGTTCAGGGCCCGAAGAGCCGCTGGGGAAGTAGCTGCTGATGATGGACAGCTTGTGTGTGGGTGTGTCAAAACGCAGTTCCACGTAACGCCCTTCGGCATCGAATTCGCCACCGTCAAAACCCACGATCACGTCGCTCGGTTCGTGTTTGGTGTACACGCCCACGCCTGAGTAGCCTTTCTTCTCGGCATAGTGAAAGTGACCTTTCAAACCAGCCAAGGTCTCGAAGTTGCCTTCGATGTCTGGGGCTTGGGCTTTGATTTCTTGGACGCAAATACAATCAGGGTTGGCTTTTTCGAGCCAAGCTTCCACGCCCTTGCGGGCGGCCGAACGAATGCCGTTGAGGTTGAGGCTGGTTAGTTTGAACAAGGAATTTCCCCATGAGTCAGAGTGTGGCTGCCAACGACGCGTTGGCACAAGAGTTTGTGCAATTTTCGCTGGATTGTGGCGTGCTGAAATTTGGGGAGTTCAAAACCAAAGCGGGCCGCATGAGCCCTTACTTCTTCAACGCCGGTTTGTTTGATGATGGCGCCAAGCTGGGCAAGTTGGCCAGTTTTTATGCGCAATGCATTGTCAACAGCGGCATCGAGTTCGACATGATTTTTGGCCCCGCTTACAAAGGCATTCCTTTGGGTGCGGCTGTGTCGATTGAGTTGGCACGCTTGGGCCGCAACGTGCCGTTTGCCTACAACCGCAAAGAAGCCAAAGACCATGGCGAAGGCGGTAGCTTGGTGGGTGCGCCCCTCAAAGGTCGTGTGTTGATCGTGGATGATGTGATGAGCGCAGGCACGGCTGCGCGTGAATCGATTGCCCTCATCAAAGCGGCAGGTGCCACACCGCACGCTGTGGCGATTGCGCTAGATCGCCAAGAAATGGCCACCGAAAAACAAGCGGACGGATCTACCAAAGATGTGCCCTACAGCGCGGTGCAATACGTGCGTGAACAACTGGGCATGAGCGTGTGCACCATTGCCAAGTTGGAAGACCTGTTGGCTTATTTGGGCAAGCAGCCAGACAACGCCATGGGTGAGCATTTGGCTCGCACACAGGCGTACCGCGAGCGTTACGGCGTTTAAGTCGTGAGTTCCAGGCGCCGTAGTAACGGTCGGCGCGGTGGTGCAAATACTCCGCCATGATCGTCACGCCGCCTAAGCTGGCGCCGTGACGAATCAAAATGCCCGTGGTGCAGCCTGTGACAAAGCTGCTTCGCGAAACACGCACATGCCGAGTGCGACAAACACGGCGCCGGTCAACAGGCCTTGTGCGTCTCCAGCACGCTGTGGGGCATCACTTACCCCAGTTTTTTCATCAACAGCTCGTTGACTTGCGCAGGGTTGGCTTTGCCTTTGCTAGCCTTCATGATGGGGCCCACCAAACCATTCAAAGCTTTGGCGTTGCCGGCCTTGAACTCTTCCACATTCTTGGGGTTGGCGGCCAGCACTTCGTCAATGATGGCTTCCAACGCGCCGGTGTCGTTGATTTGCTTGAGGCCTTTGGCTTCGATGAGGGCGTCTACTTCTCCCTCACCGTTCCATAAGCCTTCAAACACTTGGCGTGCCGCGCTGTTGCTGATGGTGTTGTCGGTGATGCGGCTGATCAGCGCACCCAGTTGCGCAGCGCTGACGGGAATGTTGTCAAACGTCACTTCGCCGCTGTTCAAGCGGCGTGACACCTCACCCATGATCCAGTTGCTGGCGAGCTTGGGTTGGCCGCAAGCTTTGGCCGTGGCTTCAAAGTAAGCGGCTGTGGCTTTGCTTTGCGTGAGCAAGGTGGCGTCGTATTCGGGCAGCGCGTAGTCTTTGACAAAGCGCTCAGCCATGACGCGAGGCAGCTCGGCCATTTCGCTCTTCACGCGTTCCACCCAATCGCGGCCAATCACCAAAGGCGGCAGATCTGGGTCGGGGAAGTAGCGGTAGTCAGCGGCGTCTTCCTTGGTGCGCATGGCGCGGGTCTCACCCGTGTCTGGGTCGAACAACACGGTGGCTTGTTCGATCGCGTGGCCGTCTTCGATTTGGTCGATTTGCCAACGCACTTCGTAGTCGATGGCTTGTTGCATGAACTTGAAGCTGTTCAAGTTTTTGATTTCGCGGCGTGTGCCCAAGGGCGCGCCGGGTTTACGCACCGACACGTTGGCGTCGCAGCGGAAGGAACCCTCTTGCATGTTGCCGTCGCAAATGCCAATCCACGTGACGATTTTGTGCAGTTCTTTGGCATAGGCCACGGCTTCTTCGCTAGAGCGCATGTCGGGCTGGGTGACGATTTCTAGCAGCGGTGTGCCCGCGCGGTTCAAGTCGATGCCAGATTGACCCCCACCACCTAATGCTGAGTCTTCATGCAACGATTTGCCTGCGTCTTCTTCGAGGTGGGCACGCTCCAAGCGCACGGTTTTGTGCACGGTCTCTTTGCCAACTTCCAAAAAGAACGACACCTCACCACCTTGCACCACAGGAATTTCAAACTGGCTGATTTGGTAGCCCTTGGGCAGGTCGGGATAAAAATAGTTTTTGCGCGCAAAGATGCTGCGCTCGGCAATGTGCGCGTTGACGCCCAAACCGAACTCAATCGCGCGCTCGACCGCACCGATGTTCATCACGGGCAGTGTGCCGGGCAGGGCCATGTCCACCGCGCAGGCTTGCGTGTTGGGTTCCGCGCCAAAGGCCACTGAGGCGCGGCTAAAAATTTTGCTCTTCGTGGAGAGCTGGGCGTGTGTTTCAAAGCCGATGACGACTTCGTAGCCTTGAACTAATTTGGGTGCAGTCATGTCAGATGCCCTCCGGTTTTTGGAGGTGATGGTCAGTGGCCAGTTGATACTGGTGCGCGACGTTCAGCAAGCGTGCTTCAGATAAGTAGTTGCCAATGAGCTGCATGCCCACGGGCATCTTGCCTTCGCCAAAGCCTACCGGCACGCTCATGCCGGGCAAGCCAGCGAGTGAAGCAGGCAGCGTGAAGATGTCGGCCAAGTAATCAGCCAACGGGTCGCTGGCGTTGTTGCCCAGCTTCCACGCCACGGTTGGGGCGACGGGGCCAGCAATCACATCGCACTCGGCGAAGGCGCGTTGGAAGTCGTCCGCAATCATGCGACGAATTTTTTGAGCTTGCAGGTAGTACGCGTCGTAGTAGCCGTGGCTCAACACATACGCGCCGGTCATGATGCGGCGCTTGACCTCTTCGCCAAAGCCTTCGGCGCGCGTTTTTTTGTACATGCTGACGAGGTCTGTGTAGGTGGAAGCGCGGTGGCCAAACTTCACGCCGTCAAAGCGGCTCAGGTTCGAGCTGGCTTCGGCGGGCGCGATGATGTAGTACACAGGAATCGCCAGCTCGGTGCGCGGCAGCGTGATGGGCACGAGCTTGGCGCCTTGGGCTTCCAAGGTTTTGAGGGCTGCATCAATCGCGGCGCGCACGTCGGCGGCGAGGCCTTCGCCAAAAAATTCTTTTGGGATACCAATGCGCAGACCTTGCAGGCTTTCGCCCAATTTGGCCGAGAAGTTTTCAGCAGGCACATCGAGCGAGGTCGAGTCGCGATCCAGGTCGGGGCCACACATGGCGCTGAGCAACAGCGCGCAGTCTTCGGCGCTGCGTGCCATGGGGCCAGCTTGGTCAAGGCTGGAGGCGTAGGCAATCATGCCGTAACGGCTGGCGCGGCCATACGTGGGCTTGATGCCGGTGATGCCGCAAAAGCTGGCGGGTTGGCGAATCGAGCCGCCGGTGTCGGTACCCGTCGCAGCGGGCGCCAAACGCGCAGCCACAGCCGCAGCGCTGCCGCCAGACGAACCGCCGGGAACGCGCGAGGTGTCCCAAGGGTTGGTTACCGCGCCGTAAGCAGAGTTTTCGTTGGCAGAGCCCATGGCGAACTCGTCGCAATTGACCTTGCCCAAGCTCACCATGCCCGCGCCGTTTTGATGGTTCACGCCAGTGCCGAGCTTTTGCACCACGGTGGCGTCAAACGGCGAGCGGTAGCCGCTCAGAATTTTGGAGCCAGCGGTGGTGGCGAAATCGCGCGTGACAAACACGTCTTTGTGTGCAATTGGCACGCCTTCCAGAGCGCCCGCCGTGCCTGCGGCAATGCGGGCGTCGCTGGCTTGGGCTTGGGCCAGCGTCACTTCGCTGTTGATGTCCAAAAACGCGTTGTGTGGGTTGCCACCAGCACGGGCCAAAAAGGCTGTGGCCACTTCGACAGCGCTGGCTTGCTTGGTTTGGAGCGTTTGGGCCAGTTGGGCCACGGTCATGTTGTGCAATTGAGTCATGGTGATGGCCTTACTCAATCACTTTGGGAACCAAGAACAAGCCACGCTCCACGGCGGGGGCGCTTTGTTGGTTCAGGTCGCGTTGGTTGGGTTCGCTGGCCACGTCGGGACGCAGGCGCAGCTCGATGTGGGCGCCTTGCATGGCATCGACGGGGTGGGCCATGGGCACCACGCCAGTGGTGTCCACGGCGCGGATTTGTTCGACGATGTCGAAAAAGTCATTAATTTTGTGGAGCATACGGGCCTGTTCGTCAGGTTGCAGCTCTAGCCGGGCCAGGTTGGCGATGCGGCTGATGTCTTGGTCATTCAGGGACATACTTTTATAAGGGGAAAAACCCGCGATTTACGGGCGATGCGGTATTATCTCGCCTTTGTGTCCGCGCCCGCGGGCAAGCTTTGAGGACAGACATGTTTGGATCTTTTCGTCGGTATTTCTCCACCGATTTGGCGATTGACCTG
>Ga0228703_1000055_pt1 | contig 117995 bp, 104 predicted proteins | sample McNCre217_Aug_MG_3_FD_178020 | JGI IMG/M metagenome (GOLD analysis project Ga0228703, IMG submission 178020) | Freshwater microbial communities from McNutts Creek, Athens, Georgia, United States - 29-17_Aug_MG | ecosystem: Environmental > Aquatic > Freshwater > Creek | place: USA: Georgia... | reverse complement strand
CGCGCGATGGAGCAGCCTGGTAGCTCGTTGGGCTCATAACCCAAAGGTCGCAAGTTCAAATCTTGCTCGCGCAACCAGATTAAAAAGCCCGCTGATTTATCAGCGGGCTTTTTTTCTGCCTCAGTTGTTATCCCAATTACCTCGCCAGACCAAGACATGAGTTCAAGATGAGCTTGATTCAAACCGCCCTCCAAGGCGCAGAGCGCCGTATTCAGTCCTATCCCTGGGGCGATGCCGTTTGGCATGTCTGGGGCGGCTCAAACGCCGATGCGGCAGCGCCTTTGGTGCTCTTGCATGGCGGCTCTGGCAGTTGGACGCACTGGGTGCGTAATGTTCAGTATTTGTCGCAACATCGGCCTGTGTGGGCGTTGGACTTGCCAGGCTTTGGTGACTCGGGCTTGCCAGGCGATGTGCGTGACGCCGACAGTCTCGCGCCTTATGTGGGGCACATCCTGCACGACAGTTTTGGCGGTGTGGCGGTTGATGTCATGGGTTTTTCCTTTGGCGGCATGACAGCGGGCTTGTTGGCCGCAGCGCAGCCCGCGTGCATCAAGCAATTGATCTTGGTGGGCGTGCCAGGCTTGGGCCTGTTTGGTGAGGTGTTGCCCATGCGCGGCATGTCGCCCGACATGAACGAGGCCCAACAACGCGCTGTGCATCGCCACAACTTAAACGCCATGATGTTGGCCCACGACAGCAGCATTGATGAAGAACTGATCGATTTGCAGCAAGCCAATGTGGCGCGTGATCGCATGCGTCGTCGTCGCATTGCCAAGACCGATGTGTTGGCCAAAGCGCAAAGCAGGTGGTCGTGTCTCGTGCACGGCATATGGGGCGCACAAGATGCGTTGTACAAAGGCACGCTGGAGCAAGTGCCGCAAATCCTGAACGGTCTCGACTCGTTCACGGTCATTCCCGATGCGGGCCATTGGGTCATGTACGAGCGCGCCGATGCCTTCCATGCGGTCGTGACACCGCTGCTCTAACGGCGCACAATCTCAACATGCTGTACAAATTCAAATCCAAAGCGACAGGCGACCTCATCATGCTGGAGCCGCAAGGCCGTCAGATCTTGAAACTGATCGGTAAAGAACCTGGCCCACAAGGCATCATTCTTCCGACGGAGATGTTGCCTGCGATCACCGCCCTTCAAGAAGCCGTGGTGCGTGAAGAGGCGACCCTTCAAGCTGCGCGCGAAGCAGCGCAAGCTGCAGATGACGCGCAGGCCAAACAATCGGTGGCTGACGCACAAAAAGGGATTTCGCTGAAGCAGCGCGTGGTCCCCTTCATCGACATGTTGCGTCGTGCGCATGCCGAAGACAAAGACGTTGTCTGGGGTGCTTGACACCAACGCCTCGCCTCATGTCTATGAGGCCTTGACGCCCGATGTGGTGTTGGACGCATTGGCCGATTTAGGTCTGGCCGTCGATGGCCGTTTGACCGCCTTGAGTTCGTACGAGAACCGCGTCTACCAAGTGATGCTCGATGACGATCAAGCCTTGGTCGCCAAGTTCTACCGACCCGAGCGTTGGAGCGATGCGCAAATTCTCGAAGAACATGCCTTCGCCGCTGAACTCATGGCCGCCGAAGTGCCGATGGTGGGGCCGTTGAGTTTTGCAGGCCAGACCTTGCATCATGCCCATGGCTTTGCATTCAGCGTCAGTCCCCGCCGTGGCGGGCGCCCGCCGGAGCTGGATGACCCTGAGGTGTTGGAATGGATTGGCCGCTTCATCGCTCGCATGCACAACGTGGGCGCGCAAGCGGCATTCACCCATCGCCCCGCCCTGGATGTGCACAGTTTTGGCCATGCGTCACGGGATTGGCTGATAGAGCACACCATCATCCCCCTGGATCAGCAGCGTGCTTGGTTGAGCATGTGCGATCAGGCGATCGCTATCGCGCAAGAAAAAATGGATGCTCATCCTGCCGCGGCCCTGCGTTTGCACGGTGATTGTCATCCGGGCAATATTTTGTGGACGCCCACAGATTTGCCTAACGGCGGCCCCCACTTTGTCGACTTAGACGATGCACGCATGGGCCCTGCCGTGCAAGACCTGTGGATGCTGCTCAGCGGTGACCGCGCGCAACGCACGCAGCAGCTGTCCATGCTGCTCGATGGCTATGAGCAGATGCGCGAACTCAACCGCAACGAGCTCGCCTTGATTGAGCCCTTGCGCACCTTGCGGCTGATTCACTACAGCGCATGGCTCGCACGCCGTCGAGACGATCCTGCCTTTGTGCAGCACTTTTCATGGTTTGGCAGCAGCGACTACTGGGCCGGACAAATCCACATGTTGGAAGAACAGTGTGAGGCTATGCAAGAGCTACCCTTGTGGGTGTAGCTGAGCGGGCAGTGCTCAACAGCCCAGCAGATCGGCCAGGGCGTTCAGATCGCACGCATGCAGATCATTGTCAGCTTGGGGCGACACATCTTTAATGCGTGAGGCACCGAACTCCAAAGGACGTTCGATGTAGGCGGTACGTAGCCCACACGCCCGCGCACCTGCTAAATCGTCGTGATGCGCGGCACACAGCATGACTTGATGTGCTTGAAGATCAAAGACATTCGCCACCCCCAAGTAAGTGGCCGGATTGGGCTTGTACGCACGAAAGACCTCGGCCGACAACACGCAATCCCATGGCAAACCTGCATGTTTGGCCATGTTGGTGAGCAAACCCAGGTTGCCGTTGGAGAGCGTGCAAATCGTGAACTTCTTTTTCAAGCGGATCAGGCCAGCCACGCTGTCTGGCCATGCATCCAAGCGGTGCCACACCCGGTTGAGGTGGATGCGCTCGGCTTCGTTCAAATGTGCCAAACCAAACTGCGGTAACAAGTCGTCCAAGATCATGCGGTGGAGTTCATCAATGCGTGTCCAACCGAGTTCACCGGATTGCACGCGTGCCATCGCCGGTACATAGCCAGCGCGCCACGCCAGTGCGAAGGCATTTGCGTCCACAGCCGGGTAAAGCGTTTGCATCTCGCGCACGATGCTGCCGTGCCAATCGACAACGGTGCCAAAAATGTCAAAGGCCAGCACGCGTGTGCTGGCCTGGATGTCTTCAAGCGAAGCGGGTGTGTTCAGGTCCATGTGTGTCATGGACCATGTTTTACACCAAGAGTGCGTTCACCCGTTTCACATAGGCGGCAGGATCTTCGGGCAAGCCACCTTCAGCCAGCAAGGCTTGATCAAACAAGATGTGCGCCAAGTCGTGGAAGTTGGGGTTGGCGTCACCGCTCAGTTTTTTCACCAAAGCATGTTCAGCATTGACTTCCAAGATGGGTTTCATCTCTGGGGCTTGCTGGCCAGCTTGTTTGAGCATGCGGGCCAGTTGCATGGACATGCCGTGGTCTTTCACCACCAAACAAGCAGGTGAATCTACCAAGCGGGTGGTTACGCGCACATCCTCAGCCTTCTCTTTGAGGGCCTCTTTGAGTTTGGCCAGTACGGGCTTGAAGGCTTCAGCGGCATCTTCCGCCGCTTTCTTTTCGGCTTCGTCTTGCAGTGAACCTAAGTCGACAGCACCTTTGGCAACAGATTGCAGTGCTGTGCCATCGAACTCTTGCACAAAGTTCAAGGCCCACTCGTCCACACGGTCGGTCATCAACAACACCTCGATGCCCTTTTTGCGGAACACTTCGAGTTGGGGACTGTTCTTGGCAGCCGCCAGTGTGTCCGCGGTGATGTAGTAGATGGCCTCTTGGCCTTCTTTCATGCGTGCTTTGTAGTCGGCAAACGACACGCTCACGGTGTCCGTGCTGGTGCTGGCAAAGCGCAGCAGCTTGGCGATTTTGTCTTTGTTGGCAAAGTCTTCGCCCAAGCCTTCCTTCAGCACGGCGCCAAACTCGGCGTAGAACTGGCTGTACTTGCCTTCTTTGGCCTTGTCTTCGTCGCTGAGCACATCCGTGACTCCATCGTCGCCAGCTGTAGGGGCTTTGTCGTACTTGGCCAAGTCTTCCAACACGGCCAACACGCGGCGTGTGTTGCCTTCGCGAATGGCTTTGACGTCGCGGCTTTCTTGCAGCAACTCACGGCTCACGTTCAGTGGCAAATCGGCCGAATCCACCACGCCTTTGATGAAGCGCAGGTAAGAAGGCATCAGCGCCTCAGCGTCGTCCATGATGAACACGCGTTTCACGTACAACTTCAAGCCCGCTTTTTTGTCGCGGTTGAACAAGTCCATCGGCGCTTTGCCTGGAACGTAGAGCAACTGGGTGTATTCGGTGCTGCCTTCCACGCGGTTGTGGCTCCAAGCCAATGGTGGCTCAAAGTCGTGGCTGATGTGTTTGTAGAACTCGGCGTGTTGCTCGTCCGTCACGTCTTTCTTGGGGCGTGCCCACAAGGCGTTGGCTTGGTTGATGGTTTCCCATTCGTCGGTCAGCACCATTTCGCCGGGCTGGTCGTTTTCCCCCTCTTTCCATTCTTCTTTGCGCATGCGGATGGGCAAAGAGATGTGGTCCGAGTATTTGTTGATGACGGATTTGAGTTTCCAAGCGCTCAGGTATTCCTCGGCATCGTCACGCAGGTGCAGGATGATCTTGGTGCCACGTTCGGCTTGGGTGATGGTCTCCACCTCAAAGTCACCCGTACCGGTGCTGCTCCAGCGCACACCTTCCTCGGCTTTCAAGCCCGCGCGGCGTGATTCGACCGTGATGCGATCGGCCACGATGTAACCTGAGTAAAAGCCCACACCGAATTGACCAATCAAGGCGCCTTGGTCTTTGGCATTGGCTTTGTCATCGCCGCTGAGTTTGCCCATGAATTCACGCGTGCCGCTCTTGGCAATGGTGCCCAGATGGGCGATGGCCTCTTCTTGGCTCATGCCAATGCCGTTGTCGGCAATCGTCAGGGTTTTGGCGTCTTTGTCAAAGCTCACGCGCACTTCAAGCTCAGCGTTGCCTTCAAACAAAGCATCGTTGTTCAAGCCTTCGTAGCGCAGCTTGTCGCAGGCGTCAGAGGCGTTGGACACCAATTCGCGCAAAAAGATTTCTTTGTTCGAATACAGCGAATGCGTGACGAGGTGCAGCAGTTGCGAGACTTCGGCTTGGAAGGAATGGGTTTGTTTGGTCATGGTCTTCAAAAACTAAATTACAAAAAACAACGCCCCAAGGTGTGGGGCGTTGGCCAAAATTTCAAGAGGGCGGCATCCGCTGGGGGCTTCTGGCTTAGAAGCGCTCATGTGCGCCCAAATAGCGCCATTGCCCCACAGGCAAATTACCCAGCACCACACGCCCCATGCGGATGCGTTTGAGGCCGACCACCAGCAAGCCCACTTGCTCGCACATGCGGCGAATTTGGCGCTTTTTGCCCTCGGTCAGCACAAAGCGCAGCTGCTCTGGGTTTTGCCATTCCACTTGCGCCGGCTTCAAGGGCTTGCCGTCCAGGCTCAGGCCATGGCGCAAGCGTGCGAGTTGTTCACGTGGAAACACCTTTTGCACATTCAGCGCTTCGCCTTGGTAGGTCACCCGCACCAAATATTCTTTTTCCATCTGGCTGTCTTCGCCAATCAGCTGGCGCGCGACACGGCCATCTTGCGTCAGCACCAGCAAGCCCACCGAGTCAATATCCAAACGGCCCGCAGGCGCTAGGCCGCGTAATTGTGAAGGTTGGATGCGATTTTTAGACGTGTCTTCGCGCCAGTGGTTGCGGCCGTGGATGAGGGTGATGGCGGGCTCGTGCCCGTCTTCGGCCTGACCGCTCACATAACCCATGGGCTTGTGCAGCAAGATAGTGACTTGGGTTTGTTGATGACCTTTGGCACGTGGGTCAATTTCCACCCGGTCATTCGGCCCGACTTTGACGCCCATCTCTGCGGCGCGGCCATTGACCAACACCCAGCCTTGTTCAATCCACGCATCGGCCTCGCGGCGTGAGCACAGACCGAGTTCGGCCATGCGTTTGTTGAGGCGGATGAGTTCTGATGGCGTGTCTGGCATAAGGGGTGGCATGAATTCTAAGTGCCGCTGGCCCGCAGCGCGGCCAAGTCCAGCACCCGCATGCCGCCGTATTCAATGCGAATTGCGCCTTGGGCTTGCAGCGTGTTCAGCGCCACGTTCACGCGCTGGCGCGACAGGCCCACCAAGTAGGCCAGTTCTTGTTGGGTGATGCGCAACATTTCGCCCACGCCCGGAAACAAGGTGGGATTGAACAGCGCCGCTAAATTACGCGCCACGCGCACGTCCGGGCTGTTGGAGCGGTCAATTTCACGCGCTTCGATGAATTGGGCCAAACGCTCGTTGAGCTGATTCATCACAAAGCGGTTGAAACCAATTGAGTTGTCCAACAACCAGTGGAAGGTGTCAATCGGCAAGCCTGCCACCACACTGCGACGCAAAGCCATGATGTTGTAGCGGTAAGGCTCGCGCTTGATGGCGGTGCCTTCGCCGAACCAACCGCCTGGGGGCACACCGGTGTAGGTGATGGTGCGGCCACTGGCGCTGTCGGCACTCATCTTGAGCAACCCCTCCACCACGCCAAACCAATAGGTGGCGGGACGCCCCATGCGGCACACATAGTCGCCCGGCAGCGGGTCACTCACCACCAGCTGCGACACGATGCGTTCTCGTTCAGGCTCGGTGAGCAAGGTCAACCAGGGAATATGGGAGAGCTCGCTGACGGTGGGGCTGCGTCGCCGCTGGTAAACACTGGGTGATTGAGACATGTACGGCCTTGAAACAAGGGTCAAAAGTCAGACTCGGGTAAGTCCTGCTAGGGGTCTTCCCTCAATTGTCGTTGAAACGACAACTTGGCGTCAAACATGATCCTACGATCGCCGCAACATAGCCCACTCGTCGCAAGCGAGACAGCTATTTTTCGTTGCAACAGAACATTTGAACAAGGACCCGGAATGCAGACCACGTTCCCCCGACTGTTACTCAAACATGCCAGCGAGCGCCCTCAGGCACCCGCCATGCGCGAGAAGGAATACGGCATTTGGCAAACCATCCACTGGGCTGAGATGGCGCAGATGGTTGAGCACATGGCCTGTGGCTTGCACCAAGCTGGTTTGACCCGCGGTGAGCACTTGGTGGTGATTGGCTCGAACCGTCCCCGCTTGTACGCCACCATGCTGGCCGCGCAATCGCTGGGCGCGATTCCGATTCCCTTGTACCAAGACGCAGTGGCGGCTGAATGCGTGTACCCGCTCAACAATGCGCAAGTGCGCTTCTGTGTGGTGGAAGACCAAGAGCAGGTCGACAAGATGTTGGAGATTCGTGAGCAATGTCCACAAATCGCGCACATCTTCTTTGACGACCCGCGCGGCCTGCGCAAATACGATGAGCCTGGCTTGGGCTCGGTCGAAGAACTGCTCGCAGCGGGCGCGGTGTTTGCAAAACAGCATCCTCAGTTTTATTTGAGCGAAGTCGAAAAGGCCAACACCCACGATGTGGGCGCCATGTTCTTCACCTCGGGCACCACAGGCAACCCCAAAGGTGTGGTCCACACCCATTACTCACTCATCAACCGCGCAGAAGCGGGGGCCAAGTTTGACCACCTCACCTCCGAAGAAGACGTGCTCGCATACTTGCCGCCTGCCTGGATTGGTCAAAATATTTTCAGCTACGCCCAATGGCTGTATTGCGGCTATGTGGTGAATTGTCCGGAGTCGGCTGCGACCGTCACCATCGACTTGAAAGAAGTGGGCCCCACCTACTACTTTGCACCACCCCGCGTGTTTGAAGGCTTGCTCACCAGCGTGATGATTCGCATGGAAGACGCAGGCGCGATCAAGCGCAACATGTTCCATTACTTCATGGACGTGGCGCGCAAATACGGCCCCACCAAGATGGATGGCAAGTCGATTGGTTTGGTGGGCGGCTTGCTCTACACCTTGGGTAACTTCTTTGTGTACGGCCCCCTGCGTAACAACCTCGGCATGAGCCGTGTGCGTGTGGCCTACACCGCAGGTGAAGCGATTGGCCCCGACCTGTTCAGCTTCTACCGTTCCATCGGTGTGAACTTGAAGCAGCTCTACGGCTCCACCGAGACCGCCGTGTTCGTTTGTTTGCAGCCTGACCATGAAGCCCGTGCCGACACCGTGGGTGTGCCTTGTGCAGGGGTTGAAATCAAGGTCGCCGACAACGGTGAAATCTTGGTCAAGTCACCTGGCTTGCTCAAAGGCTATTACAAAAACGATGCCGCCACTGCCGAGGTGCTCACCGCTGATGGCTGGTACCACACCAGTGATGCGGGCTTCTTTGACGCCCACGGTCACTTGAAAATCATTGACCGCGTCAAAGACGTGGGCCGCATCAAAGGTGGTCCCAACGACGGTGCCATGTTTGCACCCAAGTACGTCGAGAACAAACTCAAGTTCTTCCCGCACATCAAAGAGGTGGTGGCCTATGGCGACCAACGCGAAAAAGTGTGCGTCATGATCAACATCGACTTTGACGCCGTGGGCAATTGGGCCGAGCGCCGCAACTTGCCCTACGCGGGCTACACCGACTTGGCGCAAAAGCCCGAGGTCTACGGCTTGATCAAAGAGTGCGTCGAGAAAGTCAACGCCGATTTGGCCGCCGACGACTTGTTGGCTGGTAGCCAAGTCAGCCGCTTCTTGGTCTTGCACAAAGAACTCGATGCCGACGATGGCGAACTCACCCGAACCAACAAGGTGCGCCGTGGCTTCATCGCTGACAAGTACGACGCCTTGATTGGTGCCTTGTATGGCGGCGCCACCGAGCAATTCATTGAAACCGTGGTGAAGTTTGAAGACGGTCGCACTGGCAGCGTGAGCGCAACGCTCAAGCTCTCGGACGCACAAACCTTTGCCCCCGTGGGGAAAGCAGCATGAGTAAGAAAATTGGTGACGTCATCCTCGACGTCAAAAACATCAGCCTGCGTTTTGGCGGCGTCAAAGCGCTGACCGACATTTCATTCAATGTGCGCGAACATGAAGTACGCGCCATCATTGGCCCCAACGGTGCAGGCAAGAGCTCCATGCTCAACTGCATCAATGGCGTCTACACGCCACAAGAGGGTTCCATCACCTTCCGTGGCCAAACCTTTGACCACATGGACAGTCACCAAGTGGCGACCATGGGCATTGCGCGCACCTTCCAAAACTTGGCCTTGTTCAAAGGCATGAGCGTGCTTGACAACATCATGACCGGTCGCAACCTGCGCATGAAGAGCAATCTTTTGATGCAAGCCTTGCGCATTGGTCCTGCGGAGCAAGAAGAAATTCGTCACCGTGAAAAAGTCGAACGCATCATCGACTTCCTTGAAATCCAAGCCTTCCGCAAAACACCGGTAGGCCAGCTGCCCTACGGCTTGCAAAAGCGTGTGGACTTAGGTCGTGCGTTGGCCCTTGAACCGCAAGTCTTGCTGCTTGATGAGCCCATGGCCGGCATGAACGTCGAAGAGAAGCAAGACATGTGTCGCTTCATCTTGGATGTGAACGACGAGTTTGGCACCACCATCGTGTTGATCGAACACGACATGGGCGTGGTGATGGATATTTCCGATCGTGTGGTCGTGCTCGACTACGGCAAGAAGATCGGCGACGGCACCCCCGATGAGGTGCGCAACAACGAGGAAGTGATCAGCGCTTACCTCGGCACTTCACACTAAGGACAAGAACATGGCATTTTTTCTTGAAACCCTTTTCGGTGGCCTCATGGCAGGCATGCTGTATTCGTTGGTGGCGCTGGGCTTCGTGCTGATTTACAAAGCGTCCGGCGTGTTTAACTTCGCGCAAGGTGCGATGGTGTTGTTTGCTGCGTTGGCCATGGCACGTTTGGGTGAGTGGATTCCTGCACTCACTGGCATCGACAACTTCTTCCTCGTCAACTTGCTGGCCTTTGCTGGCGCTGCTGCGGTGATGTTTGTCGTGGCTTGGGTGATTGAGTTCTTGGTGTTGCGTCACTTGGTCAACCAAGAAGGCACCACCTTGTTGATGGCGACATTGGGTATCACGTACTTCCTCGACGGTTTGGGCCAATCCATCTTTGGCAGCGACATCTACAAGATCGATGTAGGCATGCCCAAAGAGCCCTTGATGTTGCTGGAGTCAACCTTTGACGGCGGCATCATGATCAACCAAGAAGACTTGGTGGCAGCCGTGATTGCTGCGGCACTGGTAGCGTTGCTCAGTGTGTTCTTCCAAAAAACCACGACCGGTCGCGCCTTGCGCGCTGTGGCGGATGACCACCAAGCCGCGCAATCGATTGGTATTCCACTCAACCGCATCTGGGTCATCGTCTGGTGTGTGGCCGGTGTGGTGGCGTTGGTGGCCGGCATGATTTGGGGCTCTAAGTTGGGTGTGCAGTTCTCGCTGTCAACCGTGGCTTTGCGTGCCTTGCCTGTGGTGATTTTGGGCGGCTTGACCTCTGTGCCTGGCGCCATCATCGGCGGCCTCATCATCGGCGTGGGTGAGAAGTTGTCTGAAGTGTTCCTCGGTCCTTATGTGGGCGGTGGTATTGAGATTTGGTTTGCGTACGTCTTGGCCTTGGGCTTCTTGTTGATTCGTCCACAAGGTCTGTTTGGCGAGAAGATCATCGACCGCGTGTAAGGAAAAGAAACATGTTTTACAGAGAAAACGGTCAATTCAAAACGACTTACAAGGAAGACCAACAAATCTTCCCGATCACGCAAGACCGCATTGGCGTTTTGCTGCTCATCGCGTTTGCATTCATAGGCGTGCCCATGCTCGCTGACGAATACATGTTGCGCGCGATTTTGATTCCCTTCCTCATCCTATCGCTTGCGGCTTTGGGCGTGAATATTCTGGTGGGTTATTGCGGTCAGATCTCTTTGGGCTCAGGCGCCTTCATGGCGGTGGGTGCATATGCCGCTTACAACTTCTTTGTGCGCGTGGAAGGTCTGCCTTTGATTGTGTGCTTGCTGATGGGCGGCTTCTTCGCCACCTTGGTGGGTATGTTCTTTGGCATTCCAAGCTTGCGTGTGAAGGGTCTGTACTTGGCCGTGGCCACGCTGGCTGCGCAGTTCTTCTGTGACTGGGCCTTCTTGCGCATCAAGTGGTTCACCAACGATTCCGCATCAGGCACAGCCTCGGTGTCTGACTTGCAAGTGTTTGGTTTTTCCATCAACACGCCGTTCGAAAAGTACATCTTCTGCTTGAGCTTTTTGGTGGTGTTTGGCTTGCTCGCTAAGAATCTGGTTCGCAGTGCGATCGGCCGTGAGTGGATGGCAATTCGCGATATGGACGTGGCAGCTGCTGTGATCGGTATCCGTCCTATGTATGCCAAGCTCAGCGCCTTTGCCGTGAGCTCGTTCATTGTGGGAGTGGCAGGCGCTTTGTGGGCGTTTGTTTACCTGGGTTCGTGGGAGCCTGCGGCGTTCTCCGTAGACCGCTCATTCCAGCTGTTGTTCATGGTCATTTTGGGTGGCATGGGCTCCATCATGGGCAGCTTCTTTGGCGCTGGCTTCATCGTGATCTTGCCCGTCATCATCAACCACGCTTTGCCTTGGTTGGGTGATTTGGTGGGTATTCCCGTCAGCACTGCCGCCCTCACGCACGCCGAGCAAATGATCTTTGGCGCGTTGATTGTCTGGTTCTTGATCGTCGAGCCTCACGGCTTGGCTAAGTTGTGGAGCGTGGGTAAGCAAAAGCTGCGTCTGTGGCCTTTCCCTCACTAATTGCTATTTCGTTTTTCCAGTGTTTGCATAAATTTTCTAAGGAGACTTTGATGAAAATTCGTTCCCTCATGATGGCTGTGGCCATCGCAGCGACTGGTTTGACCAGCGCCTTGGTCACCACATCTGCTCAGGCGCAAGCCAAAGAGCAGTTCTTCCCTGTGTTGCCTTATCGCACTGGCGCTTACGCTCCCAATGGTGTGCCATGGGCCAACGCGTATGTGGATTACCTCAAGCTGATCAATACGCGTGATGGCGGTATCAACGGCGTGAAGATCACGTTCGAAGAGTGCGACACCGCGTACGCCACAGACCGTGGCGTGGAGTGCTACGAGCGCTTGAAGGGCAAATCGCAAGGGGCGGTGTTCCAACCTTTGTCGACAGGTATCACCTTTGCGCTGACAGAGAAAGCGCCCACCGACAAAAACCCATTGATCACGGGCGGCTATGGCCGTTCAGAGTCCAGCGATGGTCAAGTGTTCAAGTGGAATTTCCCATTGCAAGGCACGTATTGGTCTGGTGCGGACATCATCATGCAGCACATCACCAAGAAAGAAGGTGGCAACATCAAAGGCAAGAAGATTGCGTTGGTGTACCACGACAGCCCGTTCGGCAAAGAGCCTATTCCTTTGCTGCAAGAGCGCGCCAAGATCCAGGGTTTTGATCTGCAACTCTTGCCTGTGACTGCACCTGGCGTGGAGCAAAAAGCCACTTGGTTGCAAGTGCGCCAAGCTCGTCCTGACTACGTGTTGTTGTGGGGCTGGGGTGTGATGAACTCTGCAGCCTTGAAAGAAGCCGTGGCCACTGGCTACCCACGCGAAAAAATGTATGGCGTGTGGTGGTCGGCTGCTGAGCCCGATGTCAAAGACGTGGGTGAGGCCGCCAAAGGCTACACCGGCTTGGTGGCAACAGGCGAAGGTGGCAAAGTGATTGCTGACATCAAGACCATCGTCCATGGCAAGAAGCAGGGCACCGGTGCCATCGAAGAAGTGGGCAACACCTTGTACAACCGTGGCTTGGTCAGCGCTGCGTTGGCTGTCGAAGGCGTGCGCCGTGCGCAAGAGCGTTTTGGCAAAGGCAAGGTCATGTCTGGTGAGCAAATCCGTTGGGGCTTGGAGAACCTGGCCTTGGATCAAAAAGCGCTCGACAAGTTGGGCTTGGGCACTGTCATGAAGCCTATCAGCACGTCCTGCGTGGACCACGAAGGCTCACGCTCTGCGCGTTTGCATACCTGGGACGGCAAGAAGTGGGTCTACAGCTCTGACTGGATCGAAGCCGATGACTCCATCATCAAGCCCTTGGTCAAGCAGTTTGCAGACAAGTATGCGGCTGAGAAAAAACTCACACGCCGTACCGCTGCAGATTGCCAATCTTGATCTGATACACATCAGCCCTTGAGGCTGATGGTTTGGTGACTCTTACGAGTCGCCAAACCTCAGACACAACGCCTGAGTTGGGTTTGAGGTTTGGTCTGGTCCAACAACGTTTTTAAGCAAGGTAAGTTATGAGCGCCAACAACATTGTTCTCAACGTCAATGGCATCGAAGTCATTTACAACCACGTCATCTTGGTGCTCAAGGGCGTTTCCCTGAACGTGCCTGAAGGCAGCATCGTCTCTTTGCTGGGTGGCAATGGCGCAGGCAAGACAACGACCCTGCGTGCCATCTCCAACCTGCTCAAAGGTGAGCGTGGCGATGTGACCAAAGGCAGCATCGAGTTTCGTGGTGAACGCATCGAAAACCTTTCGCCTGCCGAGTTGGTCAAGCGTGGTGTGGTGCAGGTGATGGAAGGCCGTCATTGTTTCGCCCACTTGACCATTGAAGAAAACTTGCTCACCGGCAGTTACACGCGTACCAGCAAGGGTGAAATTGAAGCGAACTTGGAGAAGGTTTACAACTACTTCCCCCGCTTGAAAACACGTCGCACCTCACAGGCGGCCTACACCTCGGGTGGCGAGCAGCAAATGTGCGCCATTGGTCGCGCGTTGATGGCCAACCCCAATATGGTGTTGCTGGACGAGCCTTCGATGGGCTTGGCGCCCCAAATCGTGGAGGAGGTGTTCAACATCGTCAAAGACTTGAACGAAAAAGAAAAAGTCACCTTCTTAATTGCCGAGCAAAACACCAACATGGCGTTGAAGTACGCCGACTACGGCTACATCATGGAGTCGGGCCGCATTGTGATGGACGGTGCCGCCCAAGATTTGGCCAACAACGAAGACGTCAAAGAGTTCTACCTGGGTGTGGGCGGTGGTGAGCGCAAGAGCTTCAAAGACGCCAAGAGCTACAAGCGCCGCAAGCGTTGGTTGGCGTGAAGGGCGGGCACATGTCTTCACATCACGACACGCTCGAAACCCGAAGCCCTGCCGAGCGCGAAGCCGCGCTCATGGCCGCCTTGCCCGCGCAGGTGGCGCATGCCCAAAAGAACTCGCCTGCATTTGCCAAAACATTGGCCGGCGTGGACGCGGCCAGCATCAACAGTCGCGCAGCACTGGCCCAATTACCTGTGATTCGTAAATACGAATTGCTGGCCCAACAGCAAGCACAGCGTGCCACCAATGTGTTTGGTGGCTTTTCAGCGATTGCCTTTGGCAAAGCCATGCCGCGCGTGTTTGCCAGCCCCGGCACGATTTACGAACCCGAAGGTGCCCGCCCCGATTACTGGCGCATGGCCCGCGCGATTTACGCCGCCGGTTTTCGTCCCAACGAGTTGATTCATAACTGCTTCAGCTACCACTTCACGCCTGCCGGCTCCATGATGGAAACTGGCGCGCATTCGCTGGGGTGCACCGTGTTTGCGGGTGGCACAGGCCAGACCGAGCAGCAAGTGGGTGCCATGGCCGAATTAAAGCCTGCGGGCTATATTGGCACGCCCAGCTTTTTGAAAATCATTGTGGAAAAAGCCGCCGAAATGGGCGTGGCTTTGCCCAGCGTGAAAAAGGCCTTGGTGTCGGGCGAAGCGTTTCCTCCGAGCTTGCGTGACTGGTTGGCTGAGCGCGGCATTGCGGGTTATCAGTGCTATGCCACCGCCGATCTGGGTTTGATCGCTTATGAAACCCAAGCCCGCGAAGGTTTGGTGCTTGATGAAGGCGTGATTGTGGAAATCGTGCGTCCTGGCACCGGCGACCCCGTGCCCGAGGGCGAAGTTGGCGAGTTGGTGGTGACATCGCTCAACCCCGATTACCCGCTGATCCGATTTGGCACTGGCGATTTGTCTGCCGTGTTGCCGGGTCTTTGCCCTACCGGGCGTACCAATGTGCGCATCAAAGGCTGGATGGGGCGTGCCGATCAAACCACCAAGGTGCGCGGCATGTTTGTGCACCCAGGCCAGGTGGCTGAGGTGGTCAAACGCTTCCCTGAGATCAAGCGCGCGCGCTTGGTGGTCACGGGTGAAATGGCAAACGATCAAATGAGCTTGAAAGTCGAGGCCTCTGAGGTCGACGGCTTGGCGCAAAAAATTGGTGAAGCCGTGCGCGACATCACCAAGCTGCGTGCCGATGTGAGCTTGGTCGCCCTGGGCAGCTTGCCCAACGACGGCAAGGTGATTGAAGACGCACGCTCTTACCAGTGATGTGAATTGCAGGTCGTGTTGACCTGCCTCAATGCCCGTACGTGATTTCCCAGATTACAAGGCTGTCATAAATGTTTAGCATGGGCACCTCTACAAGGAGTGCTTCATGAAGAAACTGTTCATGCTGAGTTGCTGGGCTGTTGCCACACTCAGCGCTGGCGTACAAGCGGCTGACTTTCCCATCAAAGACAAACCCGTCACCATCGTGGTCCCTTTCACTGCGGGTGGTCCCACGGACCGTGTGGCCCGTGATTTGGCCGAAGCTTTGCGCAAGCCCTTGGGCGCCAATGTGGTGGTCGAGAACGTGGCAGGTGCGGGTGGCACGATTGGCGCCAACAAGGTCGCCAAAGCACCCCAAGACGGCCACACTATTTTGTTGCACCACATCGGCATGGCCACATCGCCTGCGCTGTACCGCAAGATGCCCTACAACACCATGGACGACTTCGAGTACTTGGGCATGGTCAACGATGTGCCCATGACCCTGATCGGTCGTCCCACTTTGCCCGCTAACAACTACAAAGAATTGGCGTCATGGATTGCGCAAAACAAGGGCACCGTCAACCTGGGCAATGCCGGTTTGGGCGCCGCGTCACACCTGTGTGGCTTGTTGTTTCAAAGCGCACTCAAGATCGACATGACCACCGTGCCCTACAAAGGCACGGCGCCTGCCATGAACGATTTGATGGGTGGTCAGATTGACTTGTTGTGCGACCAAACGACCAACACCACCAGCCAGATCGAAGGCAAAACCGTCAAAGCCTTTGCCGTGACCTCACTCAAGCGTTTGAGCACACCGGCTTTGAAAAACCTGCCCACACTCGACGAGTCAGGTCTCAAAGGCTTTGAAGTCAGTATTTGGCACGGCTTGTATGCACCCAAAGGCACGCCTGCAGAGGTGACGGCCAAGATCAACAAGGCCTTGAAAGTGGCCTTGAAAGATCCCGAGTTCAACAAGAAGCAACAAGGCTTGGGCGCCATCGTGGTGACCGACAAACGCAGCGATCCTGCAGAACATAAAAAGTTTGTGGCCGCCGAAATTGCCAAATGGGGTCCTGTGATTCAGGCCGCAGGCGTTTACGCCGACTGATCCAAAGCTTTCACCTACGCGACCTGTTGTCCTGGGGCGTGGTGGCATCATCCGTGCATACAGTCTCAGGAGATTTGAAATGTTGTTACGTCGTCGTTTGCTACGCATCACCCTTCACGCCACGTTGCTGAGCGCCTTGGCAGTGACGGGTTGGGGTGCGCATGCCCAGCAGGCTTGGCCCGCCAAGCCGGTACGCATCGTGGTGCCGTTTGCCCCAGGTGGCACCACCGATATCTTGGCGCGTGCTATGGCGCCCGAGTTAAGCAAGGCGTTTGGCCAAACCTTCTTTGTGGAAAACAAAGCAGGGGCAGGTGGTAACTTGGGGGCCGAGATCGTGTCCAAGTCGCCCAACGACGGCTACACCTTGCTCATGGGCACCGTGGGCACACATGGCATCAACCGTGCGCTCTACAACAAGCTGCCGTTTGATCCCATCAAAGATTTTGTGCCCATCAGCGTGGTCGCGGGCGTGCCCAATGTGATGGTGGTCAATGCAGAAGTCGCGAAGTCGCGCAACATCAACACCGTGGCGGATTTTGTGGCGTATGCCAAAGCCCATCCTGCCAAGCTCAATATGGCGTCCAGCGGCAACGGCACCTCCATCCATTTGGCCGGTGAGTTGTTCAAGAGCATGAGCGGCACCTACATGGTCCACTTTCCCTACAAAGGTTCGGGCCCTGCCTTGCTCGACCTGTTGGGCGGTTCGATGGACGTGATGTTTGACAACTTGCCGTCCTCGATTCCTCACATCAAATCAGGCAAGCTCAAAGCCTTGGCCGTGACCAGCAGCCAACGTTCGGCAGCGGTGCCCGATGTGCCCACGGTGGAAGAGGCGGGTGGCCCCAGCCTCAAAGGCTATGAAGCGAGCTCATGGTTTGGTTTGTTGGCCCCTGCGGGCACCTCGATGGAGGTGGTCAACCGCGTTCAGCAAGAAGTCACCAAGGCTTTGAATTCACCTGCGGTCAAAGAGAAATTGCTGTCACAAGGTGCCATTCCAGGTGGCAATACTTCGGCCGAGTTCGCCAAGTTCATAGACGCTGAGCACAAGAAGTGGGCCCATGTGGTCAAGGTCTCAGGCGCCAAAGTCGACTGACCGTCGTCGGTGTGTCAGTTGAGCGGCTCACTCAGTTGCTCAAATGGCAGTGTGGACTTGACCAAGATCACGCTGCACGGTGCTTCCATCGCCACCTTGATCGGCACCGTGGCAACAAAGCGTTGCATGTGCAGGCCACGGGTGGCGGCTCCCATGACGATCATGCTCACTTGGTTGCCTTCGGCATAGCGCACCAAGGCCGTGGCCACATCGCTGGCTTCGAGCACGTGGTACGAGGTTTGATGCCCGTCTAAATCCAGCGGCTGCGCCCATTGACGCAACATCGTCAAGTATTGGCGGTGCACCGAGGTTTCGCTCTTGTCGCTCTCCGATGCGCTGGTTTGGTTGGGCGAAATGACAGTCACCACGGCCAAGCGTGCACCAGGTCGAATTCCCAGCGAACGTGCCACCGCTTGGCGCAACGAGTACAAGGTGGCATCGCTCACGTCCTGGTGCGGCACGGCCACCATCACGATGGGCACTTCTTCAATTTGTTGCGAAGGCAGGGGGCTGGGCTGGTAATGCATGCCTGCTGCTTTGAGCCAGCGTTTGACGTGGGTGAAGAACGGCGTGCCCATCACTTGCTGGCCGCGTGCGGTGATCTGGATTTGATCGGTGTTTTCCAAATCAAACGCCAAATGCGCCGCCGATGGATAGCGTTGCGCAGCCTCTGAGGCAAGGCAACGCAGCACCACCTCTTGCAACCACTCCGGGAGTTCAGGGCGCAAGCGACGCGGTGGCGCAGGGTCCATCCACAAACGTTGGCGCATGCCGCCATCGGTCGTGGGATTGCCAAAGGGCAATTCACCCGTGGCGAGTTCATAGAGCATCACACCAATGGCAAACACATCGCTGCGCGGATCACCCCGCACGCCCACCACTTGTTCGGGGGCAATCCAGGGGGGCGAGCCTACGGCTTTGCGCAGCTCTTCGGCCAATAAGTCGGGGTAGTGTGCGTGGCAGGACAAACCGAAATCCAACAGCACGGCATGGCCATCGGGATGCAACAACACATTGGCCGGTTTGATGTCGAGGTGGCAGGTGTTTTGTTGGTGCAAGCTGTGCGCCGCACGTGCGATGGCGGCGCCGAGTTTGGCAATCTCGTCAGCGCTGGGGCGTGTGTGAGCCTCGGTGTGTTGATCCAGCACATGCTGCAAGGTCTGGCCAGGCACGTGCTCCATCACCAAATAAGGCAAAGAGGCCAAATCGCCCGCGGTGACAAAACGGGGCACGTGGCGTCCTTGCAGCACCTGCAAGATTTGGTGTTCGACCTCAAACCCCACGATGTTCTCGGCCCCGTCGCCAGCGCGCATGCGTGGTACTTTCATCACCATGGGAAATGGCGCTGGGCGTTGGTCTGCGTAACTCACTTCATAAATATGGGCCATGCCACCCGCATGCAGGCACGGGCCAATGCTGAACCCATCGATCTCAGAGCCTGCTTGCAGGCGCGTCAACGTCCGGTCTCCAGCCGTTGGGCAAAAAACTCTGGCAAGCCTGCTTGGCGAATGCTGCGTGCGGCGGCCATGTGGTCGTAGGCCACGCGGTGAAAGGTGAGCTTGGCCGCTGTGCTGTCAAACACCGCATACATGGCGCGCGGATTGCCATCGCGTGGCTGTCCCACCGAGCCCACGGTGGCAATCCAGCGACGGTGCTTGGGCGTGGGAATGGGTACACCCGCCGTGGGTTTGAAGGCCATGAGTTGGCGTCCCGTGCCACGGTAATACAGCGACTGGTGATGCACATGGCCCCCAAACACGTAATGCACATCGGGGTTGGCGCAAGCTGCATCAAGGCTCAGCGCTGCGATGCGTTCGTCCTCCACATAGCGCCACCGTTCGGGCGCATCAGCGCTGGCATGCACGAACAGCAGGGCATGGTCTTGCGCCGTGAGGGGCAAGATCTCCAACCAAAAGCGTTGTGCGGGGCTGAGTTGTTCGTGCGTCCACTCGGCGGTTTGTCCACCCAGCGACTGGCTGGTCAAAGCGCTGTTCAAACTGTGGCTTTGAATCAGCTCTTCGTGGTTGCCACGCAGCACAATGCCGCCGCTGTGGGCAATCTCTTGGCAGCGCGTCACCACCTCGGTCGGAAAGGCGCCATATCCCACTAAATCGCCCAACACCGCGATGCGGTCCACCCCTTGTTTTTTGGCATGGTCCAAACATGCCTCGAAGGCATGCAGGTTGCTGTGGATGTCAGACAGCAGGGCGTACTTCATGACTGCGGCGTGTGGCGCACAGAGAGCGTTTAGTAGGTGTAGACGCCACGGCCTGTTTTGCGGCCCAACTGACCGGCAGCCACCATCTCTTTGAGCAGTGGGCATGCGCGGTACTTGCTGTCGCCAAACTCTTGCAAATACACATCCATCACGGCCAAGCACACGTCCAAGCCAATCATGTCGGCCAGGGCCAAGGGGCCGATGGGTTGGTTACAACCGAGCTTCATGCCCGCGTCGATGTCTTCGGCCTTGGCCACACCTTCGGCCAGCACAAAGAAGGCTTCGTTGATCATGGGGACCAAGATGCGGTTGACCACAAAGCCGGGCGAGTTCTTGACCGTGATGGGGCTTTTGCCCAAGCGGGTCGACAAATCGTGCACGGCATCGTGGGTGGCGTCAGACGTTTGCAAACCACGGATGATTTCCACCAAAGCCATCATGGGCACGGGGTTGAAGAAGTGCATGCCAATGAAACGGTCGGCACGGCTGGTCACGGCTGCGAGCTTGGTGATGGAGATGGACGAGGTGTTGGACGCCACGATGACCGAGGGGTCGAGCAAGGCATCAACTTGCTTCAAGATCTTGACCTTCAGATCAAAGTTCTCGGTGGCGGCTTCGATGACCAGCTGTGTGCGCTTGAGGTCGTCGTAGCTGGTGCTGGTGGTGATGCGCGAGAGGGCGGCTGTTTTGTCGGCCTCGGTGATTTTTTCTTTCTTGATCAGGCGGTCCAAGCTGCTGGCCACGGTGGCCAGGCCTTTGGCGACAGCGGCCTCGGAGATGTCGACCATCACCACGTTCACGCCAGACACGGCACAGGCTTGTGCAATGCCGTTGCCCATGGTGCCGGCGCCGATGATGCCTACGGTTTGAATGCTCATTGGGAAATCCTTGTCTTGAGGGTTGATCTTTGAGAACAATGTTAGCGGGGGAAGGGTTGCGTTTGGCTGACGTGGGTCAAGCTTTGAAGCGCTTTTTGGTCAGGTGCAGGGCAATTTTCCAAGCCCCCAGCGCATAGACGGCCAGCACACCCAAATGCAGCGCTGCATCGGTGGGCCATTGGTCCATGAACAAGGGTCGCACCAAGGCAATGGCTTGGGTGAGGGGCAACCACGCCGAGATGTCACGCACGATGCCGGGCAGTTGATCGCGGGGGAAGAACACACCGCTCAGGAACATCATGGGGGTGAGGAATAAGGTGAAGTAATAGGTGAAGAAGTCATAGCCCTTGGCCAGCGCATTGAAGATGAGTGCGATACAGCTGAAGGTGATGCCCACGCACAAGAGAATGGGCCATGCAGCCAAGAGTTTCCAGCTTTGCGTGATGCCCAGCGCACACATGACACCCAAGATGGCGGTGATGGTGAACAGTGCTTTGAAGGCGGCCCACAGCATTTCGGCCAACAGCACATCGTCCAAGCGCATGGGCGCGTTCAAAATACCGTCCCAGGTTTTTTGCACATGCATGCGCGAGAAGGCCGAATACAGCGCTTCAAACGTGGCGGCGTTCATGGCACTCATGCAGATGGAGCCGCTGGCCAAGAACAAGATGTACGGTACTTTGTCTTCGCCGAGCGTGACTTCGCCCACCAACGCGCCCAAACCGTAGCCAAAGGCCACCAGCCACATCAAGGGTTCGGCAATGTTGGCCACCAGGCTGGGAATGGCGAGCTTGCGCCACACCAAGAGGTTGCGTAAAAAAACAGGCCAGAAACGGAAATAGGTATGCATCGCTTAGCCTTCCTCGCGGATTTGGCGTCCGGTCATTTTCAAAAACAAGTCTTCCAAGTTGGCAGGGCGGTGCAGGGTACGCAGGCCCGTGTGGGCGCCCAGCGCGTGTAGCAGCTGGGCCGCGTCTTGGGTGTAGAAAAACACGGTCTCGCCACTGGTCTCCACACGTTGTGCCAGCGCAGCGATGGGGCTGTCTACCAAAGACAAGGCACCCTGGCCGTAAACCTCGACCACATCGGGTTCGAGGTGTTGAGCAATCAAATCACGCGGTGTGCCTTCGGCGATTTTTTTGCCATGGTCCAACACCAACAGACGGTTGCACAAACGCTCGGCCTCGTCCATGAAGTGGGTGGTCAGCAAAATCGATTTGCCTTGCTGCAAGAGTTGCTGCAAACGCTCCCACATCAGGTGACGCGCTTGTGGATCGAGCCCGGTGGTGGGTTCGTCGAGCAGCAGCAAGTCGGGGTTGTTGATGAGGGCGCGGGCCAAGCTCAAACGCCGTTTCATGCCGCCTGATAACTCGCCGGGTTTGGCGTTGGCCTTGTGCGAGAGCGCTGCAAATTCCAGCAGTTGTGGAATGCGCGCTTGAATGTCGGCCTTCTTCATCCCGAAGTAACGGCCAAACACCATCAGGTTTTCTGCGCAAGTGAAGTCGGGGTCCAGTGTGTCGAATTGGCTCACCACGCCTAAGCGCGCTTTGATGGCCAGCGCGTCATGGGGCATGGACAAACCAAACGCCTTGATGCTGCCGCCGTCGGGCTGCGCAAGGCCTAGGCACATGCGCAGGGTGGTGGTTTTGCCCGCGCCGTTGGGGCCAATGACGCCCAAACATTCGCCAGGTGCGATGCTGAACGACACATCGTTCACCACCGTGTGGTCACCGTAGCGTTTGAGAAGGTGATTGCATTCAAAAAGTGGGGTGCTCATAGGTTGGATTGTGCCCGCCTAAAATCTTTCTCATGAATGAAAAAACCTTTGTGGCTTTGCAACACGTCATCCCCAAACAACTGCTCACGCAATTCGCGGGTGTGGTGGCGGGAGCGCGTTGCGGCCGCTGGACGCATGCCCTCATCCGTTGGTTTGTGGGCAAGTACCAGGTCAACATGGACGAGGCCGCGCAGCCCGACATCACGCAGTACGCTTGCTTCAACGACTTTTTCACCCGCGCCTTGAAACCCGGCGCACGGCCCTTGGCTGATGCGGCCTTTGTGTGTCCGGTGGATGGCGCCATCAGCCAACTGGGCCACATCGATGGCGACCAAGTGTTTCAAGCCAAAGGCCACAGCTACAGCACGCAAGCCTTGGTGGGCGGCGACGCGACCTTGGCGGCGCAATTTCAAGACGGGGAATTTGCCACCATCTACCTCAGTCCCAAGGACTACCACCGCATCCACATGCCCAGCGCCGGTCGCCTGCGCCGCATGATCCATGTGCCTGGTGATTTGTTTTCGGTCAATCCTGCTACGGCACGAGGCGTGCCTGGGCTTTTTGCGCGCAATGAGCGTGTGGTGTGCGTGTTTGACATGCCAGCGCCCGCTGGTCAAACGCCTCAGCAATACGTGTTGGTGCTGGTGGGCGCCACCATCGTCGGCAGCATGGCCACGCCTTGGCATGGCGTGGTCAATCCACCGCGCCCAGGCACGGTGCGCGAGTGGACGTATGACGACCAAGACCTGAGCTTGAAGCAAGGTGACGAAATGGGTCGCTTCTTGCTGGGCTCGACGGTGGTCTTGCTGTGGCCTAAGAAAACCATTGCGCTGAACCCTGCTTGGCAAGCGACGCAAGGTGTGCGTTTGGGCGAGAAGATGGGTGATGCGGCGTAAGCCTTACTGAAACGCCACTTCTGCAAAGCTGCGCAACTTACGGCTGTGCAGTTGCGCAGGGCCTTGCTGTCGTAACAACTCAATGGCACGCATGCCGATGCGCAAATGCTGGTCCACCCGCTCTCGGTAAAAGTGGTTGGCCATGCCTGGCAGTTTGATTTCTCCGTGTAGCGGTTTGTCGCTCACGCACAGCAATGTGCCGTAGGGCACACGGAACCTGAAACCATTGGCGGCAATCGTGGCGCTTTCCATGTCCAGCGCCACAGCGCGGCTTTGGCTGAAGCGGCGTTGCGGTGTGTTGTCGGGTAACAGTTCCCAGTTGCGGTTGTCGGTGCTGGCCACAGTGCCTGTGCGCAAAATGCGTTTGAGCTCGGCGCCTTGGCATTGCGTCACGTCTTTCACGGCTTGCTCCAGCGCGAGTTGAATTTCGGCCAATGCCGGGATCGGTACCCAAAGGGGCAGCTCTTCGTCCAACACATGGTCTTCGCGCACATAGCCGTGGGCCAACACATAGTCGCCCAGTTGCTGCGTGTTGCGCAGGCCCGCGCAGTGACCCAGCATCAACCACGCATGCGGGCGCAGCACGGCAATGTGGTCGGTGATGTTTTTGGCGTTGGCCGGGCCCACGCCAATGTTGACCATCGTGATGCCCGTGTGGTCCGCACGCACCAAGTGGTAGCCAGGCATTTGCGGCAAGCGCGGAGGCACTTTGCCTGATGCATCATTGGCTTCTGCCGCTAAGCCAACGCGTCGCGTGACCACGTTGCCAGGTTCCACAAACGCGATGTATTCGCTCTTGGGGTCTTGCATGGCTTCAAGTCCCAGGCGTACAAACTCATCAATGTAGAACTGGTAGTTGGTGAACAACACGTAGTTCTGGAAATGTTCTGGCGATGTGCCGCTGTAGTGGCGCAGGCGCTGCAAGGAATAGTCCATGCGCGCAGCGGTAAACAGCGACAAAGGTTGCGGCTCATTGGGCTTGGGCTCAAACGTGCCATTGGCAATGCCGTCGTCCATGGCCGTGAGGTCGGGCAGGTCAAACACCTCGCGCATGAGTTGGCGTCGCTCAGCGCTCATCTCGCCTTCCATATGGTCGTTGTCGGTGAATGAAAAATGCATGGGAATGGGCTGATGGCTCACACCCACTTCCAGCGTGCCGCCGTGGTTTTGCAGAAGCAAACGAAACTGCTCGCGGTAATAAGTGGCAAACAAATCGGGGCGGGTGAGGGTGGTCTCGTAACGGCCAGGTTCGGCCACGAAGCCATAGCTCAGATGCGCGCCGTCGCTGGCCTTTTCGAGCATGCCGTGCTTGGTGTGGATGCGCACAAACGGGTAAAACGCCCGTACCCGCTGTTCAAACTGCTTGCCCGCTACAAACTCGCGCATGGCAAGCCGCAAGTGGTCGAGGCTGGTTTGGTACAGCGCCTGGACTTGGGCCAAGGCGCTGTCGGCGTCAGTGTGACGGGTGGGGGCGATGAAGGGGGGACGAATGCTCATGGCGTGATGTTAAAGCGCAGATGCGGCTTGACGACGGCCTTCATGTTGGCATAATTGCCAACATGAAGGCCGGGCTAATCACGCGGACCAAAAACATCACCACAGATGGCGCCATCCTGGAAGTGGTGATTTGGCGGGTGCCAAAGCCTGTGCCGCCTACTGAACATGGCTACAAGTACAGCGCGGTTTACATCGTCAACGGCGTTCGCGTGGTCGGTTTTGACAATGAGCGCGGTAAAGGCGACCACTGTCATATTGACGGCATCGAAGTCCCTTATGTATTCAAAACGGTTGAACAGTTGATAGAAGACTTTATCGCAGCGGTTGACGCTAGGAGAACCTTATGACAAATCGTTACCTCACCATCACTTTGCAACCAGATTGGAAGGCTGCATTGCGATCAACAGCCAAAGCTGCCAAGTCAGATGCTTACCAAGGTGAAGTGCTGAATTTTGAAAGTCCCGCACATTTTTTTGGCCAGCTGACAGAAAAGCGGTGGGAGATTGTGCGAGCCGCCCAAGGTAAAGGTGAGTTGCCTGTGCGTGAGTTGGCGCGTTTAGTTGGCCGTGATGTCAAACGTGTGCACGACGATGTGGTGATCTTGGCTGAGCTGGGTTTGTTAGAGCGAACAGATAGCGGAGGTGTGCTCTGCCCTTACTCATCGATGCACATCGACATGTATTTAAAAGCTGCCTGATTCCATGTCGATTTCCTTGCAAATTAGACACGGCCTGTTTAATTTGCAAGGACAAAAGCAGATTTACATATTGCGACGGTACTGCCCACCCACTTCAAACAAGGCATTGGTGATTTGACCGAGTGAACACACGCGCACGGCATCCATCAACACCTCAAACACGTTGGCGTTGTCGATGACGGCTTGTTGCAGGCGTTTGAGTTGCACTTCGGCTTCGGCCTTGTGGCGTGTGTGGAAGTCGTTCAAACGCTTGAGCTGGCTTTGCTTTTCCTCTTCGGTGGAGCGCGCCAGTTCGAGCTTGTCCATCACTTGCTCGCCATGCGGGTTGCGGAAGGTGTTCACGCCGATGATGGGCAACTCGCCGGTGTGCTTGAGCATCTCGTAGGTCATCGATTCGTCTTGAATCTTGCCGCGTTGGTAGCCTGTTTCCATCGCGCCCAACACGCCGCCGCGTTCGGCAATGCGCTCGAACTCAGCCAGCACGGCTTCTTCCACCAGTTCGGTGAGTTCTTCAATGATGAAGGAACCTTGGTTGGGGTTTTCGTTCTTGGCCAAGCCCCACTCGCGGTTGATGATCAGCTGAATCGCCATGGCCCGACGCACCGAGTCTTCGGTGGGCGTGGTGATGGCTTCGTCAAACGCGTTGGTGTGCAAACTGTTGCAGTTGTCGTAAATCGCAATCAGCGCTTGCAGCGTGGTGCGGATGTCGTTGAACTGAATCTCTTGCGCGTGCAGCGAACGGCCTGAAGTTTGGATGTGGTACTTGAGCTTTTGTGAGCGCTCGTTCGCGCCGTATTTCTCTTTCATGGCCACGGCCCAAATGCGACGTGCCACGCGGCCCATCACGGTGTACTCGGGGTCCATGCCGTTGCTGAAGAAGAAGCTCAAGTTGGGCGCGAAGTCATCAATGTGCATGCCACGCGCCAAGTAGGCTTCCACAAACGTGAAGCCGTTGGAGAGCGTGAAGGCCAATTGCGAAATTGGGTTCGCACCCGCTTCGGCAATGTGATAGCCGCTGATGGACACGCTGTAGAAGTTGCGCACTTGGTTGTGCACAAAGTACTGGGCGATGTCGCCCATCACTTTTAATGAAAACTCGGTGCTGAACAAACACGTGTTTTGGCCTTGATCTTCTTTCAAGATATCGGCTTGTACCGTGCCGCGCACGTTTTGCATGACCCACTCTTTGATCTTGGCCGTCTCGGTTTCGGTCGGGTCGCGGCCGTTGTCCTTTTTGAACTTCTCGATGTTTTGGTCGATGGCCGTGTTCATGAACATCGCCAAGATGGACGGTGCGGGACCGTTGATGGTCATCGACACGCTGGTGGTGGGGTTGCACAAATCAAACCCGTCGTACAACACCTTCATGTCGTCCAGGGTGGCCACGTTCACGCCCGAGTTGCCGACCTTGCCGTAAATGTCGGGGCGTGGGTCGGGGTCGTTGCCGTACAGCGTGACCGAGTCAAACGCGGTGGACAAACGCTTGGCATCCATGCCCTCGCTCACCAGCTTGAAGCGGCGGTTGGTGCGGAAGGGATCGCCTTCGCCCGCAAACATGCGGGTGGGGTCTTCGTTCTCGCGTTTGAAGGCGAAGGTGCCTGCGGTGTAGGGGTAGCTGCCGGGCACGTTGTCGAGCATGAGCCACTTCAAGATTTCGCCGTGGTCTTCGTATTGGGGCAGCGCCACTTTGCGAATCACGGTGCCGCTGAGGGACTTGGTGGTGAGTGCGGTGCGAATCTCTTTGTCACGAATTTTCACCACGTACTCGTCGCCTGCATAGGCTGCTTGCATGTCGGGCCATTGGGCCAAGAGCTTGCGTTCTGCGCTGCCTAAGTTTTCTTCACGCAACACGGCCAAATCGATGGCAGCTTCAGAGGCTTTGGCGCGATCGGGTTTGCCCACAGCCAGCATGCGTGCGGCTTCACGCAGTTGTTGAATTTCACGAGCCAGCTTGGCTTGTGCGCGGGCGCGCTTTTTGTAGCCACGCACCGTGTCGGTAATCTCCGCCAAATAGCGCGTGCGTGCCGCAGGCACCACGGGTGTTTGGTTGCTGCTGTGGCGCACGTTCACCAAGGGCAAGCGGCCTTCTTTGAAGGTCAGGCCCAGTTCGGTCAAGCGGCCTTTGAGGGCTTGGTACAGCGCGGTCACGCCATCGTCGTTGAAGCGCGCGGCCATGGTGCCGAACACGGGCATTTCTTCGGTGGGTGTGTGCCACGCTTCTTTGTTGCGTTGCACTTGCTTGGCCACATCGCGCAGCGCGTCGCTGGCGCCTTTGCGGTCAAACTTGTTGATGGCGATGAACTCGGCAAAGTCCAGCATGTCGATTTTTTCCAGCTGGCTGGCTGCGCCAAACTCAGGCGTCATCACATACATGGGCACGTCTACGTGCGGCACGATGGCGGCGTCACCTTGGCCAATGCCTGAGGTTTCCACAATGATCAGATCGAACCCCGCGCACTTGGCCGCGGCCAACACATCGGGGAGGGCGGCGCTGATTTCGCTGCCGAAGTCGCGCGTGGCGAGGGAGCGCATGAACACGCGTGAGCCATTGCTCCAAGGCGAAGTGGCATTCATGCGAATGCGGTCACCCAGCAGAGCGCCACCACTCTTGCGGCGCGAGGGGTCGATGGAAATCACGGCAATGCGCAAAGCATCGCCTTGGTCTAAACGGATGCGACGCACCAACTCGTCGGTCAGTGACGACTTGCCCGCGCCGCCGGTGCCGGTGATGCCGAGCACGGGCACTTTGTGCTTGAGTGACTCTTTGCGCACGGCTTCGACCATTTTTTGATCGGCCTTCTCGTTTTCGAGCGCCGTGATGAGCTGCGCCAACTTGCGCCAAGCCATTTCGTCATGACCTTGAATCTCTTTCAGCGCGGTGGGGGCGTAGCCCGACAAATCTTTGTCGCAGCGCATGATCATCTCGCCAATCATGCCTTGCAGGCCCATCTTCTGGCCATCTTCGGGGCTGTAAATGCGGGTCACGCCATAGGCTTGCAGCTCGCGAATTTCGGGCGGCACGATCACGCCGCCGCCACCGCCAAACACTTGGATGTGTTCGCCACCACGTTGGCGCAGCAAATCCACCATGTACTTGAAGTACTCCACATGCCCGCCTTGGTACGAGCTGATGGCGATGCCTTGCACGTCTTCTTGCAGCGCAGCCGTCACCACTTCATCGACCGAACGGTTGTGGCCCAAGTGGATCACCTCTGCGCCCATGCCTTGCAAGATGCGACGCATGATGTTGATGGCCGCATCGTGGCCGTCAAACAAAGACGCAGCGGTGACGAAGCGCACTTTCTGTGTGGGCTTGTAGTTGGCGAGGGCTTGGAATTCGGCGGACAAATCGGTCATGGGGACTCCGAGAAACGGGTGAGAGCGGACAGAAATTTAGTTTACGTTTACGTAAACGTCAATCATACCGGTGCAGAACCCATTGTGGGCAAAGACCGCATGAAACAAGGCTTTGCCTAGGGTTTGTACTAGTCATTTGTGTGACGACATCGTATTTTTACGTAGAAGCTCGGGGTTTAAAAGCTGTCCTAGACGATCAGAATCACGCTTGTTTTTATCGAATTCAATCCACGTTTAGGAGACACCATGATTCGCACCTTGAAATTGACCGCGATTGCATCGCTCATGTTCAGCGCCGGTTTGGCTTTTGCCGCCGACACCATCAAAGTCGGCGTGACCGGCCCTTACACCGGCGGTTCGTCCTCCATGGGCGTGAGCATGCGTGACGGCGTTCGTTTGGCGGTGGCTGAAATCAACAAGGCCGGTGGTGTCTTGGGCAAGCAGTTGCAAGTCGTCGAGCGTGACGACGAAGCCAAAAACGAGCGTGGCGTGCAAATCGCTCAAGAGCTGATCAACAAAGAGCAAGTGGTTGCCACCTTGGGCTTCATCAACACCGGTGTGGCTTTGGCTTCGCAACGCTTTTACCAAGAAGCCAAGATTCCTGTGTTCAACAACGTGGCCACAGGCTCGGTGGTGACCCAGCAGTTCAAGGCGCCTGAGTTTCCAGACAACTACATCTTCCGCAACGCCGCGCACGACAGCATTCAAGCGCCCATGATCGTGGAAGAAGCGATCACACGCCGCAATTTCAAGAAAGTGGCCATCTTGGCCGACTCCACCAACTACGGCCAACTGGGTCGTGAGGATTTGGAAAAAGCGCTGGCTGCCAAAAACGTGAAAGCCGTGGCGGTTGAAAAATTCAACATCAAAGACGTGGACATGACCGCTCAGCTGCTCAAAGCCAAAGAGGCCGGTGCTGAAGTGATCTTGACTTACGCGATTGGCCCTGAGTTGGCGCAAATCGCCAACGGCATGACCAAGCTGGGTTGGAAAGTCCCCATGATCGGCAGCTGGACTTTGTCCATGGCCAACTTCATCGACAACGCCGGTCCTGGCGGTGAAGGTGCGCGCATGCCACAAACCTTCATTCAAGAAGCCAACACCATGAAGCGCAAGGCCTTCATCGAGGCTTACTTGAAGACCTTCAAGCCTAAGAACAACCGTATCGACTCGCCTGTGTCGGCCGCTCAAGGTTACGACTCGGTTTACCTGTTGGCTGCTGCCATCAAGCAAGCCGGTACCACCGAAGGTCCTAAGGTGCGCGAAGCTTTGGAAAACCTGCAAACCAAGGTCGAGGGCGTGGTGACCACCTATGACAAGCCTTTCACACACGACGACCACGAAGCCATCACGGCCAACATTCCCGTCTTCGGTGAAGTCAAGGGCAGCAAAGTGGTGTACGCCTACGAAGAAGACCGCAAAAAAGGTTCTGACATCCGTACCAAGGCTGCCAAGCAACCCGCCAAGAAGTAATTCTTAGGCCCTCGAGCACCGTCACCACGGCAGTCGCTGCGGGTACGGTGCTTTTTTCTGTTCTTCAGTTATCTCAACTCTCACCAGAGCGCATTTATGGAAATCCTGCTGCAACTTATCTACAGTGGCGTAGCGCTGGGAATGATTTACGCGGTCATCGCGTTTGGCTACCAGTTAACGTTCGCCACCTCTGACACCCTGAACTTCGGTCAAGGCGAAGCCCTGATGTTGGGCGCCTTGGTGGGCCTGACCTTGGTCGATACCTTGGGTGTCAATTATTGGTTGGCCATTCCTGTGGTGGGCGCGTTTGGCCTGCTGCAAGGCGCCTTGGTGGAGCGCATTGGCGTTCGACCCGCCATCAAGATCAAAAGCGAGTTTGGTTGGATCATGTCCACCATCGCCTTGGGCATTATTTTTAAAAACGTGGCCGAAAACATTTGGGGCCGCGACGATTTGAAGTTTCCATCGCCTCTGCCCGAAGCCCCGATGAAAGTCTTGGGCGCCAACGTGCTGCCGATGGAATTGTTGGTGATTGCCGGCGCCTTGCTCATGATGTTGGCGGTGGAGTTTTTCAACCGCAAAACCATTTACGGCAAAGCCGTGGTCGCCACCTTCAACGACCGCGATGCCGCCAAGCTGATGGGCATCAACACAGGCTTGGTGATCACCTTCTCGTATGCCTTGTCTTCACTCACCGCCTCGTTTGCGGGCGTGTTGATTGCCCCCTTGACCTTGACCGGCGCCACCATGGGCGCGGTGTTGGGGCTGAAGGCCTTTGCGGTCGCCATCATTGGCGGCTTGACCAGTGGCATGGGCATCATCGTGGGCGGCATCATTTTGGGTGTGGCCGAAACCACGACAGGTTTTTACATCTCCACCGGCTACAAAGACGTGCCCGGCTTGGTGCTGTTGCTCTTGGTCTTGGCGGTCAAGCCTGCCGGACTGTTTGGTAAATCTGCGATCAAGAAAGTTTGACCATGAATCGCAAATATTTAGTTGCTGCCGTTGTTGGCTTTGTGCTGCTGGCCTTGGTGCCTGTGTTCACGCACAACCCGTACTACATCCACTTGGTCGAAACCATCATGATCTACGCGATCCTGTTGTTCGGCTTGGACATCGTGGTCGGCTACACCGGTCAGGTGTCCTTGGGTCATGCTGGTTTGTTTGGCATTGGGGCCTACACCGCCGGTGTGTTGTTCCTCAAAGTCGGCGCGCCGTTTTGGCTCATCTTGCCAGCCAGCATCGCCGTCACGGCCGTGTTTGGTGCGGTGTTGGCCTTGCCTGCTTTGCGCGTGTCAGGCCCGTACCTGGCGATGGTGACCTTGGCCTTTGGCACCATCATCCAAATCTTGATCAACGAAATGACCTTCCTCACCGAAGGTCCCATGGGCATCAAAATCCCCAAGCCCACCGTGGCGGGCTACAAGTTTGACGAGCAATCGTTTTACTGGGTGGTTTGCGCGTTGACCGCGCTGTCTTTGTTGGTGGTGCACCGCGTGTTGCGCTCGCAACTCGGTCGTGCCTTCGAGGCCTTGCGTGGCAGCCCTGTGGCGTCTGACTGTATGGGTGTGTCGGTGTACCGCTACAAGGTGTATGCCTTTGTGATCAGCGCGGGCTTTGCCGGTTTGGCGGGTTGCTTGTACGCCTATTCAGAGCAATACATTTCGCCCAACACCTACAACAACGAACTCACTGTGATGTTCTTGCTCGCCATCATCATGGGTGGTCGCAAAACTCGCATTGGCGCTTTGTTGGGTGCCACCATCATTGTGTTGCTGCCTAAGTTGTTGGACGATTTGGAAATGTTCCGTGTCGTTGCCAGCGGTTTGGCGGTGCTGATGTTGGTTGGCGCGCTGATCGGTGTGGCACGTCAAATGACCACCTTCAAAACCATGGCGGTCCCGGTGGTGGGCACCGCCGCCTTGGCAGCGTTTGCCTTTTGGTTGGACAACATCACCGACTGGCGTTTGTCCATCTTCGGCTTGATGATTTTGTTCGTGGTCTATTACCTCCAAGACGGCATCGTGGGCTTTGTGCGGGCCTTGTTTGCCCGTCGTGGCCATGCTACACCCGTGCACTCCGCCTCCGAGGTGAACCAATCTGCAGACCCCATCATTCGCGCCGTCAAAGCCGATGGCGAAGACCTGTTGGTGGCCAAAGAAGTGCTGATGCAGTTCGGTGGTTTGAAAGCGATCAACCAAGTGGATCTGCGCATCAAGCGCGGCACCATCCACGGTTTGATCGGCCCCAACGGTTCGGGCAAGAGCACGATGATGAACGTGCTCACCGGCATTTATGTGCCCACCGCAGGCAGCATCGAGTTCCAAGGCCGATCGGTGGTGGGGCGCACCTCGTCAGACATTGCGCTGTCGGGCATTGCGCGCACTTTCCAAAACGTGCAGTTGTTTGGCGAAATGTCGGCCTTGCAAAACGTGTTGGTGGGCTTGCACCACACCTTCCACAGCAACTTTGTGGACGTGGCCTTGAACACCTCACGCTATGTGCACGAAGACGAAGCCGCCACCCAACGCGCCATGGGCTTGCTGAATTTTGTGGGCTTGGCCGACTTGGCCGATGAGCAAGCGCGTAATCTGCCTTACGGCAAACAGCGCTTGTTGGAAATTGCCCGTGCTTTGGCTTTGGACCCACAGCTGCTGCTGTTGGACGAGCCCGCTGCGGGCTTGACCGCACCCGACATCAAAGAGTTGGTGCTGATCATCCGCAAGATCCGCGACCACGGCATCACCGTGATCTTGATCGAGCACCACATGGACGTGGTGATGAGCATCTGCGACACCGTCTCGGTGCTGGACTTCGGTCAAAAAATTGCAGAAGGCCTGCCTGCCCAAGTGCAAGCCGACGAGAAGGTGATTGAAGCCTACCTCGGCGGAACAGCAGCCTAAACGCAGACGGAGAACAAGAGATGTTGACGATTAAAAATCTGGAAGCCGGCTACGGCAAAGTTCACGTGCTGCACGGCATTTCGCTGGATGTGCCCAAAGGCAAGGTGGTCACCCTGATTGGCTCCAACGGCGCCGGCAAAACCACCACCATGCGCGCCATCAGCGGCATGATCGCGCCCACCGCCGGCGAGATCACGCTCAATGGCGAGCGCATCGATGGCATGGAGTCGTTTGCGATTGCCAAGCGCGGTTTGGCCCATTCACCCGAAGGCCGCCGCGTGTTCGCCACCATGAGTGTGACCGACAACCTCACCTTGGGTGCTTTTCCGCGCTTGACCGGCAGCCGCCCTAAGGGCGATGTGGCCGGTGACTTGGACCGCGCCATGGACCTGTTCCCCCGCCTCAAAGAGCGCCGCAACCAATTGGCCGGCACCTTGTCGGGCGGCGAGCAACAAATGCTGGCCATGGCCCGCGCCGTGATGTTGAACCCCGAGGTGGTGTTGCTCGACGAGCCCTCTATGGGTTTGGCGCCTATCCTGGTGGAAGAAGTGTTCAAAATTATTGAGAACCTCAAAAGCCAAGGCGTGACCATGTTGTTGGTCGAGCAATTTGCTGCCGCTGCGCTCAATGTGGCCGACTACGGCTATGTGCTGGAAAACGGCCGTATTTCGGTGCACGGCGAAGCCAGCCGTTTGAAGAACGACCCGGCCGTCAAAGCCGCTTATCTGGGTGGTGGTCATTAAGGTCTGAGCCTCTGGCCACCTAGGGGTTTCCTCTTGTGTGGCCTGCTCAACGAGCCCCTAGTCTCTATACTTGCCCAGGTTTTCAACGGCTCTGTTTTTCATGACGCGCAATCACACTCACGCCCAGCCTGTGCCCGCCGAAGGGTACGCGGGCGATGTCTCGCCCGAGTTGGCCTACCAATGGCTGCAAAACGGCGAAGCCGTGTTGGTCGATGTGCGCTCAGATGCCGAGCGCGAGTGGGTCGGCTTTGTACCCGGCGCCGTGGCCGTGGCCTGGAAGCAATGGCCCGGCATGGCCATGAATCCCTTGTTTGATGAAGCCATTGGCAACGCCGCCAATGGCCAAAAAGTAATGCTGCTGTGCCGCAGCGGCGTGCGCTCGATTGCTGCGGCTAAACGCGCCACCGAGCTGGGCGTTGAGGCCTACAACATCCTCGAAGGCTTCGAGGGCGACGCCAACGAGAACGGCCATCGTGGTTTCAAAGGCGGTTGGCGCATGCGCGGCCTGCCTTGGCGCCAAAACTAATTTCTTTCAGCCATGACTTTCCTTGCGCTTGATGTGGGTAACACCCGCTTGAAATGGGCTCATTACGACCAGCCCGCGCCGGGCGCCAAGTTGTTGGGCCATGGCGCGGTGTTCTTAGAAAACATCGACCGCTTGGCTGACGAAGACTGGCGCGATCTGCCCGAACCCACGCACATGCTGGGATGCATCGTGGCAGGCGAAGCGATTCGCCGCCGCGTCGAAGAACAAATGGAGTTGTGGGATTTCACCCCACATTGGGCTGTTTCGTCGGCTGCCGAAGCAGGCATGACAAACGGCTATGACCATCCCACACGCTTAGGGGCTGACCGTTGGGTCGCCATGGTTGGTGCGCACGCCCGCATGGTGCAACAAACGCAAGCAGACAAGCAAGCCCGCCGCCCCATGGTGGTGGTCATGGTGGGCACGGCCGTCACGGTGGAGGCCATTGATGCCCATGGCAAATTCTTGGGTGGATTCATCTTGCCCGGCCACGGCATCATGCTGCGCGCGCTGGAGTCTGGCACCGCCGGACTGCGTGTGCCCACCGGTGATGTGTGCGAGTTCCCAACCAACACCAGCGATGCCCTCACCAGTGGCGGCACCTACGCTATTGCAGGGGCGGTTGAGCGCATGGTGCAACACGTGCGCCAACACTGCGGTGCCGAACCGCTGTGCTACATGACGGGCGGTGCGGGCTGGAAGATGGCGCCCAGCATGTCGGTGCAGTTTGAACTGATCGACACCCTGATCTTTGACGGCTTGCTTGAAATCGCGCAGCGTAGACTCGCGCTTTAATCTCCCCCTGGCTGCGCGCAGCTTTTAGGACCGCTATGACATCCCAATGCTCTCTTTCCCTATTCAAAAAATCACTGTTGGCGTTGAGCCTCACGCTGCTGGCCAGCGCAAGCAGCCTGGCTCAAAACTTCCCCTCAAAGACCATCAAGATCGTGGTGCCCAATGCGGCAGGCGGCGCGGCGGACATCACCGCACGCACCGTGGGTCAAAAGCTGGCCGAGGCATTGGGTCAAGCCGTGGTGATTGAAAACAAGCCCAGCGCAGGCGGCATCGTCGCCGGTGAAATGGTGGCGCGTGCCGAGCCCGATGGCCACACGATGTTGCTGATCTCAAGCGGCACAGCGGTCAGCGCTTCGCTGTTCAAAACCCTGCCGTTTGACACCGTCAAAGACTTCACACCCGTGTCCAAGCTGGCCACCTTTGATTTGGTGATTGCCTCTGCCGAAGGCGGGCGCTTCAAAACCTTTGCCGAACTGCTGGCCTATGGCCGTGCCAATCCTGGCAAGCTCAACATCGGCACGCCCCAAGTGGGCACCACCCAAAACTTGGCGGCTGAGTTGTTTTTGAGCTCATCGGGCTTGTCGGCGCAAATCGTGCCGTTCAATGGCACGCCGCCTGTCATCACGGCTTTGCGCGGGGGCAGTGTGGATGCCATGGTGGAAATCGTCGGCCCTTTGATGCCGCAAATCAAATCGAATGTGGTGCGTCCCTTGGCCTTGTTGGGGGACAAACGCTCGCCCAGCATGCCCGATGTGCCTGCTGTGCGTGAAGCCGGTGGCCCGTTGGCAAAGTTTCAAGCCTCATCTTGGAACGGTTTGGCCGTGCCTTCGCACACGCCCCGCGAGGTGGTGCTGCGCCTGAGCCGCGAAATCCAAACCATCATGGACATGCCTGACGTCAAAAAGCGCTTGGCCGACGTGAACCTCAACGCCCAAGGCTCGACCCCAGAGCAAGCCGCCGAAGTGCTGGCGGCTGATATTCGCCGCTGGCATGACGTGATCGTCAAAGCCAAAATCGACAAGCAATAAGGCCTTGCGTGGGGGGTGAAATCCCCGGATAGCGCAGGCTATTGCCTGCGGCTAGACTGAGGGTTATGAAAGTTCTCGACTCACTCGCACTCGAAGCCGCTGGCATAGTCGCTGTACGCCGCGACATCCACGCCCACCCCGAACTGTCCTTTGAAGAGCAGCGCACTGCCGATGTGGTGGCTGCCAAGCTCACCGAATGGGGCATCGACGTGCACCGTGGCATGGGTCGCACCGGCGTGGTGGGGGTTTTAAAAAACGGCAGCAGCAACCGGACCATTGGCCTGCGCGCCGACCTGGACGCCTTGCCCGTGCAAGAGTTCAACCAATTTCCCCACGCTAGTCAGCACGCGGGCAAGATGCACGCCTGCGGCCACGACGGCCATGTGGCCATGCTGTTGGCGGGCGCCCAACATTTGGCACGGTTTAAAAACTTCGACGGCACGGTCTACTTCATCTTCCAGCCGGCAGAAGAGGGCGGTGGCGGTGCTCGCGAAATGATGAACGATGGTTTGTTCAACCAATTCCCCATGCAAGCCGTGTTTGGCATGCACAACTGGCCGGGCTTGGAGGTCGGCAAGTTCGCTTTGAGCGCCGGACCGGTGATGGCGTCGAGCAACGAATTCAAAATCATCATCCACGGCAAAGGCAGCCATGCCGCGTTGCCGCACAACGGGGTGGACCCGGTGCCCGTGGCCTGCCAAATGGTGCAGGCTTTTCAAACCATCATCAGTCGCAACAAAAAACCGCTCGATGCAGGCGTGATCTCGGTCACCATGATTCACACGGGTGAGGCCACCAACGTGGTGCCCGATGTGTGCGAAATGCAAGGCACGGTGCGCACCTTCAGTGTGGAGGTGCTCGACTTGATCGAGCAGCGCATGCGCGACGTGGCGCAGCACACCTGCGCCGCTTTTGGCGCGACCTGCAGCTTTGAGTTTGAACGCAACTACCCACCCACCGTCAACCATGTGGCGGAGACCGAGTTTGCGCGGCGGGTGATGGCCAGTGTGGTGGGCGAAGCCAATGTGGTGGAGCAAGAGCCCACCATGGGCGCTGAAGACTTCTCGTACATGCTGCAAGCCGTGCCAGGGGCCTACTGCTTCATTGGCAATGGCGACGGCGTGCACCGCGAGATGGGGCACGGCGAAGGCCCATGCACCTTGCACAACCCCAATTACGACTTCAATGACGACCTGATTCCCTTAGGGGGGACTTATTGGGTGCGGTTGGTGGAGGCGTGGTTGGCGTCATCAGCCTAACCACACCTGTAAACGCAAGCGTTTCCTACGTTCTTATGCGGGGCAAGTGCTCAGCGTGCGTGAGGTGACAGAAGTCGGGTTTTGGCCTTTGTTCTGAATCAAGCCAATCGAAAACTTCAACTCCTCCACCATTTGGTTCAGCTCGGAGGCGCTGGGGCTGAGTTTGATGTTCGTATTGGCATTCTTGAATCGATCATTCACCGCCGTGGTCAGTGTGACGGATGCCAGCGTGCACTTGCTCAAGAAGCTCGATGTGCCGTTGCCGACTTCCACGGCCGCCTTCTTGATCAACACCATATTGTCCGAATTTTGCAAGCCGCTGTAGTTGCCCGCTGCTGCCAGAATTTCTGAATTCGTTGCTTTGGCGAGCTCCCAAATCGAAGGCTTGAGCAAATTGGTGCTTGTGATGGCCGAGCGTGCCAATTCAGCAAAAAACAACGACCAATAGCCCCCAGACAAGCTGGTATCAACACCCGAAGAAATATTGGTGGCTGACAAAGGACTGGTGGCTGTCAACGGGTTAAGCACCACGCGTGCTTCCCCTTCGCCCAAAGTCGAATAGGACAAACCGAGCATGTAGCGAACACGCGCGAGCGATTCGTAGAGCACCTGGTCGACGGTGTTGGTTGCTGTGGTGGTGACTTTCAGGTTGCTGTTTGTCAAACCAGCAAATGCAGCCGCCATGTGGGTCAAGGGATTCACGCTGTAGTAGGTTTGGTTTTTGATGGCCGAAGCGGGAATCACACCCAGCATCACATCGCTACTCGTGAATGGCGTGTCTTTGGCCAAGCCTTCATCGTAGTAAGTCACCCCAGTGCCGCCCGATACCTTGAGCACGATGGAGCCGCTGTAGCCCCCCAGCTCAACAGCCGCAACACCATTGGCGTCAGTCAAAGCGGATGCGCCTGGAATCAAAACGCCTGTTTGCGCGTTGTAGGCTTCCACCAACGCTTTGGCGCTGAAACGCCCCAAGTCTGGCGCGACAACGATGCCGGCGCTCGTGACCACGGTTTGCGCGGGTGCTTGAGTGCCGGCGATGAGTGACACACTGCTAACACCTGCATTGGTTTTGATCGAAGACTCTGCGGCAGCTTTGATGGCCGTCATGTCAAGTGTTGTGGCCTTGGTGGCGCCATTGCCCAAGTAGCTTTTGCTGAAAATTGCCGAAGTCCCGTTGGACAAGCGCGTCAAACTGCCTACCAAGGTGTTTGACAAAGAGGCCAACAAGGTCGCACGTGCATTACTCGTCGTCGCTTTGGCTTGTTTGATTAAGCTGAACAAATCGTCAGCTTGTGCGCCGGGGGAGCCTGTGGACGATGCGGCCAAATCGGCCAGCAAGGCAGCGTACAAATTGCTGCCGCTGATGGCACCTGTCAACGCGTTGTCGCCCTTGAGTACGGTGGGACTGGCAAAAATATCCCCCCCGAGTGTGGCTTCCGAGACACCTAAAAACGACAACACATCGGTCTTTGCAGCAGCAATCGCGGTCGCGGGGTCTGCGACGCCCGCCATATTGGGGGCTGCAGGGTCGATGCCTGCTTGCGCAGCAACCATGTGAGTCAGCACGTTCAACGCATAGTTCTTGTCTGCTGTCACACTGGGAACGACCGACAAAATGCCATTGCCGCTGTAAGCCGCTGCGCTCAGTGCACCCGTGGTTTCATCGAAGTAGCGCTTGCCAGGCATGGTTTTCAAAATGAAAGCGCCGCTGTAGCTGCCTAGGTTGAGCGACACCTTGCATGCGCTGACCGTGCTGGTACCCAGTTGCGTGCCTTGCATATCGTAGGCGCGTACTTCGGTTCCATCTTCAAAACACCCCAGAGCGGGGGAGGCACTGATGGACGTGGAGGCGCTGCTTGCGCCGCCTCCACTGCCGCTGCCACTAGCTCCGCCTCCACCTCCGCCACAACTGATCAGCAGAGGAACAAACAACATGGCGGTGAAACGCCATTTCAACAGGGTCTTGAATTGGGGACGCAAAATTTTTCCTTGTGTGTTGGATGCTGGCATGGATGTGTCTTAGCCCACCACAGCCAAATCTTTTTGGAACAAAGCAGTCAAGGCCGTGGCGCTGTCGTAGTAATCGACGGATTTCCATTCAGCGGCGTCACCTGCTGCATTGGCATCCAAGGTGTGGACCGCCCAAGACGTGGTGGTTGTGTTGTTGCTGGTGATGTCAATTTCTACTGCCACCAAAATATCGCCGTTGCTTTGTGTTTCAACCGAGACAGGCTTGGCAACATAGGTCGAACCGCTGAGACTCATGTTTTGGCTGAATGTGACATTGGCGCCACTCACATCCAGAACTGGCAGGTAGTCAGAGCCGCTCTTGACATAGACCGCACCGTACTTATCGGTTGCCATGTCTTGGTCCAGTGGCGACGCTTTGAGGTCGGTTTGAATCACGCCTTTGTCGGATCCATCACCGCTCAAATCTTGTTTGAACACCGACTCCCAACGCAGAATGGAAGGCGTGTTGATCACGTTGTCGCTGATCACGCCTTTGTCGCTCACGCTGTAGATTTGGAATGACACCACATCATCTTTGCTGGTCTCAAAGGTGGTGGACTTCACCAAAACTTTGTAGCCAGCCACATTGTTTTCTGTGACGGCTTCGGCTGCCACCACTTCTTTCAACACGCGTGTGATATTGCCATTTGTGTCCGTGGTGGTCTTGTCGCTTGTGAGAACTGGGCGAATGCCTGCTGAGTCCACCACAGCCATGGGCGAGACCGTCAAAGCCGCATCATCAATGGACACATGGCCCTGTGAATCCGTCGCTGCTTTGACGGTGTTCATGTCCCCAGCCACCGTGGTGGGGGTTTCTTTGGGATACCCCACCACATTGTCCCCGTCAATGTCTTGATTGATCAGCGCTTCGACTTCCTTTGTATCGGTCAGGTACTTGGTTTTGCTCCAGTCAATTTGCGCTTCGTAGTTGCTATTGGCCTTGGCCAATGTGTGAACTTCCCATGTGTCGGTTTCAACGCCATTGCTGATGCTGGCTTTTTTAATGGCCAGGCGATAAGAGCCATCATCTTGCTTGTTCACCGCATAAGCCTTGGTCGTCACTCCGGTGCTGTTGCTGTCAAAGGAGGGGGAACCGCCTTTGGTGTCTGTGATGTAGGTGATGCCATTGTTGGCTGCGCCTGCTGCATCGTCGACGATGTAGAACGTGCCAAAGCTGTCTTTCTTCAGGTAGACGCTGACCTTGTCCGTGTCCACGCTGGTGAGTGCACCCACCGAGCTGCTGATCTTGCCGTCGCCGTTGAAATCGATATTGAACAAAGCTTCAAAGCGGTCGGGGTTGCTCGATGTGGCCACTTTGGACCAATCCAACACACCGTCTTTGGACACCGTGTGAATTTGCCAACTGGTGCTGCTGGTGCTGCCGTTGGTGCGATCTACTTTCACGGCCAAGCGGTATTGGTAGTCGCCGTTGCCCAGATCCTGCTTGGCCACGGCGTAGACGGTGGAGGCGGTGCTGCCGTCAAGCCATGAGGTTTTGCTGTCGAGTTGGGGTGTGGTGCCTGCAGAGTCAATCACTGCAATCTTGCGGTTGGACGCGGTGATTGTGCTGCCGCTGATCGTCACACCGTCCAGGATGTACAGACCTTTGTCGTTCTTGTTGTATGCCAGTCGTTCATTGCCGCCATCAGTGCTCACCAACTGCAAATCAGCCAAGCTCACACCAATGTTGCCATCGCCGTTGAGGTCTTCTTGCACAACATCTTCCACTTGCTGGATATTGTGTGTCGTGAAATTACCTGCGTTGTAGTTCCAAGTGACCTTGCCTGTGGCATCCAGATTAACGATTTCCCACGACGTGTCGCTGTTGCCGCTCCAATTGTTGGTTTGCTTCATGACCAGGCGGTAACCCGTGCCATCGGCGTTGGCTTCAATCGCAACAGCCTCGCGCTTGTTGGTGTTGCTGCCCCAACTGTTGTCGTATTCCAGCCAGTTGCTTGACACAGCACGTGCCACCTCAACGCCATTGACGGTATCGATCAAGTACAGCGCGTTGTCGCGGTCGCGGCGTAAGCCGACACCACGGGTATCTGTCGTGACCTTGGTCAGCGTGCTCAAATCGACGCCAATACTGCCGTCGCCGTTCAAGTCTTGACCAAAGATGTCCTCGTAAGAAGCCACAGACTTCGCGCCCCACACCGTTGAATCAACCCACTTGTTGGTTTTGCTGTCCATGTGCCCATAGAGCACCTTACCTTCCGTGTCGAGCTGCAAAATATCCCAGGTGATCTGTTCGGCGTTGCTGTCCCATTTGTTGCTGGACTTCATCGCGAGTTTGTAACCCGTGACGGTACCGCTGCTGTCTTTGACGGACTCGACAGCCACAGCCTCGCGCTTGTTGTAGCTGTTGCTACCCCAGCTGTTGCTGTATTCCAGTGAACCCGATGCTGCAGGTGTGGCGGTTGCGTCAGAGCCTGTGCCTGTGATGATGTACAAGCCATGATCTGCATCGCGGCGTAGGCCGACACCATAGGTGTCTGTATCTACCTTGGCCAATTTGCTGATGTCTAAACCAATGCTGCCATCTAAATTCAGGTCTTGGCCGAAGAGTTTTTCATAAGGCGCGATCGATTTGGCTCCCCACACATTGCCATCACTGCCACCGCCACTGGCCATGTACCCGCCCGACATCTTGCCTGTTTCATCCAGTTGAATAATGTCCCAGGTGACCTGTTCAGGATTGCTGTCCCATTTGTTCGTAGATCGCAAAGCCAGTTTGTAGCCCGTCACAACACCGGCGGCGTCTTTGATCGACTCAACCGCAATCGCTTCGCGTTTGTTGTAGTTGGTGCTGCTCCAAGAATTGTTGTACTCCAACCAGCTGGCCCCAGAAATCGCCGTTGCTTTGATTTGTGCACCCGAGTCTTCCACGATGTACAAGGCTTTGTCTGTGTCGCGGGCGAGGGTGGCTCCTTTGGTGTCTGAACTCAATCCGACCAATTTGCTGGCATCAATACCGATGTAGCCATCGTTGTTGAAGTCTTGTTGGAACAGGGTTTCATACGACGTCAGCGACTTGGCGCCCCATACGCTGAGGTCTTTCCACATGCCGTTTTCCATCGTGCCGTATTGGAGCTTTCCAGCCGCGTCCAAATGCAAAATGTCATAGGTAACTTGTGCGTCGTTGCCTTCCCACTTGTTGGTGGATTTCATCGCCAACTTATAGCCCGTGATGACCCCTGCTTTGCTGATGGCCTCGACGGCAACCGCTTCGCGCTTGTTGTAGCTGTTGGTGCCCCAGTTGTTGCTGTATTCGACCCAGCCGGCATTCGTAATCGCGATGGCTTGGGTCCCAGCTTCATTCAAAATGTAGAGTGAGTTGTCAGGGTCCCGTGCCAGTTGAACACCTGCCGTGTCACTGGCCACTTTCACCAAGGTCGCGACATTGATGCCAATGCTGCCGTCTTTGTTGAAATCTTCATTGAACAGCGTTTCATAGGGTGTCAGCGACTTGGCACCATAGGTGTTCAGATCCCCCCCGCTGCTGCTTGCACCTGCACCTGCGCCATAGACTTGCTTGCCTGTTTCATCCAGTGCCAAGATGTCGTAAGTCACTTGCTCTGGGTTGGTGTCGTATTTATAAACCTGCTTCACGGCCAGTTTGTAGCCCGTGATCGTGCTGCCGCTTTTGACGGCCTCAATAGCGACGACTTCGCGCGAGTTGTAACCGTTTCCCCAACTATTGTTGTATTCCATCCAACCCGAATTGGGCAGTGCCATGGCGGCAGTGCCCGCTTCATTCACGATGTACAAGGCCTTGTCCGCATCACGCATCAAGCGTACGCCGTGCGTGTCCGTTGCCAAACCCTTCAAACTGGCCACATTGATGCCAATGCTGCCGTCTTTGTTGAAATCTTCATTGAACAGTGTTTCATAGGGCGTCAGCGATTTGGCGCCGTAGATATTGGGATCGCTCCATGTGCCATTCACATTCGAGCCGTAGACCTGCTTGCCGCTGGTGTCCAGGGTTTGAATGTCGTAGGTCACTTGCTCATCATTGCCATACCATTTGTTGGTTTGCTTGATCGCCAGTTTGTACCCGGTGACAGTGCCCGCTTGGTCTTTGGTCGCTTCGATCGCAACCACTTCGCGTTTGTTGTAGCTGTCAGTGTTGTAGCTGTTGCTGTATTCGATTCCTCCGGAATTGGGCAAGGCGATGGCGGCTGTCCCCGCTTCGTTGACGATGTACAAAGCTTTGTCCGCATCGCGCTTGAGGCGCACGCCATGTGTGTCAGTTGCCACGGTCGTCAACTTGGCCAAGTCAATGCCAATGCTGCCGTCGCCGTTGAAATCTTGATTGAAAAACTCTTCGTAAGCGGTCAGGGATTTGACGTTATAGACATTCGGATCGTTCCAGGTGTTGTTGGCCATCGAGCCGTTCACCTGCTTGCCCGAGGTGTCAAAGGCAAGAATGTCGTACGTGACCTGGGCTGGATCGTTGTTGTACTGGTTGGTGGTTTTGAAAATGATCTTGTAGCCCGTGATGGTGGTGCCATTCTTGGTGGCCTCCACGGCAAATGCTTCGCGTTTGTACGAGCCATTCATCCAGGTGTTGCTGTTTTCCATGGTCCCGGCGTTGGGCAAGGCAATGGCCGATGTGCCGTCTGCGCTCACGATGTAGAGTGCTTTGTCGCTGTCACGCTTGAGTCGAACACCGTATGTATCCGTCGTCACTGCACTCAAGGCGTTGATGTTGATGCCAACATAGCCATCTTTGTTGAAGTCTTCGTTGAACATCGTTTCATAAGGTGTCAGCGATTTGGCGCCATAGATGTTGGGGTCTACCCAAGTGCTTGCGCCACCGGCACCTGCGCTGCCTGTGCCAGAGCTGCTGTAGCCACCAGAACTTGAACTGCTAGAACTTGAACTTGAGCTGCTGCTCCCACTGTAAGAGCCATAAACTTGGCTGCCTTTGTCGTCCAACGTCAGCACATCGAAAGTGACCTGCTCCGTCCCGCCACCCCATTTGTTGGTGTTCTTCAGCGCAATTTTGTAGCCCGTGACTGTGCTGCCATTTTTGATGGCTTCAATCGCGATCGCTTCACGCTTGTTGTAACCGTCTGAGCCGTTGCTGTAGTTGTATTCCATCCCGTTGGAATTGGGCAAAGCGATGGCAGCCGTACCCGCTTCGTTGACGATGTACAAGGCTTTGTCTGCATCGCGTTTGAGTCGTGCGCCCTGTGTGTCGGTGCTGATGGCGGTGAATTTGCTCAGGTCAATGCCAATGCTGCCATCGCCGTTGAAGTCTTGATTGAAAAACTCTTCGTAAGCGGTCAGCGACTTGACGTTATAGACATTCGGATCGTTCCAGGTGTTGTTGACCATCGAGCCGTTCATCTGCTTGCCCGAGGTATCAAAGGCAAGAATCTCATAATTGATTTGTGCTGGATCGCTGTTGTATTGGTTGGTGGTTTTGAAAACGATCTTGTAACCAGTGATGGTGGCGCCATTCTTGGTAGCTTCCACGGCAAGCGCCTCACGCTTGTACGAACCAGAACCCCAATTGCTCTCGGACTCCAGGCTGTTGACGATGCTCGTGGCCGCGGTGACCTTGCCATTCGAATCAATGGCAGTCGCAACATAAAGGCCTTGGTAGGCATCCCTGGCCAATTTGACACCACTGGTGTCCGTGCTGACCAAGGTCAAATGGTTGTAGTCAATGCCAATGACGCCGTCGCCGTTGAGGTCTTGGCCAAAATCGGCTTCATAGGGCGCAACCGATTTCAAGCCATAAAGTGCCAGTTGCACGTACTGACCGTTGGACCCGGTGAATCCGTAGTTGAGCTTGCCCGTCGCATCGGTTTGGTAAATATCCCAACTGACCTGGGCAGGACTGTCATTGTTGTTTTTGTACGTGGTTTTAAAGGCGATTTTGTAGCCAGTGATGGTGCCACCACTGCTGATGGCCTCTGCTGCAACGGCTTCGCGCTTGCTATACCCATTGCCCCAGTCGTTGCTGTACTCCAACCAAGTAGGCGCCATGTCGCTCCACTGGTCTTTGATGACCAAGTTGTCCGTTCCCGTGACGATGTAGAGTTTTTTGTCGCTGTCACGACCGATGGTTTGATTGCCTAAATCGGTGCTGCTGCTGGTAATGTCTGCGGCCATGGTAAATCTTCCTCTTGAACACGGTTTGTTCAAGACATATTACCAAGTTGTTTATCAAAAATCAAAGATTAACTAGCAATTTTGAGAAAAATCAAAAATTTGCCACGGACAAAAATAGATAAACGCCGACATCGACCCAAAAGTATTACACCTCTTTCATCGACGAGGCCAAACGCCGGGTCAGTGGGTGCAGCAGATATTGCAATACTGTTCGATCCCCCGTTTGAATCACCACCTCGGCAGGCATGCCAGGCTGCATGACGCGTGCCCCCAACTCCGCCACGCCTTTGGGGCTGAGCACCACACGGGCCAGGTAATAGCTTTGCTTGTTGTCTGCGTCGCTCAAAACATCTTTGGACACCGACTGCAAGCGCCCATCCACCACCAACTGTGGCGTATGGGGAAAGCTCGAAAATCGGATATCCACTTTTTGCCCAGCGTGCAGACGATCAATGTGCTGAGGTGGCACGCGTGTCTCCACCACCAGCGTTTCGACCTGAGGCACGATGTCGAGCAGTTTTTGCGCCGGTTGGATCACCCCGCCCACGGATTGCACCTGCAAGCCCACCACTTGTCCACTTGCGGGCGCGCGTATGTCCAGCAGCGTGACATCTTGGGTCACGGCCAGCAGCTTTTGCTGCGCCGCGCTGAGTTGATGCCCCAGCTCCAAAATCGCTTGGCGCGTGCGTTGTCGGTTGGTGCGCAGGTCGTTGATGGCCGTCAGCTGATCCAACTTGCCGCTTTCGAGCTGGAGCTGCTTGACCAAGGGCGCATAGCCTTCACGCACCAAGTCTTTCATGCCGACCAGCTCACGTTCGATCAGGCGGAGCTGTTCCTGGCGGTTGGCTTCGGCTTGTTCCAGCCCACGCAAAATAGCTTCTTGCGCAATGAGGTTTTCCTGAAATCCTGCCAAATCACGTCGCGCGGCTTCAAGGTTGGCTTGTCCGGTCAGCACGTCGAGTTTGAACAGCACATCGCCTGCTTCCACCATTTGGCCTTCATGTACCAGGACTTCACGCACGATGCCACCTTGCAGATGCTGAACAGCTTTGCGCTTGGTGTCGAGTGCGACCTGTCCCACAGTCGGCACGCCCTCCGCTAGGGGACTGAAGGCGGCCCAAACAACAAAACCCAGCAAACCGATCACAAAAACACCCATCGCTTTGCGTGTGGTGTTGCGCCAAGGTTCATCCACGGCAGGGGAGGGCAGGTGTGAGGTCATAAAAACTTACCTTTGAGAGGGCGCGAGCGCAGCCAAAACGCCCGCCTTGGGGCCGCTGGCTTGCACCTCGCCACGGGCCAGCACCACCAAGCGGTCAGCCCGGTGGAGCCAGTGCGTTCGGTGCGAGATCAAAACAATGGTGGTGCCCTGGCTGCGCTGTGACTGCAGAGTCTGCTGCAAGGCCAATTCACCGGCTTGGTCGAGGTTGGCATCGGGCTCATCAAGCACCAGCCAACGCGGCTTCCCGTACAAAGCCCTGGCCAGTGCTATGCGCTGACGCATGCCACCAGACAAACGTTGCCCGGCTTCACCGAGGCGGGTTTCATAGCCCTGAGGCAGCTCCAAAATCATTTCGTGCAAACCGGCTTCACGTGCTGCGGCCACCACCGCCGCGCCATCCACAGGTCCCAAACGCGCAATGTTGTCGGAAACGCTGGCATCAAACAATGCAATGTCTTGGGGCAAATAACCCACGTGCTCGCCAGGCCACCAACGTTGGTGCGGCTGAACGGGCTTGCCATCGATGACGAACTGGCCGCTCAGCTGATGTGTGGCCACCGCACCGACCAACACGCTGGCCAGTGTGGACTTGCCCGACCCTGAAGGCCCCATCACCATGGTCAGACTGCCCGCAGGAAACAGCACATCCACATTTTTGAGCACAGGCAATACACGGCCTGGTACCTGCACGCTGACTTGGCGCAGCTCCACATCCACCGCGTCGTTTGAAGACGAGGGGCGTGCCTCTGCCGTGATGTGCCCAGGGGACGCCTGCAACAAGTCCAGCACGCGGGCGATGGCCGCACGGGTTGTTTGCAAGCTGCGCCATCCACCCACAATTTGATCCGCCGGTGCGAGCGCACGCGACATGAGCACATTGGCCGCAATCATCGAAGCAGGCGTGATAGCCCCGTCCAAGGTCAAGACCGCGCCCGTTGCCAAAGAAACGGCCTGCTGGGTGTAGCGCAAAAATTTACTCACATCGGCCAGTGCCGTGCTCAAGGCTTGGTTGTGTTCGGTGCTGGCCACACTGAGGGTGTGCAAATCGTTCCAACGTTGACGCAGCGCAGGCAACATACCCAAGGTGTGCGAGGCCTCCATGCTGGCGAGCTTGGCGCGTAAAAAATCGGTTTCTTGCGTTTGGTCTGTTTGCGCATGCGAAGCCGCACGCTGCGCCACGCGCAGGCTCGCCCAAGCAAATGCCGCTTGCAATGCAAACAAACACAAGGCCACCCAGCCCAAAGTTGGGTGCAGCATGAACAGGGCAACCAAAAACACGACGGCAAACGGCGCGTCCAAGAAGGCTTGAAACAAATGCCCCGTGATAAAGCCGCGAATATCAGCCACATCTTGCAGCGGTTTAGAGGCGAGTGATCCGTCTGCACGCAAGCTGCGGTAAACCGCTTCAAACACCTGGGGCGACACCTGCGCATCAAAACGAATCCCGAACTGCGCCAACATTTGTGAGCGCAACCAGTCACCCAAAGTCAGCAGCAACCACAGGTACAACATCATCCCCGACACGAACAACAAGGTCAGGTGGTTTTGTCCCACCATCACTCGGTCAAACACCTGCAGCATGTACAGCGTGGGCGTCAGCGTGAGCACATTGATCGCCGCCGTCAGTGCCAGCAAAACCAGCATGGCTTGCCCCAGGCCTGGCCATAGGGTCCACAGTGGATGCGCACGGATTTTCATGATGCGCTCATTTCCAGCAGTTGTGCCAACACATCGTCTTTGGCACCAAACAAACGCTGCTGACCGCGATCAAGCACCAGCACCTTGTCAGCCAAATTCAGCACGGACTGGCGATGGCTGATCACCACCAACGTACAGCCCAGGTTTTTTCGCTGTGCCAGCAAGGCCAACAAATCTTGCTCGCCAGACTCATCCAACGCGCTGTTGGGTTCGTCCAGCACCACCCACCTGGGATTGCCATAAAAAGCCCGCGCAATGGCCAAACGTTGTCGCTGCCCTGTCGACAGTGGGTGGCCTTCGCGTTGCAGCTGTGTGTGCCAGGTGTCGGGCAACTCGTCCACAAAGCTCAGCCAATTTGTGGGCAAGCCTTGCACACGAGGCGGCGTGACCGCAGTCGATTCAAACCGGCTCAGGTTGTCGATCACCGTACCTTCCAGCAAACCAAGCGATTGCGGCACATACCCCAGGTGCGGGCCCAGTTCCTCTTTGGTCCAGGACGCCATGTCCACATGGTCGAGCCGGACCTTGCCGGCTTGCGCAGGCCAAATGCCCAGCAACAACCGGGCGAGGGTGGATTTGCCACTGCCTGAGGGGCCCAGCACCACCAACATCTCGCCAGGCAACACCTCAAACTGCAAACCCTTTAACAACACGCCCGTGGCACCAGGTGCGCTACCGCTCAGTCCTTGTACGCTCAAATGACCGATGGGTGCAGGCAGTGGCATGGTCGGTGTGATGGCCGGGAAATGTCCCAGTACACGGCTCAGACGCTGGTGGGCCGAGCGAGAACTGACGAGGGCTCGACCATGCAAAATCAGCTGCGAAAACGGTGCCAGCACGCGTCCGCCCAGTGTGGACGAGGCAATCATCATGGCGGCCCCTCCGGCGAGTTCATTGGCCAACATGTACCAAGCACCCACGCCGAGCAGCGCTGAGCCCAACAGCATTTGCAAGCCGCGTGTGGTGCTCACCAAACCCAAGCTGTGGCGACTCGCGCGCAAGCCACTGCGCAGTGCCTGGGTGTGCAACCTGGCCCAGCGCGTTTGTACCGCGTCAAACAAGCCCATGGCCTCGATGACGGCATGGTTGCGCAGCAGCGAATCCGCCAAGGTTTCGCTTTGCGAGGTGTGCTGTTGTGAGGCGGCCATTTCCGGCGCCACGCGTTGCATGAACCACGCGCCTGCCACCACCTGAAACACCGTCACCACGCCAGCCAGCAAGGCCATGAGCGGGTGAACCCAGTACAGCAACGCAATGAACACCAGCACCAAGGGCATCTCCATGGCGGCCGTGACAGCAGGGCTGCTCCACAGCTCGCGCAAATTGCGCAGGTCTTGCATGGGTTGCATCCAGCTTGAGGTGCCGCGCAGCAATTGCGCCCGTGCATTCGCGTCAAAAACACGCTGACGCAGCAAGGCATCAAAGGCTTGCCCGCATTGGTGCAACAGCCGAGTGCGGTACCAGCTCATCCACTCCATCACCGCCAAAGTCCACAGCAACAAACCAAACAGCAGCGCCAATGTCTGCAGGCTGCGGCTCTCCACCACACGACCATAGACCTGAAACATGTACAACACCGGAGCCAGCACCAAAAGCCCGTAAATCAAGCTCAAGCCCCAGGCGCGCCAAAAAGCAGGCATTTGCGCGCGCAGTGCGTCGCTCACCTCCGAAGACATGGGGGTTGTGTGTGAGGGGGAGGGCGTGGCGAACACGGTGCTGTTTCTTTTCAATCAGGGCGCCAACCAAGCGGACAAGCGCCGCAGCACGGCCTCGTGGTCAGGGTCTGCCCATGTCATGGTTTTGATCCACCCCAAGATGGCCTGGTTGCGTGCATCGGACATTTGCATATTTGCTTGCGCCAACTTTTGCTCTGCCAGTAACACATCCAAAGGACTGCGCACCCCCGCCAACACGCTGCGCTTGTTGGCCTGTACCGAGAGCTGTGCTGACGCAATGGCTGTGTGAAGGGCTTTCACGCGTGCTTGTTGTTCTTGCACCGATAAAAATGATTTGCGGAACTCGTTTTGTAAGCGCTGTTCACTTTCATGCAAACGCTCTTGTGCTTCTTGCTCTTGCGCCACGGCTTGGCGCACTTTGGAGTCCACCAATCCGCCTTGGTACAGCGGCACGGTGACTTGCACGCCCAAACTTTGCGCAGTGATTTTGCTGTTGAAGAAAAAGCTGCTGTCGCCCACGCTGCGTGATTTTTGCAACAGCAAATCGGCGGTGGGCCAGTGGTCCGACTGCGCGGCGCTGATGGCAAACTCCGACGCCTGCCATTGGTACTTGCGTTGAACGATCTCGGGGTGCGCAGACAACACATGGTCCAACATGCTGTCGAGTTCGGGCAGCATCAGACGTTCATTCTGAAAGCCCGCCACATCGACCAATCTGACGCGAACCTTGGTCCGTCCCACCAGCGACGCCAGTTCGTTTTCTGCCATCGCAATCGCCTGCCGCGCTTGGATCAGCTGCGCCTGCAACATGTCTACTTCAGTGCGAATTTCCAGAATGTCCGTGCGTGTGCCTGTGCCTGCTGCCAGCGCCAACTCTGCGGCTTGAATGCGCGACTGTCCGATCTGAATTTGGGCTTCAATAAAACGCGACTTCTCGCTGGCCAGCACCACATTGAAATACGCCTCGCTGACGCGGCCCAACAGATTCAAACGCTCTGCTTCTACACCAGCCTCTGCCGCAAGCACTTGTGCTTGCGCCTGGTTTTTGGCGTCGATCAACTTGGGGCTGTACAACGCTTGGCGCAAGCTCACCACATCTTGGTTGTTGTTGTAGCTTTGCCGTAAAAGTGGCCCTACGCCATCGTCGCGGCTTTGGTCAATGCGGCTGCGATTGACCGTCATCGTGGCCGCAGGCAACAAACGCGATTGCGCTTGTGGCAAAGCCTCACGCTCGGAGCGCAGTTGGGCTTTGACAGCCTGAAAGCGGCGGTCATGGTTCAGCGCCAGTTGGTAGGCCTCCAGCACATCCAGCGGTGCCAATTCAGCCGCTTGTGAAGCCTCGGCCCACAGCAGACTCAGCACCATCCCTCCAACCATCAAGGCGCGGTGCAATCCTCCCAAACGGGCCAACTGACAGGAGGCAAAGTACATGAAATGCAAACAAGATAAACGTGCTTAAGCTTATCAAGTTTATTTGTGTAACTAATTGGAATTAGATAAGTGGTGGCATCACTGCCATGCGAGACATGGGACGTGGATTCAGTTAGGCTAATTTACGGTAAATTTATAATTCATTTTATAATTCAATTATTTGGGTTGCCCTTGACACACCACGCAGATGTCTTACGCCTTCGTCTAGCGACTGGCCCCAAGTCGGGGACGCAGATGGCCAAGGAAATCGGCCTGAGTCAGCCGACGGTCACGCGTGCGCTTGCCGCGATGGGAGAAGACGTTGTCAAGACAGGGCAAAGAAAATCAACCCGCTATCTTCTTCGCGATCACAGTCGCGGCTTTGCAGATATTCCCGTTTTTCGAGTGGATGCAGCAGGCAAAGTCAAAGAGCTCGGTGTGCTAACGCCTGTTCGGCCGGATGGCTATGTTTTTACGCAATCCGATGGCCAGCACATCCACAGCGAAGGACTGCCGTGGTGGCTTCTTGATCTGCGTCCACAAGGATTCCTCGGCCGTGCTTATGCGGCGCGCTATGGCGCTGATCTGGGCTTGCCTAGCGCGCTCAAGGAGTGGACCGACAGTCATGCCATCCGAGCATTGCTTGTGCACGGCCATGACATGGTCGGTAACTTATTGATAGGCACAAGCGCGAGAGACAAATTCATCAGCGCTCCAGAGCCCGAGTGCATCCGTGAGGTCGATAAAACAACTTCCTATGCCAGCCTAGCGATTGGTGCATCGGCAGGGGACTCACCAGGCTCTTCTGCCGGGGGTGAGCAGCCCAAGTTCACGGCGTACGTCGAATTTGAAAAAGAAACGCGACACGTCATTGTCAAATTCAGTGAGGCACAAAAAAGCCCCAACAGCCTGCGTTGGCGAGATTTGCTGCTCGCGGAACACATGGCGCTTGCCACACTCAGACAGGCAGGTATTGCTGCAGCGCACACGCGTATTTACGATGGTCAAGAACAACGGTTTTTGGAAATTCAACGCTTTGATCGCATAGGCGTTTGGGGGCGAAAAGCCGTGATATCACTTGCCTCACTGGACGCTGAATTCGTCGGCGCCGCGAATCAGCCATGGCCTGTCATTACCAAGGCGCTGGCCAAGCAAGGTGTGATCACTCCGCAATCTGCAGACATGGTAGAGGTGTTGTGGGCTTTTGGCTCGCTTATTGGCAACTCAGATATGCATGGCGGTAACTTGTCGTTCGTATCCGAGCATGGACAGCCCTATGAGCTTGCACCCGCTTACGATGTCACGCCCATGTCTTTTGCGCCAACCAGCAGCGGAAGGTTGCCGCATGCCATTCATCCCATCTCACTCCACGCCAGTGTGAGCCATGAAAATTGGCGCAAAGCACAACAGTTGGCCAAAGCCTATTTGGCTTCGATTCAGGCATGCCGCCAATTCAATCCAGAATTTCAAGCCTGCGTTGAGGCGCTGCAAACACACATCGACATCGCCAGCGCACAAATCAACCGACTTGCGTAATCAACAGACTCGCCTAACGTCTACACGCTAATAAGCCGCCAACAATTGCCCCAAATGCGGCTTATGTTCAGGTGCCGCGTAGGGCAACAGCAAGCCCAGCACATGTTTGGCGCCGCGCAACAAAGACTTTTGTGCGCTCTCAGGCTCCAGCGCATGGCGCGGGTCGCGCACATACTCGTAGCTCAGCCACCAGGTGAGCATCACCACCATGTGTGTGGCCGTCACCTCGCGCTCAGACGCGGTCATCTGCAACACCTTGGCGTGTTCCAGCCCGTCCAGCACAGCGCGAAACGCGGTGGTCTTATGCAACAACGCGTCTTTGATGTGTGTTTCTAGTCGGCGGTTTTTGCTCAGCAAATCGTTCAAGTCGCGGTACAAAAAGCGGTATTGCCACACCAGCTCAAACAGCGTGTGCATGAAAAACCAAGCGTCCTCCACATCGTGCACGCCAGGCGCTGCCTCCAGCAACTCGTGCAGCGCCGTCTCGTAGCGCACAAACAGCGCATTCACCAGCTCCTCTTTGGCCGGGTAGTGGTAATACAAATTGCCCGGGCTGATGTTGAGCTCAGCCGAGATCAACGTGGTCGACACATTGGGCTCACCAAAGCGGTTGAAGAGGTCCAGCGTGACCTCCAAAATCCGCTCTGCAGTCCGGCGTGGCGCTTTCTTAGCCATATTTATTGGGGTCAGATCCCAATTACTTAGCCGTCTTTTTCTTGGCGGCAGGGCGCTTGGTCGCTACTTTTTTTGCCGCTGTGGTTTTGGCTGCTGGTTTGACGGCCCCTTTGGCCACGCCCTTCGTTTTGTCACCCAACTGTTTTTCGAGTTCATCAATCCGTGCATGCAAAGCCTGCAACTCGGCAGCAGAGGGAATGCCCAAACGCGTCAAAGCTTTGGCCACGCGGTCTTCGAAGATGTTTTCCAATTTGTCCCATTGCCCAGTGGCGCGTTCGTTGAATTGGTGAGCCACTTGGGTCACTTTTTGGGTGGCTTCGGCCAGCTTTTCTTCGGCCGTCACTTGCGCCTTGCGTTGCATAGTGATGCCGTCGTTCACCAGCTTTTCAAATGTCTTGGTGCCTTCTTGTTGCGCTTTAGAAAAAGCGCCCAAGCCCGCCAACCAAATTTGCTGGGCTTGCTCTTTCATGGCATCGGTCATGGCAGAAGGGTCAAAGTGTGGCTTGGTCGACATGGTGGGCTTTCATAAAAATGGTGATGCAACTTTAACGCCTTGCCTCGGGGTTGTCCAAGCGTCAGATTTTTAATAAACGCCGCATCAACAGCGTTGGAAAATCTTGCCTTTGCCCTGCAACGGCGTACACATACACGTCATCCGCAACACGCTGATACACGAGCTTGTGGTGCGAGGTAAAAACCTGTTGGTATTCAAAAATTCCCACCGATGCCAACTCTGGCACAGCAGCGCTTGTGAGCAAGCCGGTGTCGATTGTGGCGAGCTTGTCAAAAATCTCGTCCTCCGCTTTGAGCCAGTCCGACACGCTCCATTTGTCGAGCATATAGGCCTGCAGCGACAGCAAGTCTTGCTGCGCATCCGGAAGAATGATGATCGCCATGGTTCGCGGTTTTTAATTGCGGTTTTTCCGCGCAGCGGCCAGTTGCGCACGCGATTGGGCGACTGATAGACCTTGGCCTGCAATTCGATCCTTGTCGCCCAAAGCCATCACTTTCAAAGCGGCAATCAGTGATTCTTTTTCTTCGTATTGCCTGACGCTTTCAATCACCATACTTGCCTCGCCGTTTTGCGTGATGAAGAACGGCTGGTTGTTCATGGTGAGCTCTTCCGCAATTTGTGCGGCGTGGCTTTTCAAATAAGAAATCGACTTGATATGAGTGACGGAGGGCATCAAAATCCTTGTAAATTGACGGGTCTAAATTTAGTTCTGAATTTGGTTTTCGTCAAGGCGATGATGAAGATTTCGCTTTACCTAGCGTCTATAGAATGCCTAAACGAAAGGCCCCAAACCCATGTTTCAACAGATCTGCAAATTACTGATCACAAGCAGCATCGCATTGCTGTCATTCCAATCCCATGCGCTTGACAGCACGACCCGCAATGGCAATCTGCTCGCCATGGGCCTGCCAGCCTTTGCCGCTGGCATGAGCTTTCTCAACGATGACACCGAAGGCGTGGTGCAACTCATCAAGTCCGAAGCCGTCACCCTTGGCATTGTCGAAGTGCTCAAGTCCAGCACGCACCAAATGCGCCCTGATGGCAGCGACAACAAGAGCTTTCCTTCCGGCCATGCCGCCGTGGCGTTTTCTGCTGCGCAGTACATGCAAATGAAAGGCGGCTGGGAATACGGCCTGCCCGCCTACTTGGCCGCTAGCTACGTGGGCTATTCGCGTGTGGACGCTCGCAAACACCATTGGCGCGACGTGGCCGCTGGTGCCGGCACGGGTATGTTGACCACCTACTACTTCACCGACGCCAACTCAGACCGCCGCTTGGGCATGAGCTGGACCGGTCGGTCGGCCACTTTGTTGTACCAACAGCCTATCAAGTAACGCCAACCATGTCGTACCTACAGGGGCGTCTGCGCAGCGTGGGCTTTGCCTTGCAGGGGCTGCGGGCCCTCTGGGCCACGCAACCCAATGTGCGCATTCATGCCGTGGCCACCGTGTGCGTGGTGGCTGCGGGTGGGTACTGCCAAGTCAGCCGAGCAGACTGGCTGGCCCTCGTACTCGCCATCGCCTTGGTGTGGGTGGCCGAAGCGCTGAACACAGGCATTGAGTGGGCGGTCGACTTAGCTTCTCCCGCACAACACCCCTTGGCTGGTAAAGCCAAAGACGTCGCCGCCGCAGGCGTGCTTCTCGCCAGTATGGCCGCCGTTGTCGTGGGCTTGCTCGTGTTTGTGCCTCAACTCATTTAAGGTGCTTGTTTTTTAGGCGCTTCTGGGCTTTGAGTAAACTTCTCAAAAGTAAAGACATGACCGATCCCGACAAGCCCTCAGCCGCCTGGTACGCCGTACACACCAAACCCCGTCAAGAAGCCCGCGCACTTGAAAACTTGCTCAACCAAGGCTTTGAGTGCTTTCTGCCCATGATGGAGGTCGAAAAAATTCGCCGCCAAAAGGTCAGCCGCGTCACCGAACCCATGTTCAGCCGCTACCTCTTCATTCGGCTCAACGATGTCAACCACAACTGGTCGCCCATCCGCTCCACCTTGGGCGTGAGCAAATTGGTCAGCTTTGGCCATGTGCCTGCCAAAGTACCTGGCGAATTCATCCATTTCTTGCGCGAGGCGCCGCCCGCCGCTGTGGCCCGTTTGTTCGAACCCGGTGACAGCGTGCGCGTTGCACACGGCCCCTTGGCCGGCGTAGAAGGCGTGTACCAAGCCCACGATGGCGAAACCCGCGCCTTTGTGCTGGTTGAGCTCTTGGGTCAACCGCAAAAACTCAAAATCGCCATTGAGTCGCTGGCTGTCAGCGCCTGATGGGCGTTTCACCTCTGCCATCCCTTCGATCATCCCCGCCGTGAACAGCGCCAAAACTCAACCTTCTCACAACATCCCGCAGCACGTGGCCATCATCATGGATGGCAACGGTCGCTGGGCCAAGCAGCGCCACATGCCTCGTACCGTGGGCCACGCCAAGGGCGCCGCTGGTGTGCGCGACTTGGTCAAAGCCTGCGCCGATCAAGGCGTGCACTACCTCACCCTGTTTGCCTTCAGCACCGAAAACTGGGGCCGACCCAGCGACGAGGTGTCCACCCTCATGGGTCTCTTTATCCAGTATCTTGAAAAAGAAATGAAGGCCATGCAAGCTGAAGGCGTGCGCTTGAAAGTTCTGGGCGACATCAGTGCCTTCCCGGCTGAGCTGCAACAGCGCATCGAAGCCACGCAAAACGCCACCGTGCACAACCACACCATCACCCTCAACGTGGCCGCCAACTATGGCGGGCGTTGGGACATCGTCAATGCCGTCAAGCAATGGAGCGTGGCGAACCCCAATGCAAGCGTGCAAAACCTCAGCGAGCAAGACCTGGCCCAGCACCTGAGCACCGCCAACATGCCCGAGGTCGACTTGCTCATCCGCACCGGCGGTGAGTCACGCATCAGCAACTTTTTGCTCTGGCAAGTGGCCTATGCCGAACTGTATTTCACCGACGTGCTGTGGCCCGACTTTGATGCACAGCAACTCCAGCAAGCCTTTGCTTGGTTTGGCGGGCGCGAGAGGCGCTTTGGCACGGTAAGTGTTGACGCAACGTGAGTTTGACTAAATTTATCTAGGTTTACCTATTTTCGATAAACTCGGGTAACATAGGTAAACTATGGACCCCAGAACCAATCCCTATGCCCCTGGTGCGGGCTCGCCGCCCCCGGAATTGGCGGGGCGTGATCAAGTCATTGAAACCGCCTCCATTGCACTTGACCGCATGCGGGCAGGTTTGGTTGCCCGAAGCCTCATGCTCGTAGGCTTGCGCGGCGTGGGCAAAACTGTGCTTTTGAATCGCTTGCATGGCGATGCCGCTGCAAAAGGTTTTGCCACCGTTTTACTCGAGGCCCCCGAAAAACGTTCTTTACCTGCATTGCTTGTGCCCGCCATGCGTTCAGCGCTTCTCAAGCTTGACCGTGTCGCCGCGAGCGGTGATTTGGCTAAACGCGCTTTGCGCGCCTTAGGCGGCTTTGTTCAAGCCATGAAACTCAAGTACAACGACATTGAGTTTGGCGTCGATCTTGGCGCAGAGCCTGGAGTGGCAGACACGGGTGATTTAGACGCCGACTTGATTTCCCTCTTCCAAGCCACCGCAGAGGCCGCGCAAGAGCGCAACACAGCGTTGGTGCTCTTCATAGATGAACTCCAATATGTGCCCGAGCCTCAGCTTGCAGCTCTGATCACGGCTTTGCACCGTTGTGCCCAACTGCAGCTGCCCATCGCGTTGGTTGGCGCTGGATTGCCTCAGTTGGTGGGGCAGATGGGGCAAGCCAAATCTTATGCAGAACGCTTGTTCGAATTCACGCCTGTCGGCCCTTTGTCTGATGATGCAGCCAAGCTGGCCATCACGGCGCCCGCGCAAAAAAACAAAGTAGCTTTTGAATTGTCAGCTTTGGACGAAATTCTGCGCCAAACCCAAGGCTACCCCTATTTTTTGCAAGAATGGGGCAAACACAGCTGGCAATGTGCTCAACAAAGTCCAATCACCTTGGCTGATGTGCAAATGGCCACACAGCAGGCCTTGTCTGAGCTGGACGAGAGCTTTTTCCGGGTGCGTCTGGATCGGCTGACACCTTCGGAAAAACGCTATCTACGTGCCATGGCTCAACTCGGGCCTGGCCCCCACCGCTCGGGAGACATTGCCAATCAGCTCACACGCGAAGTACAAACCGTTGCTCCGACCCGGAGCAAGTTGATCGACAAGGGAATGATCTATAGCCCTGCACATGGCGATACGGGCTTTACCGTGCCATTGTTTGACGCTTACTTGCGGCGCATCATGCCTGATTAAGAGTCGACCTTTCATTGTCACCTCGCACACCCCACCCCTTACAATAAGCCTGATCAAAATAAAACACATTGCCACTTGCAGCGTGCCAAGTATTCGCATGGGTTTTAAAAGAAAGAAATCACGATGAGTCAATCGAAGTTTGCAGCCCAATTCTCGTGGCTGATGTGTGCAGGACTGTTGAGCTTTGCAGGCCTGGTCAGTGCGCAGCAATTGCCGCAAGCCACAGCAGGCAGCGCGGGTGGTTTAGCCGCAGGTGGTATTGGTGCAGGCGGCGCCGCTGGTTTCAGCATGGGCGCCATGACTACCGGTGGCGTGCCGTCTATCCGCCAGGTTGACCCGCTCAATCCACAACAGCCTGCCAACAACATGGCGGCTGGGTATGTGCAAGCCCCCGAGCCCTTGAAGCCCAACGACTTCCAAAAGTTTGTGCTCGAAACCGCAGGCTACAAGCTCCCCTTGTACGGCCAAGCTTTTTTTGACAACCTCCAATTCTCGCAACTGCGCGCTCAGCAGTTGCAGCAAGCCCAAAGCGCATCCGCTCCTGTGGGCGCAGGCTTTGCGCCGGTGGACAACGCACCCGTCAGTAACGACTACCTCTTAGGCCCTGGTGACCAAGTGCTCATCCGTGGTTGGGGCGCGCTAGACATTGACGTGCGCACCCTCATCGACCGCAACGGCATGGTCAGCCTGCCCCGCGTGGGCAGTGTGTCCTTGGCAGGTGTGAAGGCTTCACAAGCCGAAGGTGTGTTGCGCACGGCCGTGGGCAAGTTCTACAAAGACTTTCAGCTCAGCGTCACGCTGGGGCAATTGCGCTCCATCACCGTGTATGTGGTGGGCCAAGCCCGTCGCCCAGGCAGCTATTCGCTCAGCAGTGTGTCCAGCCTCGCCAGTGGCTTGCTGGCCACCGGTGGCCCTAACGCCAGTGGCTCCATGCGCCGCGTGCAGCTCAAACGCGCAGGCCAAGTGGTGGCCGAGTTCGATCTGTACAGCTTTTTGGCGCGTGGCGACAGTGCAGGCGACATCAAGCTGACCGATGGCGACGTCATCGTCATTCCCCCTGCTGTGGGCTATGTGGCCTTGGTCGGCAAGGTCAACAACCCTGCGGTGTACGAACTCAAGTCGGCCGACGAAACCCTCGACCAACTGCTGGCCGTTGCCGGTGGCCTGCCCGTGGTGGCCGACCCACGTCGTGTCACGCTCGAACGCCTTACCCCCAGCAGCAGCCAGCCCCGCAGCGTGCAAGACTTTGCTTTGAACGAGCAAGGCCTCAAAACCCCTTTGAAAAACGGAGACTTGCTCACCGTCTTGGCCATCAGCCCCGAGCTAGGCAATGCGGTCACCCTGCGCGGCAATGTGGCCCAGCCCGCCCGCTTGGCCTGGCGCGAAGGCATGCGCGTGCGCGACCTCATTCCCAACCGCGAAGCCCTGATCAGCCGCGACTCCGTGCGCCGTCAAAACGAGGTGTTGTTTGACGCTAGCCAGCGCGAACGTACACAGCGTGAGCGCGAAATGGTGGCTGAAGATTTGTTGGACGACAAAGAACTCAACGACCGTCTGGCCAAAGACCCTCGCTACATCTCGCGCTTTGTGCCAGGCGTCACAGGCAATTTGGGCATGCGCAATCCTGCCGCTGGACAAAACAACCAAAACGGCCAGAACAATCCCAACTCCTCAGCCACCAACCAGTTCTTGCCTGATACCTACGACCTTGAAGGTTTCCGCGACCGTCGCCAGCTGCGCCTGTATTCGCAGCAAGCCCCCGTTGAATACCAGTCCAAAAATCAGGTGCCTTCGGTGGCCGAACTGGTGGGTAATTTGTACGACGAAATCAACTGGGACTATGCCGTCATCGAGCGTATCAACCGCCAAGACCTGAGCGTCAGCCTCTTGCCTTTCAATCTCGGCCGCGTGTTGAGCGACGCCAAAGACCCAGACAATCACCTGCTTCAAGCGGGCGACGTGCTCACCGTGTTTTCGGCTACCGACATGCGCGTACCCATTGCCAAACGCCGCATCATGGTGCGTATTGAAGGTGAGGTGGCTCAGCCCGGTATTTACCAAGCCAAGCCTGGCGAAAGCTTGAGCAGCGTGTTGCAACGCGCTGGCGGTTTGACCCACGATGCCTATTTGTTCGGTTCAGGCCTGTACAGAGACGATGTGCGCAAAAACCAGATCGAGAATTTGCAAAAGCTCATGCGCCGTTTAGAAACGGAGTCGAGCGCCCAAATCGCTCAGCTCAGCCAAAGTTTGGGCGCCAGTTCAGACGCCAACCTGGCCCAAACCCGTGTGCTTGCTGCGCAAAACGCGCAACGCCAAGCCCTGGAACGTTTGCGTGGCATTCGCCCAGAAGGTCGCATTGCCTTGGGCTTGGAGCCAGACCTGTACAACTACATCAACAAGCTGCCTGAAATTCGGGTGCAAAACGGCGACCGCTTGGTCATCCCTAGCCGCCCAGACTTTGTGTACATCTATGGCGCGGTCAATACCGAATCAGCTTTGATTTATCGACCCGGCCAAACCGTAGCCGACTACCTCAAGCTCGCTGGCGTGGGCGTGGCGGCAGACCGCAGCGCGGTGATTGTGGTGCGTGCCGATGGTTCGGCCTTTACCACCGATCCCTCTGCATGGTTTAGCGCGTCTGTGAGCAACCTCAAGCTCATGCCGGGTGACAGCATTGTGGTGCCAGACAAAGTGGACATGGAGTCCACCTGGAGCTCTGCCATCCGCAACACCAAAGACATCACCCAAATCTTCTACCAACTGGGCTTGGGCGCAGCGGGCTTGAAGGCTTTGGGCTATTAAGGATTGCAGATGTCTGACTTGAACCAAACTGCAAATACGGCCATTGAGGCTGAAGAAGACGAAATCAGCCTGATCGACTTGGCCATTGCCCTGGGTGAAGAAAAGAAAACCCTGTTTGCCGTGCCTGCCATCACCACCACGCTGGCTATTGTGGTGAGCTTGTTGATGACGCCTATCTTCACCGCGAAGACCGTGATGATGCCGCCTCAGCAACAGCAAAGTGGGGCTGCGTCGGCGTTGGCCAGTTTGGGGGCTTTGGCTGGGTTGGCGGGGGGGGCTGCGGGCATTAAAAGTCCGGATGAGATGTATGTGGCTTTCATGCAGAGTGAAGGTCTTCAAAATGCTGTGATTAAACAGTTTAATTTGCAAGAGCGCTATGAAGCTAAAACGCTTGTGGATGCGCGCAATGCATTGAAAGGGTTTGTCAGAATTGCACCTGACAAAAAATCAGGCCTCATCACCATCGAAGCCGACGACAAAGATCCTGAGTTTGCCGCCAAGCTGGCCAACGCGCATGTGGAAGAACTCCGCAGCTTGATGGGGCGCTTGGCTGTGACAGACGCTCAGCAACGCCGCGTGTTTTTTGAGCAAGCCATTGCCAAAAACCAAACCGAGTTAGCAGAGGCGGAAGCAAACTTCCGTACTGCCAAGGACAAGTCTGGCATGCAAGTCACGGCGGTAATTGCAGAGTCGGCCGTTAGGGCGGGTGCCGAAATGCGAGGGCAAATTGCCGCCAAAGAAGTGCAGCTTTCGGCCATGAGCAACTTTGCAACGCCACAAAACCCAGACGTTCAACGCCTAGCAGGCGAGTTGTCGGCCTTGCGTTCACAGCTTAAGAAGCTGGAGCAAGGCTCCGGCGGCGATGAAAAGTCTTCGCCTATGGAGCAGTTGGCCGTTAAGTCTTACCGTGACATCAAAGCTCGCGAAGCCATGATGGGTGTACTGGTAGCTCAGTACGAGTCTGTGCGTGTGGATGAGTCTAAAGAAGGTCCGCTGATTCAGCAGGTGGATGTGGCTGTCGCGCCAGAACGTAAATCTAAGCCTAAGCGTGCATTAATCGTGATCGTGGCTGCATTTACAGGTCTGTTCTTAGGCGTCTTAATTGCTTTTGTGCGGCGAGCAATTCGCGCCGCGATTGAGTCTGAATATGGGGAGGCTCAAATTATGCGCCTCAAGCATGCTTGGAGCTTCAAGCGCTAGAGAAACAAAAACATTAGGCGACATTGCAGAATATTTTTCATCAAAATGAAATTTTGTCTGTAATCATCTTAGAATTGTTCAAGTTCGAACAATCTTAGTGCTGTCTTTTGCTGTGCCTTACATGCCAAGGCGATACGGTACTGCGGTAGCGTGCCCAAGCGTTATTTGGGTTTTAAGATGAGGTACTCCTCTAAAGTTAATGCCAAGTCGTCAATCTCAACTACAAGAAGATACGTACTTTAGGGTGATGCGTTTGCTTGAGATCAATTCAGAGCTCACGCAGCGCGAGCTAGCTAAAGAGTTAGGTATCAGCCTAGGTGGATTGAATTACTGCCTTAAAGCTTTGGTTGAAAAAGGCTGGGTCAAGATCCACAACTTTAGCAGAAGCAATAACAAGCTCGGATACATTTACTTATTGACTCCTGCTGGTGTGCTGGAGAAGGCCTCGTTAACCAACCGGTTTCTTCAGCGCAAGATGAGTGAATACGAAGATTTAAAGCGAGAGATTAAGCTTTTGAAGCGAGAAACTAAAGATTCCTCTGTTGTGGTCGCAGATATGACAATATTCGCTCAAATTGAGTCAGATATTGGTCTCTAACGGTCTCATTTTAACCAAAATAAAAATGAATAAAATTAAAATACATCCAACAAGTGATGTTCAAGCAAATAATATTGGCTTTGGTACTCGAATTTGGCAATACTGTGTAATTTTTGAAAATGCCAACATTGGATCTGAATGTAATATATGTGCCCATGTTTTAATAGAAAATGATGTTTTTATTGGTAATAATGTTACCATTAAAAGCGGAGTGCAACTTTGGGATGGTTTGCGAATTGGCGATGGGGTATTCATTGGTCCTAATGCGACATTTGCAAATGATATATTCCCAAGGAGTAAGAAATATCCAGAAAAATTTCTGAATACAGTGATTGGTAGAAAGGCAAGTATTGGTGCTAATGCCACGATTCTTCCTGGTATTTCGATTGGCGCTGGTGCAATGATTGGGGCCGGTGCTGTAATAACAAAAGATGTGCCGCCCAATGCAATTGTTGTGGGAAATCCTGGTGTAATTATCGGATATTGTGGAGCTGATACCCCTAGATCTGATCCAATAGAAATACCCGTGAAATCAGGGGAAGCTATTCCATCTGATTTAAGAGTTGGTGGTGCCAGACTTTTCGCCTTGCCGCATATTCCTGATATGCGTGGAAGTCTTTCGGTCGCAGAATACGAAAAGCATATTCCATTCATCCCCAGGCGATGTTTTTGGGTATTTGATGTACCAAGCCGAGAAGTTCGTGGCGAGCACGCCCATAAAGCGCTGCATCAATACCTGATTTGCGTTAAGGGGTCAGTCAATGTCGTTCTGGACGATGGAAATTCCAGAACAGAACTGGTTCTGGATAAGCCAAATCTAGGCTTGCACATACCGCCATTAGTTTGGGGAATTCAGTACAAATATTCCAAGGACGCAGTTCTTCTTGTGTTGGCATCTGATGCATACGATTCCAATGACTACCTTCGTGACTATGATGAATTCCTCGTTTACGTTGCTGAAAGGGGGGGGCAATGATCCCTTTCTTGGATTTGAAATCAATTAATCTTCGTCAAAAAGAAGAATTCAAAACGGCATTGGCGACCGTACTAGACTCGGGTTGGCTGATACTCGGCAAGCAAACTGAGGCTTTTGAGCAAGAGTTTGCCGAGTATTGCGGCGCGAAGTACTGTGTAGGTGTCGCCAACGGACTGGATGCGCTGCATCTTGCCCTCAAAGCTTGGGGCATTGGTCCTGGCGACGAAGTAATTGTCCCATCGAACACCTATATCGCAACTTGGTTAGCGGTAAGCCAAGTTGGGGCAAAGCCGGTTCCTGTTGAGCCCGACTTGAGCACATACAACATCGATCCTAATTTAATTGAAGCGGCGATCACACGCCGTACCCGCGCAATCATTCCAGTTCACATGTATGGACAGACTGCAAGCATGGAAAAGATCATGTCAATCGCAGATTGGCACGGCTTAAAAGTGCTGGAGGATGGCGCCCAAGCACATGGCGCCACCACGAACAAACGGCGAGCTGGTGCATTAGGCCATGCCGCAGCATTTAGCTTTTATCCCGGTAAAAACCTTGGTGCCTTGGGTGATGCCGGTGCGCTGACCACGAATGACGCAGCCTTGGCAGACAAAATTCGTGTACTGCGCAACTATGGCTCGCACGTCAAATACCAAAACGAGATCAGGGGTTACAACTCACGTCTTGATGAACTGCAAAGCGCGTTCCTGAGGGCAAAACTCCCATTGCTTGACGGTGATAATGTCCATCGACGCAAGATTGCGGCAATCTACTCGGAAGAGTTGAAAGGCCTAGAGGGGCTAGCAACCCCAAAAGTCAGCGCAGGTCATGACCACGTATGGCACTTGTACGTTGTTCGGCACGCGAAAAGAGAGAAACTGCAAACACGACTAGCGGAATTGGGTGTCGGAACCATGATTCACTATCCAATCCCACCGCACATGCAGCCAGCCTATAAGGAACTGTGTATCGAATCTGGCGCATTGCCGATCAGTGAGAAAATTCATCGCGAAGTGCTTAGTCTACCAATTGGCCCGACAATGAGCCAGGATGAAGCCCGTACCGTGATCACTGCTATACGGCAGGCCGTTGCTGAGCTCCAGTAAAGAGCATAATGCCTAGATCACAAAATCTCTCAATCAACTCGAAAATTAAGGAAGCTGGGCGCCATACTGTAATTTATGGGCTAGGAAGTGTCGCCCAGTCTGCTTCTGGTTTGATATTACTGCCCATATTAACTGGCGCACTTTCTAGTGATGATTTTGGTGCATATTCACTGATCTTGATGGCAAGTGGTATTGCGAGTGCAATATTTTACTTTGGCATGACTTCGGCTTTGCCTCGCTCATACTTCGACTGCAAGACAGACGAAGACAGAAAATCCGTTACAACAACAGCATTCGGAATACTTCTAATAGGTGCATTACTTCAAACAATCATAGGCTATACATACAGGGAAAGCATAGCCAAATATTTGTTAGGAAATGAAAAATATGCAGAAGCACTATTTCATGGGCTGTTAAGTGCTGCGACGGTATTTATAAACACATTTTTGTTTGGATACCTCCGACTGGTAAAAAAATCAGTTGCATCAGTTGTATTTAGTTTAGTGGCATTGGTTGCTACAGTTGGGCTGACGTTATATTTTCAAAGCCAGATGCCTGGTGATGCTGCAGCACCATTTGTAGCAGTCTCTGCGGCAAATTCCATTGTTGCATTTCTGTTTTTTGTCAATTACGGCAGAGCGGCATTTAATTTGAAAATAAAGAAAACAGAAATTTCAAATCTAATGAGCTTTGGGATCGCTTCAATAGTTACCAGCTTTGGTGGGCTGTTGATCGACTCAATTGATCGAATTTTGATTCATAACTTCATGGGGCTGACGGAAGTTGGACATTATTCAGCAGCATTGAGAGTAGGCATGCTCATAAATGTATTGCTCATCATGCCATTTAATCAAATCTGGTCGCCGATGATGCTTGAATATCGGCACAAGGAAAATATAAATAAGCTATTCACGAAAGTTTTTACGGTTTACATGATGTTGGGCATTTTAGTCATAGCAATAGCAACAATATTCAGTTGGGAGATATTGTCGATTTTGATCAAAACAGAGATCAGTAATGAAATGATGTATGTCTTTGTGGGGACATTGATTGGAATGTTGCTGATGAGTGCAACAAACTTCTTTTCTGCAGGTCTTTTCTATGAGCGAAAGGTGAATTTGCTGCCTATTGCCTATTATGCAGTGGTAGGAGTAAAGTTTGTAGCTGGCTTAGTATTAATACCGGTTCTTGGATTAACTGGCGCATTGGTTGCTGGATTGATTTCATCAACTCTGCTGCCCGTTGCGGTATGGAAATTATCCAAAAAATTCTTTTCTTTTGATGTTGAGTGGCATCGGTTGGTGAGAGTTTCCCTTCTGGTTGCTCCGACACTTATATGGGTCTTGTATTCATCTGTTCACAAGACGCAGGAAATTCATCTAAAAATTACGTGGATGATTATTCAGATTTTAATTATTTACAGTTTTGGTCTTGAAAATAGTGAACGATGGATGCCTCGAAAGTCTCGAAAAGAAGATTGTGAAATAAAATAATTTTTAGCTAAAAATGATTAAAAAACTAATAAAAAAAATAATAAAAATTACGAAACCATGGGTGTGGAGACTAGCAGAAGCATATGATATTAAAGTACAGCGACCTGGTTTTGCCTGGGGAGCAAATGCTGTTATTCTAGAGGGGGGGGGCGATGTGTTAGCTAAGTCAATCCCCAAGTCAACATACTTTAATACTGCATCTGGAAAAATAACTATTGGTAAAAATGTAGTATTTGGTGAAGATGTGAAGTTGTTAACTGGGATGCACTACAACTTTCAACGGTCCAATGAAGAAAATGTACCTCTACATTACGTGCCAAAAAATGGGCGCGATATAAGCATTAACGATGGTTCATATGTTGGAAGTAATGCGATCATCATAGGTCCAGCAAAGATTGGACGATATTGCGTGATCGGAGCTGGAGCCATAGTAACAAAAGATATTCCAGATTTTTCAATTGTGTTTGGGAGTTCAGCCTCAGTAAAAGAGAGGCAAAATTTTAATGAAAAAGAAGCCAGCTCAATAAATAAAAGATGAATTCCTTGAGTGAGATTCAAAATTTTTTTGAGTTCTAATGGTAAATCAGGTTTAATTAATCTGTTTTTGAAAACAATCCGGGTGGGTGATTCTGATGAAAAGCATGAAGCGTATAGGAAAATTAATCAAGCATAAATTTGCTCTCGAAGCATATCGCTTCAAAAAAAGTGAGCAAACTATAGATTTGATTGCTGAGGCATTTTATGGAATTGGTGCAAGATGGCATGGAGAATATCATCCAATTTATACCTACATGGTCATGTTCGATTATTTGCGACAATATAATGTACAGGGAAGCGGGCTAGAGATTGGAGGGGGCTATTCAACGATATTATTGTCAGAATATGCTGCTTCTAATAAATTATCAATAAGATCAATTGATGTTAACCCGGATAAGTACCTAAGAATCATCCCTTCAAAAAGTAGTAGGAGATTTTTGTTTGAGAAAATAAATCGAGTAGATCGGCTTACAGTAAGTTTTGATGAAGTATTGACTGCTTACAGAAATACGCTGAATAAAAAAATACAGGAAGTTGGCATCGATTCCTTTTGTGAGCATTTGAGAAAATATGTATCGACTGATAAATTATCCGAATGCATTAACTTGGTTAGAGAAGAAAAGCTGGGTGAATATATTTTGACTCTGCCAATATTGAAAGGAGAGAAAGAGTTTTATCTCAGCAATAATTTGATGAGCGGTAGTGGCTATTGTTCAGAGTTGAAGAGCTTGGATGAAAAATTTGATTTCATATTTTTTGACTGTGGTGAATATTCAAGTCTGGCGGAGTGGTTTATATTAGAAGATCAGATAAAACAAGGTGGTTATGTTTTTTTACATGATATCTATTTCCCAAAGTCAATTAAAAATTTTATCGTTGCGGTTTTGATGGAGTCATCAAATAAATGGGAAATACTCTACGTTGATAAATATTCGAAGCAAGGTGGGCTGGTGGCGAGGAGAGTTTGATATGAATAGAAAAATTAAAGTATTGGTTCGGCTTTTTTGGGGGCCTGTCGTGTGGCTGAGAAATATTCTACTCGAAATAGTATACTCAACTAACCGAAAGTTCGAATTTGCAGGCTGTGAGTTGCTAGGTTCAAATGGATATGCAATTTTCCCGAACAAATTGGATGAGGTGGAATTAAGCGCATTAAAAAAAGATTTTTTAGAGATCCAAAGGAAAAAAACATTCGAGACCAGTGGACAGTTGGCTGGCCGATTGTATGCACATGGCGCGATCAGTGCCTTATCAACGGATTATATTGAAAAATTCCAGCCAATAGCGGAGGCCTATTTTGGATCAAAAAAAATTCGTTGTGAACTCACCATGTACCAGAAGAGTTGGCCAAAAACAGATATAAATGACATACCTGGTGGTGAATTTCATGAGGATGATAATAAGCGAAACATGAAATTTTTTATTTATTTAACGGATGTAAGCAATGATAACGGTCCATTTAGTTACGTTCCAAAAACGCATGGTCTAAGAAGGCCTGAAAAATATATTCGATGGCTATTCTGGGAAATTTTTCACTCCAGAAAATATCTCTATCACTATCAACTTGATCAAAGAATTTGTGAGCTAGAAGAAGTCAAAATTACAGGTCAAGCAGGGACAATATTTTGTGCTGATACGACTGGATATCATCGTGCTTCCACTCCTTTAGCTGGAGAGCGAGATGTATTTGTTGTTAGTTATACAAGAGGTTAATTGGATAAAATCCAAATACGAAAAGTCAATTTAAATAAATAAATTTTATTAAAATATTTCTAAAACCACTCTAATTTAAAATTTCAAAAATATTCAGGAAAAATTATGATCACATTAATTGACTGCACACTGCGAGACGGTGGTTACTACAACAACTGGGACTTTGACAAAACTTTGATTGCAGAATACCTCGATGCTATGGGCGCCGCCGACGTAGATTTCGTCGAAATCGGCTTTCGCTCGTTCGACCGCAGCGGGTTCAAGGGCGCGTGTGCATACTCCACTGATGACTTCATCAGGAGTCTGCCGATTGCCTCGGGTCAGAAGATCGGAGTGATGGTCAACGCGGCTGAGGTTGTGAAGCACCCTGCAGGCGTGCTCGAAGCCACGCGCCTGCTGTTCCGCTCGCGCTCCGAATCGCCGGTGACGTTGGTGCGCTTCGCTTGTCATCTGCACGAGTTTGAGCAGACCCTGTGTGCCTGCGCTTGGCTGAAGGAGCAGGGCTATCAAGTGGGCATTAATCTAATGCAGGTGTCCGACCGGACAGACGAGGAGGTCGAGCGGATCGGCTTTCTGGCGGCGGACTATCCGCTGGATGCGCTGTACTTCGCTGACAGCCTCGGCAGCATGGATCCCGACCAGACCTCACGTATTGTCGCGTTACTACGCCGTGGCTGGTCGGGTGCTATAGGTATCCACACTCACGACAACATGGGGCGCGCTGTGGCTAACACGTTACGTGCCATTGAGGATGGTGCCACTTGGATCGACTCAACCGTCACTGGCATGGGGCGCGGGCCAGGCAACGCTCAGACCGAGTACTTGCTGATGGAGCTGGATGGTAAGCGTGCCCGCGAGCCAAGGTTGTCGCAACTACTAGCGCTTATCCGTCAACGCTTTGGCCCGATGCAGCAGGCCTGTGGTTGGGGTAAGAACCCTTACTATCACCTCAGCGGCAAATATGGGATCCATCCATCCTACGTGCAGGAAATGCTTGCCGACCCGCGATATGGAGAAGCTGAGATACTTGCCGTGATTGAGCATCTACGAAGTGTTGGCGGTAAGAAGTTCAGCGTCGAAATTATGGAGCAAGGACGCCAGATGTACGGCCAGGACGCACGCGGCAACTGGGAGCCTTCGTCAGTGCTAGCTGGACGCGAGGTGCTAATTCTTGGTGCCGGTCCGTCTGCCGAAGTTCATGCGGCTGCTATCGAGGCCTGGGTTCGGCGCTCGCGACCGTTAGTGCTGGCCCTGAATACCGTATCGCCGATCAGCGCCGAGCTAATCGACTTCCGTGTCGCCAGCCATCCATTCCGCTTGATGGCTGATGCGCTGGCCTACGTTGGCATGCAGCAGCCGCTGATCGCACCAGCTTCGCGACTGGGTGAATCTCTAGGCCAGTCCATCGCCGGTGTGCGCTTGTTCGACTTCGGCCTTGCAGTTCAGCCGGGTGCTTTCACATTCGCCAAGGACGGCGCGGTAGTGCCATCTTCGCTCGCGATCGCCTACGCGCTGGCGATTGCAACTTCCGGCCGAGCGAACCGCGTGTTGCTGGCTGGGTTTGATGGGTATGCAGCAGATGACCCACGATTCGCAGAGATGGCCGAGTTGCTGGCAATTTATCAGGCCAGCCAGGGCGCTGTCTTGATCGAAGCGGTGACGCCGACACGGTACGCCATTCCCTCGACATCAATCTACGCATTATGAGGTTCTACATGCGCCCCCTCGTCGTCATTCCCGCAAGATTCGAGTCCTCGCGCCTTCCCGGTAAACCACTGGTGCAGCTATGTGGTGTGCCGATGATCGTGCGCACGTGGCGCCAGTGTGTCAAGTCTATTGAAGCCGACCGGATTGTGGTGGCCACCGATGACGAGCGTATCGAGGCTGTCTGCGCAGAGAACGGTATCGTCTCGCATCGTACCTCAGCTCATTGCTTGACCGGCACCGACCGTGTGGCTGAGGTTGCCACACGCATTGAGGCTTCGACTTACATCAATGTGCAGGGCGACGAGCCCGTGTTTAATCCCGCAGACCTTACAGCGCTGATCGAGGCTGCTGCCCGGTACCCAAGCGAAGTACTCAACGGCATGTGTGATATCAAAGAAGAGGATGTATTTCGCTCAACCACAGTTCCGAAAGTGGTTGCACGCCCGGATGGGCGTCTACTCTATATGAGTCGGGCTTCGATCCCTACTGGCAAGGACCTGCGCTTCAGCAAAGCGTCCCGCCAGGTTTGCGCTTATGCGTTTCCGCCAGCAGCACTGCGCGACTTCGCGGCCGCACCAGCAAAAATGCCACTAGAGGAAGTGGAGGATATCGAGATACTGCGATTTCTAGAGTTGGGCTACGAGGTGCGAATGTTGCCTATGAGCGATCAGTCCATTGCAGTTGACGTGCCCGCGGACGTGCCGCGGGCCGAGTCCAGAATCCGCGAATTGGGCCTAGCATGAAAACGGTACCACCGCTGCGCGGCTATTCGACGATCATTTTCGACTGCGATGGAGTTCTGCTGGATTCCAACCGTATCAAGACAGATGCCTTTCGGAAGGTGGCGCTTGAAGCCGGCGAAACTGCTGCTGACAAACTTGTCGAATATCACCGCAGACATGGCGGGGTGTCACGAAACGAAAAATTCCGGCATTTCGTCGAACAGATTCTTGGTTTCTCGCCAGATTCCGCGATGGTCGATCGCCTAGTCGCACGCTACGCCAAAGAGGTGCGCTACCGCCTGCTTGACTGTGCGGTGGCATCTGGGCTGCTGGGGCTGAGAGAAGCCACGCAGGGAGTACGTTGGGCCGTGGTATCCGGCGGCGCCCAAGCGGAGCTGCGCGAAGTGTTTACAAAGCGCGGGCTAGCGCCGTTATTCGACGCGGGAATACACGGCAGCCCAGATGACAAGCACACACTTTTAGCGCGGCTGCGAGTGGCCGGTGCGCTTGACGGTCCTGCTGTCTTCTTAGGAGACAGCCAATACGACCACGAGGTCGCAATCCGCGCAGGTCTGGACTTTGTCTTCATCAGTGGATGGACGGAGTTCGACGACTGGAGTGGATATTGTGCTTCCCACACAGTGCCAGCTGTTTCCGATCTTTCTGCCCTATTGGAACTACAACCGGATAGACGAATCCGTACAAGTAGTAATCTTTTTGTGTAGTGCGATTAGGTCTAAAAAACGCTGCTAGATGATCTAAAAATCATTGACTCAAATTAGCTTTAGTCATGAAATTACATATTAACGTATATGTTTGACGATTGAATAAACTGCCTTACAAGACCATCTAGCAATAAAATGCATTAGATAAAATATAAATTAATAAAATGATAATAGATTTATCGGGATATTCGTTTAGTGGCAAGAGTGCATATTATGATCTATTGTCAGGATGTCAAAATGTGCGGTCATTTGGCATCGAATCTGAATTTGATCTGATTAGATCTCAAGGTGGACTTCTGGATCTATATCATGCACTATGCGTTTCATGGTCACCAATTCGGTCGTCAGAGGCTATACGCAGATTCAGGCGACTAATCTATTACTTCGGGGGGCAACGAAACATACATGATAGATTGTTCAGATATGGTCCTCATTATGACTCAATAATTAAAGATTTTACTCGTAAATCAGAAAAGTTCATAAATTCTTTGATTCTGGCTGAATGGCAAGGGGAGTGGCCTTTTGCTGATTTCAATGAATCACATTCTTTAACAATTCTGAGAAAAAACATTAAAAGGCTTGGGCTTAGACAAAAGAAAACTGTTTATTTGAGTTCGTTTTCTGAATCAAAATTCACAGAGCTATGTGTTTCGTATATTCGGGAATTGTTTGAGGGTAGTTATGATTCAAATACAGAAGGCTTGCTTCTAAATAACTGTTTCGAGCCATTTAATCCACTACTGTCGATGAAGTTTTTTCCAGAATCACGGGCGATTATTGTGGATCGAGACCCGCGCGATATCTATATCGCAGCATCAAAAACGAGGAATGTGAATGGTGCTGATGTTGGTGGTGCTGTAATTGGTGGCGGTGTTGAAACATTTATAGACCGTTTCATGACGTACAGGAATAACGTGAATTTCGAGCCTTCACATAAAGTTATGCGGACTAACTTTGAAAATTTAATATTGAAACATAGCGACGAGCTTGATAAATTGACGAGTTTCTTTGCGCCGCTAATAATTGATTGGCCTCTTACTGAGTCGAAATTCAATATTAATAAATCCAGAAAAAATATCCGACAATGGTTGCAGCCCGAGCATGCGGAATATAAAAATGACATAGAGTTGATTGAAGATCGCTTGTCTGACTATTGTTATATTTGAAGTTGATGAATATATATTTTGTCTTTCCGTATCGAGGTGTGGGTGGCGTTCCTCTGCTTTTTTTGCGCTTTGCTGAGTATTTGACTAAAAATAAGCTTGCCAATTGTATTCTTGTTGATTATTTTGATGGGTACATGGCTAGGAATGTGAATTCCCAAGAAATTCAACTTTTAAGCTATCGTGAAGATATTCCGCTTCATATTCCGAGTGGATCAATTGCAATTTTTCAATCTATGACCCCGTGGTCAATTTTTCCATCCTTAAAAATATCGGATGATGTACGAGTATTATTCTGGAACTGCTATCCTTTTAATTTGATCCCACTTTTTCCGGGTATTAGAAGACAAATGCAAAACAGCCTGCGATTGTCTAAATTGATGCACAAATCATTGCTTCGCTCGTATTGGATTAAATGTCGGAAATTTACTGAATACATTTCTAAAAGAGATGCGCTTGTGTTCATGGATGTTGTGAATGTCAGAATCACAAGCAAATTTTTAAATATTGAATTGAACGACCCTCTGTATGTACCAGTTTCCATTGCAGGGGTTAAAAATTTGGCGATCTTGCGTGAGTCAAAGAATAATTTGAGTAAAAATGTCAGGGTCGCATGGGTTGGCCGTGTTGTTGACTTTAAGTATTATGCGTTGCTACATACTCTAGAGACTTTGAATGAGTTAGTGGATAATGTTGGCCTATCCATTCAAATCAAAGTTATTGGTTCGGGCGATTACGAGGCAAAGCTGAAGCAAGAGGTTTTGAAGCTTTCAAAACTTGATTTGATATTTATTAAAAATATCGAACCATCAAAATTAGATGAATTTCTGGTAAGCGAGGTTGATTTGTTGTTGGCAATGGGCACATCAGCCCTGGAAGGTGCAAAATTAGGGGTGCCAACGATTCTGCTGGACGTTGCTTATTCGGCTGTTTCAAAGGACTATTGTTTTAAATGGTTGTATCAGCAAAACGGTTACACTCTTGGCAATCTTATTGATAATACAGAAATGAAGCCAAATAACTCTTCGCTTCAGCAATTAATTTTACAATTGCAGGGTGATTTTTCTGGTGTCTCCACACGTACTTTCGATTATTTCATGAGTCATCATGAAATTGGCCATTCATCATACCGTCTGCTCAATGCGTTGAAGCGCACGGGTTGCACTTATGGGCAGTTGCGTGAGTCTGGCTTTTTGAATCGTGGATTCATTTATTCAACATTTTATAAAATCAAAAGAAGGATGTCTTTATCATGAAGGTACTATTGTTGGCTGGCGGAATGGGAACTCGTCTCAGTGAAGAAACGGATATTCGTCCTAAGCCAATGGTCGAAATTGGAGGACGACCAATACTTTGGCACATTATGAATCTATATTCACGATTCGGTCACAACGAATTTATAGTTTTGTTAGGATACAAGGGTTACTACATTAAAGAGTACTTCGCGAACTATTTTTTACACCAGAGCGATGTCACGATTGATCTAAGTACAAATAAAATGGATGTTCACAATAACGGCAGCGAGCCGTGGCGCATCACTCTGGTCGATACAGGTGCAACAACCATGACCGGTGGGCGTATTAAACGGGTTCGTTCTTACGTCGGCGATGAGTCATTCATGTTGACCTATGGAGATGGCTTGAGCAATATTGACATGAATGCGCAACTTAACTTTCATCGTAGTCATGGCAAGGCGATCACCATGGCATCAGTCCAGCCAGATGGTAGGTTTGGAACTTTTGAGTGCAAAGCTGACGGTTCCGTTTCACGTTTCCTTGAAAAGCCAAAGGGTGACGGATCTTGGATCAACGGAGGGTTCTTTATTTGCGAGCCACGGGTCTTTGATTACATACCGGATGGTGACGAAACCGTTTTCGAGCAACAACCTCTACAAAATCTTGCAATAGATGGAGAAATGTTCACATATCAACATCACGGGTTCTGGAAGTGCATGGATACCTTGAAAGATAAGAAGGACTTAAATGAGCTTTGGGATTCTGCTACAGCGCCATGGAAGGTATGATTTATGTTTAATAACGTTTATGCTGGCAAGAAGGTTTTTGTTACCGGTCATACTGGCTTTAAAGGTACTTGGCTTACTGCGTGGTTACTAAAACTTGGAGCAGAGGTTATTGGTTACTCTAAAGACATTCCAACACATCCTTCAATGTTTGATGTATTAGATTTACACAAAAGTATAAAGCATATTCAAGGAGACATACGTGACTTGGAGAAGATAAAACAGGTCGTCAAACAAGAAAAACCGGATTTCGTCTTCCATCTTGCCGCACAAGCCATTGTTTCGATTTCATATGCAGATCCATGCGAGACCATATTAACCAATGCTGTCGGCACTATGAATATACTGGAGGCGCTTAGAGTACTCGAAACGCCTTGTGCTGCAGTACTTATAACCAGCGACAAGTGTTATGACAATGTAGAATGGATCTGGGGATATCGCGAGACCGACAGTTTGGGCGGCAAGGATGTGTACAGTGGATCAAAGGGCGCGGCAGAATTAGTGATCAAATCCTATCTTCATTCCTTTTTTACCTCGGATAAATCCCCAGTTAAGCTTGGAATTGGCCGAGCAGGAAACGTGATTGGTGGTGGTGACTGGGCTAAAGATCGAATTGTTGCTGATATTTATCGTTCTTGGAGTGAGGGTGCTACTGTTGAAATTAGGAGCCCTACAGCAACTCGACCCTGGCAGCATGTTCTTGAGCCTTTGAGTGGTTACTTGAACTTGGGTCAGGCCCTAACCCTTAATGATGAACTTCATGGTGACGCTTTTAATTTTGGCCCCCGTGCTGAGCAAAATCGCACAGTACTGGAGTTGCTCAGCGATCTCAGCAAACACTGGGGATTTACTAATACCAGTGAAGCTTACCAAGTGACAGGTAATATTCCTTTCCATGAGGCTGGTTTGTTGAAATTAAATTGTGATAAAGCTCTTTTCCACATGCGTTGGGAACCAACTCTGGATTACGTTGAAACCGTTGAATTTATCGCAAAGTGGTATACAGCCTATTATCGAGGTGGTATCGATATGGCAGTGCTTACTGATGAGCAGTTATCCTGCTACTGTAAACACGCTCAATCTCGTGCGCGTCTATGGGCGATGATGTGAGCTTAACTCGTGCAAGATCTATGGAGGCAAGGCATTATGCTTGATGGTCTACGGCTTACTCCGCTTCGCATAGTAAGCAATCCGAAAGGTGATATTTTTCATGCGCTTAGGGCCAGTGAACCTGGATTTCAGGGCTTTGGGGAGGCTTATTTCTCTACAGTCATTCAGGGGCTATCCAAAGGCTGGAAGCGGCATAATCGCTACACTCTAAATTTGGTGGTACCAGTAGGAGAAATCCGTTTTGTGCTGTTCGATGATCGTCCGGGTTGTTCCACATATGGAAAATTTGCTGATCTTCATATAGGTATAGCAAAAAATTATTCCCGCCTTACTGTTCCTCCTGGTCTATGGATGGCCTTCCAAGGCGTAAGTAAATTCAATTTACTTCTTAATATCATCCCTGCAGAGCATGACCCAAATGAAGCGGACAATAAAGATTTGGCGGAGATTTATTACTCTGGACTGAACACCAACAGTGCTGCTGTAGCATGATTCAACTAAATATTTTATTAAAATTAACAACAATCTATCAAAATACAAATGAAAAAAATTAGACTTTCAAAATCGGTAGTCGGCAAAGAAGAAATGCAGGCCCTCGCCCGAGTTATTGAGGCGGGCTACCTTGGTATGGGGTCAGAAGTTCAGCTCTTTGAACAAGAAATTCGTGAATTTTTAGGAACTAACAATGAAGTAATTTGTGTCAATACAGGTACTGCAGCACTTCATCTTGCATTGCAGGCGGTGGGTATCAGGCCTGGTGATGAAGTATTGGTGCCGAGTTTGACTTATGTGGCTACGTTTCAAGCGATTTCTGCGACCGGTGCAAAGGCTGTCGCCTGCGATGTCAGCTTGGACCGTGCCTTCATTGATCTTCAAGATGCTGCTAAACGTCTAACTTCTCGCACAAAGGCCATTGTGGCGGTTCATTATGCCAGCAGTAGTGAGGGCATGGAAGCCGTGCGAAACTTTGCCGCAATTCATCAATTGCGTGTTATTGAAGATGCCGCTCACAGTTTTGGATGTGCCATAGGAACAGTAAAAATTGGCGCTGTCAGCGATATCACCTGTTTTAGCTTTGATGGTATTAAAAACATTACCTCAGGAGAAGGTGGTGCCGTGCTAACCTCCGATCCGGAAGTGGCCCGGCGCATCAAAGATGCTCGCCTGCTTGGCGTTGAAAAGGACACAGATAAGAGATACACCGGCCAGCGCAGTTGGACCTTCGACGTGAATGAGCAGGGTTGGCGTTATCATATGAGTAATATAATGGCTGCTATTGGCCGGGTACAGTTGAAAAAACTTCCAAGTTTTGGTGCTATTCGTCGAGCAAGAGCACAAGCCTATGTCGACGCATTAAGAAACCTACAGGGACTAACTTTACTTAATATAGACTATTCTCAACTAGTACCCCATATCTTCCCTGTGCGAATTCTAGGAGGGCAACGGGATCGGTTGTTCGATGTTCTGATTAAAGCGGGTATTGAGTGTGGTATTCACTACCAGCCCAATCACTTGTTGAGCTATTATCGAACAGATTACAGTCTAGTTAATACCGAGCGGCTACATGGCGAGCTGTTGTCGCTACCGCTACATCCTGATCTAGACGAGGCAGATCAACAATTGATTATTCACACCATAAAATATGCACTAGAAAATTAAATTTCTAAAATGTGAGTACTTTAAATCAAGGTTTGTCTACTGGCTATTAGCCAAATACAGCAGGTAATGCATTTTCGCACTAGTACAGAATTGAGTTAGCCTCCTGAAACAAAGCCCCTGCGGTATTTCTCAAACTAAGAGCTATAAATACGTGTAATGATCCATTAAAAACTTGCACAGGTCATAACATTGCTGAAGTCAATCTTAAGTATGTCGATCGAAGACGACGTCAAAGGACGAGCACTCAAGCGTGAAGCGAGGCTGGTGATGGAAATCTTTAAGGCTAGATTACCATTCAGAGGCTTCGCGGCCTCCACAGAAATCGAGGAATGGGTGGTGGGGAGCTATAAAGAGCAGTGTGTCCATCGGCAACGGTTTAAGACACTACGACATGCGAGTCGGGTGATTGGGGACTGGATTGGGATCTGCAAGCAAAGGCGCACACATCAGTCGCTTAAGGTGAAGACTCCGAACCAAGTATTTGAAATGTTTAGATTAGCAGCATAACTTGAGCAGATTCCTCTGAGTCATTACAGCATTATTCGTGAAACGGCGGAAGTTATAAATCGATTGAATATATATTTAATATAGTAAAATTAATTAAATTAATAGCACGGGTTAAAAATAAATCAAATACAAATAAAGCCTCTCGTGTTTAAAATGTCTAATTAAAAAACAAAAATAACTCTTGTAAAATGAATAAAACACACGCAAGTAATAAACCAACTGTTTCAGTTATTATTAATTGTCATAACGGCGAAAAATATCTGAAAGAGGCAATTGAATCAATTTATTCTCAAACATACACCGATTGGGAGATAATATTATTTGATAATGCATCAACTGATGAATCTTCTGATATAGCTAGGCAATATGATGAGAGATTAAAGTATATATATAATGACGAAATTATATCTCTTGGTGCGGCAAGAAAGGCTGCGGTTGATATTGCAAATGGAGAATGGATTTCATTTTTAGATGTTGATGACATTTGGATTCCAAAAAAACTAGAATTACAAATGGAGGCACTAAAGAATACAAATTGCATTGCGAGTTATGGTGGAATAAGGGAAATTACTCCTGACGGTGAGAAAATACGTGATTTTTATCCTACATCAAGAAATGGAAGTGTATTTAAAGATCTATTAATGCAATTTGATATTAATATGGTGACTATCATATATAACAAAAAATTTGCAATAGCTAATGGTTTGTATTTTAATGAGGAAATAACCGCTTCTGAAGAGTATAATTTATTCATGAGAATGGCAGTAAGGGGTGAAATTCTTGTTCAATATGCTATACTTGGTTTATACCGTGTTTCGGAAAATAGTTTAACAAATAAACAGATTTCAAAATGGGCATATGAGCGTAGATTAACATTGGATAAAATTTTGCTTGATGATGCGAGTTTGAAAGTAAAGTTTCAAAATGAATTTACAGAGGCTTATGCAAGGGCTGATTATTATGAATCGCACTATTGGATCAGCAATGGTGAAATTGATCGCGGTCGAATATTGCTGAAAAAAATATCACCTATAAATTTAAGATACAAAATATTGTATCTTATTTCATTTTCGAGAAAAATTTGGAGAATGGTGCATAATAAAAAAATAAAACTTATCCTATCAAGATATATTAAATTTTAATTAATTGACTGATAGTATGTATGGGCGATAAAAAAAGTTTTGCATTATATTCCTTGATTCTGGGCATGTGTTGGAATTATTCAATTTCAGATCGAGTTGTTTTATATATTTCATTGTTAATGCTTATTTCTTTGGGGCTTGCTACTAATCGATATTATCTATTCAAATCAAAAATTGATTATGTTCCATTATTATTTTCGTTGTGTTGGTTGTATGGTGTTCTACTTGGTTTTTTAAGAGGAAATAATTCAGAGTCAATAATTGCAAATTTCTTTGGAATGAGTTTATATATTATTTATTATTCATTTTGCTCGCTAAAATTTAATATAGAAAATATCTTGTCTTTAATAAAAATTTCTTCGATAGTGAATTGTATATTTTTTTATATTTCAGTATTCTTGTACTTAAGCGATGGTCGAATTTATGGTGTTACCACAGGTGAAGACTTGGATGGGCAGATGGCAGGGTTTCGTTTATATTGGTCAATGGGGATGTTAATTGTTGTTGGGCAGATGTGTCTTATTTTTGCAAAATATGTTGCGGGGCTTAAAATAAAAATATCTGAATATATATTATTCCTATTGATGCTTGTTTCTGTTCTGGGGACATTTTCTAAGGGGTTTATATTGCAATTTATTGCTTCTTGTATTGTGATTTTATTCTTTTCATCTGGTATTGATCAATTGGACGGAAAAATAAAATTTAAGAGACTCACGTGGCTGATTATAGTGCTGGTATTGTTATTTACTATGCTCTACGATTTGGGGTTCATTGATTCATTCTTGTTCTCCATTGAGTATGAGGCTGGAAGTGGCAGTCGTGATGAGCAAAGAAGATTTATAGTTAATGAGTGGACTTTTTTAGGCGAGGGCCTTGGTGCAGTTTTAAAATCTGGCTATTCGAGGGATGAATTGGGGTATGGTTTCGAGTTAAATTACGAAAATTTGATACATAAAATAGGAGTTTTGTCAATATTGCCATTCTCAATGTATATATATACCATATACAATTTAACCGGTCTAAAGAATAATTTCGAAATATTTGGTTTGGGGGTTGGTTTGATGTCATATTTAATATCTGCATACGGAAATCCTTTTCTGTTTTCCCCGCTTGCCGTGATATTACATGTGGTAGTATTATATTTGATACGAATATCACGAATTCCAGTTCGTGATGCGCTTTGACTTTTGTTAAGTTGAGCATTAAGAGTTATATTGATTTTTAATACCATTTCAAGAGGTTTTAATGTTTAAAGATAAAGTACTATTGATAACTGGCGGCACTGGTTCGTTTGGGAATGCTGTTCTTCGTCGCTTTCTCAATTCTGACATAGGTGAAATCAGAATATTTAGTCGGGATGAGAAAAAGCAAAACGACATGAGAATGAAATTTAATAATAAAAAGATTAAATTTTATATTGGTGATGTTAGAGATTATCAATCAATTCTTCAAGCCGCCCGTGGTAGTGATTTTATATTTCATGCTGCAGCTCTGAAGCAAGTTCCTTCATGTGAGTTTTATCCGCTTGAGGCGGTTAAAACCAACGTTTTGGGAACTGAGAATGTTCTTGAGGCTGCTGTGCAGGTGGGTGTTAAACGCGTTGTATGTTTGAGTACTGACAAGGCTGTGTACCCCATCAATGCCATGGGTATTAGCAAGGCAATGATGGAGAAGGTCATCGTCGCAAAGTCGCGGTCTAGCGAACGTACACTTATTTGCGCGACACGGTACGGTAATGTCATGGCTTCGCGTGGTTCCGTCATTCCGCTGTTTGTGAATCAGATTCGTGCTGGCTCACCTATCACTATCACAGACCCATCTATGACACGCTTCATGATGACCCTGGATGACGCAGTAGACTTGGTGTTATTTGCTTTTGAGCAAGCTCGTCCGGGTGAGATCTTTGTGCAGAAGGCGCCTGCAGCGAGCATAGAGACACTCGCCAAGGCATTGACTGGACTGCTGAGCGTGCCCGACCATCGCATAAATGTGATTGGTACGCGGCATGGTGAAAAGTTGTTTGAAGCACTACTGAGCCGTGAAGAAGTGGTTGCGGCAGAGGACTTGGGCAATTATTACCGTGTGCCGCCAGATCTTCGTGATCTCAACTACGGCAAATATTTTGAGCAAGGAGAAACGAAGATCTCAGAATCGGTCGAATACACCTCGCACAACACTACGCGTCTAGACATGAATGGCATGCAAGCTCTGTTGATGCAACTCCGCTTCATGCAGGAGACAGTGAGAGGGGAACATGTTGAACCAGAAGAATAACGCTGTCTTCTCGGCTGAATATTATTAAAAGCGTAAATCCCGATGCATAACTCTAAAACACGTGTTCTTGTACTTGGGGCTTCTGGCATGTTGGGGTCTACTTTGTTCAGAGCTTTCAGCAGGGATCCTCAACTTGAATCATTCGGATCAATTCGCGACGCGAACACCAAACGACATTTCGTTCCTGAACTACATCATGCCCTCATCCCGAATGTTAATCTGGATGGCGAATCAGGGCTGCTTACCGCTTTTGGCGTGGCCAAGCCAGATGTGGTGATCAATTGCATTGGTATTATCAAGCAGTTGCCAAACGCCAATGATCATCTTGAGAGTTTGGCGATCAACGCAACCTTACCCCATAGGCTCGCCAAGTACTGTGATGTCACGGCTGCCAAGTTGATTCACTTCAGCACAGATTGCGTTTTTTCAGGAATGCAAGGAATGTACAAGGAGGAAGACTTTCCCGATGCCTACGACCTATACGGTCGGACTAAATTTCTTGGTGAAGTCGCTTACGAAAACAGTGTCACGCTCCGCACTTCAATCATTGGGCATGAGCTTAATCGGTCAAAGAGCTTGGTTGACTGGTTTTTGAGTCAGTCCAATGAAGTGAAGGGGTTTACTAAAGCGATCTTCTCTGGCTTGCCAACGATTGAAATTGCGCGTGTGGTCAAGGAGTATGTGGTTCCGAATCCTAAGCTCAGTGGTTTGTACCACCTATCTGTTGACCCGATCAATAAGTATGACCTGTTGAATCTTATCGCTACTTCATATGGAAAAACGCTCAAAATCACCCCGGATGATAATTTAGTGATTGACAGGTCACTCAACTCGGATCGATTTCGAATAGCCACGGGCTTCAAGCCCAAGCCCTGGCCTGAACTGATCAAAGACATGCACAAAGAGTACTTGTTAACACGCTATGTAGGGACTGGCAATGATGAAAAAAATTAAGGTCATGACTATTGTAGGGACGCGGCCTGAGATTATTCGGCTTTCTCGTGTCGTTGATAAGCTTGACCGCCACTGTGACCATGTACTGGTTCACACAGGCCAGAATTTTGACTTTGAGTTGAATCAGGTTTTTTTTGACGACTTGGGCATGCGAAGGCCCGATCACTTTCTTAACTCTGCAGATGGCAGTAGTAGCGTCGCGCAGACCATCGGCAATGTGATTTATGCGGTGGATGCAGTTTTGGCTGCTGAGAAGCCTGAAGCAGTGTTGATCTTGGGCGACACCAACAGCAGTTTGGCCGCTATCCCCGCCAAGCGGCGAAAGATTCCGGTGTTCCACATGGAAGCAGGCAACCGCAGTTTTGATCTGCGAGTGCCTGAGGAAATCAACCGTCGGATTGTGGACCATACTGCAGACATTAACCTGACTTATAGCACCATCGCCCGTGATTACTTGCTACGTGAGGGGCTTCCTCCCGATCAGGTTATCAAAACCGGCAGCCCTTTGTTTGAGGTATTGCATCACTACATGCCCCAAATCAAGGTCTCAGGTGCCTTAACACAGCTGGGGTTAAATGCATATGAGTACTTCGTTGTCAGCGCGCACCGTGAGGAAAATATCGAAAGCGAGAAAAACTTCGCCAAGCTGGTCCAGGTGCTTAACGCGGTGGCCGAAGACCATGGCATACCCGTGGTGGTCTCAACCCACCCTCGCACACGCAAGCGTATCGAGAAGGAAAACGCATCCTTTCATCCCAAGGTTCGACTACTCAAGCCGCTGGGTTTCCACGACTACGTCAACCTGCAAATGAACGCTAAGGCAGTGTTGTCTGACAGCGGGACTATTACCGAAGAATCTTCCATCCTGAACTTCCCCGCCCTCAACCTGCGAGAGGCGCACGAACGACCAGAAGGTGTGGAAGAGGCTGCTGTGATGATGGTTGGCCTGGAGCTTGACCGTGTCAGGCAAGCACTGGCCATTTTGGGTACACAACCCAGGGGCGAGGATCGCCTCGTGCGTTTGGTGGACGACTACAGCATGCCCAACGTAAGTGACAAGGTGGTGCGCATCATTCACAGCTACACCGACTATGTGAATCGTGTGGTGTGGAAAAAATATTGATGGTTATGCCAATGCGACTTCTGGTCGTGACCCAGTACTTTTGGCCAGAAAATTTTCGAATCAACGAATTAGTGTGTGAGCTTGTCCGACGTGGTCACCATGTGACTGTGCTAACGGGTGTACCTAACTATCCTGATGGTGAAGTTTTTCCCTCATTTCTGAAGGACTCGAATCGTTTTGCCAGCTATGAAGGTGCAGATATTCATCGTGTCCCAATGTTGCCCAGAGGTAAGACTGGTTTTCGCTTATTGCTGAACTATATTTCTTTTGCAATCAGTGCATCCACTGTTGGCATTTGGAAGTTACGTGGTCAGCAATTCGACGCAATTTTTGCCTATCAGCTGTCGCCAGTTACAGTGGGCTTGCCAGCCATAGCAATGCGGCGCGTGAAGACTGCACCGTTACTATTTTGGACGCAGGATTTGTGGCCAGAAACGCTGCAGGCGGTAGGAGTCGTCAAATCACCATTGGTTTTATCGCTGGTTGGGAAGTTGGTTTCGTTCATTTATAAGCGTTGTGATGTGATTCTTGCGCAGTCAAAGAGCTTTATTCCGCAAATTCTCAAATATGCACCTGCAAAAAGCAGTATTTTTTTCTTTCCTAATTGGTCAGATAGAGTGGTTACTTCTGAAGAGGTGATCCCAGCACCTGAAGTGCCTGTATTGTTTGATTGCTTTAATGTTATGTTTGCTGGAAATATCGGTGATGCGCAGGACTTTCCGGCTATTCTTGCTGCTGCTGAGTGCCTGAAAGGGCAGGCCATCCGTTGGCTGATAGTGGGTGATGGCCGGATGGCCAGTTGGGTTGCGGATGAAGTAAAAAAGCGCAACCTGCAAGAGCAGGTTTTAATGCTCGGCAGATTCCCCCTCGAACGCATGCCTTCTTTTTTCCAACATGCGGACGCCTTGCTTGTGAGCTTGAAGGATGAGCCTATATTCGCAATGACAATACCAAGCAAGCTCCAAACTTATCTTTCAGCTGGTATTCCTATTGTTGCCATGCTAAACGGAGAAGGTTCGGATGTCGTTCGTGAGTCCGGTTCAGGAATCACGTGCCGGGCAGGTGATCATGACGGTTTGGCTTCTGCGGTACTAAAGTTGTCACAAACCCCGCCGGAAGAGCAACAAGTAATGGGGCGTAAAGGCCGTGAACTGAGTCAGCGTGAGTTTGACCGAGACATGTTAATCTGTCGTCTTGAAGGATGGATTAACGAGTTGTGCAATGGCGATGCAAAGTCAATGGAACGGAGCGAATCTTGATACTAGTCACCGATGGCGCTTGCTTAGTAAGGTTGGCACCTCGGAAGCGGCTTTTGAATGACGGCTTTGAGGCAAGCGCAAGATGTAGTTTGTCCGATGAGCTTAAGGGTATCCAATATCATCCGGTTCACGACTTGACCTCCTCAACAGACTGGATGTCACCCTGGACAAAGGGTTAAAGAAAGCCGTAGAGGGTATGCAAAAGTGAAGCGGTTGTTTGATTTGGTGTTGGGCTTAATGGTTGCTGTTGTGTTGCTAGTGCCCCTGTTGGTGTTGGCCGTGCTGGTGCGATTGGCGTCCCCTGGGCCAGCACTGTATTGGTCTGACCGCATGGGCCAGGACAACAAGATCTTCAAGATGCCCAAGTTCCGCAGCATGCGGGTAGGCACACCTGCGGTGGCCACGCACCTGCTAGCCAACCCCAAGGCACACCTAACGCCCATGGGCTCCTTCCTGCGCAAAAGCAGTCTGGATGAGTTGCCCCAACTCTGGAGCATTCTGGTGGGTGACATGAGCTTCGTCGGACCCAGGCCAGCGTTGTTCAACCAGCACGACCTAATTGAACTTCGCACCCAGAAAAAAGTCCACACCTTGGTGCCTGGCCTTACAGGCTGGGCCCAGGTAAACGGGCGCGATGAATTGCCTATCCCCCAGAAAGTGGCATTGGATGTCGAATACCTGCAGCGCCAAGGATTTTGGTTCGATATCAAGATATTGTGGTTAACTTTCTTGAAGGTGGTGCGGCGAGATGGGGTATCGCACTGATGGTCAAGCTTCGATTGTTGATAGTGGGTGCAGGTTGCCATGAGCGCTCGGTGGCGGAGGCCGCTGAAAAGTCTGGCCAGTTTGAAGTAGTGGGGTTTCTCGGCGATTCCCTGTCAGCCGATGAGTAAGTGCTGGGTGTGCCTGTGCTGGGCCCCGTGATCAGCATGGCCCAACACCGAGCCGTTGCCTGACCAAGCCATAGTGGCCATGGGAAACAACGTCGTTCGCGAGAAGTTATTTGATCAATTGGCAGCCGTAGGTATAGATTTGGTGACAGTCTCCACCCTCGTGCTGTCGTATCGCCGAGTGCTATTTTGGGGCTGGTTGCGTTGTGGTGGCCGGTACCATCATAGGCGCCGAAGCTCGCTTAGGGATGGGTTCAATAGTTAGCTGTGGCGGCGGCGGTGGAACACCCTGCTATCATCGAACATTTTGGCCATCTTGGCGTGAACGCTTGCATGGTCACCGGTACGGTGCTGGGGCACGGGGCCTAGATACAAGCAGGAGCGGCGTTAGGGTATGGGGGAAGGTGTCGGCAGAGGACTGCTCTTACCAAGGGTTGCTAAATGGCAATCTATATGAGGATATGGGCGTCAGCGGGCATGTTTTTCAGTCATACTTAGCAGTAAATCCTCATTCCCGCACTGCGGGCTAAACTCTTGTACCTTATCGAGCAATATTTCTCTGAGCTTTTCACTATCGTTGCGGTTGCAAGCTTGCTCTATCCCCTTGATGGTTTCCATCAATTCCGCGTAACTCAGTGTGGGTTCGTTGGCGCGACTGATTCGGGGATGATCAGTCGCCGTCACGTTCGAACCAATCAGCAATTCCTCATACAGTTTTTCGCCCTGGCGTAGACCGGTGAATGTGATCTCGATGTCGCCATCGGGGTGCGTGTTGTCGCGCACGCTCAGCCCGCTGAGGTGAATCATGCGGGTTGCTAAGTCCACAATTTTGACGGGCGCGCCCATGTCCAGAACAAACACTTCGCCACCTTGCCCCATGGCGCCGGCCTGTATCACAAGCTGGGATGCCTCTGGGATGGTCATGAAGTAGCGGATGATGCGTGGGTCCGTGACCGTGATGGGGCCCCCTTGCTTGATCTGCTCACGAAATACAGGCACAACAGAGCCAGACGATCCAAGGACGTTTCCAAAGCGCACCATGACAAAGCGGGTGCTGACGTTGGGCAACTGCGCAAGCGACTGCAAGGTCATTTCTGCAATTCGCTTGGTTGTGCCCATGACATTGGTGGGGCGTACAGCTTTGTCAGTTGAAATTAGCACGAAGGTGGTAACCTGATGCTTCAAGGCCACCTGGGCAGTGGTCCAAGTGCCAATGATGTTGTTGTATGCGCCAGCGCAGGGGTTCTTTTCAACCATGGGCACGTGCTTGTACGCGGCTGCGTGGTAGATAGTCTCGGTGCCAAAGCGTTGTATGCACAGGGTCAGTTTGGCTGCATCTGTCACTGAGCCAAGGATGGGCATGATCTGGCAGTTGGCCGCGTTGAGATTCAGGAGCTCTTTTTCGATGGCGTAGAGGGCGAATTCGTTGAGTTCGTAAAGCACCAATATCCTGGGGTGCTGCGCCAAAATCTGCCGGCACAACTCCGAACCGATGGAGCCACCTGCACCTGTGACCATCACAGACTTTTGGTGCGTGTTGGCTTGCAACAAGCGGTCGTTGGGTGCCACGGGGTCGCGGCCGAGCAGGTCTTCAATTTCCACGTCTTGCAGGTCGGACACTTTGACTTTGCCTTCAGCCAGACTAGCCAAACTTGGCAGGGTAAGAACCTTGACATTGAGGTGTTCAAGGCTCGCCACAATTTCATTGCGTCGGGTTCGTGTGGCAGAGGGAAGGGCCAGCAAAACAGCTTCCACCTTGCCGATTTCAATATGCTGGATGAGTTGATGGATGTTGGCGACTTTCAAGCCACTGATTTCTTGGCCTTGAAGGGTTGCGTTGTCGTCCACAAGCAGGACAGGGAGCATTTCGCGGCTGTGTGCAAGGGCGGTGGCCAGTTGAATGCCAGCGTCACCCGCGCCGTAGATCGCAACACGTTTGCGTTTTGCGTTGTGGCTGCTACGAGATTGAATCCTACTGGCCATCAAAATGCGCGCCAAGGCGCGCGAGCTGCCCACTAATACCAGGGTGATCAACCCACTGAGGACGGCGACTTCTAGATTGAGCTCGTCCAGATTCAGCATGTATATCGTGGCCGCTAGCAGGACGGTGTAGCTAAAACATGCTTTCACAATGGCAGTGAAGGCGCTGAGCCCTGCGTAGCGCATCAAGGTGTTGTACAGGCCGAAGTATTTGAAAACCACCAAGCCAGCCAGCGAAAAAACCACCTCAAACGCAAGAATGCGCGAACTGAACAAATTGATGCTTTGCAGCAGGCTGGTTTGTAAAAGATGAAGCGATACGACAAGACTTAGCCACAGGCTGATGTAGTCGCTTGCTAGGATAATCAATCTTTTTTTTGTGCGGCTGAGCTTGAGTGCCCGTGACGCAACCACGGGCATCCATGGCGTCAAAAACTGTTCCAAAGCTATCAGTAAGAGAACAACGGACAGGTAGAAATAGATTCTCGGGTTGCTCAAACCACTGGAGGGCTGGCTGAACACGCCTGCCAATTCAGTGCGGGTCTTGTTAGGAGGCACGCAAGAGGAAGTTATGCCAAGGGCGCTTGTTTGTACTTGGCTGCTTTGGCAGGCCTGCTGCGCCATGGTCGCGTTATCGGAGGTGTAAAGCACCACTCCCGTGGGCAGGGTCAATGTATAAGCTCCAACCGGACGGGTCGATATCAGTGACAACAAACCATTGGGGACTTGTTGTTCACAGCTACTTTTGAAGGCCTGGCAGGTTTTGCATGAATCTTTCATGCTTAGTTCTAACGTGCCTGCAACTTGTTGACAGTTGAGTGCTGTTTCCTGGGGTTGCATGACCATGGTGGTCGTCAACTTTGCTGAGTGCAAAGTAGATTCAGGCTCATTTGGGTGCAGCAAGGCATTGGCCTCAGTGAGCGAAAACTCAACTATTGGGTAATACCGATGCTGCGGTATAAAAATGCCGATGCAAACCAACAAGAGTCCCAGCGCTGCAAGAATAATGGCGTTTCTTTGGGGGTTTGCTAACTTTGGCATTAAAGAGGGTCCAAGTTTTGGAGCTTTATCAAATTTCAAGTATATCTCTCGAATTAAGAAGGCGTGCCTTAATCGCCGCACTGGCCCAAAGAGGAGTTTTTGTCCACAAAAAGAAACGCCTCAATCTAAAATTTCGCTTCTTTTGTTGCAAATTTGACGCAAGCTTATTTTTTCTTGCTTGAAACTTGAAAAGTGCGGTATATTCAATTTGTATCGAATCAAGAAGTGTATGCTTTTCTTGAACGATCAGGATCTCAGAGCGTTTGCAATGGGGCCGCTCTCATCAATCAATTTCCTTTGGATCTTTCATCATGAAAAAAGTTACCGCTCTGTTCCTCTCTTTGACATTGGCTTTCTCTCCTGCAGCTTTTGCTCAGCAAAGCGAATCTTCTAGTTCTGCTGGCGGTGCTGGCGGTGCCGGTGCTGCTGGTGGCGCCGCCGCTGGTGTGTCTGTTGGCGTTGCCGCAGCAGCAGTTGCTGCTGTTGCAGTTGCTGCTGCTATTGCAGCTAACAAGTCTGATCCTGTTTACACAACAACAGGTACAGGTACAAACACAAAGCAAGTTTGCATTGCTAACTGCTAATCAAACTTAGCGCTTGTTTCAAACGCCCCTCTCGGGGCGTTTGTTTTTTCTACATCTTACGTGTGTTGCTTGTGATGCGTTTATTCAAATGGGTTGCACTATGTGCGGCATTCATGCTGTGCAGTTGCCGCAGCAATCCAACGTTTGACACCTTTACCACGCTGTTGCCATGGAGCAAACAGTACGCGCAAATTCAGCCTGGCTTTGAGTATTTGTGGGTGTCGCTGGATGGTCGCGCAAGCGTGATGGCTTTGGGGGAGCGAACCGTTGACAAGAGCTCTGCCACTGGGCGTGTGCATGAGTACTGGTACACCGGCCAAGGGGAAATGCTTCACTTGGTGGATGGCCGCGTACAGCAAGCGCTTGGGTTTACCCGTGAGTTGCGCGGGCAGGCAAGCACCGCCGCGCCGCAGTGGCATGAAGTGCTTCAAACCACCCGCGAATTCAACTGGCGCCGGCAAATAGACCTGATGCCAGGGTACAGATACAACTTGGTGAACTACGTTGTTACCTACCCGAGCAATGCTCCCAAGAAACTGCCAGAAGGCGTGAGTGCCTCTGCACGTTGGGTGACTGACTTGGTAGAGAGCAAAGCAGGCGATGGCCAAGCGTGGTGGTACCTGCAAAAATTTGCCTTGCTCGACAACCGCGTGGTGTACAGCGAGCAATGCATAGACAAAGATGTGTGCTTGCAAATGCGCCCCTTAGGCGTGGTGGTGCCTGCAAAATGAGTTTTAAAAAAAACATAGGTTTTTCGTTGCTGTCGGCGTGGTGTTTGGCAGGGGTTCAGCCGCTAGCGTGGGCACAAGACCGGGCGCAAAACCAGACGAATAGCGATACGCCAACCGTCGTCACCAGCACTGAGAGGCTGAGTAGTTGGTTGACCAAGCAACCCACGCAAGAAGATGCTTACGCCTTGGGCGCGTTTTGGACCACCTCTGAAGAGCTGCAGAGGCAAAAAGGCGTTTATGAAACGCTGAGCCAGTCGCTAGAAGAGTTCAAAAAGCAGGGCGTGCTTGATGCCAAGTCGTTCGAAGCCTTGCAACACAATTTGGCGGCCATGCCTCCAACCGGGCGCATGCCAGTGGGCAATGCAGAACCCAAATGGCTGGAAGCCTATCCCCGCAAAGACCCGTTGTTGCAGCCGGGAGATAGCTTTGCTATCCCGAAGCGCCCACTGAATTTAAGAGTGATGACTGAGCGTGGTGTTGTGTGCGAAATACCCCACCGCGAAGGCCTGCAAGCCAAAGACTATGTGCGCGCGTGTGTAGAGTCAGGCGCAGATATTCCGTTGGCCTGGGTGGTACAGCCCAACGGGCGTGTGCAACGTGTAGGGCTGCAGCTGTGGAATGCCGCAGCCCAAGACCAACCCGCACCAGGCAGTTGGATATGGGCGCCTTCGGCAGCCAGCAAGTTGCCGCAGGTATGGCACCAGCGCTGGGCCGAATGGCTGGCCACACAGGGGGTGTCTAGCCGTTTGCCGATGACGGTATTTCACACGTCCATGCGCCAAACCTACCCAGCACCTGTGACCGAGCCTGTGTTTGATTTAGAAGGGCGATATGCCCAGCCGGAGCGCACAGCCAGCAACTGGGGCAACGTAGGTTTGCTGCAAACGCCGACGGCGCGCATGCAAAAGGCGGGTTATTTTGGCCTGAGCTTTCACCGCACATGGCCCTACCAAAACACGAATATTTTTTTCCAACCCTTAGACTGGCTGGAAGCTGGGTTCAGATACACCGATACCTCCAACCGTTTGTATGGCCAAGAGTGGTTCAGCGGTAATTTGCCCTATAAAGACAAAAGCTTTGACGTCAAAGTGCGTGGCCTACAAGAGTCTGAATGGTTGCCAGAGGTGTCTGTGGGCATGCGCGATGTAGGTGGCACAGGCCTGTACAGCTCAGAGTACGTGGTAGCCAGCAAGCGCACAGGCCGTTTTGACTGGTCTTTGGGTTTGGGTTGGGGCTATTTGGGGGGGCGTGGCAACCTGAGCAACCCCTTAAGCCGTGTGATGGGCCAAGGGTTTAACACCCGCCCAACCAACGATACGGCGACAGGCGGTACCTTGTCTACCAGCTCTTGGTTTCATGGCCCTGCCGCCTTATTTGGCGGCGTGGAATACCAAACGCCGTGGAACTTCAATGTCAAGGTCGAATACGATGGCAACAACTACCAGCACGAACCTCACGACAACAATTTACCCGTGCGTTCCCCCTTCAACTGGGCGGTGGTGTACAGGCCTACCAAGGGCCTAGATATATCAATGGGCGTGGAGCGTGGCAACACCTGGTCAGCCGGCTTCACGTTTTATGTGGACATGGCGGGCCTAAACATGCCCAAGGTGACGGACCCAGCTCGACCCACCGTCAATGTGGTGCGCCCTAAAGCAGAACCCAATTGGGAGATGACGGCCAACGATGTGTCAGCCCACACCTTGTGGGATGTGCCTCAGATTTACCGCACCCAAGACACGCTGATGGTGGATGCACGCAATTCGTTCAACGTGTACAACCAAGATCGTTTGGACAAAGCCGTGGCCGTGCTCAACCGTGATGCACCTGAGCAAATTGACAACTTTGAAGTGCACCACCACAAAGCAGGCGGTGTGTTAGCAGTTGAAAAGGTCAACCGTGCCGAATGGGTGGCGCAGCAAACGCAACCTGCGCGCACGCAAGAGCCCTTAAAGCCCGTGCAACCTGTTTACGACGCAGCACCTGCAACAAGTGGCCAAGCCCTGCTGCCAGAAAAGCCCTTGAACTTCTGGGTTGAACCAGGCCTTGACTTGGTGCAAACCTTGGGTGGACCGGACGGGTATTTGTACCAGCTCAGCGGTGCTTTGTGGATGGGGCTTGACATGCCCCAGAACGTCAAAGCCAATGGCACCTTGCGCATGCGCGTGAGCGACAACTACGAAAAATTCACCCCTGGGTGGTCGTACATGCCGCAGGTTCGCACGCACATTGCCGAGTACCTGAAAACCTCCAAGTTCACGATAGACAGTTTGACTGTTAGCAAAACCGAACGTTTAGGCTCCAACTGGTATGCCACAGCCTATGCCGGTTATTTTGAAATGATGTTTGGCGGCGTAGGCGGCGAGGTGTTGTACCGCCAGCCAGGCAGCACATGGGCCGTGGGTTTGGATGTGAACCAGGTCAAGCAACGCAGCTTTGCGCAAGACTTCAGCTACCTCGACTACAAAATTAAAACCGGCCACCTCACAGGCTATTGGATGACGCCGTTTGAAGGCGTGCACACCTCATTGAGCGTGGGCCAATACTTGGCGGGCGACAAGGGCGCTACTTTGGGTATTTCTAAAGTGTTCCGCAACGGCTCTAGCCTGAGCGCCTACGCCACCAAGACCAATGTACCTGCAGCAGTGTTTGGTGAGGGCTCGTTCGACAAGGGTATTGCATGGACCATTCCGTTCGATGCCTTCCTAACCAGCAGCAGCCGCTACAGCGCAGGTTGGAGCTGGAAGCCCCTGCTGCGCGACGGCGGCGCGCGCCTGACGCGACCTGTGAACTTGTTTGCAGATACAGCCTGGGTGTCGCCCGTTGCCAAGGCGTACCGACCTGCGCCACCGCCTAACGAACGTGTGGCACCTGATGACCGGGTGGAGGAGTACCAGCGGCAGCGGTGATTGGGGGAGGATTACCAAATGACCGCTCTAAAATAGAAGAATGACCCCACCCTACGCGGAAAGCCCGAGTGCCGCATTAGATCCCACGCTTGCTGCCCAACTGCAGCAAGTGCTTTCTCGCGTGGAAGGTATGGAGTTAGCCATTGTGTTTGGCTCTGCGACTTCAGGCCAGTTACGCTTTGACAGTGACTTAGACATAGCGGTCAAACTGCGGCACGCGATGAGCGTGAGCGAAAAAATTGCCTTGATTGAAGCATTGGCAGAGCAAACGGGACGCCCGATAGATTTGGTCGACCTGTACGACCCTCCAGAGCCCCTGCTAGGGCAAATTCTCCAACACGGTTATCGATTACTGGGTAGTCAAACTGAATACGCCAATTTGGTGTCACGGCATTTGGTTGAGCAAGCCGATTTCATGCCGATTGTTAACCGAATGCTCAAAGAAAGGCGTGAAGCATGGATCGGGAAGTGATCGAGCAAAAGCTGGCATCGCTTCAACGTTGCTTGCAACGCGTGCAAGCGGCGCTCCCTGCAGATGTGCAAGACCTAGAAGCTGACTTTGACAAGCAAGACATTGTGTCGCTCAACTTAAGCCGTGCTGTTCAATTGACGGTGGATATGGGCGCTCATTTGCTGTCGCAACAAGCGGGTGCTTCTCCTGCCACCATGGGGCAAACTTTTGATTTGTTGGCGCAGCAGGGTGTTTTAGATCAAGGCTTGGCAAGTCGTTTGAAGAAGTCTGTAGGCTTTAGAAACATTGCGGTTCATAACTACGACCGAATCAACTGGGCGATTGTTCACAGCATTGTGAAAAATCATTTGGGCGATTTTTCTGAGTTTGCTCGCATCATGGCAGATAAGCTTTTCAAATGAATTTCAACTACACCATCACCTTCGCCTGCTACAACCAGCTCGACTACACCAAGCAATTTATTGCCAGCTTGGATCGTGACGACGTGGATTTCTCGCGCATTGTGGCGGTGGACAACGGATCCACCGACGGCACGCGTGAGTGGCTGGGCCAGCAAGGTTTTGGCGCGGTGGTGCTGAATGACCGCAACTTGGGTTGCGGTGCGGCCTGGAACCAGGGCGCTCTAGCTTTGCAGTCTGAGTGGACCGTGGTGATGAACAACGACGTGGTGTGCGCCAAAGGATGGTTGCACAAGCTGCTAGAAGGCGCCCAGCAACATCAGCTGCAAATTGCCAGCCCTGCCATGATTGAAGGCGAGCTGGACGACGACTTTGATTCATGGACTGCAGAGGCCGCTCAAAAAATGCAGGGCTATTGCCGTCATGGCGCTCCTCATGCGGTGTGCATGGCCATCCATGACAGCGTATGGCAAGAGATGGGCTACTTCATGCCAGTGCCCAAGCTACTGGGCTATGAAGACGCCGTGTTTTTTCAGCGCGCTTTAGAAAACAACATCCGTACCGGGACGATTGGCGATGCTTGGCTGCACCATTACGGCATGACCACACAAAAAGCGCTCAAGCTCGAAATGAATTTAAAGCAAACCGACAGTTTGGGAAGCCGCAACCTGCTGAGGTTGTACATGAACCAGCCGTGGTGGGCGCGCAAGGTGGCGCGACATGCGCGGCGCAAGCTCTTGCGTGAAACGCGTGACTATGAATTGGCATCGTTTGGGATGACGGTGCACGGTATTCGTGACGCCAAGACGCTGGATTGGAAGTAAAAGATGATGAACAACAAGCCTGCAAAAAAAATAGCGTTATTCGGACATTCACCTTATTTCGGAGGCGCTGAGTCGGCGTTCGTCAATCTTGTCAAACTCGTGAAAGCTGCTGGGCATGAGCCTATGGTGTTTTTGCCTGAGTCAAAAAAGTCAGAGCTTGGCGATGTGTTCAAGGCCATGGACGTAGCGGTTGATTTGTTTGAGCGTCATTCGATTTATGGCAACACATCGAATGCCTTGCTGGCGTTGTCAAACAGAAACTTTGACAAACTGGCGAGCGTCGTTCAATCGCATGCTTGCGATTTGGTGATTTCCAATTCATCGACGTTTATCGAAGGCGCGTTGGTTGCTCAAAAATTGGGTTTGCCGCATATTTGGTCCATTCACGAAATGCAGCAAAAAAATCCCGAGCAACCACGCGGTGGTTTGGCCGACGGGGCGTTTGCCCAATGGTTTGCGGCATTGTCTGACCATCAATTGTTCTGCAGCGCTGCCACACGCGATGCGCACGCCTTGAACTTGCCTGCCCAACCCAAGAGCACCGTCTTGCCACCATTTCTGGAGGCCCCTGTCGACTCAACATACAAACGCGCCATCGCACCTGGCGGCGAGCGTGTGAACTTGATGTTTGTTGGCGCGCCTAATGTGCGAAAAAACCCCGTGTTTGCAATCGAGGTGCTGGCTGCTTTGCGTGCCAGAGGCAGGGACGTACATCTGAATTGCTTGGGCGGTCGGCGCGATCACACCGGCTTGGTGGAAGGCTTGCTGAAGCGTCGAGGGCTCAAAGCGCATGTGCATTTTTTGGGCAAAGTGGCTGATCCGTATGCGTATTTTTCTGGCAAAGCGATTAACTTTATTTGCGCTAAATCGGAGCCCTTTGGATTGACCGTGCCCGAGGCTTTGAGCCGTGGCATTCCGGTGATTGCGCCTGATGTTGATGGTCCGAGCGAAACCTTGGATCAAAGCTGTCAATTTGATTTGGCCAATATCGATCAATGTGTTCGTTTGATCGAACGCGTGGCGGATGCGTACGAGCAAGCTTCGCAAGATGCGTTGGCAAATTACCAGCGTTGGCAGCATCGATTCACGATGGCGCATCAAACGGAGTTGGTACGTCAAGCGATTGATGATGCCTTGACCAACTACAGACCCAAAGTGCTGCCGTTTGAAATCAAGCCAAAGCATTTGCAACAGGCTTTGACGCCGGATGTGCTGACGCGCGAGTCTGTCATTGACAGCATTGGCATCGTTACCGGTAAATCAACAGACTGGATTTCTGCCGAAGTCTACAAAGAACAACGTGCAGATGGCAGCGCTGTGGGCGCTGACATGAAAGCGTTTGATGTGGTGCCGTATCAACCTTCCAAGCAGATGGACGACTTGTATCGCTCGGGCATGAGTTTTGTCATCGAACTAGCCGCGAACTACAGTGATGGTGCGAGATTAAAAATGGCCGCATTTATTTTGGTGCGTCTGTGTACCGAAAGAACACGGTTGGGACGCAACTTGAAAATCCTTGCAGTGGGTGATGGCATCGGGTCAGACTCGATACGCATGGCTGGCGCTGGCTTTGATGTCGATTACATGGACTATGAAGCGTCAGTGACCTCACGCGTTGCCATGGAAAACTTCAAAAAATTCAACCAAGCTGACCGCGCGGATGTGGGCAAGCTGCGTGTGTTGAATCGAAACGAGATAGAAACAGGGAACTACGATGCCGTGATTTCACTCGAAGTCATTGAGCATGTGGAGCAACCGCAAGAGTTTTTAGATTTTCTGAATGCGCAGCTCAAGCCTGATGGCTTGCTGTTTTTATCAGACTGTTTTGCTGGCATTACGTCGTATTGGCAAACCCATTTGTTGAGCAACGAGCGTTTGTCGGGGATGATCCCCATCATGGCCGCGCAAAGTGGCTTTGCGTTTGAGGGTTTTAATCAAGCACCTTTGTGCAAGCCCTATGTTTTTAAGAAATCAGATCTCACCACAAAAACACTGATGACTTCTGTTTTGCTCGACGGTGACGTGATGTCTATGCTGGTGCAGGAGCAGGTAAAGCTGGTCAAACCCAGAATTCGCAAGATTGACAAATTGGCCTATATTTTCAAGCGGCTGATGATCAATGTGCGTGGCTATTTCGCACGACGACGCTTAGCCATCTAACGCTGAATGCGTACGCCGTCTTTAGCCGCTTACCGCGCAGACATTGATGGTTTGCGCGCCGTGGCTGTTGCTTCGGTTGTTTTGTTTCACGCCTTTCCGCAATGGATCTCTGGGGGATTTATTGGGGTAGATATTTTTTTTGTAATTTCTGGCTTTTTGATTTCAGGCCACATCTTCAAAGATTTGCATGAAGGCCGATTTAGCTTTGCAAATTTTTATGCCAAGCGGGTGGTACGAATTTTCCCGGCTTTGATCGTCGTTTTGTTATCGACCTGGTGTGCGTCTTGGTATCTCTTGTTCAACGATGAGTTGAAGCAGCTTGGTAACCATTTGTCCCGTGCAGCCGTGTTCTTGTCCAATTTTTTGCTGTGGCACGAGTCAGGTTACTTTGACAATGCGGCCGAGACCAAAGTCTTGTTGCATCTGTGGTCCTTGGCGATTGAAGAGCAGTTTTACATTGTTTGGCCAGTGACTTTGTTTGCTGTCTGGCGATGGCCACGCGCACGTTGGTGGGTGATGTTGTGTATCAGTGTGGCGTCATTTGTCACGAATGCCTGGTGGTCATCACGCGATATGACACAAGACTTTTATTCACCCTTGACGCGTTTTTGGGAGTTGACGCTGGGTGCGCTACTGGCTTACCGGCCGTATACAAAGGGGTTTCAAAATTTCACCCTTCGACAAGCGCATATGGGTTCAGTGCTTGGTGGAGCGGTTCTGGTGATTGGCCTTGGGGTGATCGATCAAAGCAAAGTCTTTCCTGGCTATTGGGCTGTGTTGCCAGTGTTGGCTTCGGTGTTGTTGTTGGGCGCGGGGCCTCACAGTGTGTTGAACCAGCGTGTGTTGTCGCACCCGTGGATGGTTCAGTTGGGTGCGATCAGTTATCCACTTTATCTCTGGCATTGGCCTATTTTTTCGATCACGCGCGTGGTGCAGGGCGAGCAAGCGAGCATGATTGCACGATTGCTGATGGTGGGCATGTCGGTGTGTCTTGCCTGGATGACCTATCGGTGGATCGAGGTGCCGATTCGGTTTCAAATCAAACATGCCTATAAAACTGGCTTGTTGACATTGGGGATGGTGTGTGTAGGTGCATTGGGCTACGCCACCTACAAAGCTGATGGCTTTCCACAGCGCGAAGTCATGAGCGTGGAGCGCGTGCATAACCAGGGCGATATAGGCCATGACGTGTTTCATCAATACTTCCAAGACCATTTTGAAGCCTGCTCAGAGACGCGCATCGCAGCCACTGCGGGCCGTTGGCATGGCATGGTGCGCTGTTTTCAGTCTCAAAAAGGCACACAGTTTGACGTCGCGTTGGTGGGCGATAGCCATGCCGAGCATTTGTTCATTGGTTTGGCGCAGGCTATGCCAGACAAGAATGTGGTGTTTTACTCAAAACCGGGCATGCCTTTGATGAGCGACGGTGAATTTGCCACTGTGTTTGATGTGGTGATGCAGCCCAATAACTATGGCACGGTGGTGTTAATGGCCAATTGGGCACCCAAGGTCAAGAAGGGTGCCTTGTCGCAATTTGAACAAGATTTGGATCACACGGTGGGCCGCTTATTAGCTGCAGGCAAAAAGGTCTACGTGTTGTCTGATGTACCGCAGTTTGCGTTTGATCCACAAAAATGCAAATACCAACGCCCGTTGAGTGGTGAGGTGAAATGCGAGATGTCCAGACAAGAAGCGCAGCAGCAACTCGATACGTATTGGGGTGCGGTGATGCAAGTTCCGAAGAAACATTCCTCTTTGCGAGTGATGAATTTGACTGATTGGTTTTGCACATCGGAAACCTGTGAAATGGCCAAGCAGGGTGTGCTGCACTACAGAGATAACAATCACCTGAATATCCCGGGTTCGCAGTACTTGGGGCTTAGAATTTTTGAAAATTTATAAATTTGGAATCTTTGTCATGACCATCCTCGTCACCGGCTGCGCCGGCTTCATCGGCAGTAATTTTGTTCACACTTGGTTAGGCAGTTCCAACGAACAAGTCATCAACCTCGACAAGCTCACCTACGCGGGCAATTTGGCCAACCTGGACGCCCTTAAAGACGATCCCCGCCACGTGTTTGTGCAAGGCGACATTGGCGACACCAGCTTGGTGCCCCAGTTGTTGGCAAACTACAAGCCACGCGCGGTGTTGAACTTTGCGGCCGAGAGCCATGTAGACCGCTCCATTCACGGTCCTGGTGACTTCATTCAAACCAATGTGATGGGCACCTTCAACTTGTTGGAAAGCGTGCGCGCGTACTGGCAAGATTTGCCTTCGGCTGAGAAAGAAGCTTTTCGCTTTTTGCATGTGTCCACCGACGAGGTGTACGGCACGCTGTCACCCACCGACCCGCCGTTTGCTGAAACCAAAAACTACGAACCCAACAGCCCGTACTCGGCCAGCAAAGCCGCCAGCGACCACTTGGTGCGCGCTTGGCACCACACCTACGGCTTGCCCGTGCTAACCACCAATTGCAGCAATAACTATGGGCCTTACCACTTCCCTGAAAAGCTGATTCCCTTGGTGTTGCTCAACGCCTTGGCGGGTAAACCGTTGCCCATTTATGGCGACGGCCAACAAGTGCGCGACTGGTTGTATGTGCAAGACCACTGCCGTGCCATTGCACGTGTGCTCGAAGCCGGCAAGCTGGGCGAGACCTACAACATCGGCGGTTGGAACGAAAAGCCCAACCTTGAGGTGGTGAACACCTTGTGCGCCGTGTTGGATGAACTCAAACCTCGCGCAGACGGCAAGCGCTACGCAGAGCAAATCACCTACGTCAAAGACCGCCCTGGCCACGACCGCCGCTACGCGATTGACGCCCGCAAGATCGAGCGCGAGCTGGGCTGGAAGCCTCAAGAAACCTTTGAGACGGGTATTCGCAAAACCGTGCAATGGTATTTGGTCAATCAAGCCTGGGTGGAGGGTGTGACCAGTGGTGCCTACCGCCAGTGGGTGGGTAAGCAATACGGTTAAATGGCTTTAAATACCACAAAAATTTAATTTTGTGTTATCTTAAGTCATGCCAAAATCTTCTGATCACAACGATTTCTTGCCTCCGCCAGCAGCGCAAGCGGTGGTTGCCCTTGGCCAAAACTTGGCCTTGGCGCGTCAGCGTCGTAAAGAGTCGTTACGCAGTTGGGCTCAACGCATGGGAGTGGCGGTGCGCACAGTGCAGCGGATGGAAAAAGGCGACCCAGGCGTGGGCATGGGGGTGTATGCCTTGGCCATTTGGCTGGTCGGGCGCTCTCAGGCCTTGGCTGATGTGGCTTTGCCCGAGCTCGATATGGGGGCACTTGAGTTAGAAATTCAAACAGCACAAAAACGCGGTCGCCGCGCTGCCCCATGACTGCCATTGACTTGCCCGAAATTTTGTTCCTTTGGTGGTTGGGCCAACCCAGTGCGCCTCAGTTGGTGGGCAGTTTGCGTGCTGTGCGTCGTGCGCAGCAGCAATATGCGGGGGTGTCGCTGCGCTACAGCGCTGAGTGGCTGGCAACGGGTTTTGCACTCAGCGAAGACTTGCCGTTGAGAGATATTGAATACATGCCTGTTGAACCCTATGCCGCAGCAGGTGCAGTGGACGATGCCCGCCCTGATCGCTGGGGTGAACGGGTGATTCGATTGCTCATCAAGCCGCAGCGCTTGTCCACCTTGGACTATTTGTATTTTGCAGGTGACGACCGTTTCGGTGGCTTGGGTGTTTCTACATCCGAGGCTATCTATGCGCCCTACCATCACGGTGCATTGCCTCAATTTGACGATGTGCAGCAGGTGCACGACTTGGTGCGACGTGTCGAAACGGGTGAAATGTTGACGGAGCCCCTGCGTCATTGGGTCGCACCTGGCGCGACTCTGGGCGGGGCGAAACCTAAAGCCTTGTTGGAAATGGAGGGTGCACAGTGGGTGCTCAAATTTGCCGAAGCTGGCGAGGTGTGCGACAGCGGTTTGGTCGAGCACGCGTGCATGACCTTGGCCGCAAAGGCTGGTATTGATGTGTGCGAAACGCGGCCAGTTTCTTACAAACATGGTCCAGCCACGCGGCATGCCTTGGCTGTTCGGCGATTCGACCGTTCTGGGGATCAGCGCTTGCACGCGGTGTCTGCTCATGTGGCGCTACGCGCCGCTGCTGTGAACTACGGCTACCCAGAGTTGGCTTTGTTATTACGCAGACACGGTGATGCTGCGCATATACGTGTCAATGGTGAGCAAGTGTTTAGGCGTATGGTGTTCAACATTCTGATGGACAACACGGATGATCACGAGAAAAACCATGTGCTGCTTGTCACGAACAACGTCATGGCCTTGGCCCCCGCGTTTGATGTGCTGCCCACTGGCCAAGCGCTCGGTTATCAGTCGATGCGTGTGGGTCAGAATGGTGGGGCTTCAACATTGGAAAATGCGCTTTCTGATCACAAATCTTTTGGCATGACGCTGGCGCGAGCCAAAGAAGTGCTCGCGGAGGTGATGGCGGTTGTTCATACGTGGCAAGCGCACTTCGCCTCTTTGGGGGTGTCTGAGCAAGATGTGGCTGTTTTGGCGCAAGCGATAGACCGTCCCTTTTTACGAAACCAACGCATGGCCTGACTGTGCTTGACTTGATGAATTCTTCTGCGCATCGTCTTTTGTTATTAGGGGCCAACGGTCAGTTGGGCCACCAACTGGTAACTGCATTGCAACACTTGGGCAACGTCAAAGCGCTCACCCGCGCAGAGGCCGACTTGGCCAACCCCGTAGCATTGCGTGAGGCGTTGGTCCACATCGCCCAAACCTTCCAACCGACAGTCATCGTGAATGCCGCTGCCTACACGGCCGTGGACAAGGCACAAACCGAAACAGAGCTGGCGCACGCCGTCAATGTAGCGTCGCCCGCTGTATTGGCGGAGTTGGCCCGTGCCCACAACGCCACGCTGGTGCATTACTCCACCGACTATGTGTTTGATGGCTCGGGCACACAGCCTTGGCAAGAGAGTGATGCGACCCACCCACTGTCGGTGTACGGCCAAACCAAACGCGATGGTGAGTTGGCCATTGCAGCCCTTTGCCCCAAGCATTTGATTTTGCGCACCAGTTGGGTGGTGGGTGCGCACGGCGGCAATTTTTTAAAAACCATGTTGCGCTTGGCTGCTGAGCGCGATGTCTTGCGTGTGGTGGCCGATCAAATTGGCGCGCCCACCAGTACCGAGTTGCTGGCCGATGTCACGGTCAAGCTGTTGCAAGCGATGTCAGATGCTGCGGACAACGATGCGCGTTGGGGCATTTACCACGTGGGGGCAGCGGGCGAGGTGTCTTGGCATGGCTATGCGCAGCACGTGATCGCGGGGGCTTTGCAGCGAGGTGCGCAGTTGAAGGCATCGCCAGAAACTGTCAGCCCCATCACCACCGCAGAATACCCCGTGCCCGCGCCACGTCCGCTCAACTCGCGTTTGAACACGCACAAATTGCAAACCACATTTGGCATTGCGCTGCCAGCTTGGCAGGTGGGCGTAGACGCTATCCTCGATCAACTAATTTCAAAGAGAACAACATGACCAAACAACGCAAAGGCATCATCTTGGCGGGTGGCTCGGGCACACGGCTTTACCCTGTGACGCAAGCGGTGAGCAAACAGCTCATGCCCGTGTATGACAAGCCCATGATTTATTACCCGCTGACCACTTTGATGCTCAGCGGTATTCGCGAGGTGTTGATCATCTCCACCCCGCAAGACACACCGCGCTTTAGCGAGTTGCTGGGCGACGGCAGCCAATGGGGCATGCACATTGAATACGCCGTGCAACCCAGCCCCGATGGTTTGGCACAAGCTTTCATCATTGGCAAGAACTTTGTGGCCGATCATCCCAGCGCCTTGGTGTTGGGCGACAACATTTTTTACGGTAACGATCTGGGGCAGCAACTTGATAGCGCCAATCAACGCACCAGCGGCGCCAGTGTGTTTGCCTACCATGTGCACGACCCCGAGCGCTATGGCGTGGTGGAGTTTGACAAGCAGTTCCGTGCCTTGAGCATCGAAGAAAAACCCACAGCCCCCAAGAGCAACTACGCCGTGACAGGCCTTTACTTTTACGACGAACAAGTGTGCGACATTGCCGCAGCTGTGAAGCCCTCGCACCGTGGCGAGTTGGAGATCACGGACGTTAACAAACGCTATTTGGAGTTGAATCAATTGAGCGTGGAGATCATGGGCCGTGGCTATGCGTGGCTGGACACAGGCACACACGACAGCTTGTTAGAAGCCGCCAGCTTCATTGGCACGCTGCAAAAGCGCCAAGGCCTGATGGTGGCTTGCCCAGAAGAAATTGCCTTTCACGAAAAATGGATTGATGCTGCCGCGTTGCAAAAGCTCGCTGCACCCTTGGCCAAAAACGGCTACGGTCAATACCTGTTGAACTTGTTGAAATAAGCCATGCCCTACCAAGTGACCCCCACACCGATTGACGGCGTGTTGATTTTGGAACCCAAGGTGTTTGGCGATGCACGGGGCTTCTTTTTTGAAAGCTTCAACGCGCGCGATTTTGAGCAAGCCACAGGCCTGCAACGCAGCTTCGTGCAAGATAACCACAGCAAGTCCGCCAAAGGCGTGTTGCGCGGCATGCATTACCAAGTGCAAAAACCGCAGGGCAAATTGGTGCGCGTCACACAAGGCGCGGTGTTTGATGCGGTTGTAGATATTCGTCCTGGCTCAAGAACTTATGGCCAATGGTTTGGTCATGAGCTTTCGGCTGAAAATAATACGCAACTCTGGATTCCGGAGGGCCTGGCCCACGGATTTTTAGTGACCAGCGAGAGCGCCGAGTTTTTGTACAAAACCACCGACTACTACAGCCCCGAGCATGAGCGCAGCTTGTTGTGGAACGACCCTAGCGTTGGCATTGACTGGCCCCTGCATTTGTTGGATGCACCGCCTTTGTTGGCTGCCAAAGACGCGAATGCGCCGACTTTGCAAAAGTAAGTGTTTTCAGCGCAACTTCGCCATCCAAAAGGTCAACCCCAACAAGCCCAAACTGCTTACCAACGCAAAACCTGACACATGCTCTGAAGCGCTGATGGGCATACCCAACACCAAGGGCGCGAGTAATACCAGCCCTTGCGCCAAAGCCAAGCCCATACATGCCCACGAATAGCGACTGGCCGATTGGGTTTGAAACGGCCTGTGGCTGAACGCAGCAGACAAACACGCACAGCCTTGCCACAACACCAATGGCGCGATGTAGACCCACACGCCGCTCCATCGCGCATCGAGCCATTGCGCATAAAGTGCCGTTGCGCACGCGAAGCCGAGCAAGATCACACACACAAACGCGGCCAAGCCCAACCACCAAGGGCTGGCGCGCGAGGCTTCTCGCGGTTTAGCCAACATCACTTGCGCCCAGGCCATGTGCACCACGGCGGGTAAAAAACCCAGCACGCGCAGCAGGGCGGTCATCCAACCGGTTTCTTGCGCGCCATACAAACGCTGCCATACCAACACGATGGCCGTGGCCAGCAGCGCGTCGACCACGGTGTGCGCCATGCGCAAGCGGGTGCTGCGCGTGTCGGCTTGCGCGGCGCTGGCGTCAGTCGATGAGGTGCCGTTAGCATTTGAAGTCATGGCGGCATCCGATGCGTCAGCACTGCGAGCATCGCTTGGCGTTGCGACTTGTCGCCACGCGGGCAGCAACCAAGTTGCGCCCACGGCATAGCCCAACACGGCAGACAGCACCAAGCTCGGCCATGAGCCTTGCGTGTTGGCGCCCATCCCCACCGCAGCCACGGCCGCACAGGTGGCAGTCAACGGCGGCAACACGCGCACCGCGGCTTGTTGCCAAGCGGTGCCCACACGCAAGCTGAAGGCTTGCGCCAAGGTCCAGCCCATTTGACAGACGGCCAGCAACAGCACCCACAGCAAGGCGGGCCAGCCGTTGAGCTGGCTGAAACCCAAAGCCAGCGCCACCAAGGGCAGCAGCCACAAACCTCGTACCAAGCTGGTACGCCATGCATGGCGCGCGGCCAGCTCCGCAGGCAGATGGGCATTGGCCAGCAAGCTCAAAGGAGCTTGCGCTAAGGCCAAGGTCATCCAGAAAAAACCAATTTGGCTCAGCACCGAAAACTCACCCACTTCTTCTGGCGTGAACAAACGCAGCATGAGCAAGGCAAACACCACTTGGGTAGCAAAGGCCACCAAGCTGGCCAGTGCCACGGTGTGGCTGGTGCGATGGGTGCCGGGCAAGCGAAACGCGGTCATGCCTGCGCCCCGAACAAGACAGGCCAAATCGGCAAGGCCTTGAGCACCTCGTGCCAAGCGAGCGTGCGCACATCGGGCACCACATACGGATAGGCCTCTAGCGCCTCGCCAAAGCTGTGCTGCCAAGTGTTGGGGTCATCGTGCAGCAAATGGAAATTGCCCTCGTAGTGCGCGGCAAAGTAGCGCACCCAAGCGTAATCGTTGCTCACCACGCGCAGGCCTGCGGCGCAGTACTCCAACACTTTGGTGGAGGTTTGTTGGTTGTAGGGTTCGACGTTGCTGACCAAGTTCAAGCCAAAGCGTGCGCGGCGCAATTGGCGCGGCACGTCGGCATGTGGCACGCGACCCGTGCAGGTGACGGATGGTGGCAGTTGCAGGCGCACTGCATCGGGCACATCGCCTACCAACAACAAGCGGCGACCTGCTGCATGGATGGTGTGCAGCACAGGTAAGAAGGGCGCGAGGCGACCCATTTCGCCAAGGTAGACCAAGTCGAACTCAGGCGGCGTCAAGGTTGCCACGGCCTGCGGTTGCGCGATGTCAAAGAAATGCTGCGCCACGCCCATGTCGCGCAAAGCGTGTGGCACGCTGTGGCCAAAACCCATGCGCTCGCGCACCCAGCCGTTCTGAAAAATCCGGTAATCAGGCTTTGGTTGAGTCCAGTGCTTGACTTGGTCTTTGAGCCAAGCATGGGGCGGCACCGAAGCCGAGCTGTATTCATGCACCTGAAACGCATGGCGCAAACGCCAGGCTTGGGGCCAGGGCACACGCCCGCAAATCCACCACACTACCTGTGCGTCGTCGGGCACGGTGTCGCCTTGGTCATGGGTTTGGCTGCGCAGGCCGCGTGCTGCCAAGAAGGCGGCATAGGCGTCTAACTCGGGTAAGTAGGACGGGCCATTTCGTACAAAATGAATAGGAACAGAAGTGCTAGGCGATGTTTGGCCAGCGGACTTTCCTTGCATGGTGTGGGCCGAGGTCAACATGTGTGCAGCACCTCTTGCCACGCCCGCGCAAACTGGTCGATGGAATGTCTGGCCACGATGCGCGCCATGTCGTCGCGCACTTGCTCGGGCGGTAGGCTGAGGGTGGTCATCACGGCCTCGGCCAAGGCCGCGGGGGCATCGCCGCGTGCCAGCAAATAGGGCGCATCGCGGTCAAACAACTCGCGCATGGCGGGGATGGGCAAAGCGACGCAAGGCACACCGCAGCTGAGTGACTCGAGCGCAGTCATGGGGCAGCCTTCGTAGCGCGAAGTCATCAAGGTCATCTGCCAAGGCTGGTACAGGCTGGCGCCGCTGGGGTGTTTGCCCAAGAAGTGCACGCGGCCTTGGTACATCAAGTCCATGCCGTCATGCACCATCTTGCGGTGCAAGGGGCCTTCGCCCACGATGCCCAGTTGTGCGTGGTCAGGCAAAAAACGCAAGGTGTCGAGTAAGAGGCCTGGTCGCTTTTCTGCTGACAAGCGACCCACATAGCCCAGCAGCAAGGGCGGTATGCCTTCTTCGCCGCCGTGGCCTGCATGCACATGCAGGGGCTGTCCTGGTGGCATGTCGGCTAGGCCATTGGGCACCACGCTGCATTGCTGCGTGCGTGAGAGTTGGCCTATGAATCCCAGCAAAGAGTCGTGCGTGGTGCGCGACACGCACACAAAGTGGTCCACTTGTTTGTAGAGCAAGCGCAGCCACAGCTTTTTGGCCCACGACGCGCGTGATTCGTGCAGCACATTCAGCAGGGGCCCGTGCACCCAGCTGATCAAGGGCTTGCCCGTGATGGCTTTGAGTGCTGCGCCGCCATAGGTGGGGCCAAAGTTGTGGCTGGCCACCATCACATCGTGTGCTTGAGCTGCGGCGACAAGTTGTGGCCAATGGGTTTGTCGCCAGGGCAGGGCAGTGACGTGCAGGTCTTGCGCTTGCAGGGCGTCTTGCAGCGTGCGTGTCATGGTCTGCACGCCGCCCCACTGGGGCTCTTCCAAGATCAAGATGCGACGAGGACTCACCATGCCAAGCGTGCTGTGTGGGCCGCGTTAACGCGCACCAAAACCGGTGAACACGGTCTTGACGGTTTTGGCGGCGATCAACAAATCGAGCGCGAGCGAGTAGTGGGCCACGTAGTACAGGTCGTAGCTCAGCTTGATGCGCGTGCTGTCGGCGCTGTCGGCATAGCCGTGTTGCACCTGGGCCCAACCGGTCAGACCTGGACGCACCAAGTGGCGATAGGGGTAGCTGGGGATGGAGCCCGCAAATTCGCGCACAAAAGCAGCTTGTTCAGGACGCGGGCCAATCAAGCTCATGTGGCCGCGCAGCACATTCCACAGCTGTGGCAATTCGTCCAAACGCGTGCGACGCAAGAAGCGGCCCACGCGGGTGATGCGCGGATCTTCGGCTTGTGCAAAGTGCACGCCGGGCGCTTGCAAGCCATGCACCATGCTGCGGAATTTCCACAGGGTGAATGCTTGGCCATCGCGCCCCACGCGTTGCTGCGAGAACAAGGCGGGGCCTTTGGAGTCGTAGCGCACTGCAAAGCCCACCGCAGCGGCCAAAGGCACCCACAGGGGCGAGAGCCCGATCACCACGCCCAAATCGAGCAGACGTTTGATGCGGTCGTAGCCAGGGTCGTTGTCGATTTCCCACAAGGTGTCGCTGGCGTGGGGCAGCATTTTGCGTCCGCTGGTGAGTTCGGCCACGGCCTCCACGCTGTACAGGCGCAGGTGCTGCATTTTGAGTTGGCTCAGCAAACGCGTGCGTGCGTCGCTGGGTGGCACATGGCGGTCGAGCACTACGCCATCGCAGGCGGGTAGGGGCACATGGGTGTCGAGATTCCAATACTGCAAGTGCACGGCCTGTGGGTCTAACTGGTGAGGGCTCAAGTAACTGGCGAGTTGGGCGGGTACGTTGGCATCCAAATGCACCAAGCGCAAGGCGCGGTGTTTGACCAAACGGTGATAGCCGAGCCACAGCCACAAGGTGGTCACGGCATAGGCCCAAATCACCGCAGCGCGTGAGTAGGGTTGCTGTAACAGCGCAAAGCCCAAGGGCGTCAACACAAACGGCGCCGAGGTGGACACCCACAACACGCCGCTGCGTTCGGCCACGGGCAAGTGCGAGGCGCGCATGAGCAAATGCGCCGCCACCGCATAAGGCAGCACGCACCAGAGCAAGGTGTCACCAAATTGGTAGGTCACAAGGCCTGCACTCTCCAAAGCTTGCGTCACCCACAGGCTGGGCAGCAGCAGCCATGCGCCCCACAGTGCCCAGCTTTGCAGCGCGTCGCGGCGACGCACCGACGACGACACCAACGCCGATCCTGCTGCGTGGTGGCTGGCGTTGGTTTTGGGGCGCGAGGTGGCGCCGTCTTCACGCAGGCATTGTTGGTAGACGGCCATCACGCGCTCGGCCATTTGGTCGCGGGTGAAGGTGGTTTCAAAACGTTGCTGTGCCGCTGCGCCCAAACGTTGACGCAGGGCAGGGTCTTGGGCCAAGCGCAGCAGGTGCTGGGCCACGGCTTGCTCGGTGTTGGCCACCAACAAGCCTTCTTGGCTGTTCATGAGTTGTTCGTGCAAACCGGGCAAATCGCTGGCGACGATGGGCAAGCCGGCGCGCATGGCTTCGAGCACGGTGATGGGCATGCCTTCGTGGTCAGACAACAGCACAAACACATCGTGCTCGGCCAACAACTCGGCCACGTTGGACACATCGCCCACCCAATGAATCTGCGTGAGCTTGAGTTGTTGCGCCAGGGCTTCGTGCTGCGCGCGCAAGGGGCCATCGCCCGCCAGCGTGACGGGCAATTCGTGGCCCAACCAATCGCGTACTTTGGCCAAAGCCTTGAGCAGCAGGTCGTGGCGCTTGGGCGCTTTCATGCGCGCGACCATAATCACGCGTGGTGTGGTGGTTGCGTTATCGGCAGATTCAGCTTTGCGCAGATGTGCGGGCAAGGGCTCAATGCCATTGGGAATGATGTGCACCCGTTCTGGTGCAATGGGCAGCTGATGCGCGAGTTCGCGCTCGAACGCCGAGACGCAAATCATTTGCGTGGTGCCGCCCGACAGCTGGCGCTCGGCCAAGCCCGCGAGTTGGCGACGCAGCCAGGGCACCTGGGCTTTGAAGCCAAAGCCGTGCACGGTGTAGACGACGGGACGTGCCGTGCGCTGACACGCCAAGCGTGCGGCCAGGCCAGCAATGGCGCTGTGGGCATGGATCAAATCAGGCGGCGAGGCCTCAATCAGCGCGGTGAGCTGTTGCACCGCAGGCCACAAGCGCCAAGGCAACATGGACTCCACCATCTCGGGCATGGCGCAGACATGAACGCCCAAGCGCTGCAGCTGTTGCCCAAGCACGGAGGGGTGGTCATGGCCGCCAATGACCACAGTGAAATGCACCTGCGTGTGCAAGGCTTGGCACACAGCCAGCACATGCGATTGGGCGCCGCCTGCCTCGCCCTTGGTGATGACGACCATCACATGGGGCTTGTGCTGTGGCGCCAATGCCTCGAGCGGTTTGGCTGACGCGCCTTCGCTTGCTGCGGATGCACCTGCCCAAGGGCTGTTGCGGCGCGGTTGTGGCGCGAGCGAGTTGGCCAGATGCAGCGTGGCTTCGATGGGGTTGGGAGCCTCGGTGGTTTCCTCGACGACGCGTGCCTCTGCAGCCACGACGGCTTGTGTGGTGGTGACTTCGGCTGTTTGTGCAGCTTCAACGGCAGGTGTAGGTGCAGAAGGCGTCGCAAGCTCGGAAGCCTGCTGTGTGTCGTTCGCGTCCGTGGTCTTACGCTTGGCGCGAGGCTTTTTGGCAGGGGCTGCTGGCGCAGGCGTTGGCGTGTCACCAAACAAGGACAGGGTGTCGTCGTCGGTATGTTTCATAGCGGGGTGTCAAAGCCTTGTGGGTTCATGGATTGCCAGCGCCATGCGTCGGCACACATGCGTTCGAGGTTGTGTTGGGTTTGCCAGTGCAGCAACGTTTTGGCTTGGCGTGCGTCGGCCAAGCATTGCGCCACATCGCCGGGGCGTCGCGCCACAAAGCGGTGGGCAATGGGCACGCCATTGACGCGCGCAAAGGTGTCGACCATGTCTTTGACGCTCACGCCCTGGCCGGTGCCGAGGTTGACGGTCAAGAGCTTGGGGGTGTCCAAGGCGCGCAAGGCGGCGAGGTGGCCTTGGGCCAAGTCCATCACATGCAAGTAGTCGCGCACGCCCGTGCCATCGGGGGTGTCGTAGTCGTTGCCAAAAATTTGAAGGTATTCACGCTGACCCAGTGCCACTTGAGTGATGTAGGGCATCAGGTTGTTGGGAATGCCGTTGGGCGCTTCGCCCAACAAGCCGCTCTCATGCGCGCCGACGGGGTTGAAGTAACGCAGTATGGCAATGTGCCAACGTGGGTCAGCCGCGTGCAACTCGCGCAGCGCGTCTTCGCACATGAGTTTGCTGCGGCCATAGGGGTTGGTGGCTGTGAGTGCCGCAGTTTCTGGAATGGGCACCACCACCGGGTCGCCATACACCGTGGCGGAGGAGCTGAACACAACGCGGCGCACATGGGCGCGGTCCATGGCTTGCAACAAGTTGATGGTGCCGCTGACGTTGTTTTCCAAATACCGCAGAGGCTGTGCCACCGATTCGCCCACGGCCTTCAAGCCCGCAAAGTGAATCACACCTGCAAAGTCGTAGCGCGCAAACAGGGCGTCCAAGGCGGCTGAGTCACGGATATCGGCTTGAACAAATTCAAGCGGGCTGGCGTTCAAGCGGGCCAGACGGTCCAGCACTTTGGGGCTGCTGTTGCACAGATTGTCCAAAATCACGAAGGGTTGGCCTGCCTCGGCCAGCACCACGGCGGTGTGGGAGCCGATGAATCCGGTGCCACCGGTGATCAAAATAGGTTGAGATGAAGCCATTTTTTGCGATTTGAGAAGTTGCTGAATTATCCCTGCATTGCGTCCCCGCAAGGCCTTGCCAGGCGCCGCTTGGGGCCTAAAATAGCGTGCACTTCATGGCCCGCAGCGTTAGCACGCCATGAAGCGGTTTTTTTATCTTTTACTTTTTTTAGTACTTTCATGAAACGTCAACACTCTTCCCACGCAGCCGCGCATGGCGGCGCTGAATCTTGCATTGCTTTGATCGACGCCCGTTTTCTGGCCTGGTTGCAAGGCACGACCGAGGGCGGCCAAGACAACGCCCGCTTGCACTTGCACGGTTTGCTGGCCAACGCGTTGTCGCACAACGGCTTGGACTTGAACCTGCGCCGTGTGTATTGGTACAGCGACACGCCCGACGAGCAAGCGGTGGACGCCCAAATCACCCGCGCCGTGTTGCCCCACAGCCAAGACGGTGGTTTGTCGATGCTGCGCGCCTTGGGCGCCGACCTCAAACGCTTGGCCGAGCGCGGTGCTTGCGCCCATGTGTTGGTAGGCAGCGACGACGAGCGCTTGATCAGCCTGATTGACGAAGCCCAGCTGCACGGCGTGGCCGTGCATTTGCTGGCCGACGAGGCCTCGCGCAACATGACCCAGCTCAACCGGGACGACCCAGGTTGGGCCCGTTTGCTGTCGCAAGCTGATCACCGCGTGGTCTTGGGTGCCCAGGCCTCGCGCGACGGCGCCTCACCTCGCCATGCCAGCTCCATGCACGCCGTGCCTGCGATGGACCCTGAGCAGCTGCGTGAGCAACTCAACACCGTGATCAACACTTGGTGGGCGGAAGAGCCCGAAGATTTGCGCGAAGAACTGCGCGAAGAGCTGCAAAACACCCGTGGCATTCCACAAGAGGTGGACCGTCAACTCTTGCTGGGCGTGCGCCGCGTGTTGGAGCGAGCGCTGAGCTTTCAAGAGAAAAAAATGCTGCGCGAAATGGTGCGCGAGTTGGTGTTGGGCAAGCAAGCCGAACACGTTGAACACGCTGAGTAAAGGCAAGGAGCTGTCCGCATGAGCACATTGAATCCCGCAGAAATCTTGGCCCAAGCGCTGCCCTACATCCGCAAGTTTCACGGCAAGACCTTGGTCATCAAATACGGCGGCAACGCCATGACCGACCCGGCTTTGCAAAAAGCTTTTGCCGAAGATGTGGTCTTGCTCAAACTTGTGGGCATGAACCCCGTGGTGGTGCACGGTGGGGGTCCACAAATTGAAACAGCGTTGAACCGCTTGGGTAAAAAGGGCGAGTTCATCGAAGGCATGCGCGTGACCGACGCAGAAACCATGGAAGTGGTGGAGTGGGTGTTGGGCGGCGAGGTGCAGCAAGACATCGTGGGCTTGATCAACCAAGCCGGCGGCAAAGCCGTGGGCTTGACCGGGCGCGATGGCGCCATGATCCGCGCCCGCAAGTTGATGGTGCACGACAGCAAAGACCCGCACAAAGAATACGATGTGGGCCAGGTGGGCGACATCGTCAGCATCGACCCCAGCGTGGTCAAAGCCTTGCAAGACGATGCCTTCATTCCCGTGGTCAGCCCGATTGGTTTTGGCGAGAACAACGAGAGCTACAACATCAACGCCGATGTGGTGGCGGCCAAGCTGGCCACTGTGCTGAGTGCAGAAAAGCTGTTGATGCTCACCAACATCCGTGGCGTGCTCGACAAGCAAGGCGAGTTGCTACCTGAACTGACCCCGCGTCGCATTGACGAGTTGGTTGCCGATGGCACCATCAGCGGCGGCATGATCCCTAAGATCGCCGGTGCTTTGGATGCGGCCAAGAGTGGCGTCAATGCGGTGCACATCATCGATGGCCGCGTGCCACACGCCATGTTGCTCGAAGTCTTGACCGAACAAGCCTTCGGCACCATGATCAGGTCGCACTAACTTCTTTGACTCCGCCATGCACTACGACGCACCAACCCCTCACGCCGATGCCGCCCCTAAGCGCCAACGCATGAAACCGGGTGAGCGGCGTGAGCAAATTTTGCAAACGCTGGCGGGCATGTTGGAGCAACCTGGCGCGGAGCGCATCACGACGGCACTGCTGGCGGCCAAGATTGGTGTGAGCGAGGCAGCGCTGTACCGCCACTTCGCCAGCAAAGCCCAGATGTTTGAGGGCTTGATTGATTTCATTGAGCACAGCGTGTTCAGCTTGATCAATCAAATCGCCGAACGCGATGGCGATGGCGGGCAAAAAGCCGCCCGCATGGTGACGGTGCTGTTGCAGTTTGGTGAGAAAAACCCCGGCATGACCCGCGTCATGGTGGGCGACGCCTTGGTGTTTGAGAACGAGCGCTTGCACCAACGCATGAACCAGTTTTTTGACCGTGTGGAGTCTGCCTTGCGTCAAACCCTGCGCGTGGCCGCCGAAGCGCGCAAATCGCCCACCCCCACCGTAGACGCCCAAGTGCGCGCAGCTGCTTTGGTGGCGTTTGCACTGGGCAATTTGCAGCGCTTTGCCCGTTCGGGTTTCAAGCGCTCGCCCTTGGACCACCTCGAGGCCTCGTTGGCTTTGATGGTTTAACGGGGCTTAGCTTGGTCTAACTGCGTCTAGGGCGTTGGCTCAAAGTTTCAAGCCGACTTTTGAGCCCGCGTCTTTGATTTCTTGCCACGTGGCATCGTCCACCACGATGCCATTTTTTTGCCGCGCCACGCGTGCCGCACGCTCAGGTTCACCGGCCAGCTTGACGCCGTCGCTGCCTTCGGTGGCGGGGCTTTTGCGCAGCCAGTCGATGAAGGCCATGGTTTCTTGCGCAAAGCTCATTTGCGTGCCCAGGGCCTTGGGGTCGATGATGATGCTGAGCATGCCGTTGTAGACGGCGCGTTTGTTGTCCGCCTCGCGGTGCCAAGTGCCGCCGCCGCTCAGGGCGCCGCCCAGTAACTCACAGGCCACGGCCAGGCCAAAGCCTTTGTGCTCACCAAATGGCATCAAGGCGCCATAGCCGCCATTGCTTTGCGGCACCACCACCACGCCGGGGTTGGTGGTGGGACGTCCGTGTTCATCGATCAAGGTGCCGGGGGCCACTTGCTTGCCTTCGTTGTGGGCCACACGCATCTTGCCTTGGGCCACACGGCTGGTGGCAAAGTCGAGAACAAAGGGTTCTTGTGTGTTGTCGCCCACGCCGACGGGAATGCCAATGCAGCAAGGGTTGGTGCCGTAACGGCCGTCGCCGCCATGCCAAGGCGCCACCACCGGGCGCGAGAGCACATTCACAAAATGCAGCGATACCCAACCGCGCGCCACCGCCATTTCGGCAAAGTGACCAATGCGGCCCAAATGGTGCGCGTGCGAGAGCGACATGATGCATGCGCCGTGCTGTGCCACACGCTCAAACGCCAGCTCCATCGCTTGCATGCCCACGGTTTGGCCAAAGCCTTGTTGACCGTCCAGGCCGAGCAGCATGCCGCTGTCCACCCGCACCGCTACGCTGCTGCCGGGGGTCAAGCTTTTTTCAAGAATCGCGTCGACGTAGCGCGGCGCCATGCCCACACCGTGCGAATCGTGTCCGCTCAAATTGGCCATGACCAAGTTGCTGGCCACTTGGCTCGCCTCTGCGGGGGTGCTGCCTGCGGCAACAAACAATTGGGTGATGTGGTGTTCGAGATCGGAGGCAGAGAAGGTGTGTGACATCAGGGACTTTACGGGGGTGTCAGTGGTTAATCGTCATACCATAATATGCCTGTCCGCTTCGAATGAGGATTCGGAGAAACCAGTAACTGATGTGCTGTGAGACACACGATTTTTAACCCGAAAGGCAATCCATGAAATTGGTTCGTTATGGCAACCCCGGCAAAGAGAAACCCGGTCTGATCGACGCCGATGGCAAGCTGCGCGACTTGAGCAAAGTCATCAAAGACGTGTCGCCCGATCAACTCAGCGACAAAGCCTTGGCCAAGTTGGCCAAGCTCAACACGGCCAAGTTGCCATTGGTCAAAGGCAAGCCACGCATGGGTTGCCCGATCAGCCATGTGCCCAAGTTCATTGCGATTGGTTTGAACTACGCCGACCACGCCGCCGAATCGAACATGCCGATTCCCAAAGAACCCATTGTGTTCACCAAGGCCACCAGCTGTATCCAAGGCCCTAACGATGACGTGATGTTGCCCAAGGGCTCGGTCAAGTCGGACTGGGAAGTGGAACTGGGCATCGTGATTGGCACCACCGCACGTCATGTGTCACAAAAAGACGCGTTCAACTACGTGGCCGGCTACTGCTTGGTCAACGACGTGAGCGAGCGCGAATACCAGCTCGAGCGCGGCGGTTCATGGGACAAGGGCAAGGGTTGCGACACCTTCGGCCCCATCGGCCCTTGGTTGGTGACGCGCGACGAAGTGCCTAACCCCCAAAAGCTGCACATGTGGCTCGACCACAATGGCGTGCGCATGCAAGACGGCAGCACCAAGACCATGATTTTTGGCGTTGCCAAAATCGTGAGCTATGTGAGCCAGTTCATGACCTTGGAACCCGGCGACGTGATCACCACCGGCACGCCTCCTGGCGTGGGCATGGGCATCAAGAAAAACGGCAAACCCGCACCCGTGTTCTTGAAGCGCGGTGACACGATGTCTTTGGGTATCGAAGGTTTGGGCGAGCAACACCAGAAGGTGGTGGCTTTCAAGGCCTGATCTTCTACTTTGTTGCTTTCGTGAAAAAGCCACCTTTGGGTGGCTTTTTTGTTTTCTCCGGTGATTTGAGTTGTGCTCCGTTCTGTTTCTTTTCGCTCCGGGGAGGGCGCATGACGCACAGGGGGTAGGGCGGCTTCCTCATACTGTTACAGAAATCGTCAGCCGCCCTACCCCCTGCGCATCATGCTTTGGGCGATTAAGAAAATTTCGTGCGGTGTACTGTTCGCGCCCGAGATAACTGCTGGCGCAACTGGACGAGCGAAGCAAGTCCCCGACGCAGACTTCGGGGAGGGGCTTAGGGCAGGTGACGATTTCTGTAACAGTATGAGGAACCTGCCCTAAGCCCCTCTCCGAAGCGAGCTCAGCACAAAACAGAGCTCAACAACAACGCATCAAAGCGAAACCACCTGCATCCCCGGCAACGTAGGCATCGCAAACTCCTCATGGTCAAACGCCTTGTCCCCGTCTTCTGACGCCACCCCCGTGGTCACCAACGACTTGAAATCAAACTTCGTGTGGTCCATCAAATGCGACGGCACCACGTTTTGCAAAGCCGCAAACATGTTCTCGATGCGGCCTGGGTGCTTCTTCTCCCACTCGCGCAGCATCTCGCCCACCACTTGGCGTTGCAAGCCATCTTGGCTGCCGCACAGCGTGCACGGGATGATGGGAAAGGCGCGCACTTTGGCCCAACGCTCCAAGTCTTTCTCCGCCACGTAGGCCAGGGGGCGAATCACCATGTGATCGCCGCCGTCGCTCACCAGCTTGGGTGGCATGGCTTTGAGCTTGCCGCCGTAGAACATGTTCAAGAAGAAGGTTTGCAAGATGTCGTCGCGGTGGTGACCCAGCGCGATTTTGTTGCAGCCCAACTCACCGGCCACGCGGTACAAAATGCCACGGCGCAAGCGCGAGCACAGGCTGCACATGGTTTTGCCTTCGGCAATTTTTTCTTTGACGATCGAATACGTGTCTTGCGTTTCGATGCGGAACTTCACGCCCACTTGCGCCAAGTATTTGGGCAGCACGTCGGCAGGAAAGCCGGGTTGCTTTTGGTCGAGGTTGACCGCGATCAGCTCGAAGTCGATGGGGGCACGTTGCTGCATCATCAGCAAGATGTCGAGCATGGCGTAGCTGTCTTTGCCGCCTGACATGCAGACCATGATCTTGTCGCCTTCTTCGATCATGTTGTAGTCGGTGATCGCTTGACCGACTTGGCGGCACAGGCGTTTTTCGAGCTTGTGGTTTTCGTACTCGATTTTGATTTGCTTCGTGTCTTTGTGAAGGTCTTTTTCTGCAGTTGTCATGATGTGATCCGTTGGGGCAACCTGCTTGGTCTGCCCGCCATTAATTCCATTGGCCAGTTTCCATGCGAATGGCCACTTCGCAGTCGTCAAAAATTTCGAGCTTGGCAATCTTCACCCGCACACCCAACACACCCGGCAATTGCATGAGGCGGTGGGCCAGTTTGCCAATCAGGGTTTCGAGCAAATTCACATGCTCGGCCGTGCATTCGGTGATGATGATTTGGCGCACCTTGCGGTAGTCCAGCACGTGGCAAATGTCATCGTCGTGCGGCAGCAGGGGTTGGGTGCCCAGGTTCAATTCGGCGTCGACTTGAATGGGTTGGGGATCTACCTTTTCGTGTTCCAAGATGCCCAAGTTCGCATCAAAGCGCAGGCCGGTGAGGTTCAAGATTTGGGTGCCTTTGCTCGCCATCTCACAGCACTCCGGGTTTGGCTCGGAAGGCTTCGACACCCACAGACTCGCAGTCGGGGTAGACATCGGGCTTGCGGGTGGACACGCGCGCCGCCATCACACCCGTGTGTTCGAGCAAGTGGCTGAGGATGTCGTCGCACAAGGTTTCTTGCAAATTGATGTGGCCTTTGGCCACCCGCGCATGCACCACCGCGCGCACAAAGTCGTAGTCCACCA